>TARA_B110000977_G_scaffold179125_1_pt1 | contig 10047 bp, 23 predicted proteins | sample TARA_B110000977 | Tara Oceans TARA_B110000977 (sample SAMEA4397798) | marine metagenome | biome: Polar Biome; feature: [SRF] surface water layer (ENVO:00010504); material: water (ENVO:00002006), including particulate matter (ENVO:01000060) such as... | depth 5 m | reverse complement strand
TTTAATATATACTCATTTACAAACTGAGACAGCTCTTCAATAGTATACGCATCTCTTAATAAGTTAGCCTGTGCAGAACCTTTATTAACAGTATCAACCGTATATGCTACTCCATGAAACTTTGTGCCATCTGGTATTGCCATTACTTAGTGTATTTTTTGGTTACTCTTGCTCGTGGTGTATTAGCTACAACAGTTTTTTTTGAGGCTTTCTTCTTACGAGCTGTCTTTGCTCTTTGTGCTTTAGTCATGCTTTTTGCTTTTGCTATTGGTAAACAACGGTCAGGATTCTTAGTGTCTTTACTTGTACCACAAGCTCCTTTAATAGAGCCATCGGTTCCTATACGTACCCACTTCTCATCTCTCCATTTCTTAAGCTCGCCCACTATCTTACGCTTCTGTAAACCTGCCTGTTTGACATAGTTGGTGTTGCAGGTATCTTTGGTTTTTCTGTAACTGTTCTAGTTAACTTTTTAATTGGTTGAGCTGTTATTTGTTTTGGAGTTATTGTTGCTGACAACGGAGTATCGTGGTTGGGACCATAAGGCTTTAAAGTAGTAACGGGTGGTAGAGGTTGCCTTTGTGTTCTTCCTCGATTGGTTGTTCTCTCTCTAGACTTAGTCGTTGTTTGAGTATACGTTTTGCTACCATCAGGATTTACCGTAACAGTTGTTGTTTTCTTTTTATTTCTTTTTCTTTTTCCTTTTCCTAGTAATGACATATCTTATATATTTATTATTGTTTCTTTTTTCCTTTAGCGTAGTTCGGGTCCTTGCAATACTTACTTGCAGCCATGTTAGCATAAGCAGAAGGGTATGTGTCAAAGGTTCTCTTTGCCCATGCAATTCCTGAAGGACATATCTTGTTACCTTTTGTTCTACCTTTCTTTGCCATTTATAATATTTGTTCAAATATTAAATACGCTTCCATCTCTGAATCATCGGATGCAATATCTCCACCGTTAGTTTGACCACTTATATTTATGATGTCTCCTGCTGATAATGATACACTACCAGTAAATGTTTTGTTAGGGAAGGTTCCGTTGTCAGCCTGAGTTAATGACAATCCTGATAGTGCTGTTGCTGTTGCACTATAATTTGATGTGTCTGTAGCAGAAGCCTGATTGTTTGTCATTGTTCTAACAGATACATCCCATGCTGCTCCAGCTGCCGTAATGTTTAAAGGTGTGTCGTGTATCCACTTCATACTAGCAGAGACAAGCTTACAATCAAAAGGTACTTGAAACACAGAGCTGTTTGCCGCTACAGGAGATGCTGATGCTGCAAACTCTAGCGTGTCCCCAAATATTCCTGGGTCTCCACCAAATAAATTCTTCCATATACCTACTACAGAAAACAATGCTCCTCTTTCTCTGGAGATTGTTATTTGACCTGCGGCCTCAGAAATTTCTATTCCTTTGTCGCCTAACAATGTAAGGCTACTAACTGAATTGTCAGAACCTATTAGCTCTATAACAACCTCGTTGGTTCCCACTCCGTTTGCATCTAGTTCATAAAATACACCTACCTTATCTGTAGGTATCTGCATGTTATCTAAGTCTTTGTATCCAACTAGAAAATCTACGTCATCTTGATTTACTGTTGCAACAAACTGTGAAAATTTTTTATTTGCCATCTTTAATTATTTATTTTTATTATATGCATAGTTCTGGTTTCATTCTGCTGTCTCCAATTACTAATTCTTGTTCACAGAAATCATCAGCCTCAGTTATTATAAAACATATATCTGGAATATTCTCATTACGTTTATCTTGAAATGGTATACCATTTCCATTTCCTATACCTGTTCCCATTATGCGGTTCTTGTATTTCTTTTTTTATACGCCTTTTTGTGTTCACCTAATCTACCCAATCCTCTTATTAATGGGGATTTTTTTGTAGTCTTATTTTGTGTGTTTGTAGTTATGTTGGTTCTATTTTGTTTTCCTTGAAGCTTAGCAAGTATATTGTTTCTAAAGTTCAACGCATCTAGCGCATCCTTGTCTATAACATCTTTAGATTTGTCTTTCGGTTTATCTGGCATAATTTATTATCTTTGTTGCAAAGTTACAAAATTTAATTTATGTCTATTCAAGGTTCTGATTATCTAAAATACTGGAGGGTTATAAGATATTTTATAAAATCTAAATACGGATTAACACAGGCTGACCTAGATATTCTTCTGTTCCTGTACTCTGAAAAATATTTTTCTAAAGATAGATTCGATGAGTTCGATGAGCTTCTATCATGGGATATAAATAGATTTGACAAACTGCTTAGGGATGGATGGGTTGAGGTTTTCAGGAAAGCAGCAAAAAATAAAAAGGGAATCTATCAGCTGTCCTACAAGACTGTAAGAATCATTAGCGGTATATATAATAAACTAGAAGGGAAAGAAATTCCAACAAGCAGTTCCTTTAACCCTATGTTCGCTAAGAACGTATCATACACCGACAAGGTGTATCGAAATTTTATAATAGAACTTAATAAAGAAATTCGTGAATCAAAAAAATAAGTTTGACATTCAGCCTGTGCTGGATGCTCTAAACATAACTATAGAAGAGCTCGATGAGTTATCAAACACAGGTCCTGTTATTAGAATGAAATCTCATACAGCTTACTGTAAACAATCTGAAGTTCATGGATACGGTATGTTTGCTAAGAAAGATATAGCTAAGGATGAAATAATAGGAATGGCTTCTATGGATAATAAATATAAAACATATCTAGGCAGATACACCAACCACTCTAACTATCCCAATATTTGTTTTTTATATAATGAAACAAATGACTTAGTAGCAAAGGCAACGCAAGCAATAACAAAAGGAGAAGAACTGTTTTTAAATTACTCATTACATATTATATCTCCAGAGAAACTATAGTACCACAACAACAGCAGACTCCTGTATTAGAGTATACTTCTCATCGTGTATAATCATCTTGTGCCCATTACCTTTATCATAATAAATTTCATCACCAACATTAATACAGATAACTTCTGAACCAACATTATCGACAACGCCTTTGCTGTATCTAAATTTAGACACGTCTTCAGACGATAGTAATAATCCTGAAGATGTTTTAATCTCTTCCTTAACTTCTGTTATTAATAAATTTCTTCCTATTAGTTTCATATTGTTTGATAAATTAAAATTGTTTCTACTGAGCAGTCATCGTTAGGGCACGAGTGGTTAGATACTATCCCTTCGTCTTCCATTCCGTAATCTTCATAGCTATGGTCTCCTCCCCATATTAATTCTTTTTCGCACACACTACATTTCATATTGTTCTATTTCTTCTTTTACTATCCCACTGAACTTTTTTAGATTTACCCAGCAAGGACATCTTAGATACTCTTTCATTGAAGCTGCCTCTTTCAGAATTTAACTGAGTGTTTCCGTTTGTTTGCTTGTTGTTCATTCTATTTAGTTTCGTATGAGCGTGCCATTGTTACAATGGCGTTAGTTGATAATATTGTTGTCGCAACCGACACTGCGTTTTCAAGTGCAGTCCTGGTTACCTTGAGTGGGTCTATAACCCCCATGTCTATTAGGTTTCCATGTTTAGAATTCTTTAAGTCATAACCCTCACCAGTAAGTGGTGGCCTCGGATATATAGAATCAAAATCTTTCCCTGAGTTTTCAATGATTTGTCTAGCTGGTGCCTGAAGCGCATACTTCATTATATTAGCAGCAATCTTTTCTTCAGCTGTCGGTGAACATGGTTCGCAGATTTCATATCCTAATCCATATAAAGTCATCCCACCTCCAGGAAGTATTCCTTCTTCCAAGGCAGAACGTACTGCACATACAGCATCATCAACCCTGTCGAACAACTCCTTCTGTTCAAGGTCTGTGTTACCACCAACATATATCACACCTATACCTCCAGTTAGCGAAGCTATACGTGACATGATAAAATCTTTTTCAAGTTTTGTTTTTGCAATATCACATGAGGCCTTTAGTTGTTTAACTCTTTTATCTATATCCTCATGCTTATCAGAATCATCCTTCAGGATAACTGTTGAGCCACGACCAACTATCACCTTGGCAGCATGACCCAAATCCTCAGCGGTTATAATGCTAAGGTCATCCCCAGTTTTTTCTGAAAAATATGTAGCGCCCACAGTATAAGCAATGTCCTGCATCAGCTCGTGCTGCTTGTATCCGAAGTTTGGCGGAGCGATATTACATATCTTTAAATTGTTCTTCATCACATTAGCCGCTAATGTGTTTATTACATTCACAGATGTTGGAGCTATGATAAGAAGCTTCTGGTTCTTCTGAATGATTGGCTTAAGTATATTCTCTATCTGAAGTATATTACTTATCTCCGCATCGGATACCATAATATAAACATCCTCTAGTATACACTCATCTTTCCTTTGGTCATTAATAAACAGAGGTGATGAATATCCTCTGTCAACCTTTATACCTTCCGTAGTTTCATAGTAGGTAGAACTTGTTTGTGATTTCTCTACAGTAACCACACCGTCTTTACCAACCTGCTTATATACATTAGCTATCGTAGTACCAAGGTCCTTGTCATTGTTCGCTGATATAATAGCAACGTCCCTCATCTTCTTCTTTGACAATCTTTTAGATTCATCCTTAAGACCAAGCACTACCTCTTTCGTTAGCTCATTAATATGACGCAGTACCTCTGTCCTGTTTACACCATCACCAATAAGTTCCGTACCCTTCTTTACCAATGCCTCGGTTAATACTATCGCTGTTGTCGTTCCATCACCTGCAGTAGTAGCTGTCTTGTCGGCAGCCTCCTTCATCATACGAACCGCTAGGTTCTCGACAGGGTCGATAAGGTTAATAGACCTAGCTACCGTCACGCCATCTTTCGTAACAGTAATGCCTCCGATATGTTCTTCTGATTCTATTAGTACAGTATTACCTTGAGGACCAAGTGTGCTCTTAACTGCGTTTGATAATTTAGTAATTCCCGATATAAGTTTATCTCTACCGTCCTTACCGAAGCGAAGCTCCTTAGGTGAAAATCCTTGATTCATAATTTAAGTGTATTTAATTTAATGCAAATATAGTAAATAATTTTATCACACACAATGTTGAGACTAGGTCTCCCTATATATATATATATAATTATATGTTTACTGCGTTAAAAATTTTTGACGTTTTGGTTTTCTTTTATAACATTCTTAACATTAGTACTGATAATCAAATAGTTAACTAAATAAACTCAACACAAACTCAACACAAACTCAACATCACCTTGACACTATGGCACAAAAAAAAGAGGGCACAACCCCTCCTTCTTCTTAGGCCATGCCTAATCATCAAACACTACGCAATCATAGTTTCCTAAATAAGTCTATATTAGCTCTGGCCATTTCGTTACCCTCAGCTATCATACGTACTTTCTCAGCACGCTTTCTATTCTGTCTCATACGAGCAGCTTTCGTAATACCCATCTCACACTCTGGTGCATTGTTTATTAGTCTACCACCCTCTATAGTATAATCATTCATGTTACCGTAATCCATATCTTAAAGTTTTTTTGTAAAGATACAAATTTTTTTAGATAGGCATAACCAAAGGGTTCTATGGCGCTCTACGCAAGCGAGGCCACAGCGGAAAGTGATTTTTTTAAAGCACCCCCCCTGATGATTTCAGGATTTTATCTCTGGTTTTTTTAGCTTTTTATCTGGTGCCCCTTCCCCATGGCCGCGCCCTAGCGCTGCACATAAAGAACCCAGCCCGTACACGCGCGCGCCTCCCTACGTTACACGTAATCCCTACCCCCTACCCCCCACATATCCCCGTATCTACCCAACAAAAGCTATCAGGTGCACAGAGATGCGCCTTAACCTCTGCGCTATCTGGTGGAGCTTAAACAATCCATGGGGAGCAATATCCCCGTAAGCCTCTGACTCTAAGCAATTTAACTGCGAAAGCACGCACTCTGACACAATTGTTATTTAGAATGAATATAAACAACAAAAATAAGTATCTGAACCTCAGCTAGTTATAAATTATTTTGCCTTAGGGGTTGTGTAGTACCCTTGAATAGACTATTTTTGAACCAGAGATAAACGCTCCTTGACATTTTGAGATATAACGCACTGATAATCAGACAGTTAGCTACTTTAAGCTACCTATCTCACTGATAATCAGGTACTTATAGCGACCAGCACATGTGAACTCAAGTGCGCCCTATCCATCTAAGCAAAGCCTATCAACGAGTAGGATGCCAAGCTAGAGAGCTGTAACAGGCTTTAGGAATAGGGTGACGTGGGGTGCAGTGTGCGAGCATGGTGATGCCAGCCCGATAACCAAGGGGGGTATCACCGCAAAATAACCAGCATCTGGATGACAGGCTAGTGAGAGCGACACTCATGCTGGGGACTAACTTTTAAATTCAATTACAATGGAAAGATTAACAGAAAATGCAATCACGAACAGTACAAGCGCTAAGATACTAACTAAGATGCTTAATGAAGAGAACGTGATAGAAAAGCTAAGTGAGGTTGGGCGCTACATGGTGAGAGTAGGTACCAAAGATTATACCATGACGCTAAGGCTTGGAGTGGCAACGTGCCCTCTGGACTTACTACATGAAGGTGTCCGTACATGGAGCGTACGAGTAGTGAACAGTGATGAGAGACAGGTGCTGTACTCGTCAAGCCTTCACCCACATATCTCCAGCCATCTGGGTAAATTAATCTCAAAGCATGAGAGAGATAACAAAGTAGACCACAGTGAGAGCGATTGGTCAGAGCTGGAGAAATACGCTGGGCTTTAGTAGATTACCACCACAGGGATTGGAAAGATAGGGGTGTTCGACTCACCCCCCCTGTACTAACTTAATTAAATTCAATACCTATGGCTTATTTTCCTTTACTTATCCTGGCTCTTGTGATAGTCACAGCAGCTTTACTTTTTAAAAACCAAATCAAAAATTTCTTAAAATAAATCACTATGAAAAAAACGCTAAAAAAACTCAACACAATCCTAATCGAATTTGCTAACGGTGCTGCATACGCACTAAGAAACTAATCACTATGACAAATCTAGAAAAACTAGCTCAGTACTACTACAACGAAGACAATTTATCAACCATCAAATTTGACAAGCACGGCAGACCGTACATCCAGAACAACGGACGTATCATGCTCTCCAGAAGAACAGAGTACAGCTACAGCTTTGCTCACTAAAATCAGGTTAACTGACGATTGCTAATTGCATGAAAGCCCCCGTACGCTGCAGCAGGGGGCTATTAACCAAATAACAACTAGAATTATGAGTATCAAATCAAACATTTTAACTGAAATCTCTAAGACATTTCAAACAATCGGCTGGGACACAGCAGAGGCAAAGGGAAAGCTTACCAACGACACGGGCATGATACCAGCAGCATTTGAGAAGGAGATGACCATAGAGTACATGAAGGCTAACAACGTACTGTACACGCTTGAGTCTATTGAAAACGATATAGCCAAGATAAAAATGCTAATAGAATTACTAAACGATAACAACTAGAATTATGAAAAAATCTTTAAAACTATTCCTGAGCCTTATGGCAATCTCTTATTCAATAATCTTTGCCCTTCAGGTGCTTGCAGCACAAGACAGAGCAGCTAGACAAATATGCATGATGGGAGGCAAGTGCCCAGAGGGTATGATTGTGACAGTACAACCTTTACTAACCAATAACAACTAGAGCTATGACAATGTACAAAGTAGTAACCATGGATGAACATGGTCTTAACGTAACACAGGAAGATGGCTTTAAGACATCAGCAAACGCACAGCAAGAGGCTAAGGAATGCATCGAAAGATGGGGAGAACAATTTGGTCAGGATTTTTGGGTAGAGCCTTACGAACCAGAGCCATACAAGAAGCCAAGGGTATACAACAATAACGCAGTCGATGGCTGGGAAGACATTTATCAATTAGAAGAGTAACACTACTCACCACTCTAGTGCAGTCAAAATAATGGTGTCCAACCTGACACTCAATCACTTGAGGTACGAAGGAAGTAAGAGTAGTAATCACAGGCGCTGTTGACAGCCTTGAGCAGAGCAATACTGCTGCCTGTATCTAATCAATACAATTAACTATGAAGGCACAAAACAACAGCGATGCTTACCTGAAGCTGCTACTAGACGAAGGTAGGATATCATTTAAGAATTATTTTTTTAGACAGGGCGCAGAGAAGCTGGGCATTAAAACTTATGAATTAATTAACAACAGATAAAACTATGAAAACTAAAATCAAATTGAAAGAAGGATACGGACAGGGCTTTATGCCACTAGGCGCATCATACAAAAACTACACAATGCTGGTAGCAATCGCTAACTACTCTAAAAACGGGGTGTGTTACAATGACGCAATGGAGATGCTGGACGAAGACACCAGCATAGAAAAGTACCACTCCAAAATTAGGCTTCTGGAGGGGCTAGGAGGCTTCATGAGGGCTGTATGCACAGAAGACTTTGCCTTGGCATGGAACAGGGCAGATGGCAGCAACAGAGACGCTCTTCTGGAGGCTTTAAAAAATAATGAGATAGAGCTATAAAGGTTAACTGATGATTGCTAATTGCATGAAAGCCTCCTCTGGAGGCTATTAATCAAATCAAATACTATGAAGACTACAATCAAATTATCAAACAAGATGCAAAAATACCAAGCAAGAAATGGGTATCACGTACAGATTAATTTAAACTACACCGCTACGGTCAGAAACCTTAGGGAGTTTGTTGAGTACATCAACAGCCCAGAGTCAGACGTTGACCTAGAGTTTTTTGGGAACATACTAAGCTACGACAGTACAGTAGATGATGAGTTTAAGTACGGGCTTAACACAATCATAGCTGAGGTGAAGGGCTTCGCAGTGTTTAACGCACAGTTTAAGCACACTTACATCGAGTGTAAGGAAGAGAAGGAGACCATCAGCATAAAGACCAGCAACGGTAAGCTAATCACCTTCAGCGTGATGTACAATCAGTGCGTAGATGTAAAGTACCACAACGGTCAGGATGATTTCAAAATAATTGGGTTTCATGGGGGGCAGACTCCTGTGCCACACACAGACGTAACACTACAAACAATCTTATTAAACAACTAGAGCTATGTACACAGAGAAAGAAATTATTAGAGATTTAAAAAACATACTAGGCGACAGCACTAGGTTTTTTAAAAAGGATAACGGTGACCTAACAATGAGCTTAGACGGTGAGTACGTTGACCATACGTGGGCATCAGGAACATTTACAGACCAAGACTTCGCGCCATCATCTTTTAAAAAAGAAAAGAAGGAGCGCGAGGCAATAACCAAATGGATAAATAACAACTAAAATTATGGAAAGAACTTTAAAATTTAAGACAGACAAGGCAACAGATTGGTACGTTACCAAGAACTTTAATGACCACAAACACATGCGTAATTTTATTGCGTATGTGTGCAGAACAAAGAAGGGATACTCCTTTGACGAAGATTTTATCAGATGGTAAAAATAATCTAACAATTAAACAATATAATTATGAAATCAATCAATTTACAATCAACAGGAAGGCTACAAAAAACTTTAGCCACACTTAAAAAAGACTTTAGAGCAGAGCAAAACCAGAAAGATATGGAAGTTGCTAATAAAGTTTACAAAGTTTTAATCAATCAAATAGAAATTGAATTAAATTCAAGAATTAACAAATAGAAATTATGAAAGACAACAAACTAATAGCAGAATTTATGGGGCTATCAATCAAAGAGGGGGTATGTTACTATACTGACGCAGATGATATGTTCCCTATGGGTATCGAGGTTGAAGAGCCGCACCTACCCTACGACACCTCTTGGGATTGGCTTATGCCTGTAGTAGAGAAATGCTTAGAGATGCACAACAACCTCATTGATGGGAGGGATGTAATAGATACGTCATATCCCTCAATAGCACAAGCGTTGCAAGTTGTTTCTCTTAAAGAAACCTACAAAGCAGTAGTAGAATTTATTAATCAAATTAACAAATAGAATTATGCATCAAATTGTAATACAAGAGATAGTAAAAAGACTAGAAATA
>TARA_B110000977_G_scaffold116699_1_pt1 | contig 10061 bp, 5 predicted proteins | sample TARA_B110000977 | Tara Oceans TARA_B110000977 (sample SAMEA4397798) | marine metagenome | biome: Polar Biome; feature: [SRF] surface water layer (ENVO:00010504); material: water (ENVO:00002006), including particulate matter (ENVO:01000060) such as... | depth 5 m | reverse complement strand
AACGTTGTCGGTAATCGAGATTTGATGTGTAAGCAGCTTACAGAGACCCTGGGCATCAATGTACAAACCTTCGAGATTAAGAAAATCGATTACGTCCGTGACATGGTCGAAATAAACGTTATCTATCAATTGCCGCCTTCAGAGATCCCGCAGTACACGGACAACATCTCGTCGGGATTAGACCTGGCCTCAGATCCCGAGCGTACATCGGATACTCGGGGTAATTAGATATGCGAAGCTTGCTAAAAGAATTTGACGTGATTTCACTTGATGAAACTAATCGCTTAGCGAGAATGCTGAGTCGCGTTGAGAACAAGTATATTTTAAGTTACGAACAGTTTGATGCCTTGCTTGTTCTAATTCGGGAAGATTATGCCTTACTAGAGATCGAGGGGAGGAACGAGTTTCAGTATGCATCCTGTTACTACGACGATAATTTTAGCTGTTACAACGACCACCACCAATCTCGTCGTCAGCGTTTCAAAGCGCGTACGCGCGAGTACGTTAACAGCGGTCTGATGTTTTTCGAAATAAAGCTTAAGGGGTTGCGCGGCCGAACCGAAAAATATCGGACAGACTGCGATACATTGGTAATGCCTAGCGTTCAAGGCACGTACCTTACTATGCTCAGCGAACTTTACTCGGAGAATTACAGAAAAGAAATGCGCCTTGATCTGACGCCGTCTTTGATTGTCAACTACTCGCGCTGCACGTTCGTCTCTTTGAAGGGTGGCGAGCGCGTTACCATTGACTTCGACCTTGGCTTTGACCGCCCTTACGAGGCCGGCGATGCTGTTCAGGTTGGGCGCGATTTTCTTGTTGTTGAAACTAAATCGATAGACGGGAGAGGTGCAGCAGACAGTGCCCTGAAAAAAATGGGCGTCAGAAAGGCGTCTAAATGCTCAAAGTATTGTATTGGGGCCAATCTGACAGGACAGGTGAGTCACAATAACCACTTTTTACGTAATATTAAACGAGCCAAAAGAAATATCATATTACCCAATCTACCTAGAAGGGAACGCCGAACGGCACCCCGAATGGCACCCCGAACGGCACCTGAAAAGTTAACCGGGGTGGCTGTAATGGCACCCTCAACAGAGCCTGCATTGGCGGCTGTCAGGTGAGGACTATAGACTGGGCGATTCTGGGCGTAGGATTGGTTGCCGCAATCATTTGGGCTGCGATATCCCTAAATGATGGTTTTAAAAGTGGAAACGCGGTCATCATCGCGCGCAGTATTTCCATCACTTCCACGATCGATGGGCATGTGGACAATACGCCTCCGGAGGTGGGTGCGCGTATCAGTCCCTCGGAGCTCTTGATTCGAATTCACGATAATCGAATTGATCGTGGACGGTTGACGGATTTCGAGAGCGAGATAGAGTTTCTGCAACAGGACATCAAGAACGCTGCGCGTCAGCAGGTAGATCTAGAAGCGCTGCTGAGTCTCTTTCAGGAAAGAGCCTTGGCGCATGCTGCGTGGGTCGAGAGTGATGTAGAGCTTCGTAAACAAGAGAACATGCAATTGCTGGAGATTGCTGAGCAAACCCGAAAACTCAAGAATGACCATGCAGCCCGAACCGCTGAACTGTATCAAAATAAGCATGTTAGCAGTACGTTGGTGGATATCGCGAATGCCGAGGCAGCAATCGCAATCAGCCAGGAAGAGCTGAGCCGCACTCAGGTGCGCCGTGACCAGTTACAGCAAAGATCCTTGATCGATATTGGCGCGTTCTTTGATAACGGCGACGCAAGTTACTGGGACCGTATGGCGGATGATATAACGCTGCGAAGACTGGACAGCAGGAGCAACATCGCTACGCTTAATGCGCAGCTGGATCGTGCGAAAGCTCAGGCAGGTATGGAGCGTAGCCGAATCGGCTCGACAGTGGAAGAAGAACACCGAGCGCCGTTTGCAGGACTCGTTAACGCGACCTATGTCAGCAAGGGCACCCGTGTGAACCGGGGGGCTACTTTGATGCAGGTGCTTGATTGTACGAACCCTATTGTCATCGTACCGTTACCAGAGCATCGCATTGCAGAGTTCGAAGCCGGTATGAGCGTGACGATATATCCGGTAGACACAGATGATGCACTTGCAGGCAAAATAGAGTACATCAGTAGTGGGCCGCTTATCGGGCACGACCAAACATTGTTGGTGCAAGAAGACCTGACGGTTCGTGGTGTTCGCGCAGTCGTAAGTTTCAGCGATCAAAAATTCCCCGATGAGCCTGAAAGATCGTGTCAGTCTGCCCACCGCGCGGTTGTTGTTGTACACACCTAATGAATCTTTAAATCGGCCTACAGCAGGGTGGTTAAGGCATCCTGAAGTGGTAAATGTAAAATGCCTTAAATGGGAATGCAAAAAATCAAATAGAAGGACTGCGGGCGCGGTTTTTGAGTACTTACTCTGCGGTGCCTAACTCATTCAATATCGTGCGTTGTGTAGAGCCAGCCGAAATCTAAGGATATTTCAGGTTGCGTTTTCTTGTTTTTTGGACGCACCGGCCAAACCTTTATAAGGGTTTTCCAACATTGTGACGATTATTTCTTCAGTCCCGACTGAGGATGGTAGAGAGTAATTTTTTTAGATCTCTTGGCATGTAAGGTTTTGTGAGGACCGCTGCGAATCCATAGTCTTTATAGTTCATCATTACTGGGTCATTGGAGTATCCGCTAGCCACGATCGCGACAACACTCGGGTCTATCCGCAGGAGCCGACTCATCGTTTCCGTGCCACCCATTCCACCTGGTATCGTTAGATCAAGAATGACCAAATGGAATGATCGTCCGGCGTCCATTGCTTCTTTGTATTTTTGTAATGCTTGGCTGCCGTGTTCAGCGCTCTCAACCTCGTAGCCGAATTTATTCAATGACTTGCCGACCATTTTTAGAATCGACTGCTGATCGTCCATCATTAGAATTCTACTTCTATTGTTACTCATATTGTTCAGCCGTACCGATTGGTGGTCCTTATCCTTGAGCCTTGGTAAGGCTTCTTGTGATGCTGGTAGGTAAATGTCGAATGTTGTACCGACGCCCACTTCTGATGAGACCGTGATGTGGCCATCATGCTGCTGAATAATTGAAAAAGTTGTCGCTAGACCCAACCCATTGCCCGTTTGCTTAGTGGTAAAAAAAGGGTCGAAGATCCGCGACTGGATTTTTTCTGGTATTCCCTCTCCTGAATCTTCGATTGATATCTTGACATAATGTCCAACCTTCAATGGCAGGGAGCGATGTTGACCTAATTCAACCTTTGCAGCGGTCACTGCTAAGTGTCCACCTTTAGGCATCGCCTGTCGCGCATTGATAATGATATTACTGAGCACCTGGCCTATCTGGCCCTCATCCACATTGACCTGATCGAGATCATCCGGTATGGCGTAATCACAAGAGATATTGGATCCGGTGAGTGCAAAATTAACTGAATCTCTTATTAGGCCATGGAGCGCTGAGACTTCTCTGACGGGGGATCCTCCTTTAGAAAAGGTAATCAACTGTTGTGTCAGACCGTTGACCTTGAGGGTCTCTCTTTCCGCGGTTGCTAGAACCTCGTTCTTTTCAGCTAAGTCGTCAGACATTATTGCCAGGCCAATACTGCTTACTATGCTGGTCAGAAAGTTGTTCAAGTCGTGAGCAATACCGCCGGCAAAAATACCGATCGATTCGAGCTTTTCAACCTTTTGCATTTCTTCGCTCATGCGTTTTCGTTCGGTAATGTCAGTTGCCATCCACATAGCAAGACGTCTTCCGTCTGGTAGACTCCCCATCGTCGCGGAACTTAATTCCCATGTCACCTGATGACCAAACTTAGTCGTGATGGCGTAGTCACCCCACATCTTGGCATCTTCAGTTTCAAGTGATGCGAAAATTTTCTGTCCGGGGGCTTCCCCCGTGTCATAGGCCATATCGGCCCATGCCTTGACCGTTGGTATGTCGGTTAGGGTGTAACCCGTAATGTCTGTCCACGTTTTGCTGATCAATAGCACCTCGCCATCATCGGCGTGAAGCATAATCGGGGCGGGTGCATCGATAATGACCCGTCTAAAGCGACGGTTACTTTCTTGCAGTTCGTCTTGTGTCTGTTTTTGCTCTGTGATGTCTGTATGAGTAGAAACAAGCACCGCGCCAAACTCAGGGTGTTCAAACTGAGCGACGCTGGCATAGCTCCAAAACTTTGTGTCATCTTTTCTTTTGTTACGAACCTCGCCTTGCCATCGGCCGGTTTTGGAGATTTTTTTCATTACCTTTTCTGTTGTCTCTTCCCCATTATTTTCTTCAGGTACGTTAACAATGGAAACATGCTTGCCGATGAGTTCATCTGGCGCGTAGCCAAACATTTGGTCAAAGGCAGGGTTCGTGAAGACAATGGCGCTGTCCCTTGAACGGCGGAGGTAAATTCCCTCGGTCATATTGGTAATGACTTCTGCTTGCGTCAGCAATAGCAGCTCAGCCTGTTGGCGGTGAACAATTTCTTGTTCCAAATCACGGGCGTAAACTTGCAATCTCTCCGTGTTTTTTTCTAAGGCCGATAAGTGGCGTGCCTGCTCTTGGACATAGAACTTTAAGACCATAGCGGCGAGAATGGTCATTCCCAAACAAAGTACGAGTAACATGCCCTGCACAATTTGGAACCTGCGAAGGTCCTGTATTATCGCTTCCTGCAAGGCGGTTTCGACAAAGCCCGCCTGTGCAAGAAAGTCGAGGAATATGGCGTCGAAGCGTTGGTCCATAGCTGACCCGACACCGGACTGCTCCGCCTTAGCCCACCTCTCATCGGCGACCGCCGCGAACTCTTCAAGCTTCGCAAGCACTTCAACGATAGCGTTTTGAAGTAGTGGATCACTTAATGGGACGATGACACTTTCTTCATTTTCGCCGCCTTCAAGCATTGCATCGGCATACCACCCAGCCTTTTTGAAGTGTTCCCGTACGGTGGCAATGTCTTCGGTACTGTCGCCGCTAATCGCTTCCTCGAACCAAAGGTGGCCGAGGGTCGCTTCAAGCTTAATTCCCATTGCTGCGTCAACAAGTGGTACATAACGCAGAGACAATCGAGTCCCCGTGATCAGGGAATAAGTGATTCCAACACTGAAAGTTATGCACAATAGAACAACGACGATGATTGGACGCCGGCTAAGCCCTGGGAGGCGCGTAAGGATTTTCTGCCAAATAGTCATATATTGAGTCTTTTTTTAGGTACTCTGCAGCGGTTCATTCGCGGGAGTGCTGGTACAGATCAAATATTTCTGGCGGCTGGTTTTGCGTGTCCAATAGACGCCTTCCACTTTGTTCACGGGTGATTCACCTTTGTGCTTGGACTGTTCTAGTCCCGCAGTTACAGGCGACATTAATGTGACCGAGCGCCGCCGCAAACACTAACCCGCATAGCTTGAGTGTATCGCTCCAACTAGGATGTATCGCTCGAACTAGAGTTTATCGCTCCAATTAGAGTGTAACATAGGCATCGTGTCATGCGGTTTCAAGCTATCGATCGATCAGCATGCGCCAACTAGTCTGACATCAAGAGAGCAGTTACCGCTTTCTGTTATTGACGTCTTTTACCCTGGTCGGCTAACGCTTGTTGCCAATTTGTGTGTTTCTTCGTGTGCTAAGGTCCCCGTATCAGATCTTGCCATAGGGCCGGCTGGGTCAATTTTTCGTCGATTAATTCAACCTGGCGATATGGTAACTAATCCGTGCGCTCTTGATGTCATTGAGTATCACGTATAGGCATGGGATTAAAATAAGCGTGATCACGGTTGCAAATAGAATTCCAAAGCCCAGTGAGACGGCCATAGGAATAACCAGCTGAGCAGCCAGACTTGACTCCGTCAGTATCGGTAGTAAGCCAAAGAAGGTGGTAAGAGACGTTAGCATAATAGCGCGGAACCGTTCTGTCCCCGCCTTAATAGCGGCTTCCACGATATCCATTCCGTCAGCGACAGACTTGTTCACGAAATCTACTAAAATAATACTGTCATTCACCACCACGCCCGCCAGGGCAATGATGCCGTAGACAGAGAGCGCGCTAAAGGGAATGCCAACGATAATATGGCCAATAAGTGCACCAATCATTCCAAACGGGATCACTCCCATGATGATGAGCGGCTGCAGATATGATTTCAGTGGGACCGCCATCAAGGCATAAATACAAAATAACGAAAGCGCGGTGGTCAGAATCATACGTTGCGTAAGTTCATCCTCTTCCTGGCTTGCACCACCAAGTTCGATTCGCACATTGGGATGTTTTAGCGCCAGTTGCTCAGAGAAATCCCCTAACGTCACATCGCGTACTATCTTACTGGGTTGCGTGATTGCCTTATTGATATCAGCGGAGATAATAATCGCACGCTTACCCCAGGTACGACGGATGGTAGAAGGCGAGACTCTAGTTTCAAGTTCTGCCACCGCGGTGAAGGGTACCTCGTCACCGCCACTTGTTCTAATATACATGGATTCAAGGTTACCCATTGATTCACGTTCCTCCCGAGGGTAACGAACCATGACTTTTACCTCCTCGCGGCCACGCTGAAGTCTCTGGGCTTCAACACCATAGAATGCAGCTCGGACCTGACTAGCAAGGTCCGTGAGTGCTAAGCCAAGCGCCTCTGCCGAGGGTTTAATCTTCAGGTTTACTTCAGGGATGCTGCCGGTGTTGGAATTCTCAATATCGTACACACCCTCGTAGGATCTTAAATGTTGATGCAGTAATTCTGCCGCAGCTTCGAGTTCTTTGATATCCGGCGAAATCAGCTTAAAGTTAATGTCTTTGCTATAGCCATGAGACTTCTGCGCACCGCTGATTTGAATGGTTTTCACGCCAGAGAGCTCTCCAACACGCTCTCGCCAGTTTGTCGCAAGTTGTTCTGGGCTCTGTGAAAGTGAATCGACAGGCTTTAGCTCAGCGATGACATTACCATTAGTGTTGAAGACATAAGCGGCCATATTTTTTAAAAACTTATCATCCGCGGGTTGTTCTTCATTGAGTTCAACGAGTGAATGGTTAAGTCGTTCGACAACCTTGACGACCCGTGCAGGCGATGTTCCATCGATCATTTCCACTCGCGCAGAAATAAAATCGGTGGACATGCTAGGAAAGAAAACGGTTTTGATAAAGGGGCCCATTACAAACCCAATGGCCAGTATCAACATACTGATGAACACTGCGAGGGTGGTGTAACGGGCTTTTATTGATCTAATCAGCAGCGGCCGGTATTTCTGCTGAACAAGGTATTTCAGGCCATCAGCGAATCTGTTTTGGAATCTCTGCAATGGTGAATTGTCATTGGGTACCAACGGTTTCATGCTTGCCAGGTGCGCAGGAAGAATGAGCTTGGATTCAATGATTGAAAATAGCAGGCACAGGACAACGACAGAGCCTATGGCTGCTGGCAATGCGCCGAACCCTCCGGGGACTGTTAATAAGGGTATAAAGGTCGCCACCGTTGTTAGCACACCAAATGTTGCGGGCATGGCGACACGCTTGGCACCACGTATAACATTGTCCAACGAATGGCCATCACGTTCGCTGGCGGTTTGTACGCTCTCCCCAATAATGATGGCGTCGTCCACGACAATACCCAGCACCAGGATGAACCCGAAAAGACTCAGTAAGTTAAGCGAACCGTCTACCAAAGGTAGCAGAGCGAATGCGCCCAGAAACGCGATTGGCATACCCAGCATCACCCAGAAAGCTAGTTGCACCCTAAGGAATATGCCAAGGATGACCAACACCAGCACAATGCCCATGGTCATGTTAGAAACCATAATGTTGATTGATTCCGAAAGGTAGGCGGTACTGTTGCCCCATGATTCTATCGAGATTCCATCTGGTAGTGTCTGGCTCCTCTTTTTTACATAGTCTTTCACCTCGTTAGAGATATCGATCTGGTTCTGATCTCCCACGGCAGAAACAGAAATACCAATGCTGGGTTTGCTATTGAACATTGAATAAAACTGGACTTCTACGAACCCATCGGTGATTTTTGCAATGTCCCCTAATGTTAGTCGTGTGCCATCTGATTTATGGATCAGTACGATTTTTTCAAAGTCTATTTTCCGATAAGCCTGACCCTCGGTTCTTAGCAGGATGTCTCCGGAATCAGATCTAATAGAACCCGCAGGTAGGTCCAGAGATGATCGACGAATAGCTTTCGCTACATCATCAAGGCTCAACCCATACTGCCGCAATCTTGACTCTTCTAGTTCGACACTAATTTCATAAGGTCGTGCACCCTGGATATCTGCTTTGGTAACGCTGGGTAAAGAAAGAATTTCATCCTGAATCGTAGAGGCCAGACCTTTCATCGAGACTTCATCCAGATCACCATAGACCTGAACATTGATTGCGCGTGGTTGGGGCTGGTTCCTATAAATTACAGGGTTTTCGATGGACCCAGGTAGGTTGGAAATCCTATCCACGGCCATCTTCACTTCGTCAAGAATAGCCAATGCGTCGTAATTGGTCTCGACGTCCAGCCTTACTTTGCCGGATGATGGATTAGAGAATGACCGCATATCGGCGATGCCTTCGATGTTTCGCACAGCCTCTTCGATTCGAGTAACCACGCCTGACTCCACCTCGCCAGGCGAAGCGCCAGGGAAGGCAACATCTATGGTGATCATGTCGAGCTGAACATCCGGCATGAGTTGTGTTCGTATGGTCGACGCGGAGAAGATCCCAGTCAGAATGATCACGACCATTAAAAGGTTCGCCGCTACGTGATTCCGTGCGAACCAGGAAATAATGCCCTTATGTGGATCAATGGTTGATTCAGTCGTTTCCAAAATCTATCCCTTGAGTTTTCTCTCTGGATTCCTGATAACGCACGGCTGTCCCGGGTAAAGGGTTTTGCGGTACCGTCAGGCAAATTAGCTGGCCGGATTTCAAGCCCGACTGAACCAAAACAGATTGCTCGTCAGCGCGGGCAACCACCACTGTCACAGGTCTTAAGGTATCGTTGTCGTCCACTGTCCATATTTTGTTGTCCCTGCGTAGCGCTTGACGAGGTAATCGAATCACGTTGTCCAGGCGCTTGCCTTCGATAGCCGCTTCAACAAAAGTTCCCATACGAAGAGAATGCTCCCACTTCTGTGAGTATCGGTTGTAGGGATCATCGATCTGAGCGACGATATATAAAACGCGGCTACGTTCATCAAATACGCCTTCGGTTCGTATAATTCGACCCTTCCAGGTATTGAGTTGCCCGCCAATATTGGCAGATAACTCAACCCGTGGCCCAAGGCCTTGAACCAGTTCAACTTCATTTAGGTTCAGGTAAGGTAACTGGCTATCCGGCAGGGGTAAGCGTATTTCGGCAACCTCAACTGAAAAGGTAACTGCCAGGGGCGAACCTGAATTGACGAACTGCCCAATATCCGCTCGTTTTTCTCGAACCATACCATCATAAGGTGCTTTGATGACTGTCCGGTCAAGGTCACCCTGACGTTTTTCGAGATCAGCTTTTGCGAATTCAAGGCTCGCTAAGGCCTCTGCCTGTTGTGGTTTACGCAAAGCGAGATCGGTAGCGGCCTTACTGGACCGCAATACCGATTGCGCTCGCTCCCAGTCTTCCCTCGCGTAGTCAGCCAGGCCTGTTTCACGAGTGACGTTTGTTTCAGCCGCTCTGACCGAGGCTTGGGCGCGCTTCACTTCTGCACGATAGTTTCGGTCATCGATTCGTACCAGCACATCGCCCTTGCTAAAGAATCCGCCGGCGACAAATGCCGGGGAAACTTCAGTTATCAGTCCGGATACTTCAGAGATCAGGGTCGTCTGGGTTCTTGGTGTCACACTGCCCTGAGCAGTCACGGTGATTTTTTCGGTAGCAGCTTTGACCCGCATGACATCCACGAACATTGTTGGTGGTTTTCTATCAATGGTTTGTGGTGGGTCTTTCTGTATGAACATCCATACAGCAGCCGCGATGCTGATCGCGACGATGACAATTGGGAAAATTATTTTTGACGGCATAGGGTTTATTGTACTCTTCATCTGTACGTATGGTTATACGGATAAAGGTCAGACATCCGTCGTAGACATTCGTCGTGGACAT
>TARA_B110000977_G_scaffold45457_1_pt1 | contig 10076 bp, 10 predicted proteins | sample TARA_B110000977 | Tara Oceans TARA_B110000977 (sample SAMEA4397798) | marine metagenome | biome: Polar Biome; feature: [SRF] surface water layer (ENVO:00010504); material: water (ENVO:00002006), including particulate matter (ENVO:01000060) such as... | depth 5 m | reverse complement strand
TTTTTTTATTTTCCTTAAAAATATTTCTTGTTGTAAAATAATCTAAGTTTAATGAATATATCTGCTTTCTTTGCACGCACGATTTATATTTTTTTTTATAATCATTCTTATTATGCAGAGGATTATCCTTTATATTTTTATTATTGTAGATTAATTCGATATAATCTAGGCCCACCTTGCTAATATAACTAAACTCTTTTTTCCAAAGACTTGGAAAATAATTATACTTTTTTTTTTGAGGAAAGAGTCTCCCTTGCATTAACCCAAATCGAATATTGTTTTTTTTTTTCATGATTAATTTTTTAATAGCATAAGCCTAACAAATTATATATAAATTAGAATAATGGCGATTGGAGATCAAATTGTAGATTTGGCTATCTACTTAAAACAAGCTCAAAAACTAGATGCTGTTAACTCAGTTATGGATATGGGTGATCAAGATCTCAACCTTAATTATGACCAATTGCAAAAAAAACTAGGCCACTTAAAAATACCTGAATTTGAAACTTTATTTGATAGGGCAAAATATTATCCTGAAAGACCCAGGGTCTCATCATCAACTTTTTGGCAATGCTTAGGAATAAAAGAAACGGATAGGCTTGATTTATTTCAGCTGGATAGAGAAAATGATGTAAAGCATGTTTTTTACAAAATAGATTTGAATTACCCCTTAGAAAAAAAGGTTATTAATAAAAAATATGATCTGGTAACGGATGTGGGAAACAACGAACATCCATTTAATGTTGCTGAGTGTTTTCGATCCTTACATAATCTTACAAATAAGAACGGATTAATGCTTATACAGCAATCCATTTTTAAAGGTAATGGTTTGTATAATTTTGAAATAGGTTTTTTTGAAAGTTTGGCTGCCGCCAACAACTATCAAATACTTTATTCGTCTTACACGGTTTCCTATAATAACACTTATTTTAGCTTACCCATAACAACAAATATATTAGATATTATAAATATAGGAGCGGCAAATACAATATCGGTAATATATTTATTTAAAAAAATTGATGACGATAATTTTAACTACTCTTATCAAGATCTTGGAAAAGAACCTACAAGAGAAGAATTTTTTACAAACTCATTGAACTTTGAGAATTTACCTCCTCAAAGAAACTATGTGCCAACAAATATAGAGCATCTAAGTATAAAAAAAATGATTGGTGTGATTTTGAAAAAAATAAAAAAAAAGATACTTAAATAAATGGAGAAAGATTTAATTTTTCTAAAAAAATATTTTGATATTTTCAAAAGTACTATTGTCAATGAAGATGTTATTAAAAATTTAATTTTATTAAAAAAAATAATAGTTAAAAATAAAAAAAATAACCTATCTATTTTTGGCAATGGAGGGAGCGCTGCTATTGCTAGTCATTTTGCAATTGATATGACAAAAAATGCTAAGATCAAAACAATGGCTTTTAATGATAGCTCGCTAATAACCTGTCTGTCCAATGACTATGGTTATGAGAATTGGATTGCCAAAACAGTCGATTATTACCTAACTAAAAATGACATAATAATAATAGTTTCATGTAGCGGAGAATCAAAAAACTTAGTAAATGCTGTTAAGTCAGCCAAAAAAAAGGGTGTAAAAAAAATAGTAACATTTACAGGCTGTAAAAAAAATAACACTCTTTCTAAAATGGGAGATTTTTCTTTTTGGGTTAATTCAAGTTCCTACAACATAATTGAAAACGTGCATCAATTTTATTTACTTTCTCTAGTTGATATGATCATTGGTAAATCTGAATATTCTCCTAATTGAAATGAACTTCATTACAAATTACTTAAAAGAAACTATAGATTTACTTAACTTAATAGATAAAAATAAAATTTCTGATATTGTAAACGCAATATTTAAAATTAGAAAAAAAAAAGGAAGAATTTTTTTTATAGGTGTCGGTGGTAGTGCTGCCAATGCAGCTCATGCCGTTAATGACTTTAGAAAGATTTGTAACATTGAATGTTATAGTCCCACAGACAATGTGTCTGAATTAACAGCCAGGGTAAATGATGAAGGATGGGAAAATTTTTTTACTAGCTGGTTAAAAACGTCCAAACTAAACAAAAATGACATGATTTTTATATTTTCTGTAGGCGGTGGTAACATGAAAAAAAAAATTAGCGTAAATATTGTTAATTGCATAAAATTTTCAAAAAAAAAAAAAGCCAGAGTTGTGTCATGTGTTGGCAAAGGTGATGGCTACGCAGCCAAAAATTCTGATATTGCACTTATACTACCCATGGTAAATAAAAGAATGATAACACCCTATAGTGAACAAGCCCAGGCTATAGTTTGGCACTTATTAGTTTCACATCCAAAATTAAAAATGAATAAAACAAAATGGTAATTCTTTACTCAAGTAAATATGGATTATTTAATAAATAGTTTTTACCAAAGCTACATTTGGTTTTTCCATGTACATGTTTATAAAGAGGGTCTTTGCCAATATATTTAAAAATATTTTTTAAAAATATTTTTTCCAATTCCATTTCTTCTTTATCTTTAATAAAATTATTTTCTATTTTTTTAATAAATTCTACTAATGAAATTTTAAGTTCTAATTCATTTTGATCTTGACAAGCAACATCATTCATATCTAACGTTGCTTGTCTTTCATCAAAAAATAATTTTTTTTTAAAGATCTCGGATATTGTCAATACTTTGCGTGAACTTACATCTACTAATTTTTTGAAATTTATTTGAAACAATCTTGATTCAGAATGAAAGTTTCCGTATGGCAAATGATTAGTAATAAAGCATGGTTTTTTGAACAAAAAAGTTGCAAGGTAGGCCAAGCCTGAATTTACTCCCATAAAAAGATAACATCTTGATATTAAATACATTTCGAGACTATCTGTTCTTTCTGGACTATTGGTAATATCGAAATAATAATTACTTTTTATATCTGCTTTGGTTGCGGAGCCTTTTCCTACACGTATTACCTGATAGCCATTCTCTATTAGATATCTTATAGATGTTAAGAAAGTATTAATATCAACATTTTTTGTTTCTAGTCGACTCCTGTCATATTTTGGATGATACTTTTCAAAATAAAAATTGTCTCTATTAAAAATTAAGGCGTATTTTTTATTTACGTCTATTCCAATATCTTTCAAAAGATTTAAATTAATTTTTTCTTCTATTTCAGAAAATCTTGCATGAACTTTTGATTTGTCAATTAGATTTTTCTTATCTCTGTGCATGAAAAAATTGAACTTTTCGATTTTCGAACCAATTTCAAAAATATTATGGTTTTTTCCAAGTGGAAGAAGGTTAAACCAAAATACAAAACTAAACACTAGCCTTTGGGGTAAAAATTTTAATTTTCTTTCCCAAAATTTTTTTATCTGTGAATTGCTTACATGCTTAGTGCAGCAAAAAAAATCTAATTTTTTTTTTCTCTTTTCACAATGATCAAGATTGCACAAATAAAGTTCTACTACACAGGAAAAGTGCCCTATTCGCTCTGAGGGCAAAACTCCAAATCTAATATATAAAAATGGTCTTATAATAATTAGAAAGACAGCAAAAGGCAAAGTCGGCAAATACAAAACAGCCTTGAGTATACTTTTTGCTAACTTCATATTTTAATCAAAGCTAAATTTTAAAACCTGATTTTTTAGCATCGAGATAAAACTGATTTACTGTAAGCAATGAATGTTTTTTCCAATGCAGTTTAAAATTATTTTTTTTATTAAAAATTTCATTTGACATAGTTATTATATGGCACCCTGATCGTTTTGCTTGAACATAATCGTAGATTTGTCTTGTGCTTGCCCACAATAACCTGCATTTTGAATTATTTTTTTTCAAGAATTTTACTACAATTTCCATTTCCTTTTCAGCAGAAATTCCAGTATCGTGTATTCTTCCGGCAAATATTGAGAGTATGGTTTTGGTATTTTTAATGATTTTGTGAATTTTTTTTATCTGACGTATATTAAAAATTGCAGTAATATTCATTTTGATATTCAGCCTAACTAGCTCTTGTATTACTTCGTTAGTGTACACACCGTTCGTAAATGTGATGGGAATTTTAATTTCTATATTTTTTGAAATCTTGCTTAATATTTTAGCCTGGCTCACCATGCCTTCTACATCGTCAGCTATAACCTCTAATGAAACAGGCAGTGGGCTAGTTTTTTTTGCTAATTGTTTACAGTAAGTAAGATAATTTTTTTTTGGGAACTTGGAAATTAGCGTCGGATTGTATGTAAAGCCATCAACTTTTTTTTTATACAACGGAATATCTTTTAAAGTCGCTCCATCTAAGTAAATTTTCATAAATTTATTTATATTATAAAACTATTTTAATATATACACATATATATTAAAATTTATTCAATTTTTTTATGAGTTATAAAAAATATCAAAAAAAAATCATTTCAGCTAAAAGTCTTGTCAAAAAAAAATTAAAAAACTTTGTTTTGTGTCATGGAGTCTTTGACTTAGTTCATCCAGGGCATTTAAGACACTTTTTTCATGCAAAAGAAAAAGCTAAAATACTTGTTGTCAGTATCACGTCCGATCAATATATAAATAAAGGCGTTTACCGACCTTTTGTAAATGAAAAACTTAGATCTTTGAATTTAGCTGCACTGGAAGTTGTAGATTTTGTCATTATAAACGATAATCCTGATGCATTACCACTTCTAAAAAAATTAAAACCAAATTTCTTTGCTAAAGGCTTTGACTATAGCTCAAGATCAAATAAAAAAACTTTAGCAGAAGAAAAATTACTAAGCTCATATGGAGGAGAGCTAATATTTACTCCCGGTAATGTAATGTTTTCATCATCTAACTTTATAGATGAAAAAAAAATTAACTTAGATGTTGAGAAAATAGAATTCCTCTTAAAGGAAAAAAAGATAACACTCAATGAATTAGAAACTACTGTTGAAAAATTTAAAAATATACAAACAACAGTCGTGGGTGACACAATAGTAGATCAACAAATATATTGTCACCACACTATTACTCAAAATAAAACGCCCACATTAAATTTATCATATGAACATAATAAAAAATTTGTTGGTGGTGCTGCAATAGTAGCAAGGCACATTCGTGCCGCAGGAGCAAAAGTTAAGTTTATTTCCTTTAGCGGAAAAGATTCTGATAGCAGTTTTGTTGTCAAGGAACTTAATAAAGACAAAATACAAAATACAATTTTTACACACTCAAAAAGAATTACTAATTTAAAACAATCTATTTATTCAAAAAAATATAATTTGTTAAAAATATCTAAAACAAACAAAGAAAACCTAAGCCAAATAGAACTGGCAGACCTAGTGAGGGAATTAAAAAAAATTAAGAGTGGAATACTTTTGTTTAGTGATTTTAGGCATGGAATTTTTGACAGCACAACTATTCCCATCTTGTGCAAAAATATAAAAAAAAATATTATTAAAATAGCTGATAGTCAAGTTGCTACCAGATGGGGAAATATTGCAGATTTTAAAAATTTTGACTTAATTGCTTCTAATGAAAATGAGGCTAGATTCGCAACTTCTGACCAGGACAGTAACATAAGCTCACTTTCTAGAAAGTTATTTAAAATATCTAATTGTAAGAACCTTATACTTAAGTTGGGAGAAAATGGAGCCCTATGTGTCAAAAAAAATCATAATAAATATGAAAGCTATCTCTTGCCAAGCATGGTTAGCAAATTAGTTGACCCAATAGGGAGTGGAGATGCATTGTTGGCTTATAGCTCACTAGCTTTTGCTATAACAAAATGCCATGCAAGGGCCGGGCTGATTGGAACAATTGCTGCAGCTTGCAAAATAGAAGTTCAGGGCAATATGCCAGTAAAAAAAAAAGATGTAATTAATAAAATAAGAAAATTAAAAACTGAATTAAATCTTAATTAATTTTTTTAATCTATGAAGATACTTAGTTTAAAAAAATACTAACAATCACTATACTAATCCAGCGCTACTTGGTAGATTGATAATTGTTTGTGCCAATGACTCGGCGACAGGAAGAGGAGCTCTCGGACAATTCTTGTAAGGTGCCAACTGATGCATGGGCTTCCAAGCAGGCCTTGTCGTCAAATGAGCGTTATTAGTAGTTTCTAAAATAATATTTCTCTGACTTGACACAGTTTTATCTAAAATAATTGTTTGTAACCAGTAATTGCTATTACACTTTTCTGGCTCATGCACTAGACGTATTTGAGGAATATCTTTAAATGCTCTTGTATATTGTTCAGTTAATTGGCGCTTAGATTGAAGAAAATCGGGTAATTGCTCTAACTGTGCACAGCCAAGTGCAGCATTTATATTTGGCATGCGAAAATTATATCCAATTTCATCATGAATATACTCCCAACGATGGGATAACTTTGCTGTAGTAGTTATATGTTTTGCACGATCGGCTAACCGCATATCATTTGTTAAAATTGCACCTCCTCCTCCAGTGGTTATAATTTTATTTCCATTAAAACTCAAAGTGCCAAACTTACCAAAGGTTCCTACATGTTTGCCCTGATAAAAACTTCCAAGAGATTCAGCTGCATCTTCAATAAAAACAATTTTATAATCATTTGCAATTGATAATAAATTTTCGATATCGCACGGATGTCCATAGGTATGCATGGGTAATAAAGCCTTAATACGCTTGCCAGTTAGACGATTCCGGCAACCATCTACTGTTACTTCCGCACAATGTTTTAGCCAGCTTCTTAATGCCATTGCATCAAGACCCAAAGTTTTCTCTTCACTATCGACAAAATGAGCCGTGCCACCAAGATAACTAATTGCATTTGCAGTAGCAACAAAAGTGAGTGCAGGTAATAACACCTCATCGCCACCCTTAACTCCTGCTAGTTTCAAAGCTATTTGCAAAGCAGCTGTGCCATTTACTACTGCTATTGCACGAATACTGCCAGTATAGTCTGCTAACTCTTTTTCAAATCGATCAACAAACTGGCCTGCAGTAGAAACGTAAGTCGAATTTATGCATTCTTTGATATACTGTTGCTCCTTACCCTGAAAGCGAGGCTCATGCAGAGAATGCTTTTCTTCACCGAGAATACTTTGCAGGGTATTTAAAATTTTTTGATCAAGACTCATTTGCATAAATTTTTAAATTATAGAAATAAATATTTTTACAAATCGTAGTGTATATTATAATTACCGTAATCAAAATTTTTTGAGTTATCAAAGGTTTGATTTTTAATTGAATGCAAAAGCTCAATAACTCCATCCATAATGCTAAACTTAGGTTTAAAACCAAGTTTTTTATTAACTTTTGTAAAATCAACTCTGTAATTTCTAGGGTCAGCTCCGTGTTCTTGATATTTTACAACACCATCGGGAACTTTTGAAAGAATCAGATCTACAATACCTTTTTTTGTAAAATTATTTTCCTCTCCACCAGAATTAAAAACTTCAAAAGACACCGTTTTAAAATTTGCCTCAAGTACCATTAGCATTAACCGTGAAAAGTCTTGTACATGACAGTATGGTCTCCAAGTGTGAGGGTCATATACAAGCAACTCATTGCCCATTGCCAATTCATTTACAAACTCACTAACAGTAAGATCAAATCTCATTCTAGGAGACAATCCAAAAGCTGTTGCAAAGCGTAAAATTGTAGGATGATAATCCACTTTCCCTTTTAAGCCAATGATGTACCGCTCTACTTCAACTTTTGATTTTGAATACAAAGATAATGGCTTTAGCTCAAAGTCTTCATCTGCTAATTTATCATTGTCTATAAAACCATAGTTTGAACAGGTTGATATAAAAATTAAACGATCTATTTTTTTGCCATTACAATTATCAATAAAATTTTTAATTCCAATATCGTTAATTGCATGGGCAATTTTAGGATATTTTTTTGTGATTGGATCGCCAACAAGTCCTGCAAGTATTATGACATCTGTGGCACTCTTTAAAATTTCGGTAGTAAAATTTTTATCTCTCATATCACCAAATAAAAATTTATAGTTTGGATTTGCCAGATAAGAATGAATGCAATAATTATTTTGATATAAGAATTTATCAATTGCAATAACCTGATGACCCTTGCTCAAAAGATACCCTGTCAGTACTGTTCCAATATAACCCGCCCCACCGATAATAACTATTTTTTTCATTGAATTTAAATTAGGTTATTTTTTTTAAAATAAAACTATACCCCTTAAGGTAAAAAATATAATTATTTTTCATTTTTTTTTTTAATTAAATATTCGGCCCAGTGCCAGTCATCTATTGTGTCAAGATCTACTGATCTTTTCTGAGGCATATCAAAACCAAGTGTTTTTGGACCAATAAATGAATGATGTTCGAGCAGCCAATCAACTTTAGCCAAATAAAGGGCACCATTTACACAGTAAGCTTTTGGCAGATCTTGACGCCTAGTAATTTCAGGTCGATCATTGATAAAAGGCAACAAAGAAAAGGATTTATTTTTTTTATACATCCAATACGGATGCTTACTTGCTTCACAAACTGATACCGCAGAAGAGACTTTGTGATCTTGGCAGAGTTTAAAAATACCATCTATATCAGAAGAGGTTCGCAGCGGGGAGGTGGGCTGAAGTATCAATACCCAGTCAAATCCAGGTAACTTTTGGACTGCGTCTAATACTAGATCTATACTTGGGCTTTCATCTGTAGCAAATTTAGCTTCTCTAAGAAATGGGACTTCAGCACCGCATTGCTCAGCAACTACTTTAATTTTGGGGTCGTCTGTACTAACTATAATTCTATCAATACAATGCGCCTGTTTGGCAGCCTCAATGGTCCAAGCAATCAAGGGTTTGCCTGATAATAGTTTCGTATTTTTTTCTAAGATTCCTTTAGATCCGCCACGTGCTGGTATGATTGCTAATAAGCTCATTTCCAATCTTTAGATGTTTGCAAAAAACCTTCTTGATACCCAATGTCTTTCCAATATTCATGAATGGGAAAAGCATTAACCTTATATTTTTTTTCTTTTGCCTTCTTTATTAGTTCTGGCATATCAAAAAAATTATTTTTTGGTACAAGACTGAGGATAGTAGGCTCTAATAAATAAATACCAGCATTGACAAAGTGTTTTAGGGTAGGTTTCTCTTCCAAGGAAAGCCCATTCGCTTCATCGATATTTATAACTCCATAAGGAATTTGAGTTCTATGCATACTAGCACCGAGCGATAAATCTGAAGCGTAGTCTTTATGAAATTGAATCAGACTACTATAATCTACTTTAGTCAATACATCGCCATTAAGAATTAAAGTAGGCTGTTTTGTTGATTGGTTTGGCAACAAACTGAGTGACCCTGCAGTGCCAAGAGCTTTATCCTCCTCTAGATATTTAATGCGAATATTCCATTTTGATCCATCTTGGAAATAATCTTTAATCTGCTCTTTTAAATAGTTGACTGAAAAATAAAAATTTACAAAACCTGCTTGAATGCACTGTTCTAAAATAATTTCTAGAATGTGCTTACCATTTATCTTTAACATTGGCTTAGGGCAATTTTTGGTTAGTGATCCTAACCTTTTACCTTCTCCTCCAGCCATAATAACAACATTATTTTTTAAAAGCCTAGGCTTAATAAGAACATCTAGCAAAAAGAGTTTAATTATACGTCGTTCTTTATCTAGAATGGGAATTTGTTTTAGCCTTTCTTTTTTCATAAGGCTTAGCGCCTCATCTTCGGTGGCTGTCTCTGGCAAGAATTTAAAATCTTTCTGCATAATTTTTTTTATTGGGCTATCAAGTGTCTCTCCAAGTAGCAAGGCACGGCGTATATCTCCGTCAGTTACCACGGCCTCCAAATATCCATCAGTAACAACTAGTGCAATCTGAGAAGCAGTTTTATCAATTACATTTATTGCTTCGCGAATCGAAGAAATTGAAGAAATAAAATGATTATTAAGATTCGTCATGAATAATCGTTTTTTTTTTTATTAGAACCCGCAAGCATCTCATTTTTTTGGAATAATAAGACAATTATATATAATTTAAAACTGTTATTAAAATTATTTTTTGTAACATTAAATTTGAAAGTAAAAATTTTTAACACATTGTTAATTTGAGAAAATATTTAATTTAAAAACTTTTTCAG
>TARA_B110000977_G_scaffold169793_1_pt1 | contig 10089 bp, 9 predicted proteins | sample TARA_B110000977 | Tara Oceans TARA_B110000977 (sample SAMEA4397798) | marine metagenome | biome: Polar Biome; feature: [SRF] surface water layer (ENVO:00010504); material: water (ENVO:00002006), including particulate matter (ENVO:01000060) such as... | depth 5 m | reverse complement strand
TGTTTTTGTGGGGGGGGGGATGAACGTGTTAGGAATGCGGCCGAGGGATCACGCTATTGGAGCGGCCGCGCAAGCCGCGGCCAATAGCGCGCGAGGGTTCGGAAACGGAGACGGCGCGCACCAAAACGGCGGCGGCAACAAACACGGGCGACACGGAGGCGCCAGGAAAGGACACAGGGGACACTAACGGTGCACCACTGTTCATTTTTTAAATTTCCATGCATACTCCGTGTGAGTACGTTGAAGCTACATCCTATCAGGGTAGGTAACACTTATTTACCCTATCCTATTCTCCATGACTATTGACTCGGCGGCGGGTTCGGGGGCGGCCAGGCGACCCAGCCGTTCCACTCGGGCGGCGCTTGCCACGTGTCCGGTTCCGCCGGCGACGGTTCCGCTTGACGCGTTGTGTCTTGACTACTTTGACTCTCTGTGTCTTGGCTATTTTGGCTCTCTGATGATACCTCTTCCTGACCGACACTCGTCGCTTCCTTTTCCCTACCTGGCGATTCCTTTTCCTGACTATTCCCTGACGTATCATCGCTCCTCTCCCCCGGCGGCGGCCACCCGACTCGCGCGTCCCAGCCTTGGTATCCCGGGAGTTCATCGGTTTTCGTCGATTCCGAATCCGGGGACGCCTCGGCGGTGGGTTTCGGCCCTAGCGGCGGCGGCGGCGGCGACCGTGTCGTGGTCGCCGATAGTGTAGGGTCACCAGTCTCTGAATCCGACCCGCGCAACGGCGGCGGGTTCGGAGGCGGCCACGCCACCCACCCAAACTCCTGCAGCGACGGCGAAGGCGGTTTTCCCGAAGCAGCGGTTTTCGTTTCGGTTTCGTCCCCGGACGGCACCGCGGACACCGGCGGAGGCGGTGGCTTCGGGTGTGTCTGAGGCGCCATCGGCGGTTTCACGCGTTCTGCTGGCTTGACCACCACATCGTGCGGGGTGTTTTCAAACAAACTAACCGGTCCGTGCGTCTTCACGCCGGTGAAGTACTTCCGCCCGTACGCGTTGAGTCTGGCGAGCTCGTTGGTGTACTGGAACACCAACACCGCGATCAACCCAGACGCGCCGAGCACCCACAACGACCTTCTCAGCCACTTCGCACCACTCCCCGCGCGCTCTCCCCCAGAAACAGCCGCCAACACCACCGGTGCTGACGACTGCTTCATGGCACACCGACGCACGCGCGGTGTGCGCTGACGATGGGCATCGGAAGCCAAGAGAGGCGGATCGAAGCGACAATCTGTAAAATTTATGAAAAATAAAACTGCTCCCGAACGAGGTACCGGTATACTTTCAAGCGCCCGTCCGTTCAATTTAAGGTACCTAAAATACGTCATAGCGATTTCTGAGATTGTTCTGTTCGCGCGTTTCCGCCTTGGTTTCGATCCACGTCTTTTCCAACGCCTTACACAGGTCACTGCACTTGTGCGTTTTGTAAAACGAGTCGATCCCTTTCGCGCCACGGTCCGTCCGGCCGAACACGTTTTTTCGCCCGCTCATGCTGCGGTAGTGAATCACCGGGTCGGTGAGCTCGAAACACGGGGTTTCGCTTGACAGATCCAAAACGCCTTGCAGGTCGCACACCAGTTACCTGCGGCTGGAGTATTTGTGCGAAAAGCACGAAAACGCCTGGGGCATATCGGCAATCGTGAACTCGACCCCGACGCGACGATCGCTCGCCGTGGCGCGCGCCAAGTCGCGAGAATCCTCACCCAGGGCTTCCTCGGCGCTTTCGCTCTCCTCTTCCTCTTCCTCTTCCTCTTCCTCTTCCTCGTCATCCTCCGCGATGGCGCCCAAGCCGGGAGTCGTGAGGGGAGCCGGCTGGAGCCAGCTCGGCTGAAGTTTAAGGTTTTGGTTCAAGCTGAGCGCGCCGAGACCTAACGCCATCGGGTCGACGACGTCTGGCTCGACCCGAGCGTCGGGGGTATCACGAACAGCCCCGGGGCTGTGCTTCATGCCGTCCACGTACCCGTTGTTGCTGTTCCACTTCTTCCACGTCAGTTTTGTCGTGTCGAGCATCTTCTCCACCAAAACCCCGGTAACGCCCAGCAACGCGTCGTCCAGCACGTAGACGCCGCAGTCCAGGAACTTAACCCTCGGCGTCGCGGCGGTCACGCCCGGAATCGTCGCGAGGCGCTCGTTGAACTTTTGCGCGATGCGTTCCGCGGTTTGTTGCGTCGAGCAGAAGAACTGGTGGAACCTTCGTTGGTCCGCGTCGTTCTCGTCCTCGATGAACCTGCTTTGCTTCGCGACCATCCACGGTCCCACGAAATTGTAGTTCTCGTCAAACTCGCGGAACTTGCTCACCATACGCTCCGCGCCCTCACTGAAGATCTGGTTCCGCATCGCGACGCCCACCGCGCTCGGGTGGACGAACTTTTGCAGGTTATTCCATCTGGAGCTACCGCCGGTGCGCCGTCCTCGGTTTCTGAATGTAGTCGTGCCGCGTTCGCGTGTGTCTCGCTGATCGCTCCACGCGACGCGTTGATTGAGTCCGTGAGAGAACATCCACCAATCCTGTTCATTTGCGACGGTCTCCTCGGTCACCTTGAGCTGAGACTCTCGCCGAACGTCGCGAACCGTTCACTGTTTCGTCCCGCCCAACGCGGTGAGCTCGGTTTTCGTATTCGTCAGCGTGGAAGACAGGTTGGACAAGATACTGTGCAGCGACTGCGCGGTTAGCGTCGGCTTGTGGAAACTCGCTTGGCACTGATAGGCCGCGCACGCCTCGGTCATGGCTTGAAGCGTGGAGAACTCTTCCGATGAATTAGCGAAGCCAATGTTACCCACGGTGAGTCGCCGGCCGAAACACGAAGCGAGCGCGCCGATGCGATTTGTAAGCACGACGTCGCGTTGGGCAAAGTACGCTACTCGTTTTTTCCACATAAGTCGCTTTTCGCTCTTATCGTACCCGGCCCGTTCCTCTTTTGAGATGGCGGGAAAGCTGTCGTAGTCATCACTGGGTTTGCCGTCGGAAAAAAACAGCAACCCCAGCGCGCAGCTCCCCAGCGTGTTCCGCATTAAACACGCTTCGGCGAGATCGATGGCTTCCGCGTACACGCCACCTTCGGACGGTTTCGAGTTCCGAAAAAACCCAATCAGGGTGTTGAACAAAACCCAGTCCACCGGCTCGGCGTTCACCACCACCGCACTTTCGTCGCGCATGACCACAACCGAGCACACATCCGTGGCAGTTCTTGTCCCGCTCTTGATTTCGTCCTGCACCCAGGAGAGCGCCAGTGAAAGCCACACCGCATCCGAGCGCGTGGCGCCGCCATCCACGTCCGTGGTTCGCATGGACCCGCTCTGGTCCACCACCACCACGGTGTGCGACGTCCAAACACTGGTGTCAAACAACGCGCGTTTCGCGGCTCGGTGCTCTCGCTCCATCGTTTTCGTGATCTCAACCAGCGGAACGTCGAACCTGAACCCGGGTTCCGGCCACGATGTTATCTCCCTCGAGCTGGTCTCGTCCGTGATGAAAACAACACCCGCGAACGTGTACTACCAACGACGCACCACGCCTTTGGATTTCGACGCGACTTCCTTCTTGCCATATCTCACTGCAGCCTGCAGGTCACGCTTGGAAATCAAACGCTCGCTGCGTCGCTGCCGGCCGTGCGCGGAGGAGAGGATATCGACCAAACTAGTGGTCGAGGAACATTCTTCCTCCGTGTCGCTCATGGCGGCGAAACGGAGCACGCACGAGCGCGAGCGAGCGCGGTGACGAACGCGAGGACGCGCGGACGAGGACGGGGCGGAGCAGGCGTCGTGACGTGCATATACGTGCGCAGCACGGCGTGTGCGCGCGTGTGTGGCCGAACGACCCGAAGAGTCGTCCCGTGCGCCGGTCTCGGAAGATACGAAAGAGATATAGGGAGAGATTTTTGGCAAGGAATATTTTGGCAAAAATTACAAACGCATCAGTTCCCCGCCCCTAACGCCGCCGCCGAGTCCCACAGCGGGTGGTAGTCGTACGCGGGGTCAAACACGAACTGGGGAAACCAGTTTTCGGACGGGTCTTGCAGTTTGTGCCAGAAAAGCACGATCCACGGTCCTACTGACCCGAGAATGACGTTGAGCCAAATCGCGAGCGACATGGGCATCTGTTTCCGCCATCCTAACGTGGAGCTGTACGATAAAAAAGAAAGTGTCAGTCTCTCGTAATGTGCATGAATAAACAGTTAGGGTAATCGGTAATCGGGCCGATCAGTCGGCGGAACGTGGTGATTGGGAAATACTTACATGAAAATCAACAGCGCCACGGTGAGCGACCCGGTGGTGCCTTTGACCATGCGCAGGTGAAAGTCCGCGTCGTTGAAGGTCTGGGAGGTGTGCCAGAACTGCTCAGGGCCTAAAACGGTGTACAGGGCCATGTAGCAGTTGTCGAACACCGCGGCGAAGGCGTTCAGGGAGACGTACGTTAACGTCGCCGCGTCGGGGGTCATTTTTCCGAGCCGTTTTTTCGACCCAGCGGAGATTTTGTCCAGAAGCGACGGCGCCGTTTTCTTGGTCTCGCTATCCGGCGCCAGCGCAAGCACAAACTCGGTGCTTTCCCACAGCTTCCCGATGGAGAAAAACCAGAACGGCATCACGGCGTAGTACATCCAGTCCGGGGCATCAGAACGGGCGCTCCACGCGATGAACACCACTCCTTGGAACGACGCGACGAAACTATACCCTAGTTTCATGGCGTACTTGCCCTCCTTCGAGGCTTTGAAAATGGCCATCAAAGGCGTGTACGTCAGCGCGTTCGTCAAGAAAAGCGCGGACGATACCCACATCCACCCCCACCCAGGAGTCTCACGGTAAATCCTCTCTAAACCGATTCCGTACAACCCAGTCAAAAGCGCGCCGCCGCCCGAGATGACGTGCGCCCACGACGCGAGTGTTTTGCTTTTCCGCGTGATCGGGTTGCCGATGGGTTTCGGGACCAGCGACGACCGCCACAGCGAGTACACCGTGCAGACCGTTAGCAAACCCAAAAATGAGTCCTCGATCACGCCGCCCACCCCGGGCAGGTGGTTGGCGATTAATGATTCAAAAGCGCGCTCAAGCTCGTTCGCGAACGTGGTCGGGCCGCCCGCGTTGGCCACAGTACCCGCGGCGAGCGCGGCGAAACACGCGACGGTGCCGATTTCGCGCGACGACCAATCAGAACTCGGAGCATCCTGGACCATGGACGCCTCAGCGCCAGCGCTTGTGTTGCGAACGGATATAACTGCGTCTGACGCAGACGCGGATTCGCTTTCATTAGACGACGTAGCCGTCTGCTGTGAAGTGACCGCCGCGTTTTGCGATGGCGAATCTTCGCGACTCGATCGACACGGTTTCGGTCGCCCATCACGACGTCCCCGTCCGCGCTTCGCCCGGGCTCCTTTCGGGAGCGAGACTTCGCCGTCACTGGAGGACGACGCGCGCGTCACGCCGACGCACCGGGCGGGGTGAGGTTTTTGTGGCAACGCGCGCGATGGGGCCTTAACGGCGCGTCCCGGTAAGTGTCGCACTCGTGCGTGGAGCGCGACAGAAGGCACCGTCGCCCAGGCCGACATCATCGACATTTTCTATCCGCCAACACCGCGGCTAGTCCCGCGTGTCTCGCCTGTTACTCGGGTCAAACGCGTCTCCGCAGACGACGCGTGATGCGCGCGCGCGTCTTGGCTCTACGACCGGTCCCGGTCGGCGCGGTTGGGCTCTGTGCCTGGGCGACAGGGAGGAGAGACATAAGAGAACAAGGCACTTTAGCAAGACAGCCAATAGGGGAGGAGATCGGCAGATTCGTTTTTGGCGTTTCGGAGAGGAGCGTTTTTCCGAATCGTTTCTGTTGTACACCTCTTTCATTCAAGGGCGTCGCCTATGCCACTACATCTCCCACCCCCATTGTGCCCATCATGTTTGCCAGATCAACCACCTCCTCCTCTGCGGTCGTGTCCAGTAACTCAACGACAGGTTCCACCAACGGAACCTCCAAAGTTTCATCGTCCAATTCAATCTCGACCGTTTCGTCGTGGTCGTTCGCTGCGCTCACGAAGGAATCCTCCATCGATTCGCCGCGCGTCGCGTCCGTTTCGGCCACGATTTCGACCTCGGGGGTTGAAGAAACTTCCCTCGAAACCGTGGATGCAAACGGAGACGGAGAGGAAGGCGACGGAGACAACACCGTGGCTGGGGTCGGCACGGTGACCGGTTTCACGGCCGTGACCGGAGTCGTCGTTTCCGGATTTTTTTTCGTCTTGCCTTCGTGTTTTCCCGCAATCGCCGCCTCCGCCGTTTCAATCTCGTCGGTGAGCGCATCGATTCGCTCCACGATGCTCTTTCCCTTGTCAGGCAGTTTCTTTAAGACACCAGGCATGCCAAGAAGAGATTCTTGTTTTTCCTTTTGCGCTTTCAAAAGGAAAAGCTTTTCCTGGAGCTTGGTTTGTGTGGGATTCGTGGACGGGGCGGCGGCTGGCTTCCCGGGAGAAAGGCTCCCGCGTTTATCAACCACGCGTTTCACCGACGTCTCCTTCCCCGCCGCCGCGAACGACGCAGGTGTCGCCGCTAATGCGGACCCCGCGGCTGCGGCCAAAATCCCAAGCTGCGCATCACCTCCCCATCCCGAGTCCACACCTTTCCAGCCACCACTCTTGCCCCCGCTCTTCCCGGCGCCGGCGCCTGTTTTTCCCGAACCGCCGCCGCCGGCACCCCCGCCGCCAGTTTTCCCGGCGCCCCCAACCCCGAACCCGCTCTTCAGGCTCGTCGCGCCGGACCCCGCCTTCGTGGTGTCTTCCTTCGAGAACAGCAGGTCGTGGTCGGACAGGCCACAGGCGCCTAGCTGTTCCACTAAAGGCGCCTCGGTTTCCGTCAACTCCTTGGTCCACGCCCGGTCGTGGCCGTGCAGCGCCGCCAAGTCGATCATGGTTTCGGATTTGTCGAACCCGTATTTCTCCGAAACCTCAAACAAACCGGCGGTGTCCTCCGAGGAGAAGTACCGGAAGTGGTTCCCGTCTTGCGTTCCCGCTCTCTGTAGCCCTCCTTTAAACACCTGCCTGCGGTACACCTTCTCCTCAACGGTGCCGCACGAAATCAAGCTGTTTGGAAAAGAGAAACGCGTCAGTCTTGTATGCGCAAACAGTCACCTGGATTGGGGTCGGGAAATACGCACCGGTACACCACCACGTCCCTCGTCTGTCCTATTCGGTACGCCCGGTCCACGGATTGGGAATCCGCCGCCGGGTTCCAGGATGGGTCGTAAATCACAACCCGGTCCGCGGCGGTGAGCGTGAGTCCCAACCCTCCAACCTGCGTGGTCAACAGCGCCAGGGGTATGTCGTTCGCCACGTTTTGAAACCGCTCCACTCGGTTGTGCCTTTCTTCAGCAGGGACGTTGCCGTCTATTCGCACCAGGGCGTGGCCGTCTTGGTTAGCAAACTTCTCGATCACGTCGAGCATCTTTCGCGACTGCGAAAAAACTAAAGTGCGGTGGCCGTTTTTAGTGAGCTCACGCAACAGGGAACGCAGGAACTGCGCCTTTCCGCTCGCGGCGGCGTCACCCTCCAGGTCACGTTTACTCAACCCCGCGCTCGCGATGGCGGAAAGCACGGCTTCGCGTTTACTTTCGGTGTGTTCTGTGTCGTCCATTACCTCGGACTCGTGTTTGTCCGTTCGCGGAGTCTCACCCTGCGGCGTCTCGTCAACCTCCGTCTCCGCGGATACCGCCTTGTTTCCGTCCTCGGCAACGGCGACGCACAGACTCGGGTGGTCGCATATTTTCTTCAAAACGTTAATCGCCGCGAGCGCACTGCCTGTTTTGTTAAGCACCGCTCGCACGGTACTGGACTCGAGAAACGCGCGGTACAAACGCCGTTGCGCCGGCGCCAGGGGAATCCAAACCACTAAATCGTTCTTCGTACCCAGTTGCGACGGCGCGTGTTTCACACCAGCCCACCCGGTGGTGGAGGCCTCGATGGAGGTCGCAGGGCCAGAAGAGGGAGAGGGGGGTACTTTTTGAGGCGTCGCGCTCGCCTCGCGTGTTTTCCCGTCCGAAACTGGGCTGCCCCCGCCGGCCGTTTCTTGTTCCGCGGACGCTTTCGCGAGCACCGCGTTTTTTTCCCGACGCAGCATAAACGGCCTGCACAGCCGTCGCAACTCGTCGCTCGCCCGCGCGCCTTGTGAGCGCTGGCGCTCGGTGGCGTCCCTGCTTTGGCCTTGTGCAATATTTTTACTGAACTCTTTGCGGAACTCGGTCTCGCACCCGAGCAACCCGGGGCAGCACAAATCGTAAAGCGCCCACAGTTCGTTGAGCTCGTTTTGAATCGGGGTTCCCGTGATGACCAGCCGGTGGTACGCCGGCAGCGTTCGAACCTTGATGGGTAACTGTGATTGTAAAAGAAAAGTGTCAGTCTTGTATGGGCAAACAGTGTGTCAGGATTTGGGAAAGGCCCAATACGTACCTGCGCGTTCGGGTTTTTCAGCTTGTGGCCCTCGTCGCACACGATCCAGTCCCACACCAGGCCGTTGGTGTGGGAAACACAGGGTGGCATGTCTTGCGCGCCTACGACGGCGCCTCTGCCGCCAGCGGCGACCACCTTGTTTGCGTCGTCTTCGTTTTCAGGTGCGCCCAACGCCGCGTCGTTGTGCGTGACCATGCCGTACGTGGTGAGTAAAACGCCTCCTCGGTCCATCACGAGTCGCAGGGCTTTTTCTTTCTCCCCCTTGGACATCGTGCCGACGTACTTGAACAAATTAACCCCCTCCTTCAACCCTGCGACGACGAACTCTTTGCCCCAGTGCGGGAGCAGGGTTGTGGGGGCCAGGCACAAAACTCGCTTCGCCGCGCGACTGCGAAGCAACCCAGCCGCGAACGCGGCGACTTGAAGCGTCTTCCCCAGACCCATGTCGTCTGCTAAAATCCCACCGCGGCCTTGTAAATGCAAGTTCCACATCCAGCGCACGCCGTCGCGCTGGTGGTCGTACAGACGAGCGGCGAGCTCGCCCGCGAGCTCGAACCGCGGGCCGCCCGAAGCGAGTCCTTTCAGGCGCATGGGCTTTGGCGCGCCCGCGGGGGACGCGAAGGACGCGGAAAGCGCGTCCATCGGGGATGGGGCTGTGCGAGTCGGGGTGGTGCGCACAGGCATACGGGCGGCCGGTCTGCATGCGCTGGGCGGCTTCGATACATGCGCAGGTCTCGGCCGCGGCGGCGTGGGCGTCGGCGTCGGCGCCGGCACACTCCGCGGTCTGCAGTCTTGCGCCGTCGCAGTCGGCGCCGGCGGGGTGGATGGCAGGCGCGGCGCGAAGGGCGCTGCTTTTTGCGTTTTGAGTGGTACCTTCTTAGCAGGTTGCGTCGGAGCCACTGTCGCTGTCGTCATCGCGTGACCCCCGGCCACCCCCAAGCCGGTCATCGCGCTGACCAGCGCGGAGTTCGCGTCGCCCGCGTAATCTTCGTCATCATCTTCCGTGGGCGCCACGTCGGAAGATTCCTCGTCTGATGAATCTGAAATGAACACCGCGCGCTGACGCCCGCGCGGTTTGGGAAGCGACGACGGGGATGGGGATTCTGTCGTTTCCTGCTCCTCCTCGAGCTGAGACTTGCGCACCAGTCGGTTTTTCGTGCGTCGCACGGGTTGAACAGGGGACTCATCGTCGCTGCTCATCTCGTCGTCGTTTTCTTTGTTCTCGGCACGCCCGGTAACGGATGACAAGGGGGAAGACTCGACGTCCGAGTCGTCTAGAAACGCGCTGCGCGAGGTCTTACCCGCGGCGATGGCCTTAATGCGTGCGATCGCTTCGGTGCCGGACTCTTCGTTGCGATCCCTAAGCGCGCTGCGCCTCATCTCCAGGGGCGTCGTGATGTGTCGTGATGTGTCGGGGTTCTTCATCAGGGGAACGAAAAGGTGCTGTGCTCCAAAATCCGGAAACATTTTCGGAAAATCGTAAACGCTCTCTCGGATGCCTCGACGCACAACGACTCGCACACGCCACCCTCCCCTATGTCTTCCGACGCGACGCTCGGTGTGGAAACTCGCGCGCGCAAAAAAAAGCGCGAGCGCCGCGACGCTACCGCGGCTAACGCGGGCGAGGCCATCCCCGGCCTTCTCAACGACATCG
>TARA_B110000977_G_scaffold23110_1_pt1 | contig 10090 bp, 8 predicted proteins | sample TARA_B110000977 | Tara Oceans TARA_B110000977 (sample SAMEA4397798) | marine metagenome | biome: Polar Biome; feature: [SRF] surface water layer (ENVO:00010504); material: water (ENVO:00002006), including particulate matter (ENVO:01000060) such as... | depth 5 m | reverse complement strand
GGGGGGGGGGGGCGTCACCTTCCTCGAACGTCGGCGGCGGCGCTTCAGCTGGCGCCAGTTTTGCGCCCGCCATCAAGCCACTGTACCTCGCGTTGCACGCCGGCCGTTTCGTTCACTTAGGCCTGGAAGATCTTCTGGATCTCTGATACGATGAACGGCTCGCGATCTTCAGGTCTGCCACTGAATTTCAGGTCTGCCTCGAGTTGCTCGATGAACCATGAAATTTCGAAGCCTCCGCTCGTTAAATCCACATTCTTCAAAATCTCGTGGAGGCCCTTGACTAAGAGCGTCCACGACCTCTTTACGCCGCTGGACCTTCTTCTCCTGTTCCTCAAGCCACGTCGTCATCCTCGCCCTCCACGCGTCATACCGATAGATGTTTGCCATGTATTCCGCCTCCGCCTTCGCTCTACCTTCCTCCCGCTCGCGTAGTTGAACGTTCCACACGTCAAGGCCTCGGCGAAGCGCTGATTCTGTGACCTCCTGGGGAGAACCGAAGATTACAATCTCATCCGTGAGCTGCACCAACTCGCAGTCAGGGGCTTCGCGAAGGATCTCGTCACGCACTGCACTGAGTGTAGACTCATACTCGCGAGTGAATAACGGGGTCTGAAGAATATTCATCCCGACCGTGCGCTCCCGCGCACTCCGGTTTGTCCCGGTGTAAAAAACATCAATCATCAGATCTGACGGGGCGTTTGCGTTTCTCGGAGAAGACGAAGAGTCGCTCGCGGACTTCGAGACGCGCGGCCTACGTGACGACGCCAAGACAGCGCGAAAATAGCCCTAGTGGACGTCTTGTTCGAAGCTATCAACGCGCAGTTAACGCACGCTGACCCTTTCACGGAACGCCAGACAACGGCGCTTGGAAAGCCGACGGCATGGATTCAACCACGATTGTCTCGAACATCCGCAGCGGCGATATCTCGCTCCTAGATGCCCTGAACGATGCCGTGCCGGAAGTGCTCCAGGCGGAGGTGATTCGGCATCTCGACGTAAATGCTACGACCTCGCTGGCGCGTGTTAGCCGTTGGTGTCGTGACGCGGTGTGGAGCCCGGGCAGCGCGCAGTCATTAGACGCCAAGATTCGAGCGCTTGGTACGAGAAAAGGGAAGGTATTTCCTCCCGCGTTGCACGTCGCTGCCATGTACGGCAACCTTCAGGCCGTCAAGGCGCTCATCGCGAAGAACAGGGAAAATCTTGACGGAGGGTCTCCTTTCGATTTCATGGATAAGTTTATAAAGACCCAACCTGTACCCTGTGTAGGCTTAACCAGGCGTGCTTCGCCAAAGCAAAACTGGAACGCTAAGTTACAGTGGAGTTCAGTGGGCTCGTAGGGCGCCCCAAGCTTAACGGAAAATGGGGCAGGGTCATTTCTTTTGACGCGGAACGGGAGCGATGGCAAGTAAAGATCTATGAAAGGCGAAATAGCATTGTACAAGAAAAAGAATCTCACGGAGATTGACGACCCAACAGTTGACGTACCAATCTCGTTTATTAATAAGGGCGACACCCCGCTGCGAATCGCGATTTGTCAGGGCAACTTGGAAGTTCTCCAAACGTTGGTCGATGCAGGGGCTAGCCTTGATCGAGTAACGGATGACGGATTCACACCACTTCAAACCACGGCTCAGCATGCCTCCGGAGCGCAGGTACGGGTGTTGATTGAGGCGGGTGCGGACGTGGAGAGTTACAACCCGCAACGTTACAAGCCTCTTCACTTGGCCGTCATGAAGTGTAACGAGTCGTCGGTTTTGGCTTTGCTCGACGCAGGAGCTGACGTAAACGCAATGGGCGGAGCGAATGATAAGACTCCACTTATTTACGCCTCTGAGGATAATGTGATTGAGGGCGACCGCGTCGCGCTGATCCCGACGCTCGTAAGGTACGGTGCGGTTGTTGACAAACTCGGGGGACCAGGTTGCACCGCATTGACCGCCGCTACCGAGAATAACGCTCCGCGAGCGGTGCGCGCATTAATCGACCACGGAGCGAACATCAACGCCATTGGTATGGATGGCAACACATTACTGCATGGCGCCGCGATTGAGGGGTTCTTAGAGGTGGCTCAGGTGTTAATTGCGGCGAAGGCGAAGCTCGACGTTATAAATACAGAAAACAGTTGCGCACCGCTGCATCTTGCGGCTAATTTTGGTCATACTGCGATAGTTCAGGCGTTAGTCAACGCGGGGGCGTCGCTGGAATTGGAAACTTCCAAGGTCGGCACCTCGCTGCTCATTGCGATGGCCAAAGGACACAAGGCGACGGCTCGTGTGTTGACTCAGGCGGGAATAAGGCTTGACGAGGAAGATTTATAATGCCTTTATTCATACGCGGGCAGCTGAAATCAGGGCGTTTGCCACGGCGCTGGAGTAACTGCCAACGAGTTTTGCCAATAGAAGCAATGGTGACATAGATGATGAGAAGAGGTGAAGGGAGAGAGACAAGAGGAGTAGAACTTTTAAGTCTCAAAAACAATAGACTACCTATACCTAAACTTATCACTCGTCGTCTTCGTTAAACGCTTTGACGAACTCGTCGACGTACGTCTGCACGAGCGGCCGGTTCACAACCGCTTGCCCCCCCACGCGCGAAATCTCGTGAGACGGCAGCTCGCCTGTTTTCTTATAAACCTCTGCTGCTTCACGCGCCGCTTCCCTTGCATCCACGGTGACTAAATTAGGCCCCACCGTGAACGCCACCAGCCCGCCCGCTAGAAAACCACCGAGGTGCGCGTAGTTATCGATGCGCTTGCTCATCATCCCGAACGCCGCGTTGACGGCGACTGAGCCTATTAGGTTCTCCAACATCCGTTGGCCCCGGTCGCCGAACAGATCGTTGTGTCGCTGTAGATACACGCCCATCGCGCCGACTAAGCCGAAAATCGCGCTGCTCGCGCCGACGGCGTCGTTGGGGCAAAACTTGTAGCTCAGAAAGTTGCCACCGACCGCGCTCGCTAAATACACCGCCCAGAACTGGTCCCTTCCAAATTGCCGCTCCACCGCCGGGCCCAACGTGTTAAGGCTCATGCAGTTCACGGCGAGGTGCATCAACCCGCCATGAAGCACCACTGGTGTTACCAACCTGTAAATCTGCCCAGCCGCTATTTTCGAGTTCACCTTTGCGCCCAAGCTCGTAAAAGCATGGCCGCTTAAAATCTGCAGCACGTACCCAACGCCATTCGCCCAAAGCAGCATATCCGTGCATCTGCGGTTCGGGTCGCCCGACATCGCGCCGCCGCTGTACCGCCGCGACGGCTGAGGGGCGTTCAGGGTGACGGACGACAATTGGCTCAGCGCCAGGCCTGCAGTGCCCACGACCATGGGCAACGCCCTTTGCGCGGTGGTCACGCGAGATTGAAGTTTCACAGATTTGTCGCCCGCGGAAACACGTTTCCCTGATGACCCCACTCCTTTCCTCTTGTCACCCGCATCGCGGACACCACCCTTCGCAGGCTGCCACCCCCCGAACCCGGGCAGCCCGATCCCGAGCGACCAACGCATGGTGCTGCGAGCCTCGCACAGCGCACGCCCGCGCAGAAGTGGTTGCAGATAGAGATGCGAGAACCTATACATCGATGCACTGCCACGTGTGCGAAAATGAAAAAAATTGATTGATATACAACACGCGTCGGCGCTCGTGGTGACCTTGTTCACAGCGCGCGCGCGGACATCAGCCGCGGGGTATTCCCGTCGATTTACGTAAGGAACTTGCACCCCGTCGGCGTCACATGGCGCGCGCGGTGTGACGAGTCACCCGAGTCAATGCGGTGACATTGACTCGCCGACTGCTAAAAAATAATAAAAGTGCATAAAAGTTTCTCTCTTTGCATCCCTCTTAGTCGAAGATCGCCAGCAGCCTGTCGAATGGCGCGACGAGCTGCGGTAGCAGTGATAGGAACACTGCACCACCTAGCACTGTTTTCAGCACTTCTTGCCCCGGGAAGGTTCCGTGCGGCATATTGTTCAGGAGAAACACCCCGGCGGCGGCGGATAGGCGAAGCTTGTTTTTTTTGTTATAGCTTCGGTGGTACCACTCCGCGTTATGGAACTCTTTCGATGGGGCTACCTTTGTGTAGACCGGTCTGTTTCGAGCTGCTTCTGTTCTATCAAGAGCTGCTAAAACTGCTTCCTTTTGCGCCTCGTTTTGCGGCCACACCGCGCTTTGGTACTGCGTATTCATGGGGACGCACGGGTCGTGCGTTGATAAAAACTTGTCGAGCAAGGATTCGTAAGAAACTATCGCCGGGTCGAAGGTTACTTTAAGCGCCTCGGTGTGCCCGTCGCCTGCGCACACACTGCCGTACGTCGGGTCACCAGAGTCGCCGCCCGTGTACCCCACCATCGTCGCCACCACGCCTTGAACCGAGGAGAAATCCTCCTCGGGACCCCAAAATCACCCCAACGCGAAAACAGCGGTTTCCAGATTGTCAGAAGAGACTGAGGAACTTGCAGACGTGCGGACGCGGAGGGTACGGGACGTGGACACGGGGCGAGAGGAGACGCAGCACGTGCGGGGGCGAAGGCCCGGCGCGAAGCGCATCGCGACGCAGCTCGCCATCGCCATCGCGCGAGACGGAGTGACGGCCACTACTCTCGGCACCGTTTTTGACACGTCCTCGAAACGAGATCTCCAAATCTTCGTTTGCCAAGTGGCATCGTAACTTTCACATCGCTACGCACCTGCAACGATGGCGCACGCATCGTTCGCGATGTCCGCCGCTGTGACCCGACCTGTGGCGGTCACACGCCGCGGCTCCGTTTCCTTCAAACCGCGCCTCGCCGTGCGCCGCGTCCCCGCGCGCCGCGTCGCCGCGCGCGCGTCTTCCGAGGATTCCAAATCTGAGGACCAGCAAGCAGGCGCCGGTCTCAAGGCGGTGTGGTACGGCGCCGAAGCCGTGGGCAAGGTGGTGGGCGCGACGAAAACCAAAGACGCGAATGGGACTGTGAACGGGGCCAGTAAAGGGCAGGCATCCACCACCACAACTGGTCCATTAACTCGCGAACGCACCCTCGAGCTCTTAAAAGAAGATTACGATTCCTCGTATTTCGTCAGCGGGATCGGCGAGCTCGCCGCTTACGACCCCGACTGCGAGTTCTCCGATCCCTTCGTCGCGTTCAAGGGGGTCGAGAGGTTCAAACAGAACGTCAGCAACCTGGGGGGGATGATGGAGGATATCAACCTGAAAATCACGCAGTGGGAAGAGACAGACGATGCGCTCACCACGAGCTGGCGATTTTCGTGTATCCTCGATTTGCCGTGGCGCCCCAAGCTCGCCGCCGCCGGGGGGACCACGCATGTGTTCGACCCCACTAGCAGAAAGGTCGTGAAACACATCGAGCGGTGGGACATCGAGCCCGGCAAGGTCGTCAAGCAGCTCTTCATCCCAGCCTCGAAACTCCCGGAAAACAGGTGGGAGGTGTTTATGTTTTCGCTGAGCGACGGCGATTTGTTCGGGTGCTGGCTCGCCGCGTCGCCCGGCGTCGTGAAACTAACCGCGCCGTGGGTAGCCGTGAGTCTGGTTGCGAAAGCCGCGGGAATCTCAGCAGAGGGAACACCCCTAGGCACTGTAGACTCCCTCGCGTTCTGGCTGCTAATCCTAGCCGGAATAGCGGAACCCGTGCGGTTCTTCAAGGGGATCATCGGGAGTTGAAAGATAAAGATTGTGATTAGAATGTTCGCGAAATCGATATTCACATACATCAGCGAGTCCTTCATGTATACTTCACTCTACTCAGCACACCTAGCGTTTCGCCCTTTTCTCCGCCGACCTTCTCGGCTGCGCCTCCTCCTCCCCCTCATCCGCGAACCGCGCGGGCATTTTCCGTTTCTGGTCTCTCTTCGCGGGGCGGATTCCTATTGGCTGGCCGTCGGGACCCAGCGGCACTTCGTACGGCTTCGACCTCGGTGTGTCAGGCAAGCCGTTATCCGCGAACACACGCGCGGCGACGGCGCCGGCGGGCGAAGCTGCTGCGGCCTCCACGCAAGCCGCTGTGACACCAGTAAGCTCCTCCTGTCGCTTCGCCAGCTGTTTCCGTAACTCCAACAACTCAGTTGCTTCCTTCCGCAACTCCAGCCACGCCGCGCACACCGCTTTCGTGGAGACCTGCGGAGGCTTCACGCCCAACTCTTCAACCAACGATTCGATGCGCTTCACGCCTCTCGCCCCGCCCGTCCCAACGGCGGCGATGGCCATCTGCCCCGCGACGTCAATCACGTGCTTGCCTCTGGCGTACGCGCCAGGTGCCAGTTCCGTGGGGGTCTCTCCTACTGCTGTCGCGGGGTCCGCGCCAGGCGGCAGAATAGGCGCGACTGGAATTGGCAGCGACGGCGGTCCTTCCCCGCCGACCCCTGCGCCGGCTCGTTGGTCAGTCGGCAGGTCCTCCAACGATACGCTGGCTTTGATGACCTCTAGCCTCGGCGCAGAAAAGACAGCCCCAGCCCTGGCACTGAGCGCCTGCGCCTCCGCCCGTCGCCGGTGTTCGATCGCCTTGACTTCGTCAAGAATCGCCTGTTCCTCCCGCTCAAGCGCATTCGTGCGCTCCATCTGATCGGAAAGTGCCACCTTGCGATCGCGCTCCGCGTCGGCATTGAACGGGTCTTTGATAATAGGGTGCGCCGCGGCTTCCTCGGGGACGTCGGCTCGGGCTTCGAGAAGTTTTCTAGCAATTTCATAATACCTTGACTTCATCTCCTCCACTAGTCTGGGCTTGAACGTGGTGCTTTTTGTCTTGCCATCCGCATCCTCAACATCCTTTTTGTCATCACCAGCTTTTTTATCTCCAACCTCCAACTCGACATCACCCTCACCCTCGCCGTCTCCACCGCCACCTACCCCCCACCTGTCGTGCGCGACTAGAAACCTCAGGTCGAACATATTTAAAAGGTCAAACAGGTGGTCGGTTTCAGCGCGGGTCCAGTCACTTTCAATCGGCTGAATCAAGGACTCATATTCTTCATCGTTGTACATGAGCATGTCGACTTTTTTGTTGTACTTTGAAAACGCATAATCGCCGCCCACGTCGCCGCCGTTTGAGCCTGGAAGAATGCTCCCTCCGGTTCCTGTTTTCACCCAGTGGCGTAGCATCAGTTTGTCACTCCGGGCGCTGTTCTTGAACGGCTGCCAGCTCCACGCAATTTTGCGAGTGCTGACCTTTCTTTTGTCCTTCAACCCGGCGTGAGTCGGGACCACGGGTGCCAGAGTATCGCTCCCCGATTGGCCTTTCATGATCTGCCACACCTCACGACTAACCCCCTCGGGTTTCTTCTCAGTGACTTGCTTTTGCTTCTTGCCTCCGGCTCCCTTGGCGTCGCCCTTGATGCCCATGATGTCCTTGATGTCCATGTTGGGCGTGGGGGGGAGCAAGGCTCACGAGATCAGGGATGAACTAAATTGATTTGATTCCTGCCCTAGACGAAATCGCGCCTTCAGGGAATGCGAAGAATCACAGACGGTGTCCGCACTGAGACGATCGTACTGTCGCTGATCAGTGGCTCGCGCCTGGCCACGCCGCAACACGCGTGTCGTGCTCGATCGCGCCGACGTGCGTGTCGCTTATGAAACCTGAGGCGAACGCCGCGACTTGATCTCCTTCGCCACGAGGTTTTTGGCAATCGAGTTCAAAAGTCAAAACCCGACTGTTTGCCTGTGGTTTTGTGACTGAGATCATCAGAATTCGCCTGCGCGGGGTCGCGCCGGTCTCTCCGTGCGTGTGGAACGTGCCTGGGGACGGCCGGGCACGATGGCAGCGACAGGCGGCATACACGCGCTGACGTACCTGGAGAAATACGTCGAACGTGAGTGCTAGAGCATCCCGAAACACGCCTCCCCGCTTTCCCGCGCGCATTTTTCAGACAGGCACCCACGCATTCGAAGGGCACGAATTACCTACCCTAAGCGGATTCGATGTGATCGATCGACGAGGGAGCATGTCTGAACACTTCTCGACTGGGTTCTCGAGGTATCTTATCGACTCCACACCACCCTCATGGCTGACATTCCTCCCCCCCCCTTCCCTCCCCAGTCTCCGCCTCGTTGCCCGTGGAGCTGCAGCGCGTGGTGCACACGATCAAGGACATCGATGAGCGGCAGAGTAAGCTGAGGTCAGACACGAAGCAAAGGGTGGATAGCTGCCTGGCGATGCCCTGCGCGAGTTCACGACAAGCGAGCGAAAAGGACATAGAGGCAACCAAAGCAGCGACCCAGGAGATTGAGAAGAACCACTTCGATATCAATCAGCTGAGCCTCGAAAAAGTGAGACTCGCGCTAATCGCGCTCGAGATGATCCAATACAACATCCGTGATTTAGACGCGGAGCTCTCGCCATTCACGGAAGAGATGAAACAACGAAACGAAGCCGGTTTCGATGATGAGTTCGCGGTGGACGGGGACGGGATGGATTTGGGGTTCGGGGGGGACTTTGACCACGGCGCGCCCGCGGCGCAGATGCCGCCGGCGAAGAAGAGCCACAAAAAGAAAGTCCCGCTGGCGCCGCAACCCGGCGAGCGCGTGGCGGCGAACATCGGCGAGGTTACCAGCGGTCCTGGCGCGCAGGAGTGGATCGTCGCCATGGTGGTGCAGTACCTGCCAACTGAGCTGGCGTACGAAGTGATGGATGCGGATGATGACGGGGGCGGGGGGGAGGGCGGTGGGCAGGTGTACCACCTCGCACAGGACTTGGTCATCGCCATGCCGCGGAGCGGCACGAGTAGGGATGGCGTGAACTTCCCCCAGGGCACTACTGTGCTTGCGGTGTACCCGAATACGACCACGTTCTACCGCGCCGTCGTAGTACAGCAAGCACGGAAAATAGGAAACACCTCCGAGTACGGCGAGTTCCTGCTCGAGTTTGAAGACGACGGCGACGCGGACGGACTTCCGCAGCGGCCCGTGCCGTTCATGCACGTAGTGAGACACCCGTAAGGGTATTTAGTCTGAGGGATGCGTATGAAATGAGAAACGGTGTACACATACGATCGTATTTATCATGTACTTTTTGTACTCCCAGCGAACAGGGACGCGATGCTGGCAAAGGTAAAGTTGAACGCGCAAAAATATCCAACAAAAAGGATTGAGATCCGTCAGACATGGGTTGAACATCAATCACGCGTCGATGCCACTTGTACTCGGGTCGTGGTGTCGCTATGCAGTACAAGGCCTCCACCGTTTTTCTCTAGGCCTTAGTTGGACTTCACACAATTTGCACAGAGCAATTTTAGACTTTGCCAGGATCACGTCCCTGTTTGCCGCGGAGTACTCCATCAATCTCTCACTTTCTTTGTCTGTTTACGTTGGGTCATTTGGAAAACCGGACTCACTCTTCATCGTCGGTCGCCGCGGTCGCCGGTGCGAGCGCTTCCATCTCCGCCTCAACGGCTGCTTCAATTTTCTCAAACTGCGCCTTTTGCTCCGGCGTCGTGACCCCGTCTACGTCCACGGGCAGCAACACTCTGTCCACCACGAAAACGCGACCGTTACACGCGTCGAGGTTTTTTGAAACGACGCCAGCTTGCGACCCGGCGCCGCGAAGTAGAATTACATCAGACGCTTCATCATCGTCTTCCTTCTGTGCGCCATCATTTCTTCCAACCATCAGCCGGTTCATCCCCCCCAGCGCAGTCTTTAAAAGCGACCCGTCCCGAAGCGACGAAAGCGTCACGGAAACGTCCGGCGTTATGTGGTACGCCACGAACGCCGTGGCGGTCGTCGCGTTGCCTGCACCGAGCATTTCCAAAGCGGATGTTGAGGATTCATCACTTGCATCACTCGTATCGTCATCGGTTGAATCAGGAATGGTTGAATCACTCGTCCCATCAACACTGTCCTCTCCCAGCAGGTACGCACGCAGCGCCGAAATCGCGGCATCGTTGGGGGCGAACAACGTGTCCATGTGGAAGGATTTCGATTGCGGGTTCAGCAGCGGAACCAAGCCTTCTTTGTTTGCATCGTAGGGCTCGCCGGTTGGAAAAATCAAATTCGGGTCCGCATCTTCCGCAAGCGTTTTGCCATCCAACGCAGCCGCGACCCAGGGAATGTCGTTTGCGAGGAGTTCTCGAAGAGATTTCAAGTCGTCCCGGGACTGGATGATGT
>TARA_B110000977_G_scaffold180048_1_pt1 | contig 10095 bp, 8 predicted proteins | sample TARA_B110000977 | Tara Oceans TARA_B110000977 (sample SAMEA4397798) | marine metagenome | biome: Polar Biome; feature: [SRF] surface water layer (ENVO:00010504); material: water (ENVO:00002006), including particulate matter (ENVO:01000060) such as... | depth 5 m | reverse complement strand
GCCTTCACCCTGCAAGCGCACCCCGAATTTGAATCCTTTTTCATCCAAGGTCTGATTGATGCGCGCGCGGGCACTGTCCCGCCAGAATTGATCGAGACAGCCAAGGCCAATCTGAACACGGGCGTCGACAACGCCCGACTTGCCGCACAGATCACTGCATTCTTCAAAGAAGTGGCCGCATGACTTGGCTTGATGAAATCCCCAAAGCGGCGCGCGATTATCTGGATGCCAACCGTTTGGATGAAGTGGAATGTATGATTTCCGACCTACCCGGCATTGCACGCGGTAAGGCGGTTCCTGCGGGGAAATGGGAAAAGCAAACGCAGTTCCATTTGCCTGAATCGATCTTCTTTCAGACGCTGACTGGCGGTTGGGGCGAAGCTGCGGGGGACGCAGGGTTTACCGAACCCGACATGATCCTGATACCGGATTACAGCACCGCGACTGCCGCACCGTGGACGGCTGACGGCACATTGCAGGTCATCCATGACGCCTTTGGCACCAACGGCGAACCGATCCAGTTTTCACCGCGCAATGTCCTGAAACGTGTTGTGGCATTGTACGAGGCCGAGGGATGGACGCCTGTTGTGGCCCCCGAAATGGAATTTTTCCTTGTGGCGCCAAACACCGATCCTGCCAAGCCGATTGAACCGATGATCGGGCGTTCTGGTCGCCCCGCGGCGGCGCGTCAGGCCTATTCTATGACCGCCGTTGACGATTATGGCCCCGTGATCGACGACATCTATGAATTCGCGGAAATCCAAGGGTTTGAAATCGACGGCATCACCCAAGAAGGCGGTGCTGGGCAACTTGAAATCAATCTCAACCACGGTGATCCCATTGCGCTGGCGGATGAAGTGTTCTTCTTCAAACGCCTCCTCAAAGAAGCGGCGCTGAAACACAATTGCTTTGCGACGTTCATGGCCAAGCCGATAGAAAATGAACCTGGGTCTGCGATGCACATCCACCATTCCATTTTGGACAAAGCCGGCAATAATATCTTCACCGGACCAAACGGCGAAGAAACCGATGCGTTCTTCCACTTTATTGGTGGTCTGCAAAAGCACCTGCCATCGGTGGTCGCGATCATGGCCCCCTATGTGAACAGCTATCGCCGCTACGTCAAAGATCACGCCGCGCCGATCAACCTGTCTTGGGCGCGTGACAATCGCACAACTGGCCTGCGTGTGCCGCTGTCCTCCCCGAATGCACGGCGCATTGAAAACCGCCTCGCGGGGATGGATTGCAACCCCTACCTGTGCATCGCAGCGTCACTGGCCTGCGGGTATCTGGGCATGAAGAACGCCACCAAACCCGACACACGGTTTGAAGGCGATGCCTATGAAGGGGACGGCGAATTGCCACAAGGATTGTGGGCGGCCCTTGATTTGTTTGATGAAAACACCGCGATGCATGACATGCTCGGCCCTGATTTCGCGCGGGTCTATTCCATCGTCAAGCGCGCTGAATACGAAGAATTCTTACAGGTCATCAGCCCTTGGGAGCGTGAACACCTCCTGCTTAACGTATGATACGCCTCGCGTTTTTTGGTGTTTTCGCAATTGCGGGGCTTCTGGCGTTCGGCGCGTTCTTTCTGGCGCGGGGAACAGGAAGTAACGGCGCGCAAGCCATCGCCCCCGCCCCAACACTCCAAAGCGTTCCAGAGGTCGAACCCGTCCCCGATGTGTTGATGTATTTCCTCAGCGATGTTGATACCGCAAGCGGAACCATTACGATTGTGCTGCGCGATCAGCTGACTGGTCAGGGCGATATGGTAGTGCGCGATCAGGCCGCGATTAAGGCGGCCAGAACCGTCGCATACATCAACACCACCCCCAGCGGAGGCGAGGTTTTGGGCATGGTCGCCATGGCCATGATGGGTGCGTCGCCGAAAGAAACAGTCCTTCAAATCTACCGGGATGATGTTCTTATATCAGCGGTTGAATGCACCAGCACGACTTGTGGGCGCTTCGCATCTGATCGCGACGCTGATCTTGGGCCCCTTCTGGGAGCAGCACAGCCGTTAATCCTCGAACAATCGTTCGCGGAAAACTACGATGACTATCTTGCTGATCTTGATGCCGTGACCCAGTCACCCGACTATATGTTCCTTGATCTACGCCCCGAAAACGCGGCCCCGCAGGTTCGCCAAACGGCACGGATGGACCTGTTCCTGCCAACACTTTCCGTATCAGCAGGAACGAGCATTGATCCCAGCGTGACCTCGGCGTTGGCGCGCAGCATTGTAAATCCACTGCTGCCAGAGGGGGCGAACATCAACGGTGTGACGTTCATGGGCACAGGCGCGGGCATCGTGACGGACATGGACAGTGGCACCCAGATCCTTGCTGGCGGTGCCCAGATCGCGTTTCCTGCTGTCGAATTCACCAATGTTAAGGTCTCAATCGAAGGGGCGTCTGACTTTGATGATGCCGCACTGCAAACCCTGACGGAACAACCCCTGTCCCAATTTGACTATGCACAACCTTTCGCCGATTTTGTCCGCGACCGCCTGCAAAGCGACTGCGCTGATTGCTTCGCCGTCAAGGTGAACGGCGATCACTACACCATGGCGACCGTGACAGTGTCCGAACCTGAGGGCTACCGTCTGGATTACTACGATCTGCGTGACCCACCTTAGGACAGTGAAATGACAAATCCGCTTTATCGCAATGACCGCCCCGCCACGTTTCCGCCCAGCTATTACGCCGCAACCGCCGACATCCCGCCTGAACGCCCGACACTCAAGGGTCAGATCAAGGCCGATGTGTGCATCATCGGTGCGGGCTACACAGGGCTTATGGCCGCGTTAGAATTGGCAGAGGCCGGACGGTCCGTTGTCGTGCTGGATGCGCACCGTGCGGGTTGGGGCGCGTCGGGGCGCAATGGCGGTCAGGTCGGGTCGGGCTTCAATCAAGATCAGCGCTGGATCGCGGCCAAGGTCGGCAAAGGTGCGGCCAAAGCGTTGTGGGATATGTCCGAAGAAGCCAAGGAATTACTCAAGGCGCGATTGGAAAAACACGCGCCCGATGCAAGGTTTCGCCCTGGTGTGGCCCATGGTGCCTATGACGCCGTCGAAGCCCGCGATCTGCGCGACGAAGTCGAATATCTTAAGCGAACCTATGGTTACAAAGACGCCGAAGGACTGACACGCGATGCGTTCCAAGGCCTTGTTAAATCAGCCCTTTATCAGGGCGGGTTGATTGATCGTGGCGCGGGGCACATCCATCCGCTGCGCTATGCGTTGGGGCTGGCGCGCGCGGCGGAACGGGCGGGCGCGGTGATTTATGAACGCTCCGAAGTGCACCGCATCGATGAGGGTGATCCTGCCGTTGTTGCCACAGGACAGGGCCGTGTCACCGCCCCTTTCGTGATTTTGGCAGGCAATGGATATCTTCCGAACCTCAACAAAAAGGTTGCGGCACGGACTATGCCTCTTAACTCGTTTATCGCGGCGACTGAACCGCTCGGGGATCGCGCCAAAGACATCCTGTCTGAGGACATCGCCGTCGCGGACAGCAAATTTGTCGTCAATTATTTCCGCCTGTCCGAGGACAATCGCCTGCTGTTTGGCGGGCGCGAAAACTATTCCGTAGGCTTTCCACAAAACATCGAACCGAGCATTCGAAAGCGCATGGAACATATGTTTCCCCAGCTTAAGGGCGTGGCGATTGACTACACATGGGGCGGCACGCTCGGCATTACATCCACCCGCCTGCCCGTCCTGATGCGCGCGGCCCCCAACATCCTGAGCGCGGGTGGCTACAGCGGTCACGGCGTTGCGCATTCGGGGTTTGCAGGCAGATTAATGGCGCAAGCTGTCATGGGGCAGTCAGAAAAGTTTGACGTCTTTTCGACCCTGCCGACCCCCACATTCCCTGGTGGAACGATGCTGCGCGTGCCCCTGCTGGCAGCGGCGATGACATGGTATTCCTTGCGGGATCGTCTGGGGCTCTAGGGGTCAAACCCTTAGATTACGCGCATTTGGCCTTTTAGCCACGGAACCCTGTCAACGGTTGGGTCAACGATAAGTTCTTGCAGCACGGGGCGCAGTCGGTCGGCCATCTGTGCGGGCATCTCACCCAATACCCCACGGCGCGCGGTCAGTGAAATTGTGCGGCTCAACGGTGCGAATGGCAGTGGCACAAGGTCCACCTGATCCCGAAACCGCGCCGCGCGCAAAAACCCAAGTGGCGTCAAAATCGACCAACCTGCCCCTGCCGCGACCATCGCCATAATCGCGTGATATCCACCCATTTCAAAACGACCCGTCAAAGTCACGTTTTGGCGCGCAAGGTGGGCGGCGATCATGCGGCCCATGTGATGGCGAGTCGTGTATTGCACCAACGGAAGGCGGCGCAGCTTACGCGCCACCAGTTTGGGATCATCAATCGCATTACCCAAAACACCCTTTGGCACGGCCGCCACGAGGGGTTCTTCCATCAGGGGATGAACCTCCATCCAGTCGGCGGTTGACCCGATATCACTGCCCACAATCACATCCAAAGCGCGGGTTTCAAGCAGATCAAACAACTGGTGCGACGGGCCGGACTCAAACAAAAACTGGCAGGATTTCAGCTGTTCGGCCATATCGCCCAACAACCGCGGTGTTACATCCGCATCGAAATCTTCAATCATTCCAAGACGTAAGCGCATCAAATGACTGAGGTCGGCCATGGCGATTTCTATGCGGGCCTGTTCGGCCTCATTGAGGATGCTGTTGGCGCGGCGCAGAAACATCTCACCTGCGGGGGTCAATGTCACGGGGCGCGCGGACCGGTTCAAAAGCGACGTCCCAATCGCTCCTTCAAGGGATGTAATCTGTTGGGACACGGTCGCAGGCGACGTATCAAGCCGCTTTGCCGCCGCAGAAATAGACGCTTCTTCTGCGGTCGCCACGAAGACTTCGACATTCCACAATGTGATGCGTCCGGATGTATTGACCATGATGTCTGCCCCAATCGGGTTGGTCGTTACTTACCGAGCTTGGACAACTTGTCCTGCAATGCGGCAAGTTCGGCCTTGATGGAATTCAAGTCGTCATCAGATTGCGCGGGCGCGGGTGCGGGATCGGGCTTGGACGCGTTTGGCATCATCCCCCCTGTCATCGCCTTCATGAACGCTTCTTGCTGGGCTTTCATCGCATCAAAACCCGGCATTTTCGCCAACGGGTTAATCGCGCCCATGTTTTCCATGATCTTGGATTGCCCGCCTTGCAGCATTTCAAACGACTGCGCGAGGAATTGGGGAACAACTGACATGGATTGCGAGGTGTAAGACCGCACGAGGTCTGTCAAAACGTCAACCGGAAGCACGCTTTCGCCGCGGCTTTCATGTTCTGCAATGATCTGAAGCAGGTATTGGCGGGTCAAATCATCGCCAGATTTGAGGTCGACAATCTGCACCTCACGGCCCTCGCGAATGAATGTCGCGATGTCTTCAAGTGTCACGTAATCAGACGTCTCGGTGTTATAAAGACGACGGCTCGCGTAGCGCTTGATCAATAGTGGCTGTGATGTGTTGGCCAACGGTCGCCCTCCCAAAAGCATATGTTGCAGTGCAGAGAACCGTAGGCTGCATTGCAGCAAATGGGAAGACTTTAGTCTGCCACGCATTGTCGCAATGAAAAACCGCACTGCGACAGGGCGCAATGCGGTTTCATGGACTCTCAGCGCCAAATGGGAGGAAAAGGCGCGAGGTTTGTCAGCCTCTTACTTTGCAGCAGTGGCTTTCTTTGCAGCAGCTGTCATCTCACCTTGTGCTTTCGTTGCAGCGGCTGTCATGTCCTCGGACATGTCTTTGCCAGCAGCCATCATCAGCTCAAGTGTTTCGGTCTGAACCGCTTTTGCGATCTCTGCGAAAGCAGCCATGTGCTCAGCAGCAGCTTCTGCGGATGCAGATGCGAAATCCGTCATGGATTTTGCATAGTCAGCTGGCTCTGCTTTAGCGGAGGACAGAGCTGTCATTTTGGACAGTGAATCCTGTGCCCACTTAGCGGACAGGTCTGTGGACTTCTGAGCAGCAGTCAAAGAAACAGCGGACAGCTTTTCGGACAAAGCGGTCTGTGTCTTGAATGCGTCTTCCATGCCTTTTGTGTCGACTGGAAATGCGCCCATCATGTCTTTCATAACGGCAGTGAAATCTTGTGTCTTAGCAGCCATGTCGGTGCTCCTTTGTGTAGGATGCCGGATCGTTCCAGCGTTGTTTTGTCTAACAGCTCTCTACATGCTGCACCGCAGCATTTCAAGTACTTTCTGCACTGCAGCATGTTTTTGCCAACCCCACGTCAAGTCATGGAATTTGTTGTAAAATTCCCGCAGGCCATACCGATCAGGGCGAATTTTCCCGTTATGGCAGCAAAAAACTTAGGCCTGATCGCGCAAAACATAGGACCCGGGGGCAGCCATAATCACAGGGTGAGCCGCCGATCCCGTTGCACGTGCAGCAATTTTGGCGCCTGACTTCTTAGACAACCAGTCACCCCACATCGGCCACCATGACCCCTCATGGGCGGTCGCAGTCGCTTGCCACTCCTCTGGACTTAGGGACAGATCGGTGTTTGTCCAATGGCCATACTTCTTTTTTGCAGGCGGATTAACGATGCCCGCAATGTGACCCGACCCCGACAGAATAAACGTCTTGTCCTTGGACCCCATCTTCTGAACGCCGCGCAGTGATGATTTCCACGCAGCGATATGATCGCTTTCGCAAGCAATCGCACACAGCGGCACATCGACGTCGCCGATCTGCGCGCTGATCCCTGCCACATCAAAGCCGGTCGTGGCGAACTGGTCATCCTGACACAACCCACGCAGATATTGCACCGACATCTTCCCAGGCAAGTTCGTGCCGTCCCCGTTCCAATAGAGCAGATCAAACGCAGGGGGGGCCTCCCCCAACATATAACTGCGGATCGCGGGCTGATAGATCAGGTCATTGCTACGCAGATAGCTGAATGTCTTGCTCATGTAATAGCTGTCGAGGAACCCGACGTCGTTCACCTCGGCTTCAATCCCGTCAACAAAGTCATCGTTCAAAAACACGCCCACTTCGCCGCGATCGGAAAAATCTGTCAGCGTGGTAAACAGCGTGGCGGAGTTCACGTAATCCAGCCCGCGCGCCTTCAACACCGTCACAGACATGCTCAACGTGGTGCCCGCGATGCAGTAGCCCACCGCGTTGACCTTTTTGACGTCGCAAATTTCACGCACGGTTTCAAACGCGGTAAGATATCCGTCTTCCACGTAGTCGGTCATGCCGATGTCACGGTAGGACGCATCCGGGTTCACCCAAGACACAACAAACAGCGTAAATCCTTGATCGACAATCCACTTGATCAGCGAATTCTGTTCTTTGAGGTCAAGGATGTAGAACTTGTTGATCCACGGCGGGAAGATGATCAGCGGCGTCTTGTGCACCTTTTCGGTAGATGGCGCATATTGGATCAATTCAAACATATGGTTGCGAAACACCACATCGCCCGGCGTCGTCGCGAGGTTTTCACCAACCGTGAACGCCGACTTATCGGCCAATGACACAACAAGCTCTCCGCCGTTTTCTTCCATGTCCGCAATCATGTTTTCCAAGCCGCGCACAAGGCTTTCGCCTTCGGTTTCAACGGCTTTTGTCAACGCATCCGGGTTGGTCGCAAGGAAATTGGTGGGCGACAGCATGTCGATGATCTGACTGCTGAAATATTCCATCCGCCGCTTTTCGGCGGGTTCCAGATCCAGCTCGGACACAGTTTTGTCCACCGCTTCGGCGTTCAGCATGTACTGCTGCTTGAGGAAATTAAAATAGGGGTGTGATTGCCACAACGGGTTTTTGAACCGCTTGTCCGTGGCTGTGTGATCTTCGGGTGCAGCCAGATTACCAGACGCCAACGCCTGTTGCGCATCCACAAAATGTTGCAGGGTTTTGCCCCAGTATCCCACCTGCTGTTCGATGATCTTGGACGGATTGTTCACCAGATCATGCATGTAAGAAGACGATGCCTTGGCATACAGATCAGGTGCTGGACCTTGCAGATCCGGCGGCACCGATCGCTTTTTGGACATGGCCCCGACCAACCGTTGGGTCAGTTCCTGAATACGGGCCATATTTTCTTCGAGCTTGGGCAAAGCGGCCGATTGCGCGCTGGATTCATCTTTTGTTGATCCATCTGTCTTCATATCACAGTTGCCCTATTCATAATTAGGTATAGTGTGCAGGTGCAGCATTTTCGATCCTCATGACTTTATAGCAGGGATTCGTCAATGCAGCGAACGCGCTGCGCCTCAAGACCAGTTGGTCGGGTTGTGACGCACCAGCCTTAAGGGCCAGCAGATGAAGTATATGGCAACTTACGACATGATGGAAACCATTCGGAACACGAACGAATGGATGGGTGCGACAGCCAAGGCCATGGCGTCTTACCCGTCGGTTGCCATGTGGCCCAACCCTGCCATGGAAATGATGCGGGCGTGGGGCGAAGTCACCGAACGCAGCTTTGCACGCATGGTCGCCAAGCCCGATTGGAACATCGACAGCGTCACGGCAGAAGATGGCCGCGACCATCTGGTGGTTGTCGAAAAAGTGGTCGAACGCCCGTTTGGTGATCTGATCCATTTCAACGTCACTGACCGTCCGGCCAAACCACGCAAGGTTCTGGTCGTCGCCCCGATGTCGGGCCACTACGCGACATTGCTGCGTAAAACCGTCATCTCGTTGCTGCCCGATTGCGAAGTTTACATTACCGATTGGCACAACGCGCGCGAAATTCCCGTCTCCGCCGGTAAATTCGACGTTGAGGATTACACACTGTACCTCGCTGAATTCATGCGTGAATTGGGGCCTGACACCCACGTTCTTGCGGTATGCCAACCTGTCCCGCTGGCCTTGGCCGCGACTGCCTATCTGGCAGAACAGGATCCGTCGGCGCAGCCACGCTCCCTCACGCTGATTGGCGGCCCCGTTGATCCCGAGGCGAACCACACCGAAGTCACCGACTTTGGCCGTACAGTCACCATGGGCCAGCTTGAACAATCCATGATCCAGCGCGTGGGTTTCAAATACCCCGGCGTTGGTCGCAAGGTCTATCCGGGCCTGTTGCAGCTGGCATCGTTTATTTCAATGAACGGTGAAACGCATACCGAAGCGTTCAAAACCCAGATCATGGCCGTTGCAAAAGGCGAAGCGTCCGACAACGACAAGCATAACAAATTCTACGACGAATACCTCGCCGTTATGGATATGACGGCTGAATTTTACCTCTCGACGGTGCAGCGCATCTTCAAGAACCGTGAAATCGCGACAAACACATTTACCATTGAAGGCAAGCCCGTCGACATGGGTAAAATCACGACGGTCGCTGTGAAAATCGTTGAGGGTGAAAAAGATGACATCTCGGCCCCTGGTCAATGTCTTGCGGCACTTGATCTGTTGACCGGCCTGCCCGACAGCAAAAAGGCCAGCCACCTTGAACCGGGCGCGGGTCACTACGGCATTTTCGCAGGCAAAAGCTGGCGCAATAACATCCGCCCCCTTGTGCTTGATTTCATCGATGCAAATGCCGATGCGCCCAAGACATCCAAACGCGCCAAAAAGAAGATCGCGGCTGAGTAATGACAGGCGTGACCCTGCCCTTTTCGTGCAAGTGCGGCACTGTCCACGGCACGCTTGATGACATCACGCCCAGCGCCGGTACCCAATTGCAGTGCCAATGCGATGATTGTCGTCGCGTCGTGATCTGGCTTGGCCAACCCGACCCCGGCATTGATGGTGTGCGGTATTACCAAACAACCCCGTCTCGCGTGTCCTTTGACACCGGTCCTCTTGCGGCGTTTACGTGGAAAAATGCCAAACTGATCCGCTGGTATGCGCAATGTTGTAACACGCCACTTTTCAACACACTCAATTCGCCCAAATGGGCCTTCGCGAGCCTCAACACCGCCGCCCTCAAAGATCCGAGCGCGCTGGGCGACGTCAAAGCCCGCGCTTTTATCCCGAAGGACAACGGCAAACGTGGCCATGAAAAGATGGGCGTGTTCATCTGGGGTTTTGCCAAACGCATCATTGGCGCGCGCCTGTCCGGATCATGGCGCAAAACGCCCTTTT
>TARA_B110000977_G_C11090310_1_pt1 | contig 10096 bp, 6 predicted proteins | sample TARA_B110000977 | Tara Oceans TARA_B110000977 (sample SAMEA4397798) | marine metagenome | biome: Polar Biome; feature: [SRF] surface water layer (ENVO:00010504); material: water (ENVO:00002006), including particulate matter (ENVO:01000060) such as... | depth 5 m | reverse complement strand
CGCCGGGACCTCCATGGGCGCCGGGGGAGGCGCGGCGTACGGGTCGTACGCCGGTGCCACCGGGATGCCAGGAGGCGTAGTAGCCGGGATCGCGCCTCCCAACGTCGCAGGTGCAGTGGGCGGCATGGTGTACGGGTCCACCGCCGCGACTTTCTTCGCCACCGGCGCCGGTTTGGGTTTCACCTTCTGGTACAGCAGAACCTTGACGCTGTTCGGCCCGCACGGCCCGGCGTAGATCTTCCCCCCGTCGTTGACAAGGAAGGTTTCCGGCGTGTGCGCCAACAGGTCAACGAACTTTGCACCTTTTTTCGCAATACACCCAGCAGGCAGCTGCACTTCAGGCCACGGGTTCACTTCGTGGTCCGCGCAGTTGAACACCAACACGCCGACTTCATCCTCCGTCTCCCTCACCACCGTGATCTGCTCAAACGGCCACTCCTCCGCGATGAGCTTGATGTTGTCCATGTCCTGCGTCCCGGCCTGCGCGAACACAGGGTGCTCCTTTCTGATTTTGATCAGCTTCTTGTTCAGAGCTAACCTTGAAATACCAATAGCAGGCCATGTGTTGGGCTTACTGCAATCAGGCATCGGCCGCCGCATCGCGTCGTCCCCCCCTGAGTGCTCGTCCGTCCCATCCTCCGGAGATCCCTCCATCCCAAACTCGTCGCCGTAGTACAGGCACGGGATGCCCTTCATCAGCATCAGCACCACCATGGCGTGCGTGTAGTGCGCGGGGTTGTCAAGGTTGCTCGCGATGCGCTTCACGTCGTGGTTCCCTAAAAAGTTCACCAGGTTTAAGCCCTTGAACAAGTTGTTCTCGCGCCTTAAAGCGTTGTAGAAGTACTGTGTGTTTTGGAAAGAAGGAAGTCAGTATGGGCAAACAGTCATGGGGTATATTTGGTGCGTTCTTCATCGGGATGGTGAGGATTCCTCACAGGATCGCACTAAAAACCGTCAGGATGAACCCTCACTACGCAGTACAAGGCGAGCGTGATTTCACGGGATAAGAAACGTACCTCGTAATTGTGTTCGTTCAGGGAGTGCCACGTGGCGTGTGACATCTGGTAGTTGGTGCCGCTGTGAAGCCGGTCGTGCCCCACCCAGTCGTTGTAGTTGCCGTGGATCATCTCGCCTACTAGAAGAGCGTCCTTGTCCACGGAATCACAGACGGACCGGAACTCTCTCCAGAAGTCGGGTTCGATCTCATGCGCGACGTCTAATCGCCATCCGTCGATGCCCACTTCTTCGAGCCAGAATTTAGCGATGTCGAAGATGTGGTTGCGAACAGCAGGTTCTTTCAAGTTGAGTCTGGGCAACACAGGGTGTCCTTCCCAGCAGTCGTAGGAGAAAGAAGAACCTGTTTTCGCGTCGCACCACCCTTCATAGTCCCACCTTCTCACCCCAACATGGTACCAGTTCGCAAACTCACTATCACTAGCTCCGTTTTTCATCAAATCCTGGAACGCGAAGTGGCCCTTGCCGGTGTGGTTGAACACGCCGTCCAGCACTACTTTAATGCCGATTTCGTGCAACTCTTTGACGACTTGTTTGAACAACTTTACGTCCCCTAACCTTCGATCGATCTCAAAGTAATCGAACGTGTCATAGCCGTGCGTCCCGGATTCGAACAGCGGCGAGAAGTAAACAGCGTCGATGCCGAGCTCCTGAAAGTGCTTGTAGTGGTCCCTGATCTGTTTCAATCGAGGGACCATCGCTGACTTTTGATCGTTAACAGTGGGCGCGCCAAAATAACCAAGCGGGAAGATCTGGTAGAAAACAGCGTCGTTGGCCCACTCGGGGAGAACCGAGGTGTTGTCCTTGTTGCTGTACTCCCACTCCTCCGGCGTTTTGACCTTGTTGTGCGCCGCTACTGCCGCAGGTATCGCCGCGCAGTTGGGGTTCGAGTCGCCCCAGTCGCCGTGCTGCCAGATGTCCCGGATGACTTGGTTGCTGTGCGCGGCGCCTGTGGCGACGAGGCCGTCGGGCCCGCCCTGCCACGTGCAAGTGCCATCGTCAGCCCAGCCCGAACGAATGACATACTTGTACTGCAACAGCGAGTGCGCGGGCAACGCCACGGTGACTTTCCATTTGATGCCCTCCACCCAATCCATCTCGATGCCCTTCGCGGGTTCCCAGTTCCCCAGCAAATCGTGCCCCCCGCAAATGCACAAATGGTCGCCGAAATTGGTCTCCATCTCGATGTGGAAGGTTACCGTCACTGGCGGGCGCTCGGGAGAGGGTGGTACTTTCTCCCAGTACGTCAGCTCCGGTTCCGGTTCCGGTTCCGGTTCCAGCGCCGCTTTCGCCGCAGCCTCCTCTTCCGCTTTCTTCTTCGCCTCCGCTTCAGGATCCTTGGTGAGGGACTCCAACAACTTAGCGGTATCCGCTAGACTCGTGCCTTCCGCGGCAGCCGCAACCTTCTCTTGCTTCGCCGCTAACTGCGCTTTGACGTTCTCAGCGTCCGCGGAAGGGTCGTCCGTCGCCTCCACGCCGATGGCGCGTAACGGGACGGGACCCCTGGCATTTCGACTGTCGGGGGTTAGCGTCGGGCGTGACGAGCGGGGCGCGAGCACGCGCGCGCGCGTAGTGCGGTTGCTCGCCTGTTTGGTGGTATATAGAGGGTTGTGTGAAGCAATAGATGGGTCAGTTTAATTCGTTAGGTTCATCACGGACGAGGCCACACGGGCCATCTCACCCCGTTCCGAGGTAAACGTTGGTTCGCCGGTTCGACGGGCGTTCGCAGATCGAGACGCAGATCTAGGGATAGACGGCAGAAGGTGCAGCATGACGCCGACACCACAACGCACCGTGACCCTGGGTGCGTTCGCAGCGAGTCTCGCTGTGGATACCGCAACAGGCATCGCGGACATCGTCGCGGATGTCACGGATGAACCGAGGCGCGCGGTGTTATGCGCCGGAGGGAAAGTGGATAAACAAAAAGGCGTTTGACGCTTTCCGTGGCTTTGATGCGGTCCCGTCATTGAATTCCCGGCAGTTTCGCGGTCCAAAGCGCTTTTCTAGTCGATCTCGCCACTTGGCTGCGAAGCGTGGTGCATTATTTAGTCGACCGAAAATGGAAATGATAATGGCCGAGAATCGGGGGGGTGCCTTCTGCCTGCGACAAATTTGGCCAACGGGAAAATATAGACCTCCGATGACGAGTCCGAGCCAATTCTATCCCTCCCCGACGTTTCGTCACCGACGGTCTGGTTTCGTTCGCAGGGTCTGTCGGTCACCCATTGACGACTCCAAAGCAAGAAAGTGCGCAGGCACGGTCAAGAGACAGAGAAGGAGCTTTAAAGCGCAACTTTTCACTTTTGTTGGCCTGCTGATTATTTTTTTGGGCACCTTCAAAGTTTTCGTTGGGACTCTTCCTCGCGCGTACGCCCCGACTCCATGGGTGGCGGAGGTCAAGGTCAGTCGCGCGACGACGGCGAGGTTCTCGTACCTGACACAACCGAGGTGGACACGGACGCGAACACTTCAGGTTTAGTAGGGACCATCTTAGCGAGCATCTTGTGGGTGCTCAACTTCGGGGACGGCGCATCTGAGGAAGAGCAACATCAACAACAACCGGGTGGTGCGGTTCTCGTGACGAGCGATAAGTAGTTTAAAGCGAAAGTAGTCTTACGCGATAAACAGTCTCTATGGAGTCTCTAGCCGTGACTGCCACCGATGGCCGCGTGGTGATCCACCTGGATCTGGATGCATTCTACGCGCAGGTGGAAACCGTTCGATTGGGATTAAATCCATCCACGCCCGTCGCGGTGCAACAGTGGCACGGCATAATCGCGGTGAACTACCCCGCGCGAGCATTCAACGTCAAGCGACACAACACCGTGGAGGAAGCTAAGAAGCTGTGTCCGGAGATGGTGTTCGTGCATGTGGAGACGATCGGGGAGGAGGAAGGGGATGGGGATGGTGGTGATGATGGCGACGACGACGAAGACGCGGACCTCACAACAGCGGGTCCGAGTTCGTCGCGCTACGTCCCTCGTGATGAACCCAACAAATCAGGCGAAGCGAATATCATCAAACCCCCTGACCGCGAGTCTCAAAAGGTGTCTTTAGCCCGGTACAGACGAGCGTCCTGGGCGGTGATGAACGCGCTGGATGACGCGTTTCCGAATTCGCCGGTGGAAAGGGCAAGCGTAGACGAGGTCTACATCGACGTCACGGGGGAGGTGGACAAGCTGTTGCTTGATGAGGAGAACGCATCATCATTGGAAAGTGTTGCTTCCGTAGACTCGTTAATCACCTCCGCGTTATCCACAAGTGGCACCGTGCGTCGCCTTACACCGAATGTCAACGTCTCGGATCGACGGCTAGGATTAGGCGCTCATTTCTGTTCCCTTGCGCGCGCCGCGGTTTTCAAAGCCACGAAGTACACCATGTCCGGCGGCGTGGCGCACAACAAGATGCTAGCTAAGTTAGCGAGCGCGAAGAACAAGCCGAACAAACAAACCGTTGTGAGCCGGGTTGCGGTGAGTGAGATGTTACAAGGGCTTCCCATGCGTTCAGTTAAAGGCCTCGGAGGTAAGCTGGGGGAGAAGGTTGAGTTAGCTTTGGTTGAACGATTCAAGTCAGTCAGTGCCGAGTCTGGACAGAATGCACTTGAGGTACAAAAATCTGGCACCGGTACGGGGTCTTCGCACGAAGGGGGGTTCACAGTTGATAAGTTGGCGATGCTTTTCGAGGAGGATACTGAAGGTGTTAGTGGTATGGGCAGTGGTACTGGTATACACACTGGGTTGGATGAGAAAACGATCACATGGCTCAAACGCGTCTCGAACGGCGAGGACCTTGACCCCGTCACAGGTAACGTCCGCGTCGGGGTTAAATCAGTCACCGCGTTCAAGTCGTTCAAGGTGCTGCACGCGAAGGAGGGTGTGCATAAATGGCTCAAGGTGTTGAGTCATGAATTAGCGGAAAGACTATTAGAGGATAAAGAAAGACTAAACAGAGTGCCAAGAGGCGTGCGCATGGAATACAGAGCCGAACAGAACCCGAATTGCCACCCCCCCCGATTAACCTTTGAAACCAAGTCAAAGGCGTTCAAGTTCCCCTTTGAGAGCACAAATGCGCTTTCAAAAGGCGATGTTCACACTGCGGGCGAGTTCTTAACACAAACAGCGATACACGTGTTTGAGCAAATTGGCGCCGCGCACACGTTGCCGTCGACGCGGGTCGGTTTGGCGGCGTGCGATTTCGTGGCGGCGCCTGCGCAAGGGGGGGGGATCGAAAAGTTTTTCAAAACTGGGGTGCCTACGGTGCCAACTTCTGGAGTGCAAAGTATGCCTACCGTGCCTCCTCCTGCTTTCCAACCGAAGCCCACGAAACCAAAAGGCGGTTTGGACGGGTTCTTCAAGCCCAAGAAGGAAATAGAAAGTGAAAAAGAAAAAGACGCCGAAGAAATAGACTCCGCGGTTCGCTTGATTCTTGAAGAGAATGGAAATGCTGAGACTAGTGGCCATACAGAAACGGAAACAGAACATGTTCAAGACTTGCCATCAACTTCCAAGGTGACCTGTCCTCGTTGCGGTTTAATTACGGAAGCTGGATCCGAAACGCAATCGCATTTGGACGAACACATGGCTTATGATTTGTCGAAGGAAGCGCCGCAGCATTTCAGGCCGCCGCAAAAAGCTGTGACTGACCCGCGCGCTAAGAAACGACTGAAGAAAACCAGTGGTGGGAAGAAAAATGAGAGCGGTGGCGGGAACATCAAAAGCTTGTTCGCCAGGAAAGGGTAGTAGTAGTAGGGATTGTATGGAGTCTAGTCTCGATGTATTCACGTAGCTAATTACTAATAATAATACATTCACCTTTTTCACATCATCTCAACAATCACATGACGCTCGCTACGGCCCTTTCCACGTCGTTGTTTTCCACGGCTAGCGCGCCCGCTAACACGGTCGGTTCTATCCCCATCTCAATGCCCCTTGAAAAGCCCTCCATGAAATCAATCACCTTCCCTTCGTCGTCGCCCCACAGGGTTAGGGCGTAAATTACGGATTTGCGGCTGTACCCGAGACGAACGTACTTTTCGATATTCCCATCATCGGGCTCGCTCTTTATGCGCCGAACCACTGACTCGAGAGAAGTAGGGTCGGTTCCTGGAAACTCGTTAGTTTGTCCTCCACCACGTTCGCCGTTGCCTCCCGACGTACCCGGTCCGTCCCCGTCCACAACCCCGCCCGTCTCCTGCGAAAGCACCGCGCGTTCACGTCTCACGTCGAAGCGATGCTCAAACGCGGCATATTCTAGAACGCTGGGTTCCTCGCCAACAGACGCAACGGGTTTGGGCGGAACCAACGAGAACTCGGGCGGGACCACTAGACAGATCCCGTAGCCGAGAGATTGCTGCATTTTTGGCGGCAGGGGCGCGCGTAAAGGGTCTGGCCGGGCAACACGTCTTGATGAGTCAAAGTTCTAAAGAGGTCAACAACGTCCACGGTCTAATTTATACGAGGATCCTTGAGTTAATCATCGCGATTGACTGACGTGTTAACCTTTTGTCTCCGCCAGGTTTGTCATGACCTCTCACTCGCGACGTCACTGGTGCGCAGAGCGGCACGCAGTTAGCGACACCCCGCGCGTAAGTGACTCAACATCGTCCGAGCACGCCCGAGTGCCTAGTGTGACTGGAAGCCTGTGGGGTGGTGCGACACTGGGGCGCGCACGAGGTTGATACGTGGCTTTTTGTGAAACGTCATTAGGTCACCGTAAAATCCTAGAGAGCTTTGACGATGGCGCCCCCCGGTGTCAAGCTCCGGCTCCCCTCCCCCCGCCCGAAGGCCATCGACGTCGCCGCTGCGCTGGAACAGGTAGGCGGGGACTACGACTTCGTGATGACCGTGATGCGTGACGAGTTTCTGAGTAAAGCGCGAGATCAGGTGAACAAGTGTCTTGACAAATCGAGAGCAGCGGATTCCTTTGGAGTGACGAGTTCGTCGTCGAGTTTGAGTTCCGACGAGAGCTCCGCGGAAACGTCGTCACGAAAGGAAATCCTGAAGCAAATCGCGTTCGAAGCGCACTCCATGAAGGGCAGTTCGGCTACGTTACACGCGAACCCGTTATCAAAAGCGTGTCACGTCCTCGAGCAAACCGCCAAAGGGGTGAATGGCTTTTCAGTAGATGGCAAAGGTATCACTTTTGTTTCCCTAACAACCGACATCGTGAACAAGCTCACCGAGCTTGAACGTGACGTGGGTGATTTGACCGCGGTGACGGACGTGGACGTCGCGATGGCGAGTGAAACCCTGGGGGGCGAGATGTTTGAAACTTTGACGCGGCTCGCGGGGAACGCAGTTTTATTAGTAACTTCTCCGAGCATATTTTCGATGGTCTCATCTAAGTGCGCAGAGAAGTTCGATAAGTTCAGGAACGCAGAGATTGTCAACGTCAAGCGACTGGTGAAAGCCGTGCAAGTGGATGCGACCGCGGTAGGCGCGAAAGCACTCGCGAACGCGGTTGGGAAATTTACGGATACTTTGTTTTCAACCGGTGACTCTTCCACAAAAGAATCAATCGTGCATTCTTTCGTGGAAGCCCGCCGATGCGCGTCAATCGTCGCCTTTGACGCGAGCGCAGTTGTTTCCTCTGCCGACGTCACGGACTTCACCAAAGCCGTGGAGATGTGCATCGCGGAAGAACAGGGGGCGGTGCAGTACAAAAATTTCACACAACACGCGGGGTTTACGTTAACAGACGGAAGCGGTAGGGGTGACGCGTTCGATGGTAGTGAGCAAACTGCTTTGATTGAGAAGTGTTGCTTTCCAGTGGTCAAAGAGATGCCGGAGGGGGTACCTGTTTTGGATACTTTGACGAGTAACGACTCGTCGATCAGTTCAGCATCGCCCCCATCAGAGTTAGCGCAACCCCCTATGAACTTTGGCTCCACCGTCAGGGCGCTGGACGGCGACGTCGCGTTCGCGGAGACGATGCTGCGCGCGTTTCTGGTGGCGAGCGAGAAATTCGCGCAGAGCGATTTAGAGAAGGACGTCCAGAAAAGACGTCTTTCACAGGAACACCAGTTGGAGGCGGTGAACTTGAAAGAAACCGCGGATTGGCTAGGGGCGCCTCCGTTGAGGGCTGCGATCGCCACATTGTTAGATGAAGACGCTTCTGAGCATGCTGTAAGAGCCGCTAGACGAGCAGTCAGAGACTTGCGCGTCTTCGCGGATGGACTAGAGACGAGCGGACAGAAATACGCACCCGGCGGCGGCGAAAAGTTTACGCAGCAGGGTTCTGGAAAGTCGTCCGTTTCTTCCCGGTCCGCATCACCCGCGTTGTTGCCCAAGAAATCTGCCAGTACCGATGACGTTATGAGATCTGGGCTATATGCCGCATCAGGATCTGGTTCGCAGATGGGATCGGGCAGCGAGGGTGACGGCGATCGATTCCGACCCTTCGATACCAGTCGAGCATCCCTGGGAAGCGACACGTCGCGGCGGTCCAGTAAGGACAACCGAAGCTCATCTGACTCCGGTTGGTACTCTGTTTGGCGGTTCCACGACGACACCGAGGACGGATCGCACGGCTCGCGAGAGTACCGGCACAGGAGGAGGGGGAGCGGGAGCTTGGGGGGGAGTAGTGGCAGGGTCAGCGCGGATTCAGCGGGTGCGGCAGAAGGCGCGGTGGGCGCGCTCGCGGCGTTATCCCCGAGGGCACGCGCTCGAGGTCTCGCCGCCATACGAGCCCCTCGCCAGAAGCAAGGCAAGCTCCCCTTCGACGTTCGCAAAGCGTTGATCATGGCGGACGGGAACTGGGACTTTGCGATGGGGTGCGCGGGACGGCACGCCGCCGCTGCGCGGGATCAAGTCGCAGTGCTAAAAGTGGTGCTTCTCGGCGACGACGAGCGGGATTTTTCGACGCTAAACGCGAATGGTCATGCTTCAACTCGAGACGACGCGAAGACTATCGCGTCCGGCATCGCACAATTGAGGTCTGTCGCGGAAGGCACAAGCGTGTCGCACGCCCCGCGGCTGATGGACGTGGTGGAGGCGCTAGCGGCGACGCTGGTATCGGCGGCAAGCGCGCACACTTCCAGTGCGAGTTTCGATTCCTCTTCCCATTCAAACGATATGAAAAAAAGCGATTGGCGTTCCAAGTCCAAGAAGCTGTTGAAGACGCTGGAACGCCGGTGCGAGGAGTATATGAGGTCCGTGGATAACATGGCCAGTTGTTCACGCGCATTCAGCCCCCGCTTCGTGTTCACCGATTTATCAAACGGCGACGCGAACGTCGCGATGGAGAAGCTCCGGGTTTTCATCTTCGCGGCGCGGGAAGCGCACGTCTCGGCGGTGAGGGCGGTGGCGGCGGCGGAGTCGTCGTTCGGGTCAGAAGCGTTGGGGGGCGGGTTTCTGGAGACTGCCGAGGATAGGAACTCGCTGTCAAGCAGTGGCGGCTCGAGTGACGATATCCTGAGCGGAAGTGGAGTAAGTGACCGAAAGACTAAAAGAACCTCCTCCTCGAGAAGGTCGTCCCTCTCCTCCAAGAGCGGCAAGTTCAGCGACGAACCCGGAGCGCACAAGAAACCAAAGCACGACAAACACACGTTCAAGAAGGCGGATATCCGGGAGAATTTAACGAAAGCGTTTGGAGCTTTAGAGGCGTGTGAGCGACTCGCATCGAACTTGTGCGCGCGACCGTCGGAGCGCGCGTTTCGAGGCGCCGCCGCCAGGGTAGCGCGCATCGCTGTGGAAGTTTCCGCCGCGATTGCGATGGGTACCGCACAAAACGGAAACAAGTTCTCCACGAACAAAATCCCCACCTGTTTTTTGGACGACGAGCACCAGAACACGGTCAGCGCGTTGGCGGCTTTAAAACGGGAAGTCGAGGCGCTTCTGTCTGACTTTCACGTGCTCGCGCCGGACGTCCAGGTCAGTTACAAGAGCGGGCTGAAGCACGGGAAGAAAAATGGTAGCTGGCTGCGAAAAGTACTCGCCGGGTTCGTTCCCGAAAAGTGGAGAGCGGAATCGTACGACCTTCAAAGTTTATCGTCAAACTCTGGGAAGGTTACGCGCGCGTTTTTTCAATCCCTAAGGTCGGAGGATGCACTGGTGGGGGCGGCGACGACCTTGATCACCACGTA
>TARA_B110000977_G_scaffold34786_1_pt1 | contig 10098 bp, 9 predicted proteins | sample TARA_B110000977 | Tara Oceans TARA_B110000977 (sample SAMEA4397798) | marine metagenome | biome: Polar Biome; feature: [SRF] surface water layer (ENVO:00010504); material: water (ENVO:00002006), including particulate matter (ENVO:01000060) such as... | depth 5 m | reverse complement strand
TATGTGAATAGAGTTTGTGGGCGTCTTCTTTAATACCTTCAATGTGATTAATGTATTCTTTTGTACTTTGTGTTATAATAGGGGTTTCTTCATCCTTCCATAATGCTTTGTAATCATAGACCAAATGTTCAGTTCTTTCTATACCAGGTGTCTGTCTAAACAAAGAATTTTCTTGTGCATACTTCTCCAACACAGCATAACATTTTGCTTGATTATATAAGTAAGTTGCATATACTTTTTCATCTAAGTTGCCACTCATAATTGTCTTTACAAAGTCTTTTCTTTCAGCAGCCTTATGCCACTCACTTGTTATTTCTTTTATATCCATAGTAATACTCCTGCCGTTACGATTAATAATCCTGCCCACCCCGATAATATTTTAACATAGGTTGATAGTTTGGTTCCAAAATATAACTTACCAATTGCTACGCACTTGTGCATAGGTGATAAAATATAACCTGCAAAGTCAACAGCAAAGAACCATGGTAGATATTCAATACCATATATTGAGGCAAGTAATACGGTGATTGCACCAAATCTACTTGATGAACCTAAAGCAAATGCACCAATAAAAGATAGTCCACTGATTGCCATAAATCCAAATGTCGTTGTTATATCTAAACCTGTCGTTCCTAAGAACGTTGTGATTTCGTTTGTATGTTCTCTTACTATGTTTGATAAGAAAATAATACCTGCAACCCAAGCTACAATAGACCAATCGACATAACGTAATAGTTTTTTAAAATCAAATGTTCGTGTAACAATCATATAGTATATTGTTAACACACTGAATACAAACAGAAAGTTTACGCCAGATATAACAGCTGCAATACCTAGTATGTAAGGGAAAACGTATCTTGTTATTCTACTAATCTTAATCTCATCTTCTCCTCGTTTTAATTTTATATCTGTGTCTTTAACAAAGAAGATAAGATAACTTAGAGTATAAACAAAGGTCATTGCTATCAGTGGCCAAATTAAACCAATAAACGCACCATAGGATAAACCAAATGCAGCCATAGGTAAGATAACAGTCTTCTCTAAAGGCGACCAAAAATAATAATGGTGTGTTGCCATAAAATCAATTGGACCAAACTTACTTCTACTAGCTTGGTTCTTAGTTGCTAGTGTATCTAAAAGTCCAGCAGATACAGTTACACGACCTTTAATAGGTAACACTCCTGTTAACGCACTAAACAAGGCTACAATAGCTCTATTGCTTTTCATACTTCTTTTTAGAAATGAAAATACATCACTAAATAAATTGTTGTCTTTAATCATACCTGCAATCATCATCACAAATACTATCAGAAATAGATACACCTGACCTGTTAATAGATTATCTATCATATTGTTAACTCCGTTAAATCGTTGTAGTCACCAAACTTACCTTTAATAAATGTATTAAACGATATAGTATGTCTGTCACTATTGCCCCTATTGGTATCTACGTCATGTGTTAAAGAAGAGGGAAACAATACCAATCTTCCAGGTTCATTTCTAATGCCTACTTTATTTGCCGTAAATTGATTGCCTTTATTTTTATCGTAAAAAGTAAAGTTTGCAAACGCACCATTATTATAAAAGAATGTAGGTACATCTGGTCCGTCAACATATAATACTGCTGAAAAAATACTGTTAGGGTGCATGTGTGAATGGTGTGATTCGTTAGGTTTACTTTTATTGTACCATGAATTTGTTATATAAAACTCTACACCTTTTTCTTTACCTAATTGTTCTGCAAAGGCATTAACATTTGCTAGACACCAGTTTCTTAAATCTGATAGTATAGGATTATTAAAAATATTTTTATCTTTAGTTACAGTATTACCTCTGTTTTCCATTAACTCTAAACTACTCAAACAATCTAATTGTTCTTTAGTAAACTCATAACGGTTATCAGATTTGTATATGGGTGTGGCAAATATTGGTTCAATCATTGAAAATACTTCTCATATAATTCTTTCACTTTGTTTCTAACTGGACTAAAAGAAAAACTATTAAAGTATCTTCTTTTTTTCATCCACATAATTTCTTTTTCAGTTGCGTCTCTACATGTCATTTCAAAATTCTCTTCTGATATAGGTAACATGTACATAAGTGGAGTACCTGCCTTAATCAAAGTCTCTCCTTCTTCTACATTCCAATTCAACTGTATATTTATCTCACTAGATTCTGCTGGGTCTAGGATGCCGGTGGTACTTTCATACTCAAACGAATCAGGATAAGGCACAGGCATACATAAAAACTTAACACCTTTCGGCGCTATTACATGATATGGAGTATTAATCTTTACAATATTATCAATCGTTCCTTTTCGTTTAGGAATAAATTTTGTTATGTTGTCTGAGTGTGTGTCTATTATATTTTGTTCAGAGTTTTCTAATAAATCTCTATCAGCAACTCTCCAACTAAATCCTTTTTCATCTTTCTTTGTACTAACAACAACATCATACCATGCTGATACTATGTAACCTGTTTTAAATAAACTAAAGATACCTGGACATTGCATAATGTGAGTAGTCTTTTTAGTCTTATCTAAATTCTTTTTATAATCCAGCATTGCCAATGGTAACCACTTTGGTGTATAATCAGAGGTGTTCCTTACCATGAATAGGTCAGCTACTCCAGGTAACATAGAAACAAACTCAATTTTTCTCATATGATTGTCCATTAAATGCTATTGTAATTCTTTTGCCATTTCCTTTAAACTGAGATACACTATGTTTTAGATAACTTGGAAATAATATCAATTTGCCGGCCTGTGCTGGTGAGACAAAGATACTTTGTTGGTTAATAAATTCGTTACCATCATCCATAAACATACCATCTATAGGACTTAAAAATTTAGTTTGACCACTTTCTAAACTACCACCATCATCTACATAATATATTCCACACCAACTACAATTGGCATGATAGTGAGTTTCGTGGTAACCATCTTTTTCTGTGATATGATACCATGACTCAGGTATAAAGTAATCAAAGTTTACATCTTTTTTATGTACAGATTCTATAGTTAATTTCCAACATTCTAAAATCCACTGTCTTAAATCTTGTATGACCTTATCTTCTTTATGAAGAAAATCAAATTTAGACTCTTTTAAATTATGTTTTAAACTAACTGCAACTCCAGATTCAACGTCTTCTTTTTGTGTATCAGCATATGATACAATTGTTTCTTTCAAGCCTTCAAATTTTTTACTATAAACACTTATTGGTGTTGCAAAATATCCTGATGTACTCATTGTTGGTTTATAACAAAAACACCTACTCCATTCCAGTAATCGTCTTTGTCTTCTCCTTTCGTCATAATCTCTTCTTTAAATAATACTTTCATACCGTTATCACTAATGGAACGTTCAGTCATAGCCTTAACATGTGGCCAATTCCAATCGTCCATTAACAGTATAAACGTATCGTCAATAGCGTCTCTATAGTGTCCTAAGAATTTATAATGTGCCTCTGGTGTATGGTCACAATCATAGAACACTATATTAGCTTTCGTCCTAATATCTCTAGGTTGTACTTTGAATAAGTCTTTGTCAATTATTTGTACTCTTTTATCTTGTACTTGACTACGAATATTCTCTAAAAATACTTCTTTATCCTTACCTCTCTCAACGTCAATCTTTACTTTCTCATCTGCTGGTACATTTTGTGTGTCTGACCAATTGTCTACAGCAGTTGCGATAATATTATTTCTTTCTAATGCACTTGTAAATATAGCACCTTGAAAAACACCAACCTCTAAGTAACTAGGGTCTGGTGTATTTCTACAAATATTGTTAACTAGGTGTTTAACTTTATCAGAAGTAAGGCCACCTATTGCCTTTGTAGTATCAGTTATCCCACTAAAACCTCTACCACTATTTTGTATAGCTTCTTTTACTACTTTAATATATTCTACACTATTATTCTTTTCTACTATCTTATCACAGACATTACAATCCCAACAATTAAACTGACAATTCTTAATAGTCTCTCGCCATACTTTAATTCTTTTGTCGGCAAATTTCTGCTTATTAATAAACTCTTCAAATTCAGGAAATAGAATTTCTTTTCCTTCTCTAAATCTATCAATGATAGTCATACTCTCAAACAGTCTTTCGGTACTTTCTCTACCATGCATTTTAATAACATCAATGTAAGTTAGTAATCTATCCCACTCTTCTTTCCAAGGTGGAAAGTTTGCAATACGCCACTGATATGCTGGGTCTTGTTCTTCCCATTTAGGACATGAGAAGTAACTAATTTTAGTTTTGAAATATGTTGGTTCTAAACCCGATTTTCTTGTATTGTTATATAAAAAGTGTTCGTCTTGTACTGGACAATTACCCCAACAACCCTCGTTTGCAAGTAAACTAATCTTTACATCTACACCAAGTTTAGTCTTACAATGTTCTTTGACCTTTGCTAATGATTTTAGAAAGTCCTCATTACGCATTAAGTCTCGGTCTAGGTTGATGTAATTAAAACCAGCCTCTACTTGTTTTACTATCTCATTAGCTCTTTGTGTATTTCTAAGAATAGTATTCTTTACAAGTACGTCAGGATATGCACGTTGGAACCTACCAGATAGCATCCAAAGAGTATGAGGTATAGTTACGATACGAATACCCTTGTCATAAAGAGTCTTAAAATTCTTTATGAATAAGTCTAAGTTTGCGTCTGTTGGAGGTACTTCTATGTTATTGAATGTGGCAGATAAAGGAATACCTGTCTCTTTAGGAATAATATAAGCATTATCAGAAATTAAATCAGTTTCAATTTTAGGAAATATATCTCCCATGGCGTCTTGTTCAAAAGGTGCCATTCTTGATGTATAATAAACATCATAGATATATTTCTTATTTCGTTTGAGAAACTCCAGAAAAGTATCAAACTGTTCTGGTGATAGCTTCGGATTTAGTGGTATACTAAACATAATATAATACTCATTTCAAAACCCACTAACGTGGGCTGTTAATTAAAAACTAATTATTAATGGTGCGTCAGCGAGACCTGGCTCATCTGTTGCTTGTGCTGATGATACAGCCGAGATACCTTTAAGGTGTCTCCATCTATGTAGTCCTGCAACATCTGTTAATGCGTCAACTTCATCTTCTAAGTCTTTTTGTTCACCTAGTAAAGTTGCTACTGCACTATTATATGCTGTAACTTTAGTATTAATTTTTGATACTAATGCTGATACTGTTAGACTTCTTGCTGTTGCCAAAGTAGATAGTGTCGGAGTTGAAGCAGAATTATCTGCTGTCCAAGCTTCGGCTTCTGCTTGTTGCACGGCCCAAGATTGTTTCTCTAATGCACTTGCTTGAGTTAATGCTAAGAAGTGTTGATTGTATCTATCTCTAATAATTCTTTTGAATAATACCTTTTGAAATAAAACTCCTTGTGCTACATCATCACTTGATAGTGTGTGTGTTACCTTAGAAGCTTCACCAGAACCTACTATTTGAGGAAATTCATCTGCTACAGATGTACCTGGTTTAATTGATATTGTTCCATCATATGCGTCTGCAAACAAACAACCTTTAGCAGTTGAATAAGGAATGATTTCAGCGTGAATATGGTCTAACTCGACTCTTAAATCTTGCATTTCATCTGAAATAATACCTACTCCGTAACTACAGTAGCTGCTGTAATCTGTAATCCAGCCCGGTTTTTGTTCTATAGAATTCTTTTTAAATAAAACGTATTGATTTGCCATTTGTTATTCCTATTTTTCTGTTGTCCACTCACCACTTGGTGGCGAATTTTGTTCATCATTGTTATACTTATTATTTATAAGAGTATTATTGTCTGGTTGGTGGTTTTCTTCTATATTTTTAAGTAGATTAGGGTCTGTAACACCTTCCGCCATACCAATACTCTTTAATGCTTTTTGTCTTACTTCATTTACATAACCAATACGTAAGTCACTTACGGCTTGATTTGTCAATTGATTCATATTAATATCAAATCTTACTGTATAATCGGTAGCAATCTTTAATATTTCTTTTTGTTGTGCTGGAGGTAACATAGCTATTGCGTCAATGTTTCCTGTACCAATCTTGCCATATGCTAACATTTCTGTCATGCACTGTTTAGCCATTCTTAAAGTCCAATACTCAGCCTCTAGTTTTTCTTCCAATTGTTTGTTACCAAAGACATCAATAAGAGGTGTACCATCTGGCAACTTACCATCTTCACCTTCATTCAATTCTCGGATTAACTCCAAAACATCATCTTTTTCTCTAAGAGCTTGTTTTTGTTGTTCTCTATATTTCTTACAGTCTTTACGAATGTTCATTAAATCTAATTCAATATACCTTGCTTCCAATTCATCTATCTTTGAGTCGGTTGCTCTTTTATATTTTTTCTCTTCAATTAGCAATTCAATTTCTTTCTTCTCTAATTCCCATTCACAGTGTAAAAACGAATCTTGTTTTACTCTTAATTCAACTAGGTATTGGTGCATCCTTTTATATGGTGTAAGCATAGAACCGCCTACAAAATGTTCCATTTTAAATTTAGGATTGTGATGACTTACTTCACCATTGGCATATTCAATAATAGCCGTGTCGTTACTCATGTCAATTCTTTTACTCATAGTATCTCCTTAATATAATGTACTATTATTTATACGTTCTAAATTAACCTCTCCAGGCACAGTGACCTGAACTTTGACCTGCATTAGCAGTAGGACTTAATCCTGAAACAGTGTTACCTGAATCAGTTGCGTAGTAGAATTTATGGTTTTCGTTATTCTGAACACCATCATAGTTACCAATCATGTATTGCCAATCTTGACCTTGTCCATAATTTTCTTCACCCATGTCTGTCTCAACTTTACCAACCGTACCAATATTACTATCAGTAGTTAAATTCCATCTTCTATAGTTGTTACCACCATTGTAGCTACCCTCGTTACCACAGTAACCAATTCTATTTTTAGAGTTAATACCTTTTTGTTGTCCGTGAGCAGACCAATGAGTTGATGAAGTATGTGAAAAAGAATAGTAATTAATTTTACAACCAGTACCATCGTCCCAATGATAACCATTATCTTTATCAGCAAATGCTGAACCAGTAGATGATAAGTTACCACCAAACTGTGTGAATTTTGTTTCTGTTACAAGATTAAACACCTCAAAGTTAGTTGAACCTGAGCCTGTTTGAAATGCTAAGTCTAACTCTTTTTGAGAAGAAGATAAATCTTGTCTTGAATTATACAAATCGTAGTTACTGTTATGTGACTTACCTGTATCAGTGAACATGTGAACTGCTGATGTTCTTGTCGAAGCAGTTGAGTTTGCGTTATCTGTAGGTGTAGACCATAAAAAGAATGTAGTAGCGTTATTTGCTCCGGCAATATAAGAACCTGCATGGTCGGCAATAGTACCTAAGTTTGTAGTTTGGTCTGTACTATGCATACTTCTATGTACTTGTCTCCAAGGAGAACCACTTTTGTAACCACCGCCTGTATAAGTTAAGGCAATAATTTGTCTGTATCTCCACTGAGCAGACGCTGAAGTCCTATCTCTAAAACCTTGTGTACCATAAGTTCCGTAACCTCCACTATATTCATGGGATTTGCCCCAGTTATAGTTTCCGTCGTGAAAATAAACCATGGCAGAAGCTGACGCTTGTGAATTACTATTAGATTGAGTTTTATTACCACCGCCGTGACTGTACTGACTGTATGCGTTACCTGGACCTGAGTTGGTGTCTCTAACACCTTGTCCGCCACCGCCACCAAAAGTTTCAGTGGTGTAATTGACTACGTTAGGATAAGTGTGGTGTGCAATTGTAGATGTTGTAGCAGTACCTTGTCCATGAGGAATGTAACCATCATTGTGTGTCAATGACAAGATTTCTCGCATATCAAATAGTCCAGAGTGAGGCGCATAGCCATCCGTACCATCCGTTCTGTGAACGTTTGCTAGTTTTCTATGCCATGTTGAGAATATCTGGCTGCCGAGCATGGAACCATTCATTCTTCGTGACGATTTTCTTCCGTAAATTGGACCTGTAGCCATTTTCTAAACTTCTCCTATAAATTTTGTGTTAAGTTATATTACGATATAATTTCGTAAGATACTAACCAATCAAGTCTACTGTTGGTAGCTGCACCACCTCTAATTTGGTCGCCTTCTTCCAGATAGAAACTAGAGTTTTTATCTGTTACGAAAACCACTGTATTAGCGGGACAGTTAACATTGTAGGCTATAAATCTATCGGTAGAACCATCATAAAATGCTACTCTAAATGTTGTGTCTGAGCCAGCCTTATTAGTAATTGTTACATTATTAATTTTGTAAGACTTTCCAGAAGACCCAGCATTTGTTACTAGTGAAGTTGTATATGTTGTATTCAACTCACCAGAATCAGTTTTACCATTAATGGTTGCTACGTTTACTATATTTGGTATTGCCATGTTTTATTTCCTCTGCTTATATTTATTGTTAACCAAAAACGATTGCCATTGCAATCCCTTTACCTGTTGAGAATCCGTTTGTGTCTACATACGTCTTCACGGCTTGCTCAGTCGGTACGGCTGTATCAGAGTTACCTGACAAAGTACCGTCTGTACTAAACTCATTAATTGTTGCACCGATTTGAGCACCAATAGAACCAAGTTGTAATTCAGTCAAACCAGAAAGGTCAAATGCGTCTGCGTTAAGCGTAGCCGTACCTGTTGCCTGGTCAATTTTAAATTGCGAACCAACTCTAAAGTTACCTAAGTGGTCAGTAGAAGTGTAGTACACACGACCACCATTACTTTCGACTGTTTCTCTTGAAGCGTCATAAGGTTGCGTTGCACCTACACTGTTCGGATAGTTGGTGTCTGCGAAAGAACCAGTACCAATTGATAGGAAGTCGTGACCTGTTAGACGAATGTTTGAGAATAGTTTTGTTACATCACACTCAGTATTATCTGGAACAGGAACCGTTCTTTCAGGAGTGATTGCAACTAAAGCTCGTTTGTTAGTTAAATCTTCTTCTGTTGAAGCTGTTACACGATAGAATTGTGAATCACCGGCAAACTGGAAGTTTTGTCCAACTCCTAATGCACCTGCTGTTGTTAAGAAACTAGATGTACTATCAACATGGAAAAGATATCCTGATTGACCTGTTACTACTAATTTAGGTGTAATTGTTCCGGCAGAACCGTATGCTGTAAATGCCGAACTATCTACGTTTGTTGTAACAGTAGGGTCATCACTTGATGATAAACTAAATGTGTTTGTTGCTGTGTTTTGTACATAGTAAGTATTTGTGTTTACTTGTGTCATACCAACTACGTCACTAATAACAATTTTAGTACCGTTTTGTAATCCGTGTCCGTTAGATGTAACTACTGCTGGGTTAGCAGACGTTATAGCTGTAATTGTTGCTGTTGTACCGTCAACTAAGTCAGCGTTAAGTTTTTGAGTTACAAAGTTATATGAACTTGAACCTGTTACGTTAACTGTTTCGTTAGGTAAGAATGTTCCTGATAAGTTTTCAAATTTAATTTTGAAAGTAGAAGCGACATGTCCTAATATTGTAGCAGTTGCACCTGAGGTAGCACCTGTCATTGCGTCACCAGCTGCTGGTGCAGCCGAGGCAATGTTACCTGATAATTTAACGTATTTAAGTTGTGAACCTCTTGCTTGAACTTCACCTGGAGTTTCTGTTGAAGTAACACCGTCTGCAAGTCCACCATATTCTCCGTATGCATTTGAACAGTTAAGCGCTCTAAGAGTACCACCTGTTGTTGCATGGAAACCTTTATCACAGTAGTAAGTAAATACTGATACTAACTCGGCACGACCACCGTTAGTCGCAAGGACTCCAGTACCGTCTGAGTTAATCTGTGTAAAGTCATTGGCAACCATTGATTTGTTACCTGTAGATTGTGCAAAACCATCAATTAACATACCAGTTGTACCTGTGTTTAATGAAGTACAGTTGTGTATGTATGGCGAAGCAGTTGTAATTGCACCACTAGGGTCAAGTGAAACTACTGAAGCGCCTGTTGTCATTCCTTGGAATGTCATAAATGAAATGTATGTACTGTTGTTAACTAGTAACATTGAACATGCGTTATTTTGATGTAACGTTGCAACTTGA
>TARA_B110000977_G_scaffold94298_1_pt1 | contig 10102 bp, 10 predicted proteins | sample TARA_B110000977 | Tara Oceans TARA_B110000977 (sample SAMEA4397798) | marine metagenome | biome: Polar Biome; feature: [SRF] surface water layer (ENVO:00010504); material: water (ENVO:00002006), including particulate matter (ENVO:01000060) such as... | depth 5 m | reverse complement strand
ATTATGTGCAGTGTCGCCAAGGCCAAAGAACTGGGGATAGCTGAAAGCCAGTGGGTCTACCCTTGGGTGGGCACTGACGCACACGATACTTATACGGTCTCGGAGCGAGACAACCTTCATTCTTCTCCAGCCATCCGTATCGCGGGTCGGCGGGCACTTGAACTGGCAGGCTTGAGCGTCAATGACCTTGATTTCGTCGATGTTTACAGTTGTTTCCCTGTGGCTGTCCAAGTGGCAGCGGCAGAACTAGGATTGCCATTAGACCGGGAACTTACGGTCACGGGCGGATTAACCTTTGGGGGCGGTCCACTTAATAATTACGTAATGCACAGCATCGCCAGAATGATTGAGTTGTTACGGGATAATCCAGGCAAGAAAGGGTTTGTCACGGCAAATGGTGGTTTCCTGACAAAGCATGCGTTTGGCGTCTATTCGACCGAAGCGCCTAAAAGCGGTTACAAGCACGAAAACTTGCAGGCAGAAGTTGATACCTGCCCAACCAGGGAATGGTTGGTGGATTACGATGGTGATGTGATTATCGAATCCTATACCGTCATGTTCTCGGGTGACGAACCGGCCGTTGGTCATTTTGCGTGTTTAACCCCGGAGGGTAAGAGAACCTGGGCTAATTCTTCGGATCGAGGCATGTTGCAGGATATGCAGGTGAGTGAATATTGCGGCAGAGCGGCTCACATTGATGGTGCCGGTAACCTCACACTGTGATCGCTAGCGGGGTTTATCACCGGCAAGACTCACGCGAAGCATTTTTCTTAATTGTCCCTGATAGTCATTCAGCGGGTAGTGTTGGCATGCGCGGTTGTCCCAAAAGGCCAGGCTGCCGCGCTGCCATCGGAATCGGCATGAAAACTCTGGCTGAATGATTCGGTCGAACAGAAAAGTTAAAATCGGCGCGCTTTCTTGCTCAGACATTCCGGCAAATCGAGTGGTGTGCGCCTTGTTGACATACAGCAGCGGCCTTTTAGTCACCGGGTGCGTTCTTACAACAGGGTGCGTGGCTTGCAGACCTTTATAACCGGTTCCAGGACGTGTAGCCCTGATGGCGCTGTTATCCGCATCGTTTATTGCCGTCTGCTGTCCAAGGAAGCTTTTCATGCCTGCTGAAAGAGAATCGAATACGTCGTACATATTGGTGAACATGGTGTCGCCACCTTGGGGAGGTATGTCGACGCCATACAACAGGGCGCCCATTGCCGGTGTTTTCAGATACGCCGTGTCCGAGTGCCAGACCCCCCCAAAGTTGCGCGTGTCTTCAGGTCTTTTAACGACCTCGACGACTTCAGGGAATCCAGGGACGCCTTTTACAAAAGGGTAGGGAGCAGGCACACCGAATTTTGACGCCAGTGTCAAAAGGCTTGCCGGGTCCAAAGACTGATCCCTAAAAAACAGGACGAGATGGGTGCTTAATGCATTGCGAAGGAAGTCGACAGCGTTTGAATCAAGATTATTGAGATCAATATCGCTAACAGTGGCGCCAATAGGACCACCTTGTCGATCAACCTGGTAGTCGCTGCTCATGCCTGTCTATTGCTAGCTCAAGATTATCTAGTGTTCGTGTGCGCAATCGTCGTTGCGACAGCAAAGGTAGTTCTGGATATGCGCGGCAGCGAGAATAAGGCCGCCGATCGAGGTGACAATGCGCTCGCCTGTCAGTCCTAGCAGGTCGTGGCCAAAGATCGCAGTAAGCGTCAATATCAGCAGGCCAACGCTGCCTAGGGTCAGGGTCAGCTTATCTTTGTGCTGGCGGCAGCCAATTGTTAATGCGATGACGCTGATTGGCAGAATCACAACCATCATGATCAGGTGGAAAGTTGACTCGTCAAGCAGGGTAACATTGACGATTGGAAGAATCGTCAGGGCGATCGGCAGTGCCAGGCAATGCAACATGCACACACCTGACAGGACGACGGCGGCCGTATCCATATACTTTCGACCGCGATTATTTGGCTTGGATTTCATAAGTCGGGTTTATATCACAAAAAAGCTGGCAGTTCCTGCAACTTCTTAATCGGAATTTCGAGTTAGGGTATTCGCTATTTCCTGACTTTAGCTTAACATTCATTTCACTTTAACCATGCCTCCAGCGCAGAGCGAAACTGTGTCAAAAACCCCTTTATTCTCCAGATTGTTTGGTCCTTCTCCAATATCACCGATTCAGGAACATATGGCGACGTGTGAACATTGTGTGCTTGCATTAGTTCCGTTTTTAGCGGCTGTGTCTGCCTCTGACTGGGCAGAAGCCGAAAAATGTTATCGAGCGGTTTCCGACCTTGAGGGCGATGCAGACGAACTGAAAAAGCAGGTCAGGTTAAATCTGCCACGGAGCCTTTTCCTGCCTATGTCACGCAACCATCTGCTGGAAATCGTTCAGGTTCAGGACCGAATAGCTAACGGTGCGAAAGATATTGCAGGATTGATGCTGGGCCGAAAAATGAGGTTTCCAGAGGAAGTGAACGAGGCGTTGACGCGATTTGTGAAAGCCAGTCTGGATGCAGTGACCCTCGCCCGGAAAGTGATGGATGAGTTGAACGATCTTGTGACCACGGGTTTCAGTGGCCGGGAAATAGAGTTAATAGAGAAGATGCTCGAAGAACTTGATGTTGCAGAGCATGAGTCAGATGTTTTACAGGTGAAGCTCAGGCGAGCATTGTTTGATCATGAAGCAGACCTGAACCCAGTCAGTGTGATTTTTTTATACCGCGTTATCGACCAAATTGGAGACATCGCTGACGATGCTCAGACGGTCGGAAATCGCATGATGTATCTAATAGCAAGTTAGGGAAAGCGTATGGGCGTTATAGAAGATTATGGCAGTACGCTGCTGATCCTGACGATTTGTTTTGGCTTCTTTATGGCTTGGGGGGTCGGTGCTAACGATGTCGCCAATGCCATGGGGACATCGGTTGGCGCCAAGGCAATCACTATTAAGCAGGCCATTCTTATTGCGATGGTCTTCGAGTTTGCCGGTGCCTACCTGGCAGGCGGGGAAGTAACCTCCACCATTCGGAAAGGTATCATTGATCCGGAATTACTTTCCGATGAGCCAGAATTGCTCGTCTACGGGATGATGTCTGCGCTCCTGGCGGCCGGTATCTGGCTTTTTATTGCGACAACATACGGCTGGCCGGTATCAACTACGCACAGCATTGTTGGCGCTATTGTTGGTTTCGCGTCTGTTGGCATTTCTGTTGATGCGGTCAACTGGATCAAGGTAGGGAATATTGCTGCGAGCTGGGTGGTTTCTCCGGTGCTGGCAGGTACCGTTGCTTTCTTTTTGTATATGAGCGTTCGACGCTTCGTTTTTGACACGGCGGATCCGTTTGCTTCCGCCAAACGCGTCATTCCTTTTTATATTTTCATGGTCGGTTTTGTGATTTCCATGGTGACGATGGTAAAGGGGCTTAAGCACGTAGGGCTCGACCTGACCTTTGAGCAGGCATTGTTGTACTCGACGGTTGTTGCTGGTCTGGTCTGCATGATTGGCGTTGTGGCGCTGACCAGGATTAAACGGGTAGTTGCTTCTTCTAACCATGACATCGTGAATATCGAGCGTATGTTTGGTGTTCTGATGTTGTTCACGGCCTGTGCCATGGCTTTTGCCCATGGATCAAACGATGTCGCGAATGCGATCGGACCACTTGCAGCGGTCAATAGCATTATTGAATCTGGCGGCGACGTTGTTCAAAAAGCAAGAATGCCGAGCTGGATACTATTTCTTGGTGGGGCAGGTATCGTTGCAGGTCTGGCGATTTATGGGTACCGGGTAATGCGAACAATTGGTACGCATATTACAGAGCTGACCCCCAGCAGCGGGTTTGCTGCAGAACTCGCTGCAGCAACCACCGTGGTATTGGCGTCAGCTTATAGCTTGCCGGTCAGTACCACGCATACGCTGGTTGGCGGGGTTCTGGGTGTTGGCCTTGCCAAAGGCCTGCATGCGCTTAATCTTCGTGTGGTTGGTACCATTTTCCTATCGTGGTTGGTCACACTGCCTGCTGGCGCAATACTCGCGATCATCTTCTTCTATATCTTCAAGGCGATCTTTGGAACCGGCTAGCCTGATTTCGATCAGGCAGCTTCAACTTCAACTTTTATGCCGGTCATAAACGACTGATTGCTGATTTTTTCGAAGGACCCCGGGCCGGTCGGCAACAGGTTGTTAGCGTTCGAACCTGCAAATTTGGCTGCGGTCTTCATGGTTTTCCCTTGGTAACCCCAACCATGGGTAATGGCGACTGTTCCGGGCTTAAGGGACTCGTCCAGGGCAACGACGGTGGTTATTTCCCCGAACTCGTTTTTCACTTTCACACTGGAGCCTTCGCCCAGGTTTCTTGCCCTGGCATCATCGGGATGCACGTACAGAGGATTATTCTGGTGTTTTGGCCTCTTAAGGGACGTTACATTGTGAAACCAGCTGTTGATCATGTAGTTGGTGCGCCGGGAAATCATTTTGAGCTGATCTTCAGGTTCCTGGCCGAGTTCGTTGAATATCTCCCGGCATCGACCAAGGGCTTCATCGAAAGACGCCGGCATACAGTCCACACGGGAGGTTTCAGTCTGAATAACGTTGCTGAAAAATTTGCCCGGCGCGACCGGGTTCAGCACCACGGTGCCTGATGACTTGACGTCATCGATACTAAGGTTGGATTGTCGCAACATATGATCGAATCGGCTGAACAATCCGAGCTCATCGATGGCGCCCTGGTAGTCGTCTAGCGGGCGGTTTTCCGTTGCGAAACCTTGGGCCAGTTCAATCTGTCGCAGAATCCACCACTCGGGTCGTCTTTCTGCCTTGGGCGGTACAATGAAATCTGTGTACTGGATGAAAGGTTCTTTTTGCATCCCCAGGCCGCAGATGTTGATGTCTGCGCGTTCGAACATATCGGTTGCAGGGAGAACATAGTCAGCGTATTCGGATGTTGCTGAGGGATAGATATCAATCACCATAACGAATTCGAGTTGTTCGAATGCTTTTTGAAGCTTTTCTCCTGAACCCATTGAAAGAATTGGATTACCCGAGATCACGATAAGCCCCTTGATCGGGTTATCTTTACTAAGGATCATATCCGCCATCAGGTTCCCTGGAAGTGAACCCCTTATTTTTCGCACTTCACCCAACGGGGTTGGCTCATATTTAACCTCACCCTGAGTTCGCCCGGATTTTGCTGCCGGATAAAAACCGCGCGAATAAACATTCCCGCCGGGCTTGTCCAGATTGCCTGTGACGACACTGAGCATAAATAGCAGCCAATACGCGAGCGAGCCCTGCCGGCCCATGTTGACGCCGGTAGACATGTAGAAGGCAGCGCTTTTTGCCGCGCCGATATCATCCGCCAGGGCCGTTATCGATTGCGCACTCATCCCGACAGCACTGGCAACCCGTTGCGGGCTGTACTCGGCGATGAAAGACCGTAGTCCTTCTATATGATCCGCGTGATCTTGAATGTACTCGTGGTTTACCATGTCCTGGTCAAATAGATGATGCAGAATAGCCGCCATCAGGTAAACATCTGTATCCGGCTTAACGGGTACATGGGTCCCGATCCCGTTAATAGATTCGTTGTGACGAGGGTCCACGAAACGAATGTCGGCACCCCTCTTTGAGGCTGCTCGCAGACTCTCCATTGGGTCGGCGATAGAGATAAAACTCATGTGGGAAACCCGGGGGTTTGCGCCAAAGATAAGCAGGAAGTCAGTGTTGTCGATGTCCGGGATGGGGTGGATGGTGCTGGACCCAAATACGGCTTCTGAGGCTGCGAATTTGTTGGCACAGTCCTGGGTCCCGGAGGAAAAATTTCGGCGAATTTCATTGTTAAGCAAAAACGAACCGATGGCAGGCCCTGCCAATGAATTAAATGCCAGCGGGTTGCCCGTATAGGAGGCGACTGATCCAGGACCGTACTTTTGCTTCAATTTGGCGATTTTTGCCGCAATGTCATTTGTGGCGGTATCCCAGGATACTCGCTCAAGATCGCCGTCAGGCGATCGGCGTGCCGGATAATTGAGCCTGTCGGGATCCTTGTGAATCTCTAGCGTGGCGATGCCTTTGTGGCACGCAAAACCTTTCGTGACGGGGTGTGACTTATCGGGTTTCAAGGAAATAATTTCATTGTTATCGACTTCAGCGACGAGTCCACACGAGGGTTCGCATACCCGGCAAAATGTTTTGACTGATTTCACGATGTTTCCAGCTTAAAGAGGCAACCGTTACCGTAAAGGCTAGTAACCCGCAGGTCAAATAGGTAAGAACTCGGTATAATCATGTTATTTATTCAACAAAAAGGGAGAGTGGCGTGTTTGCAGGGAAAGTAGTGGTAGTGACTGGCGCCGCGGGCGCTTTAGGTCGAGCGGTATTTGAGCATTTTGCGGACGGTGGTGCGCGGGTCGTTGCGCTGGACTACAGTGATGAGCTTCTGGATTCGGCTTTTCCCGTGAAAGACTCCATGCATGAATACCGAAAGGTCGACCTGACTCGTCGCGACAGTTGCCAGTTAGTGTTGTCAAAGATTATTGATGATCTGGGACAGATTAATATTCTGTGTAACGTCGCCGGAGGGTTTTTAATGGGTGAGGCGGTTCACGAGACCTCAGATGAGACCTGGGACTTTTTGTTTAACCTGAACACCCGTTCTATCGTCAACACCAGTAGTGTGGTTGTACCTCAAATGCAAAAGCAAGGTGGTGGTAAAATAGTCAACATTGCTGCCAAGGCGGCAACCCAGGGCTTTGCGAATATGGGCGCTTACACAGCGTCAAAAGCCGCTGTGATGAGGCTCACCGAAGCCATGGCCGCTGAATTGCGAGAGCAGCAGATTAATGTCAACTGCATTATGCCGGGTACGATCGATACACCAAGGAATAGGGAAGACATGCCTGACGCAGACCACAACAGGTGGGTACCGCCGTCCCAACTGGCCAGTGTCATAGGCTTTTTGGCGTCAGATGCCGCTGCCGCAGTGCACGGTGCCGCAATACCAGTAGATGGATTGAGTTGATGATGAGCGAATGGATTTTGTATGAAGTTGCGGACGGGGTTTGTACGATTACGATGAACCGCCCCGAGAAAAAAAATGCAATGAGCTTTGCGATGCTAAGCGATTTTATCGCCGCATTTTCCCGGGCCGGTGAAGACCCCGACGCACGTGTGGTGGTTCTAAAAGGGACGGCCGGGGCTTTCTGTGCCGGAACCGACCTATCAGACCTGTCTTCCGTACCGGGTGAAAAGCGAGGCCTTCGCGGCTCGGCAGAGGAGACAGGGAAATGGTGGCCCATCGTTGAGTGTCCCAAGCCGGTTATTGGTGTTGTTGATGGCCCGGCAGTTGGTATGGGGGCCGAATTCGCGTCCCAGTGTGATATCAGAATAGCCTCAAACCGGGCCCGCTTCGCCTGGAATTTCGCCCATAGGGGGTTGGTTCCAGATACCGGTGCCGGGAGTTGGTTGTTGCCAAGACTTATTGGAACCTCGCAGGCGCTGTGGTTGCTGTATTCCGGTGAATTCATTTCAGCCAGAGAAGCGCATGATCTTAAATTCATTTCCGGCGTTTATGAGCCGGAAGAGCTTGAAGATAGAACCAGGGAACTTACGGACGCAATGCTGAAGGGCTCTCCTTTTTCCCTCCAGCGTATTAAGGCTCTGGTATACGAAGGCCTGGGTTCCAATGTTGGTGAGCATATGGTGAACCACACGACGGCTCTGGCAGAATGCTTTAAGTCTGAGGATCACAAAGAAGGTGTCGCATCGTTTCTTGAACGGCGTGCGCCTAACTTTAAGGGTAATTAAATGAGCGAAATACGTCCCTGGAAAAGAAAAGCCAGTAGAAAGCTTGTTGACTGCAGGGTGTTTACTGTCAGTGAGTCGACTTCCATTTCCCCGCGAACAGGCGATGACCATACTTTCTTTTATCTTGATACGGCGGACTGGGTCAATATCGTGCCGATCACGGTCGACGATGAAGTTGTTTTTGTTCGTCAGTTTCGTCATGGCAGCGAAGGGATCTCACTGGAAATCCCAGGGGGAATGGTCGACCCTGGCGAGGATCCTCAGGTGGCTGCGGTTCGTGAATGTCTGGAAGAGTCTGGTTATCAGGCTGGTAGCGTTGAACCCTTTGGCGTACTGAACCCCAACCCGGCGCTATTTTGCAACAAGCTTCATACCTACGTTGCTAGGCAGGTTGAAGCGATCGGGGAAATAGCCAACACGTCGACCGAACATACCGAAGTTGAGCTGGTACCCATGAAAGATTTAGCCGGACTTTTACAAAGTGGCGCAATTGATCATGCGCTTGTAGCAGCCACGTTGTGGCGGTTGCTTTATCTGGACGGGTCTTAGGCGTTGGATATCAGTTGGAGCTGACCTTCAGGCAGATGGAGTACGGTTGCGATGGGTTTGGCTTGCAAGGTGAGTTGATGCCGTCGCAGAAAGTTCTCCCGAGCAGCTTCAGGTGGGTCTCTTGAGTCTTCCCAGACGCTTAAGTTTTTGTACCAGGTGATGAGCAGCATTTCTGAGGGTTGTTTTGTTGCCTCAACGAAAAGCCCTTGTACTTCTGTTTCGAAGCCAGCTTCGAATGTTGGCCAAGCCTTGTAAGAAAGTTGAATAATCTCATCTATGGCTTCAGGCAAGACACTAAACCATCGAAAGACATAGACCCCTGGTCTCGTCCTGGGTTGATGAAGCAGGGGACGAAGGGTTGGGTTAAATAAATGGGTAGAAAGCAACTTTACGTCGTCGGGGAATGACAGTGGTGCGGGCTCTTCGCCAAAGGTCACCAGATAAATCTCGTTGCTAGCTAAGCCAAAGAGTGACGCAAAGATACCGAAAACCTGATTGTCCGCGGCCTGTAATTGTTGGGTTATATCGCCGTTTACCAGGGTGACCAGATGCGCCGAGCCAGGTCTGGAAAGGTCTTTGAGATGGTGTACGTAGTACCGCAAGAAGGGTTTTAAGCTTGCAGGGGAAGGGTGTATTTTTGCAGTTCATTGACCCTGATCAGCTGTTGAATATCTCGGACATAATCGATGCCTCTGCTCGAATATCTTAAGAGTCCCTCTGCAAGGGCTAGTCCGCTGAAGTGCTGCTCTTGTGAGCGTGTGGTTGCTCTAATATCCCGCAGATAAGTATACGCTGGGTTGGTATTGATCGTATGGATGTAGGCAACGAGCCCCTCTTGCACGGTCTCGTATTTTGCCACCTCGTGAGTCAAGCCCTCGTCGCGATTTTTTGGTGTTAGTCCGCATCCCTCTCTGAAGCACCAGATGCCGAACAGGTTGTTTGCTTGCCTGGCGAACCTGGATGTGCCCCAGCCTGATTCGTTGGCGGCTTGGGCAAGTACGAGGGATTCGGGGACCACGTCTACCCTAATCAACAGGTCGTCAACGGTCGAGCGAAGGTTGGTCTGTCGACCGGTCCTGTAGCGAGTCTTTAAGGCGCTAATAAACTGGATATCGTCCGGGTCAAGTGTGTCGCCTGTGGTGAGATCGTCGCGGATCATCATCAGCAGGCGACGGTCGGCAAGTATCTTGTCGTTTGCCTGCCGTACCTTGGGCAACATGTAGTTGAAAAACATCTGCTTTTTTGTGCTGACATCTTTAATGGCAGAAAAATCGGGCAGGGTGGATGGGTAGGCTCTACTTTCTACGTCTACTGTCGGCAGGATTTCGGATGCGATGTTCGACACGTTAAGGGTGCCTACTTGGTGAGTCGGTAAGATATCGACCGTTGGCGCAGGCGAGGCGTAAACCGTTGGCTTAGGCGAATGATTGGTGCCAGGAATCAGCACTGATGCTGATATTGACAGCACCAACACGCCGAACACGATCAGGTCTGTTCTTGCCAGGCTGGTAATCAGATTCGGTATCGTCATGATGACGCGTTGCACACTAAGGAGATTTCACTATTATATCCATGATTCCTCCATTTTCAATCAATTAGTGTCAGGTCTTGAATGAGGTCTCGGCGACAGCTCCCTGTTTTTGAGCTAAATTATTGATACTAAGAGGTATTTTGTCAGGTATCACTCATGTCAATTCGATAGCAGGTTCTGTTTTTTCACCTGAAAGAGTTAGCGCTGGCCGTTTTAGTGGGCCT
>TARA_B110000977_G_scaffold201215_1_pt1 | contig 10104 bp, 8 predicted proteins | sample TARA_B110000977 | Tara Oceans TARA_B110000977 (sample SAMEA4397798) | marine metagenome | biome: Polar Biome; feature: [SRF] surface water layer (ENVO:00010504); material: water (ENVO:00002006), including particulate matter (ENVO:01000060) such as... | depth 5 m | reverse complement strand
CTTTAGCAGTAAATGAATCCTATGAAAATTATCAGACGGTACTTGAACATGCTACCCAGACCATTCCAAATGTAAAGGGAATGTCTGGTATGGATGCTATAGCCCTATTGGAAAACTTAGGTTGTGTGGTGGAGGTATATGGGCATGGCAAGGTAGTGGAACAATCTATGAGTGCGGGAGCAGTTATTGGAAAAGGGACTAAAGTAGCATTAGAATTATCTCGTTCATGAAAGTATTAAAAGACATACTATACGGCGTTTCCATAGATCAGTTACAGGGTAGCACCCTTAAGGAAGTGCAGGGCGTGTATTTTGATTCGCGTAAAGTGGGGTCTCAGTCGCTTTTTGTGGCTACCAAAGGGGTTCAAGTAAATGGCCATATTTTTATTGAATCAGCTATAGAAAAAGGCGCTACTGTGGTGGTTTGTGAAGACTTGCCTGGCCTTACTCATGCTGAGGTTACCTACGTAGTGGTGCCCAATAGCCAAGAGGCTTTGGGCGTTATGGCGGCCAATTGGTTTGACCATCCGTCTAAGAAACTATCGCTTATTGGGGTAACAGGTACCAACGGTAAAACCACAGTGACCAGCTTATTACACGCATTGTTTACCAAAGCGGGATACCCTTCAGGACTCATCTCTACGATTAGAATTTTAGTAGGGGAGAACGCATATGAAACCGCCCACACCACACCAGATGTATGGACCATTAATGCTTATTTACAAGAAATGGTCACAGAGGGACTTTCTTACTGTTTCATGGAGGTGAGTTCACATGGGATTGCGCAAATGCGCATTAAGGGGTTGACTTTTGAAGGCGCTATTTTCACCAACCTAAGTCAAGACCATTTAGATTACCACAAGACTTTTGCCAATTACAGAGACACAAAAAAACTGCTTTTTGACGGGCTTTCCCCTACTGCTTTTGCCTTAGTAAACTCGGACGACAAGAATGGCCTATTTATGCTCCAAAATACCAAAGCTAAAAAAATGAGCTATGGGCTAAAAGGGGTAGCGGATTATAAGGCGCAAATACTAGAGAACCAATTTTCTGGTCAATTATTGAAAATTGACCAGCAAGAAGTTTGGACCACACTTTTAGGGCAGTTTAATGCGTATAATATTTTGGCTATTTACGCCACGGCAACCCTTTTGGGGTTAAATGCGCTGGAGGTGCTACAACATATAAGCACCCTAGAAAATGTGGCAGGGAGGTTCCAATATTTTATTTCTAAAAACCAGATTAAGGCTATTGTGGATTTTGCCCATACCCCAGATGCCTTAGATAATATATTAGAAACGATAGGTCAGATTAGGACCAAGAATGAAAAACTCATTACTGTAGTAGGTTGCGGTGGAGACAGGGATCAGGGAAAGAGACCCTTAATGGGCGCTATTGCTGCAGAAAAGAGCGATACAGTAATTCTCACTTCCGACAATCCAAGATCTGAAGCGTCCATGGATATTATTGAACAAATGGAGGCGGGTGTTTCCCCGGTAGACATAAAAAAAGTTTTGGTCGTAGAAAATAGAAAACAAGCCATTAAAACCGCTTGTATGATGGCCACTTCAAAGGATATCATTTTAATCGCAGGGAAAGGACACGAAAAGTATCAGGACATTAAAGGTGTGAAGACCCCTTTTGATGACTATGAAATTGTAAAGAATCATTTAGACCTATTAGACCATTAATCTAAGCCAATAGAAGAAAAGTACTATGTTGTATTATTTATTTGAATTTTTAGAAAAGCAATACCAATTTCCGGGAGCTAGTTTGTTTGGGTTTTTGACCTTTAGGGCTTCTTTGGCAATCATTACTTCTCTACTAATTGCAACAGTATTTGGAAAAAAAATCATTGAATACCTTCAGCGAAAGCAGATAGGCGAGACCGTTAGGGATCTTGGCTTAGCCGGGCAAAAACAAAAAGCTGGAACCCCAACTATGGGAGGCCTAATCATCATTATAGCCACTTTAGTGCCTGTGTTTCTCTTTGCTAAATTGGCCGAGATTTATATTGTGTTGTTGATCGTAACAACCCTTTGGATGGGGGCCATAGGTTTTGTGGATGATTATATTAAAATTTTCAAAAAAGACAAAGCTGGTTTAAAAGGGGTTTTTAAAGTCTTGGGACAAGTAGTTCTTGGACTGATTGTAGGAGCTACCCTTTATTTTCATCCAGGCGTTACCATGAAAGAGGCGGTTGCTGTGTCTAAGACAGAAGTGGTTAAGAGTCGTTTCTTGGGTCCTGAAATAAAGTCTACCAAAACCACCATCCCTTTTACAAAAAACAACGAATTAGATTATAGCGATTGGATTTCATGGGCGGGAGACGGTGCAGAGAAATACGCTTGGCTCATCTTTATTCCAGTAGTCATTTTTATAGTATCTGCAGTTTCTAACGGAGCGAACCTCACCGATGGTATAGATGGTTTGGCTGCAGGGACCTCTGCTGTTATTGCAGTGACCTTAGGAGTGTTTGCTTGGATTTCAGGGAATGTTATTTTCTCTGACTACTTAGATATTATGTTTATCCCTAGGGTGGGAGAATTGGTGGTATTTATTGCTGCTTTTATAGGTGCATTGGTGGGATTTTTATGGTACAATGCTTTTCCAGCCCAGGTTTTTATGGGAGATACGGGCAGCTTAACTATCGGAGGAATCATAGCAGTCATTGCGATTATTATTAGAAAAGAATTACTTATTCCGTTATTGTGTGGAATCTTTTTTGCCGAGTCACTCTCTGTCATGTTGCAGGTGGGCTATTTTAAATACACGAAGAAAAAATTTGGTGAAGGGAAGCGTGTTTTTCTTATGTCGCCATTGCACCACCATTACCAAAAATTGGGCTATCACGAGAGTAAAATCGTAAGCCGTTTTTGGATTGTGGGTATATTATTAGCCGTATTGACCATTGTGACCTTAAAACTGAGATAATGAAATTTCTAGTGGTTTTAGGTGCGGGGGAAAGTGGTGTTGGTGCCGCCCTTTTGGGGCAGCAACAAGGGTACCGTGTGCTGGTGTCTGATCATGGCCCAATTCACGCTGCCTTTAAAAACGTTCTTATACAAAATGAGATTCCTTGGGAAGAAAACGGACACAGTGAAGCCACTATTTTGGCAGCAGATCTTGTGGTAAAAAGCCCTGGTATTCCAGATACAGTACCCTTGGTTTTGGCATTGCGCCAGAAGGGTGTTTCGGTGATTGATGAGGTGGAATTTGCGGCTCGCTACACCGATGCTGTGTTGATAGGTATTACTGGCAGCAACGGCAAAACCACCACAACCATGCTGACCCATCATATTTTGAAATCCGACGGGAAGGCGGTAGCTATGGGCGGTAATATTGGCGTAAGTTTTGCGAAATTAGTGTATAAAGCCCATTTGCCAGAGGCTGAAAAGATAGATTACTACGTATTAGAGCTCAGTAGTTTTCAATTGGACAATATTGAAAATTTTAGACCTCATATTGCTGTAATTACCAATATATCCCCAGATCATTTAGACCGGTACGGCTATGAGATGGATCGTTATACGGCGGCAAAGTTTCGCATTTCAATGAATCAATTGCCTACAGATTATTTAATCTATGACGCAGATTGTAAGGTGATTGGAGCTGCTTTAGCTCAGTTCCCAGAAACCGGAAAAAGAATTGCATTTAGTACACAACAAATAATAGAAAACGGCGCCTGTCAAAAAGGCGAACACATAGAAATAACATTGGACCAAAAAACATTTAGCATGCAGATCAATACACTGGCCTTAGAGGGCACACATAACGTTAAAAATACCATGGCAGCTTCAGCGGTAGCAACCTTGGTTCAGATAAGAAAAGAAACCATACGTAACAGCGTTCAGCATTTCCAGGGGGCACCACATCGTTTAGAAAAAGTGCTTAAGATTCAACATGTCACTTACATTAACGACTCAAAAGCAACCAATGTTAATGCCACTTTTTATGCTTTAGACAGTGTTAAAACACCTATGGTTTGGATTGTTGGTGGGGTAGATAAAGGAAATGACTATATGCCATTAATGTCAATGGTTAGAGAGAAAGTGAAAGCAATTATTTGCTTGGGAATAGATAACAATACCCTAAAATCAGTTTTTTCTAAGGCCACAGATATATTGGTAGAAACGACTTCTATGGATGAAGCCGTTAAAATAGCCTGTAAAATTGCAGAGAAAGGTGAGACCGTATTATTGTCTCCAGCCTGTGCCAGTTTTGATTTATTTAAAAATTACGAAGACAGGGGAGATCAGTTTAAAGCCGCTGTGAAAAACTTATAAGATTGGGCATATTTAAAAACATACAAGGAGATAAAGCCATGTGGGCGGTAGTTGCGCTGTTGGCGCTTATATCTTTCTTGCCGGTTTATAGCGCCAGTGGTAACCTAGAAAACGTCGTACAAAATGGTACGGCCTTAGGTCATTTGGCCAAGCATGCTTTTTTACTGGGTATGGGTTTTGTCATTATGTTTGGAATACATAAAATCCCCACCCATTTTTTTAAAGGACTTTCCCTGATTGGAATGCCTATTGTATTGTTGTTGTTGGTGTACACCTTGGCGCAGGGAAGCACCATTGGAGGAGCCAATGCGAGTAGGTGGATTAAAATTCCTTTTACCTCCATAGGTTTTCAGACTTCTACCTTGGCTATAGTAGTTTTAATGGTCTATATAGCGAGGTATTTGTCAAAAATTAAAGACCAATCGATTCGATTTACAGAATCTATATTGCCTTTGTGGCTGCCTGTTTTTAGTGTAGTTGCCTTGGTTTTTCCAGCCAATTTTTCTACAGCTGCTATCCTTTTTTCCATGGTGATGGTGCTTTGTTTTATTGGGGGCTACCCATTTAAATACCTCTTAGGAATAGCCACAACTGGTCTGGTCATGGGGGCTTTGTTTGTAATGACTGCTAAGGCTTTTCCTGGGCTTTTTCCCAACAGGGTAGACACTTGGATGAGTCGCATTGAGAATTTTTCTTCAGATGAAATCACGGAGGCAGATTACCAGGTAGAGCGTGCTAAAATTGCCATTGCCACTGGAGGTGTTTTTGGACTTGGCGCTGGAAAAAGCGTGATGAAAAACTTCTTGCCTCAGAGTTCCTCGGATTTTATTTTTGCGATTATTATTGAAGAGTATGGTATGATCGGGGGCTTTATTGTTTTGGGTCTGTATTTGTTTTTGCTCATTAGAATTATCGTTATAGCCAATGGTGCCCCTACTTTTTTCACAAAACTCATCGCTTTGGGTGTGGGCTTGCCTATTGTATTTCAGGCTTTTATTAATATGGGGGTGGCCGTATCTCTTTTGCCAGTGACTGGGCAAACCTTGCCGCTTATCAGTAGTGGAGGCACCTCTATCTGGATGACTTGTCTGGCCCTAGGAATCATATTAAGCGCGAGTAATAAAAGTGCCCAAACGGCTCCGGCAGCAGTTACGGAAGAAACGACAAACCCTTTAGAAATATTAAGTGAGCAGCTATAAATTCATATTGTCTGGAGGCGGAACAGGAGGTCATATTTACCCTGCTATTGCCATTGCACAAGGCCTTGAAAAGGCTTATCCCAATGCGTCCTTTTTATTCGTAGGGGCCAAGGGCAAAATGGAAATGAAAAAAGTTCCAGAGGCAGGCTATGCTATAAAAGGACTTTGGATTTCCGGATTGTCTCGGAAAGTATCTTTGGATTTACTGGCTTTTCCTTTTAAATTAATATGGAGTCTTTTCCAGTCTCTATTGATTCTTATGCGCTTTAGGCCTGATCTGGTGATTGGCACTGGAGGCTATGCCTCAGCGCCTTTGCTTAAAATGGCTCAGTGGTTGGGTTTTCCTACCCTAGTTCAAGAACAGAATTCCTATGCGGGTGTAACCAATAAATGGCTTTCTAAAAAAGCAAAGGTTATTTGTGTGGCTTATCCAAATATGGCACAATACTTTCCAGCAAGTACATTGGTGTATTCTGGAAATCCCATTAGAGCAGGTATTCAGCAGCAACTACCCCCAAAAGAAAAAGGCTTATTGGAATTTAATCTTCAGCAGGAGCTTCCAGTTTTATTGGTGCTTGGAGGAAGTTTAGGCGCTAAAAAAATTAATGAATTTGTTGCCAGTCAATTGCCTTATTTTGAAAGTCAAGGGATTCAATTGCTGTGGCAATGTGGTGCGCTGTATTATGATGAATACAAGGATTTGCAGTCCAATACGGTACAGCTGTTTGATTTTATTTCAAATATGCCACTGGCTTATACTGCAGCGAACTATGTGATTTCTAGGGCAGGTGCTGGAGCGGTATCCGAATTAATGCTGGTGGGTAAACCCGCCCTCTTTATCCCCTCGCCTAATGTGGCAGAAGACCACCAAACAAAAAATGCAGAAGCGATTGTTGCAATGGGTGCGGGTGAAATGATTAGAGAGGCAGACTTGGAAAATAATTTCCAGGCTGTATTTGAAAGTATCACCAAGGATTTGCTGCTTCAATCATCCATGCGGGATGCAATGCGAAAAATGGCCAAGCCCGAAGCAACCGGAACAATCGTAAAGACCATTGAAAAAATCATCAAGAAACATCCAAAATAACCCTAGCAGCACAGATAGATGAATGTTACTTTAGACACTTACTTTTTTTTGGGGATAGGCGGCATTGGAATGTCGGCCTTGGCCAAATATTATGCCCTAAAAGGGTGTTGTGTTGTGGGTTATGACGCTGTGAAGACAGATTTAACACAGTCTTTGGAATCTTTAGGGATTGAGGTGTTCTATGAAGACAATCATACGCATTTACCGGATAAATTAAACAGTGCCGCTGTTACAAAAGTGGTATATACTCCTGCAGTTCCTGAAAGCAGTGATTGGTTTTCCTTTTTTAAGGCCAATGAGTTTAGCATGATTAAAAGGGCTGTTTTATTGGGAGAAACCATTGATTCGAGCTTCTGTTATGCGGTAGCAGGCACCCATGGGAAAACCACTACTTCTGCCATGCTGGCTCATTTGTTAGACGCTTCAGGGGTTAATATCACCGCATTTTTGGGTGGTGTAGCACTTAATTTTGACAGTAATTTATTGCTAAAGGATACGGCAATTACTGTGGTGGAGGCTGACGAGTTTGATAGGTCGTTTTTGAATTTATCTCCCGATGTAGCTTGCATTACCTCTACAGATGCAGACCACTTAGATATTTATAAGTCTGCCAAAGCGCTTGAAGATAGTTTCCATTCCTTTGCGGGACTTGTGCCATTGAAGGGAAATTTGTTTGTTCATGAAGATGTGGCTATTTCAGGAATTAGCTATGGGGAGCGGGAGAGTTCAGATTATTTTATCTCTGATTTAAAAGTAGTTTCTGGTCAGACTTTGGCTTGTATTCATACCCCTATGGAAACTTTTAAAGAAGTGTTGTTTCCCATGCCAGGCAAGCACAATGTGCTCAATGCGCTAGTGGCTTTTGCTATGGCTTATTCTCAGGGGGTGCCTGCAAAAGATTTAATAAAAGCATTGTCAGGGTTTAAGGGAATTGCCAGACGTTTCTCCTATGAAATTAATACACTAGAAAGGGTTTATGTAGACGACTATGCCCACCATCCAACTGCCATAAATGCTATTTACAATACCTTGAGAGCGCAGTATCCAAATAAAAAAATCACGGCTATTTTCCAACCGCATTTGTATTCGCGTACCCAGGATTTTTCCAAAGAATTTGCGGCCAGTTTGTCTTTGTTCGACGCCTTGTTTTTGTTGGACATTTATCCAGCCAGAGAGCAACCCATAGCAGGGGTTACCTCTGAGTGGCTGCTCGGCATGATCAGTTCGGAGAAAAAATCAAAAGTGAGTGTGGCACAAGCATTAAAAAGCCTTAAGGAAAACCCTCCCGAGGTCTTGGTGAGTTTGGGCGCTGGAGACATAGGAAAACAAGTGGTTCATTTTAAAGAAGCTTTGTTATGAAAAGAGTATTGAATGTTTTTCAAATGATCCTCATCTGCTTTATTTTGGTAGGTTTATACGCTTTTACTAATTACAGAAATGAGCGAAGAATGGTCACTAAAATTGACTTAAAATTTATTGGAAATGACAATTTATATACCACCTATGAGGCGGTTAATAAAATGTTAATAGTTAAACAGAAAGGGGCTTTTAAAGCCCCAAAAGATAAAGTAGCTTTGAGTAGAATTGAGCGGTGGCTCAGTGAAGACCCTATGCTTCAGAATGCCACAGTTTATATGACTGTAGATGGGGCACTTAGGGCCTTACTTACACAGAGAACACCAGAAGCCAGGGTGGTAACGGACTCCGTTTATTACCTAGATACTCGCGGAATGGCTATGCCCCTTTCTGAGTTTCACTCTGCAAGGGTGCCCATCATTAATGGAAATCTCTCTGAGCTAAGTATATCTGATTGTCATAAAATAATTGAATTTGTGTCTCAAGATGTTTTTTTGAAAAAGAACATTGTGGGAATTAGGGTGAGAAAAGATCAAGACTATGTGTTGCAATGTAGGTTAGATCAATTTGAGGTCCACCTTGGAGCGGCAACAGCCCTTCAGGAGAAGACTTCTAATTTTAAGGCTTTTTATAATAAGGCTTTAAAGGACAATAGCCTCCAAAGCTATTCTTTGGTAGATGTAAGGTTTAAAAATCAGGTGGTTGCCACCAAAAAATAATAATAACACTCAGATGAAAGAGACAAATTATTCTGTTGGCTTAGATATTGGAACTACAAAAATTGTAGCCATTATTGGGAAGGAGAACGAGTATGGCAAAATAGAAATTCTCGGTATTGGGAAATCTAAAAGTTTGGGTGTTCACAGAGGTGTAGTGAATAATATTACACAAACCATTGAATCTATTCAACAAGCGGTGCAACAAGCAGAAACGGATTCTGGTTTAAAAATAGACACGGTATCTGTAGGGATAGCCGGACAACACATCCGTTCCTTACAGCATTCAGATTATATTACGCGTGCCAACTCAGAAGAAGTGATTGATTACGAAGATGTAGATAATCTTTGCAATCAGGTGTATAAATTAGTGATGCTTCCAGGAGAGGAAATCATACACGTATTGCCTCAGGAATTTAAGGTAGACGGTCAGGCAGAAATTAAAGAGCCTATGGGTATGTATGGAGGGCGTTTAGAAGCTAATTTCCATGTGGTTGTAGGGCAGGTTTCTTCTATAAAAAACATTGTTCGTTGCATTAAGAGTGCTGGCTTGAATCTGGGAGAAATTTCTTTAGAGCCTCTAGCGTCTGCTAATGCAGTACTGAGTCAGGAAGAGAAGGAAGCAGGGGTGGCACTGATAGATATAGGAGGAGGTACTACGGATCTCGCCATTTTTAAAGATGGTATTATTCGTCATACTGCCGTGATTCCATTCGGGGGTAACGTCATTACAGAAGATATTAAAGAGGGCTGCTCCATTATTGAAAAGCAAGCAGAGCTCTTAAAAATAAAGTTTGGATCTGCCTGGCCTGGGGAGAACAAAGACAATGAAATTGTGTCTATTCCTGGATTAAGAGGGAGGGATCCAAAGGAGATTACCCTGAAGAACCTCTCTAAAATTATTCACGCAAGAGTGGTGGAAATTATAGAGCAAGTTTATGTAGAAATTAAGAATTACGGCCATGAGGAGCAGAAGAAAAAACTCATTGGTGGCATAGTACTTACAGGTGGGGGTAGTCAGTTAAAACACCTCAAGCAACTGGTAGAATACATTACCGGAATGGATACCCGAATTGGGTATCCCAACGAGCACCTCGCAGGAGATTCTGAAGAAGAAATAGCTTCGCCATTATACGCCACAGGGGTAGGTTTATTAATGAGCGCTGTAGCTTCAGATGGCAAGCACAAACCGCTTGCAGAACTAGGAACTGAAGAAGTTCCCGAAGAGCTGTCTGAAGCGGCACAAGCTGAAGCAGCGCTAGGGACGCCCAAAGCCCCAAGAAAAAACATCTTTGACAAATGGTCAGAGAAATTGAAAGATTTTTTAGACAACGCAGAATAAAACACCAAAAATATAAGAACCCAAATTTATGAGTGATCACAGCGAATTTGACAGCATCGCATTTGACCTTCCAAAAAACCAAAGCAACGTAATTAAAGTGATTGGCGTTGGTGGTGGTG
>TARA_B110000977_G_scaffold200905_1_pt1 | contig 10104 bp, 5 predicted proteins | sample TARA_B110000977 | Tara Oceans TARA_B110000977 (sample SAMEA4397798) | marine metagenome | biome: Polar Biome; feature: [SRF] surface water layer (ENVO:00010504); material: water (ENVO:00002006), including particulate matter (ENVO:01000060) such as... | depth 5 m | reverse complement strand
AAGTGATTCTTCAGAGGCATGCACAACGACGCGACACGGGTGACCGATCGGTAACCTCGGGTCCACCACCCTCAGACTGCCCATCGACGCGGACGCACACAGCGTGCTCGGAAACAACACGAGTTCCGCATCCAGTGAATCGATACACAAATCCGCCACGCACCCGGGTGCTACTTTTAAATCTGCTTCTTGAAAAAGCTCATCCGCGTCGTCCAGCATGAGCGCCACGCGGAACGCGTCAATGCGAGCCTTGACCCGGGTTGCGACGCGATTCTTGCCAGTTTCAAGCAGGGCCGTAGACTGAGTGGATTCGGGTGTTTCAGAGGTGTCGATTTCTATACCCCTAGAGTCGTCCATGTCTCGAGCACTTGTACTTCCGTCGCCATCTGTTTTCAGAAGCGACGGAATCGACGCGAGCGCGGCAAGCGTCGGTCTCCGCGCAGAAAAGCACAGCGCTCCGACCGCTAAATCAATATCAACGTCGACCCCCGCATACAGAGGCGAGGTATTCGGAATGGAGACGTACGAGCAGCGGAGCACACTAGGCACGGCGTCGTCACTGTTACTTGACTTTGAAGCCGCAGCGTTTGACATTCTCGAAAGAGTTACGGCTTCGTCACCCGCTCGGTGTGATCTCGCGTGTTCATCGAAAACGTCAAACGCGGCGAGGGAAACGTTGGCGAATAATCCATCATCACCCATGGAGCAGTGGGTCTTGACGCCAACCAACGTGGCACGTATCAACACGGACTCGGCCCCGGTGTCGAACGAGGAACTCCACCAATCATCTTCATCCGCGTCTTCGTACAGATCATCTAAGGACGTCGTGGACGAGTCTTTCTGAGGAGTTGGAGTCGGTTTTGAAGTGCCGGTATCAGTGGACTCCACCTCCGTGTCCGCGGCGACCACCACACTCATCTCCGCGAGCGTCGCGACGATGGAGAAGGACACACTCGTTTGGGAGGTTTCCAGTGCAGAATCAACAGCTGTGGTTTGAGGAAAAATCGGAAATCGCAACGTGGGCATCGCGGATTGCAAGGCTCCCCTCGCGGCGGCGTTTACGGTTACCCGGAACTTGTTCGCGATTGACTCGGATCCAAACCCGACCATCACCACTCTTCCGGAATTCAAAGGCCGGTCAAGAAGACCGCGAAGATACGAAGCGTCGTCGGATGTTTCTTTCGTCATTTGTTTCGTCGCGTGTACCGTCGCTTCCACCGCCGAGGCAGTGGAGCACACCGCGATAGCATTTTCTCGCCCGGCTGCGGCCAGCGACACACGCAACGCGCCGCCGTCGGCGAGCGGAAGCGTTTTGGTTACTTTTTTCAAAGAGCTTTCACCGACGCCGAGCACTTCGAGCGATTTGGTTTCCCCCTGTTGCGTTATGCGCGCGCGACTTGGGGTCCAGCGTAGCCTACCTAAGGTGACCACCAGGGCCTCGCATCGAATGTAACCGTCGCAATCCATGTCTTCGTCCGTGTAGTCAATCAAGGAATCATCGTTGATATCTGTGAAACTTTGGTCGGGGTCCGCGGAGTGCGAATCAGAGAGACCATTGCCCGAGTCGGTGACGTTGTTGACCACAGCAAGGAGCTGCGTTATGCGTTTCGGGGAAAGCGCGAGCCTCACGGCATCGGCGTCGAAAGTCACGGACAGCTGGGCTTTGCCTGGTACGGGCGCCAGGGCTTGCAACGCAGTGGTGCGCGCGCCGAAACTTGGAATCACAGACGTGACGTCTGTAAACATCTCCAAGCTCCACGCGTTAGACGGGTCCCAAACACCAGAAGCCACAGACGCGGAGACGTCGGAGACGGTAATTTTAAACGCGTTGAACAGCTTTGCCGTATCAGGGGAAGCTCCCAACTCCACAGCGCTGCAGCTGTCCAACTGAAACCGACCGAGATCGAGAATAGCAGTAGCGTTTAAGGTATTGGAAGTATCAGAAATGTCCCCGAACGCGAACGAAGGCGCGGCGATCCTCGGCGCGTGCACTACGATTTGCAAGTTTATTTCCGGGCGATCTGAAAGCGAGGCGTTGAGACGTTCCCTTGCAACCGCTGCAGTGCGGCTCGCACTTTCAGTCACCGCGCGTCTCAGCATCTCTTCCTGTTCCGCCAACTGAGCGGGTTTGTGCCTTCCTAAAGTTTCGACGAGCCGGTCGATGGGCGCGCGGAGCGCCACGACGTGCGCCGGCGCCAGGGTCATGCCGATTGCGATGTCCGGTGCGTCGTCGCCTACCGGTTGGTTCAAAAACTTGACCCGAAGCGCTTTGGGTAAGCTACTCGTTTCTTTTCCGTCATCTTCGTCGTCGTTGTCGTCGTACAAAACGTCGTCGTCGTCGTCGTCGCACCACAGCTCTGACGCAACGGAATTCGCCGCGTTTGAGCCTTTCAGGGTGGAACCACTTTTTGACACAACTCGGTTCGCGTCTTCGCCCGAGACATGCACCATTTTCGTGCCGCTCACGTCGACGTCCATTGCCTCCACGGTCGCTCTGTGGTCCGCTCGTGTTCCCCCGAACGCGCGCGACCCCGCGACGAACCCCACTAAACCTGCCCGGAGCACTTCTCGTTCCCGACTTTGCTTTGTTTCGGAAGAATCCAAAACCACTTCGTCGTCGATAAACGCCACGGACGCGGCGCCCACCACGACAGAGAATTCCGAAGCGATGCCGTCTTGATCTTCTGTCGTCGAAGTAGACGCCGCTGTCGCGGCAACCTCGGCGTGGCCCTCCACGTCGAACACCCTTTGAAGGTTACTCCAGTCGTCCTCAGACATCTCCGTCTCAGCAACCGCGCGTGTTGTGTCTCCGGACGCGTCGCTCGCGGCTTTGCTCGATCCGAACCACCCGGAGAAGTATCCGCCGCTTCCAGATTCAACAGGACTCGTGGTATCGGACTCGCTCATCAAATCGTCGTCCCCTAGCTCGCGCCTGACCTGCGCGTGCGCCAGGGCGCGGAACAAAACGCACAAGTTCGCAGGCAGCTTCATTTCAATCGCGTCGAGCTCGGGCGCCGCGCCCACCGCGAGCGGCGGAGGCCACCGCTTGGTGGCCGTCTCTGTTGTTTTCCGCGATGAGAACCATCCACGGCTACTTGGTGCTTTCTTTTTTGGCCGTTCCCGCCAGGTGTTTTTGACGTACTTAGAGTACACGTCAACGTACACCCTGCGAGCTTTCATGGCTTCCACGACCCTGTCGAGTTCCAGGGGAACTGTTGCGTCGTGGCCTTTCCGCCGGCGCTCCAGAACTGTGGCGTTGATGGCGAATACAAACCATTCTTTTGGAACCTGTTTCACCGACTGTACCGGTCGAAGGTGTGCGTGCGGCGCGCGTCTCGCATGCCTCTCCAACCTCGACACGGAGTCAAACGCGACTCGCAAGTGCGACGACGCGATTCGGGTATCGATGGCGTCGATTTTCAAAAAGAACCTCTGCGCCGGAACTGCAGCGTCAAAAAACTCTCTCTTCCCTCGCCGCTCGTACAACGCGGACGCGCTCACCGGGGCCAGCAAAAAGTTCCGGGTATCGGCTTGTGTATTGCCCGCGTTAATAAATGCCGCCAATTCGGTTGACCCTGTCGATTCACTCATCCCTGCCCCCTCCACCCCCTCCACCCCCTCCACCCCCGCTCTCATCACCGCGATGAGCTGGTCCGGGGTGACATCGTCCCAGGAGGTACAACTATTTACATCGCGCGGCCGCAGCGTCTCAGCGCCTACGTCAAAGTACACGGCTAACCTGTTAAGCGTCGCGGACTTGCGCATGCGCTCGGCGAGGCCTTTCGTAGAGAACACGGGGTCGCCGTGTGTATTGACGGTGTGTAGCTCTAGAGACTCGAGAGTCACGCCGAACGCGAAACAATCCACCGATGAGTGACTTGAATTCTCCGTCACATCCGTCACCTCGCCGAGTTCGCCTTCCAGCCGCAGGTGAATCCTTCGCACGCTGACTTCGAGGTTACCCAGAATCGTATCGAGCATACCGGCGAAATAGCCATCCGAGGATGTGCTGTTGCTGTTGTCTTTCGTGGTTGTTGGTGTATCGTTTGTGGTTGTGGCAGTGGTTGTCACCTCTGCGTCGCCTCCGGAAAGCCACGCGAGCTCGCCGGCGTCCACTAACTCGCGCGTCAAACACGATCTCGCTTTGTCGGCGTTTGCCGAGTGCGCATCCAGGTCCGTGTCTGCAGCATCACCATCCGCCCCGTGGGTTTCCGCGAACCCGGCGACCACGTGCAAGTCTTCGATTAGCACAACGACAGGCGACTTCCCGAGATTGCGCCACGGGACCTTCAGCGTGAGTTTGCCAACCACCCCTGATCGGACGCGGAACGGGAGCCCGAGCGCGTTCAACGCCTCCACTTTCATGCGCAAATTGGAAAGCACCACGTCGCCTGCAAACACCGCGACGGACAAGTCGTCCGTGCGTATGCCGTGCACGTACGAGCCCAGCACTGTGTTCAACACTCCAGCGAGCTTGGACTCGAACATCGTGGAAGACGGGCGGGAGATTCGATGGAGAAGGTACCGTGTTGGGTGACGCGATCGTTGTTGTTAGCTTTTCCACCCGAACTTCCAGATCTCAATCTACGCACGAAGGGCAGATACAAGCGTACACTGTGTGGTTCAGACCAGAGTCACGCCTCGTCCACCGGTCAACACCAGGGTCCACACCGCTCTCGTCGACCGCCGTCGACGATGCACACTCGCTCGACACGTCGCCCACCAGCCGCGCGCGTCAGATTGAAAAGCGCGTGGGGGCGAAAGAAATGATGAGTCACGCGTTTTCAGGAATAAACTTATTAGAGAGAGACGTCAACGAGGCGCTTGCAAAGGCTGTATGCATGCTCTCTTCTAGGCATTTCAAAAAGTAAGTTGTGGCCCTACGACGGTGGGTTCGCTCCTCACTCTACACGCCCCCCTCTCGACTCTCTCAACTCCCAACCCAACATCTACAAAAGCTTTTTACGCTGAAAAAACTGCTTCAGGTACATGATTTGCCAGATACACATCCCGATGCAAACGGCGAGGCTCACGAACGACAGCCAAGCCACCCGCGTGTTCGTCGACTCGTTAAGATCCCGCAACTCAGCTTCTTTCTGCCTTAAAAACAACATCCCGTTGTGTATTTCCCTCATCTCCGCCTCTAACGATCGCAACGTTGACGAAATCGTATCCACCTTTTCGGCTTTCGCGATTTTCTCCCAATCCGCGACGGCGACGCCAGTTTTCCAATCCAAACGCACTTTGTGGTTCTTCAAGTCCTTCTTGTCCACATCCGTTTTGTAGAAGCACGCTTTGTAGTCACCCTCTACTTCCGTGGTGAACCCGTGCGCGCCGCTGTCGCTGTCCAACGACTCGAAGATCTCCTCGCCCATAGGGTCGTACAGCTTGAGATTTAAGTGTGTCCCATCGGTGGATTCGTACGTGAACATCACCAACGTGCTCGGCGCCAACTCCTCAAGGACGCACTTCATGTTCGCCTCAGGGTGGTCCTTGGGAGCACCTCTGTGGGGGATGGGGGGGGTATACATGTTAGTCAGGGAATACGTCAACTGTAAGTCAGGGACTCTACCGGTCACGTCCCCGTTGGAAGGCACGATATGGAACCGTGGAACGATCATTTCAACACGCGGCCTCCCTTACCTGTCCACGAGATCGAACTCCATGGCGCTCGCCCCGCCGAGAAGCGCAGCGATCGCCCCTAGGGCAAGGAAATGCGCGGAGACGCGCATCATCACGGGTGGTTCGTGTTTGGTGCGCGACGGAGTGGACGCGATCGGAGTGGACGCGATCGTCGAACATGATGAATTGCGGAACTGATAAAACTGAAGGCTCGTCGCTTGATTGCTCCAATTTGCTTTTCTTGGAAACGCGCACTCCTTCCCGCGCCGGTGGGCGGCATGGCGTACAGTGAGGAGGATGTGAGCCTCGCCTCGCGTTTAGCGGACGCCGAGGCGGCTCTTTTGTTCGCCAGGGTCAACGAAGCCCGATTGTCCGAGGAGAACAATCGATACCGCGAGCGATGTGAAATCCTGTCAACGCAACTGCTTGAAGCGGCGACACCTGCAGTGCCTGTGGCCATGTCAAGGCCTCCACGCGCGCCTGACACGTCACCACCCACGGACCACGAGGACAGAGTGTTGAACTTGTTTCTCACGGACGGCAAGAACCTGACGGAGAGGAAGGTTCCGGGGTTGGTGGGCGCGCCAAAGGGCGCGCTTGAGTTCGGGACAGTAAGCGCTTCGGTGAGCGGCGCTGAATTCGTCGGGTTTCGACCGCTGCGACGACGGGACGGCACGCTGGGGGAAAGCAAAGCCGTTGCGTCAGCTCAAAAAACCATGACCGACCGAGTGTACGACATGCTGAACCGGGGCAACGACACCACGACAGCAGATGGAGGAGCGCAAACTTCCGGAAACGAAACAGAGACCGAAATTACTCAAATTGGCCACCGACGTTCGCACTCCAGCGCGTCCCTGGCGTCCATCGATTCATCGCACGGAAGCGAACTCGACAACGAAGATGAGTCCGACACAAAAGTAAAATCATCTCTAAAAATATACGAAATCATGTGGAAGGACAGAGCATTTAGTCACGGACCGTTGCGGCGGCTGGCGTTTGAAACCAACGAAGCCGGGTTGGGATTTATTAAAAAGCAAGTCAAGGAATGGTCGCAAGAAGCTCAAGGCTTTATGGGAGGTTCGAATCCGACACAAGGAGCGTTCGGTCGAGACTTAAATGAAGAACCTGATGAGCATGTCAGCGCAGCTGAAGAGGACATAGCTCGCGCTTCGCTGCGTGACACGCAAGAAGCCACTTCTTCGAAGACGTCAGTGGAGTTACCTCTCGGCTCTCAAAATCAACCGCTTACGTTCTCCGAGCCTTCGTCGATATTCTCGACGCAGCACGCCAGGCGGCTCCAGCAGGGACTGCCCAGCCGACTGCGCCTCCGGGACTGGCACATGGCATACTCCTCAAAACGCGACGGGATTTCGCTTCGTTCGTTGTACCGCGCGGCGCAGAAAGAGGCGAAGAAAAACTTTTGTACAGAAAGTTTGCTCTTCGTGCGGGACACGTTGGGCAACGCATTCGGTGCGTTCACCACCGAGCCGTGGCGCGTGCACAACCGGTACTACGGCACCGGCGAGAGCTTCGTGTTTACCATAGATTCCGACGACTGCGAAACATCCGAGACTACTTTCTCCGTGACTAAACACGGCTGGAGTCAGCGGAACGACTATTTCATGTTTGGCCGAAGCGATTGCCTCGCGGTGGGCGGCGGCAACGGGTTCGCGCTGTGGCTCGACGAGGAGCTTTTAAGGGGGAACAGTTGTGCGTCCGAAACGTTTGATAACCCGTGTTTGTCAGGCAACGAGAAGGATTTCGAAGTGTGCTACGTCGAGCTGTGGACATTTGTGTAGGAAAGTTGAAGCGCGACGTGTTGAATGTACTTAAAATGACATCTTGTGATATGAATATTAGAGGTTAGACACTGTAAACTCGAACCGACACGCGCAGTCATATCAGCTGTAAGCCCTCCTACACGTGTACTGCATCAAAACACCCAATTATGCGAGACTCGCAAACCCACCTTCCTCGAGTTTCGCCGCAATCTCCACCCCCCCGGTCTGCACGATCTTCCCCTTTTGCATGACGTGCACGAAATCGGGGTGCACGGCGTCCAGTAGGCGCTGGTAGTGCGTGATCAGTAACAAACCTTTGTCGCCCTCACGCAGAATGTTCACTGCCGCGGCGACGTCCCTCAAAGCATCCACGTCAAGCCCGGAGTCGATCTCATCGAGAATGCTCATCTCGCTCTCCATCACGGCGAGTTGCAGAATCTCGTTTCGTTTCTTTTCGCCGCCGGAGAAGCCTTCGTTTACGTTCCTGGCTAAAAAAGAAGGGTCCATGTTCAGCTGTTCCAGCTTGGGTGATAGGAACCCGTAGAACTCGAGCGGGTCTAACTCTTCCTCGCCTCTGTGTTTTCTGCGCTCGTTGCACATCATCCTCAAGAAATCCGTGTTCGAAACCCCAGGGACTTCAATCGGGGATTGGAACGAAAGAAATAAACCACACCTCGCCCTTTCCTCGGGTTCCATGGCGAACAAGTCTTCGCCCTTGAAGAACGCCGTGCCCCCGGTGACTTCGTAGGAAGGGTGCCCCACTAAAACCTTAGTGAAGGTGCTCTTCCCGGAACCGTTCTTGCCCATAATCGCATGAGTTTCGCCCTCCTTGATCGTCAACGTCACGCCGCACAAGATCTCCTCGCCCGTCTCGGCAACCTTCGCGGTGAGATCCTTGACTTCAAGGAGCACATCGCCCTTGGCCGCGCGGGTGGTGAGGGAGGCGCGGATTTTGATTGCGCCGCGGGGCTGAGCCGCCGCCTTTGAGAACGTCACGGAGCCATGGGCTCTCTTGGAAGAGAGCAAAGGCGCAGAGACCGAGACCGTCGACATGAGCGCCGCCGACATCGTAGTGAATGCTCGACGTCACGGACGCTATCTTTGAGAAAAAAATGCGATCTCAAAACCTCGAACGTGTGAAGCGCGCCACTCGCCATTTGCAAGGGCTGGGTATACGTCTTCCGAGCACATACCACCACAGAGCTGCTCGCACGCTCCGTACATCAATATACCATGACATTCGCGGTCGCGACGTGCGCGGTACCCATGCCTTCACGACACTTGAGTCGTCGCCCGTGTGTGACCTCCGTTCGTAGCATGGCCTCGTCATCATCGTCGTCACAAAACTTCCACCATGGTCGCCGCGACGCGCTTCTGTCCACTGTCGCGACTGTCACCGCCACGTCGTTATCCCCCCCCGCCTTGGCGATCGGCCCTGACCCCGTGGCGCAATTGACGCGCAGAGGCATGGCCAAGTTCACGCAAGGCGACGTGGATGGTTCCGTTGATGATTTCGATCTCGTGATTTCAGCAGCCCCAAACAGAGCCCCGTACTTGTGGCAACGCGGTTTGTCCCTGTACTACGCGGAGCGGTACACGGAAGGCTCACAACAGTTCCGAAAGGACGTCGCGGTGAACCCGAACGACACGGAAGAAGCGTTGTGGGCGTTTCTGTGTGAAGCCAGGGATCCGAAGGGCGAGGGGTTTGACGCGGCGAGGAAAAATTTACTAAAAGTGGGCCGGGATAATAGAGCTTACATGCGAGCGGCGTATGAGTTGTTTTCTGGGGTTGGGGACGAGGACGCATTGCGAGCCACGGCAGCGTCAGGAGGCGCCGCAGAAGACTTCTACAGCTGGCTTTACGTGGGGCTGTATCGAGAAGCGAAGGGGGATAGTGACGGGGCAAAGGATGCAATGCTTTCCGCAATCAAAACACCGTACGGCCAAAAAAGCGGCGACTACATGGCGGCGCTCGCCGAGGTGCACGCGCGACGAAGGGGGTGGGCGTCGCAGGTCTTGTAATAGAAGTAGTTATCCATAGTGGTATTATGTTGCGATTCCGGTATCGTAAGTGTTGGGTGGGCGGTATAGAACTACTTTATAAAGTACTCTGAGGTCTGAGCGCTCCCTGAAATAATCTCCCGAAACGCACTCTTCGATCATCATGACCGTTTTGTTTTGTCCAATGCCTGTCAGAAGTCAACGCGCACGTCCGCACGACGCGCACGATGGGTGACTTCTCGGTGGAGCTCGTACAGGAGCCCGAGGTTGCGATGGAGCTGGTTGTGGAGAAGCTGAAGCTGCTTCACTACGAGCGGGATTTCCTGACGCAGCGACGCCCGAATTGGCCTCCGTTAACGCGCACGTACTTCGCCCGACCCGCGGGCAACGGAGGCGAGCAGTTTCATTACTTCACCTCGCTCGCGGCGCACCTGCTGCGCTTAGCGGGTTCCGGGTTCACCGCCCCCGCGCAGTTCGACGACCCGAACGCGGCGTGCGCTTCGATTTTTGCGGAGCTCGCGGAGTGCGGGTTCGTCCCCCCCAGCTTCGCGCCAGGGAAGCTCAAGCACGGCCACGGCAAAGAGGTCGTGGGCGTGCTCGCTGGTTTGTGCGATTTGGTGGTCTCCGCGCAGTACAAGCGCTGGAACGAAGTGCAGCACGAAAACGGAAGAGCTGAGGAATCTGGTACGATATCCACGGA
>TARA_B110000977_G_scaffold201113_1_pt1 | contig 10109 bp, 12 predicted proteins | sample TARA_B110000977 | Tara Oceans TARA_B110000977 (sample SAMEA4397798) | marine metagenome | biome: Polar Biome; feature: [SRF] surface water layer (ENVO:00010504); material: water (ENVO:00002006), including particulate matter (ENVO:01000060) such as... | depth 5 m | reverse complement strand
AATTGGAAATTTTACTATACTCCTTCTTAACAAACATTGCCCGTGAGTTATGTATTTCGTTATTAATAACGAGTTCGTTTACTTTTGAACCATTCATAATAGTACCAAAAAAGAAACCTCCTTTTTTCAAAGCTTTACTAATCTGTTGGAATAGGGATTTGATGCTTCCCTCATTTTCGAAAAAATAGTGAAGTGCAAACATACAACTTACATTATCAAACTTTGTTTGAAGATTTTTGTGTTGTAAAAAATCACTGAATATATATCGTGGATTAGTGTAAAAGAAGGTAAAATCTGAGTTGGTTAATACTGCTTTGTTTGTTCTGTAACGTTTAATTGCATCATTTACAAAGTTCTTGTTGATATCGATAGCAATCACTTTGTTTATTCCAGTTTTTTTCCATTTGAACATGTCCCCACCACGGCCACATCCTATATCAAGCAGAGATGTATTCGTCTCACAAAAGGTTGAGTACAATTGAAATTTGACATAATTGTGAAATTTCCTCAGTACATTAGCATTATCTTCAACATTCATTTAATAAATTTAAAACTAAAATGTTTAAGTTTAACTATGAATGATATCACACTTCTTCCATTTTTAGAATTCGAGGTTCGATTGGGTAAGATCGGGACACGTGGATTTTGTACAGATATCGGCAAAAATGCTTTTGAACAAATAAAAAACGTCCTTGATCCTTATGAATGGAAGAATAAAACGTTCAGTGAATATACAGATGTTTATTATGATGATATCAGATGTACATTAGGTACAGAAAATATCATTATTAAAAAGAATCTTCTTAAGGAAGATATATCTTGTGATCCGTTTGATTTTCGTGTATGCATATCACAAGAGTTGCCTGCGAAACTAAAAAAGAAACAGACGTTTGAAAGACATAAAAAACGCTTCACTTTTAATACTACTCGTTGGTGTATAGACCTAACAGAAGTTACTTGTACCGACTCAATTACTTATGAATGTGAATTTGAATTCAAGGATATACACTATATTAGAACACACTCCTTCGATTATCTTAAATCATCTGCTATAGAAGAATTAAAAAATATTCTACTTTGCACCAATATCTAATGCACGTCGTTTTTCAGGATATATGGTACTTTGCATCCATGGGCATACATTTTCTTGAGGATTCATTGGATCAGAACGTAATTGGTAATTTGGATTTCTTAAGGATTGACTTTGGGAACCAAATACAAACTTATATGCATCTACAAAATTCTTTCCTTCCAACGATGGCTTGAAGTCCGAAAACGAATCTTCCAATTGTGGATCATTTTTTGGCAGTAAATTACTACTTATAAATTGACCACCATTTCCACATTTTCCTAAATTAATTGGTTCACTGCCTAGCGAAAGATCCAATTTATCCGAATCTGCAACATATGGTTTCACATTATTCGTAATTTGTGTATCGCCTTTTACTGGTTCAACTGCCTCATTTAAATCAGCAGTATCTTGAAGTTCTTCGTAGTCTGCATATGGTTCAGATGAAGTGTTGCAATATTTTGTATACATCAAATATGAGATTGCACTAACAAGCATAATTATTGTAATTTGTTGAGGACTCAGTGTTTTCATTATAGTAGATTACATAAAAAAAATTATTCATCTGGAAACACATTATCTAATTCTTCATCCTCGACATCTTCAAATAAATATTGACCTGCGGATTTTGGCTTCTCGTTGTGTAATTTAATTTGTTTTATTTTCCATGTGAGTCCGAATCGAGTTTTTGTAAACCACAAGCCAGCAAAATGAACAATTATTGATATTTTAGAATCTTCTACAATCGAATCAATGCTTATCTCTTCTTTGGAACTATCGAAAATGTTCATACTATTGCTTGTACGTAATTTCATCAGACAAGATTCAGATTTTTTCACAGCCTTGAAACTAGGAAACATAGCGTTATCTAAATAACTATCGCTAATTTCTGTATTATTGAACCATGCTTCTTTATTATCCTTACAGAATGCAAGCATATGGTCATCACATTCAGAAACAAATTCCTTAAGTTGAGGATCGGCAAAAATACATTCTAATGACGTTGAATCAGAATTCATAGAATGTTTTGCTTGAAGACGAGTTCCAAATTGACACATAATTTCATTACTTACGTCTTCATCTTTGACAAATGCTGTCACAAAATATTTTCCATCGGAACCTTTGATAGGATTACCAAATTCTATTTTAGAGTAATCTGCATCTTTATTAAAAAAAATCGCCATTGTTTTATATTATTATTTAATGCATTCGCTTTAAACGCTTTTTTTACCTCGTACTGATTTATACATTCTTGTTAAATATCCATTTTTCTTTTGTTCCCCTTGTAATTTTAATTGATGACTTTTCTCCTTGTTCTTCAGTGTTTGATAACCAGAGCCTTGTTTAAAGTCTTTATATGTTTTCCGAGCTATTTGTAAGGATTGTTCAGCCAATGCAAGATTTTTATTGGCTTGTTCTTTTTTTGATCTCACAATAGAGACTTCGTTGATTTTTTTCTCTATTGAATTTTCATGCTTTTTTTGTTGTTCACGGAAATTACTAAACTGTGAATTTCGAACGGTGCGGTTGGCATTACTTTGAACTCTTCTCGCATTTAAACTAGCGCTTCTTTCATTATAAGCATTTGCATTTGCATTTGCATTTGCTTTCCGTTTAAACATACTGAGAACCTCACGTTGTCTTTGAACATTATTACGAGGAATAGCACGTTGTCCAAACCGATGATTTCTTTGTGTTGCTCTTTGACCAAACATACCAGCCATTCGTCTTCTTTCATTTCGATTTCTCTGTATTTGTTGAAAATTTGATCCAGAGTTACCAAAAGCTGTCCAGTTTGACGGATATTCGAACTGACGACCTCTTTCATTTCCTTGTTGCTGCATTGTTGCATATCGACGAGTTTCTCCAAAATTCATTTATTATAAAGCAATATTATTTTTTTTTGACGATCTTATTTTTTTCATATTGTTTCTTTTTTTCTTCTTCTTCTTCTTCTTCCAAGATATCAGCCCAGGATTTTTTATCTGAAATTGGTGGAAACTCCATTATTATTTTAAGCAAAATAATAATGGTACTATCTGTCCGAGAACTAAAAGATATTAATCAAATCAAATCAAATAAACGTAAAGAAATCTATAAAGAATTGTTAAATCATATTTATGCAAAAATACATGAGAAAAATAAAAACGGATTCAAATCCTTGATATATTTATTGTGTCCGATAGCCTTAGGCAAACCATTAATAAATATCGATCATGCAAGTTCTTATATTTATAAAAAACTTATACGAGGAAATTTCAAGGTCAATATAATATACAACAAAATTTATGTTGATTGGTCGTAAAAACATAAACATTTATTTGTTTATGATATATTAATGAATAAATCGAATGGAATTGTTCAAGCTAAAGAAGAGTATACAAAAGAGCTTATAAATATACTCACTGAACCGATGTGTGCTAAATTCCTTTGCATATATGAAAATATTATAGCGAGTACGAAGAACAAGAGAGAGCTTATAATAAATTTTCAGAAAGCATTGCGAGAAATTCCGTTATGGAATCAGGGATTAATTGATACTGAAGTAAGCCAAATACGAGCAAAATGCGAATTTTTGGATGATCTTGTTGCTGCAATATTTGTAACGAATGTAAAAATTTTGAGTTCAGTAAAAATGGGGAAAGACAAGAAAAAGATTCAAATCACTATGCCCAAAACTGATCAGTTTATTCATAAAAATTATATAAATGCAGCACAAACTCTGTATAATAATCCATATATTTTCAGTTCTCAATACGAATCTCAAAAAAGGAGAGCTGAAATAATTCTACATGTTCAAAACTCAATAGAAAATACAATACGAACAAATTTGCCATTCAGGAATATTTTGCAAAACTATCTTGGAAATGCAGTGGATGAATCTGAATCCGAATCTGAATCTGAATCATCAGAGGCCGAAGATAAAACCAACGAACTCGAAAATGATAGTTTACAAGATGAAATGGCACAATCAAATGAAGATAATACAGAATCGCTTGCCGAAAATCATGATGAGCAAAACATAGAACCACAAAAGGAGGGTTTTTTTGATCGTCCAATTGAACAACAACTTCCTTCTGAATTTCTAGAAAAGACTGTACCAATAGCTAATCCACCACAAAACATGCACATGCAAGAATCACAAATGCAAGAAGATACAACACCACAGTCAACACCACAGTCAACACCACAGCCGGTACCAGGATTACCAATGTTATTTCCAGATGCATCTGGTCCCTAAACGATACTTAAAAATAAATGAATTGTATTAATGATATGTCATTCCTTGAAAGCTATTTCGAATATGTAAAAAATTATCCAGAATCTATTGTGTTAATTCAGAAAGGAAAATTTTACGAATGTTATCAATTTGAAGATCTTGGTAAGTCGTTTTTATTGGGTAATATTATTAATACAACTGTTGTATTATGTAATAATGAAAAGATTCCTAGTTGGACAAATCCATATATGGCTGGATTCCAAATAGGTTTCATTGATCGCAACTTGCCTATTATATTAGATAGTGATCATTCTGTAGTTGTCATTGACCAAGATCCTAATGATGTTACTGTGAGGGAAATAAAAGCTATATATAGTCCTGGAACGTACACTGAAAAAAATATTGTTTCAAACAATATTGTAAGTATATATGTCGAACAATCTAAAAACGATTGTTATATTTCTTTAGCTTCAATAGATTTATCGACAGGAACTGTATTGGTCTTTGAAATTCACAACGGAGACTTTTTGATGAAACTGGAGGAATGTTATCGAATCAGTGAATCGCAAAATCCGAGTGAAATTATAATAGTTTCTAACGCAGTATTATCACACGAGTTCAAAGTTATATTTGAAAATACACAACGCAAATTGCGATATATTGATTATGATAAGAATCTTGGTAAAATTTCATATCAGAATTCTGTATTGACAGAAGTTTACAATATTCGAAGTCAAATGAGTGCAATAGAATATTTAAATTTGGAACGTTACTCTCTGGCGTGTCACGCACTTATTGTTCTATTGTCATACTGCATTGCCCACAATAAACATGCTGTTTACAATTTGGAAATTCCAATACTTGAAAATTTTGAAAATAAGATGATTTTGCACAACAATTCGATATATCAACTTAATATTGTGAATACGAATAAAGACAAATCATTATTCAAAGTGTTGGACCATACGAGCACACCTATGGGAAAACGGTTACTTCATGCTACATTACTAAATCCCATATTTGATGAAATATCTTTGCAAAAGGCCTATAATGAAGTTGAAAACATGATACCAATTTATAAAGAATATGAAAACAAATTACAATTTATCGTAGATGTGGAAAAATTACATAGGAAAATGGGACTAAGCAAATTGAAGCCAATTGAATTTTGGAATTTAATCATGTCGTATGAAAACCTACAATGGATACTTGAACGCGAGGACGAAACTTTGTTCGGAGAATTCAAATCATATTATACAGAAGTTCAAAGAATATTTTATGTAGAGAAGTTGCGCGATCATAAAGATTTTGAAACTAACTTATTTAATGTGACTGTCAATAAAGAATTAGACGCATTATTTACGAAATTATCGACAATCGAAGAGAAGCTAGTTAGTATTTGTGACAAACTGAACACCTATATAAGCAACGGGCGCGTGAAACTTGAAACGGATCATATTGAAACCACGCAGACTAGATCCAAAAAAATACTAGATCACACTTCGAATTATAACTTCGTTGTTGAGAATAAACAACGAGCGCTGATAAAAAATTCTACCATTGATACATTGTTTCATGAAAAAATAAAAACAAACTCTATTATCAAGCCACGTGTTGAATCTCTGTATCACGAAGTATTACAAAGTTTGCACGTAAATCATAAAGAAATGTACAAGAAGATACACAGAGTCATTGCACATACTGATCTGAAAAAAAGTAAGGCAAAATGTGCGGTATTACATAATTATACAAAACCAATCCTGAACGACACCCAGTGTCTACAAATTTTGGGTATGAAACACCCTATAATAACACAACTCGATAATGACATAACATTCGATCCATACAATGTAGACTTTTCTAATGAAAAATATGGAATGTTGTTATATGGGGTTAATGGATCTGGTAAATCGACATATAGCAAAAGTATTGCATTGAATGTGGTGATGGCACAAAGTGGACATTATGTGTGTGCAAAGAGCATGTTATTCAAACCTTTTGAAAGATTATATACCCGTCTTGGAGATGCTGACAATATTTATAAAGGCCAAAGTTCGTTTTTTGTAGAAATGGGTGAACTGAAAAGCATCTTGCATTATGCGGACGAGAGATCCCTAATTATTGGAGATGAACCTTGCAGAGGTACTGAAGACAACAGTGCATTGAGCATTGTGTCCTTTACTCTCGAATGGTTGCTTAAAAAGAATTCCACATTTGTATTTGCCACTCATTTACACATGCTAACCGAAATATCATGCATTAAGAACCATTCAAAATTGTTGATAAAACACGTTAGTGTGGATTATAATAACGAACATATTCTAATATACACACATAAAATAGAGGACGGTAAATGCAAACGAAATTATGGATTAGAGATTGCACAGCGTGTGTTAGACTTGCCTGATTTTGATGAGCGCACAAATGAAATATTTAATGAAATAACGAAAAAACCCATACGAAAACGTTGCAAATATAATAAAAACGTTCACGTACAAAAATGTGAAATATGTCATGCTGTTGATAATTTGCATACTCATCATATCGTTTATCAGCATACGTTTCATGAACGATCACTTGAAAAAAATCAAAAAAGTAACCTTGTTGTACTCTGTGAAAAACATCATCTTATGACACATCAAAATAAACTCATAATCAATGGATGGATACAAAGTATCGAAGGACCCATTTTAGATTACAAAACAGTAACTTAAGTTTTTATGCGAATAGTATAATGAATGAATGTATTGAAAGGGCGACGAATTGCTGTTGACATGGACGAAGTGTTGTATCCGATGTTAAGCCGTCTCGATAAACATTACAAAGCGAGATACGGCAAAACCCCACCACCCCAAGCTCCTACAAAATATGACTACAGTTCGCACTACAATTTAACAACACTTGAATCAAAAAGATTCGTTGAGAGTTTTTACCATAGCAGTATTGCATATGAAACAAAACCGATACACAGTGCAGTTGAAGCCATGAAATTTTTACAACAAGATAACGAATTATTTGTTGTTACAGGTAGACAAAATTACACTCAGTGTAAGAATGTAACATATCAGTTACTGGATGATGATTTTGCGAATATATTCAGTTTTGTTTTTTTCACAAATAGTTATAGTCTAGAAGGAGATGAAACTGCTAAAAGTGAAATATGTATAAAAGAAAATTTTGATCTACTCATTGATGACAGCATACATAATTGCGCAGAATGTTCAAAAAAAGGTATTGACTCCTACTTATTTGGTAATTATAGTTGGAATTGTGTTTCTGAAGATTTCACAAGAATTGAATCGTGGGAAAATAATACATTTACTTAATGTATATGACATCTGTTTTCGATAATATATTCACAGGTGAACACAAATATACAGTGGGTATGATATTTATCTTCGGAAATTTGGCAGGTTTCTTCCTCAACATGAGGAAAATCAAAGTATCGGACAATTACACAATAGCTATTTTACTAATTATGATGATGATTGCTCGTTTAGTTGTGTAGAATCCGTAAATTCATCAAGTAATTTAGCACTTGGATCGAGTATATTTGTATATTTCGGTCTCCATATATGAGGCAATAGGTCTATTTTTCCATAATATTTTTCATAAATTTGTCTGTACAACAATTCCTCTTTACTCACTGGCACATTTTTGGTATATAAATTCCGTACGCTTATCTCAGCTTCGAAGCATTTGTCATCTATTTGCGAATTTGCATAATTTCTTATGAAATCTACCCAGGTATAACCAACTGCATCACTCATTCCATTTTTCTGTCTATATAACACCTCTTTTGGAAGATACTCATCAACATCAAATGCTTCACGTAAAATATGCTTTTCCATATTATTAACTGGTCGTTTGAAAGTCGGGTGAATATGATTCACGTAATTTCTAAGCGCTTTGTCAAAAAACGGTACACGCAATTCTAATCCGTGTCCAGCTGTACATCTATCTGCTCGTAATACATCGTACTTGTGCACATGTCTGAGTAGGTGTTGTGTTTCGTTATGAAATGCTTCGTGAGTCGGTGCGTTATGAAAATATAAATAACCTCCAAATAATTCATCTGCTCCTTCACCTGACAACATAACTTTAAAATCCGTTTTTTCAGATACATGTTTGGCCATGATGTACATCGGTACAGATGCGCGGATTGTTGTGCAGTCGTATGATTCTAGTTGATAAATTACCTCATGCAATATATTGAGTGCTTCATCAGTTGTAAATTTGATTTCTGTATGTATACTATTTATATGCTTTGCTACGATAGCTGCATTTTTCAGGTCAGGACTATCATTTATACCAATACTGAATGTATTAATTTGTGTTTTCAGAATTCTTGATGCTATTGCGCATACAAGTGAACTATCAAGACCGCCCGACAGGAAAAATCCCACTGGTCGTTCACTATCCAGCCGTTTTTCTACAGCACCGATTAACAAATTACGTAGAGTTTCGTGACTGCATTGTTCCGTAGCCAAATTGAAATCAACGCCTAATGGGGTATAATTGACGAATTCATAATTTGAATAGTAATGTCCAGGTGGAAATTCTGAAATATTTGTACAAATATTTTTCAAAGCTTTTAATTCAGATGAAAAGCAGATATTTCCATCAACATATCCATAAAATAATGGACGCACACCAATAGGATCGCGGGCGCAAAACAAACTTTCATTTTCTTCATCGTAGAGAACAAATGCAAATACACCATCTAACAAATTGCAAAGAGTAGATTTATTTTCAATGCATTTGTACAAATCTAATATAATTTCACAGTCACTCTTCGTTTCATACCTTAAACCATCAACAAATGCAGAAGCAAGTGCCTTATAGTTGTATATTTCTCCATTACAGATGAGAATACTTTTGTGCTTTGATAATGGCTGATCTCCTACATCCGTAAGCCCATGAATTGCCAATCGATGAAAACCGAAAAATTTATCGACTTGAAACTGTTTTAAACTATCCTTGATTTTCGTATTATCCGGACCTCTATGTGATATTAGCTTAAAATTATCTTTCAGCACTTTCATTGAAGTCACTCCTTGAATAAAGAATATCCCACACATAATACTCTTAATACACTGTTTGCTTTAAATCACTTAAAGGACAAAATGTGTTAGTAGGTATATATGGTTCATAATGGTCTACAGTTGCCTTCCTCAAAGGCTCTCGTTGCAAGCGTCGACTCTGGGAAAGGAGGGACACTGTCAAAAGTCGAACAATCCTCTGCTATGTGCTGAAAGGCGTTTGCTTAATGAAATGTATCGCCAAGCAAAGATAAAAGGCATCGCTTCTCATAAAATTTCAACCTGGATACACCGTAAATATAAAGATATATCGATCATACGCGAAACTTCATATGGACTGGGTGCAAGTTTCCCGTGTCTAGCTTGTAGAGCGTCACTTGTAAAGCTCGATTTCAGAATTACTTGTGTAGTGAATGACGAGCTTCAATGTGTACGTATTTCGGATTGTATCTATGAAAGTAAACAAACAACTGGACAAATGTTAAAAAATCAACCACTCAAGCCATGTGTTGTACAATCGAATAGACTTACACGAAGGAGTCAGCAGATTCTGCATTATGGTCCAAAAAAAAAGATATGAAACTAGATTCTTTTAAAAAACATTCACTAAAATTAAACGGAATTTTTTTTGATTTTTTTCCAAATGTGAGATGCATCAGAACTGGATAAACCTTTAGACTCGAGCCAAGCTTGTGCCATTTTACTTTTCTTTTTGGATTGAAAATATAATGAAATGTAAAAAATCGCAAGGCTGTTTTTATGTAGTTTGTTAAGGTTT
>TARA_B110000977_G_scaffold118865_1_pt1 | contig 10134 bp, 4 predicted proteins | sample TARA_B110000977 | Tara Oceans TARA_B110000977 (sample SAMEA4397798) | marine metagenome | biome: Polar Biome; feature: [SRF] surface water layer (ENVO:00010504); material: water (ENVO:00002006), including particulate matter (ENVO:01000060) such as... | depth 5 m | reverse complement strand
CCCCCCCCCCTCAACAGGTGGCTCAGCACTTCCGGCACCTTCGGCGCTGCAAACGACGTGTCTCACGACGACGGCGAGTTGATGGACGGTTTGGTTCCCGGAAACGGCGCGGTGGACACCGATGCGTTTGCGCTGAATCCAAGTAATTTCTTCGGCAGTCCGTCTTCAATTGCGCCCGGCTCGCCCCCCAACGGCGGCTCTGTACGCGTAAACAGTCACGGGCACAATCCATACGAAAATAATGTAAATGCGCTTCCAACGCGTAATGCGTTGCCCACCTCAAGCTCACTCCTGGCGTTTTCGTTCGAGCCGGAAGACGACCCGGTGGTGTGCCGCATGGTCGCCTCAGCGCAGGAGCAGGCGCGACAGCGAGTGGCGCAGGCGAATGCGAATGGACATGGAAACGAGAATGTGAATGGTCAACCGGCACAGCAAAAGAACGTGCACGATTTAGACCCTGCGACTTTGAAAAAGCGCAAGCTGGCGGATTTGGAACGGCGGCTGAACGTGAAGCGCAAGTACGCCGAGCTGGCGAGCGTGGTGGAGAGGTTAGCGGTCAAGGCGGAGACTCATGGTTCTGCACGGGACGAACTCAGTGCTGCAGCAGATGCCGCGGCGGTTGCAGCTAGGGATGCTGAAAGGAGACGCAAAGCCGCATTGGCTGCATCCAGTAGCTCAGGAGGCCGCCGCGCCGGCAACGCCAGCTCGGGCAACCTTCAGTCCGCGGTGAAGCCGTTCGACGTCGCGGCGTTTACGTCGCTGAAACAAAAACGCGAAGTGGAGATTCTTCACAAGCAGGGTTTGACGAGTTTGAAGCAGTTGATGAACCACAAGTGGGCGTTTCCGTTTAACATGCCTGTGGATCATGTTACGCTTGGGTTGACTACCTATCCCGAGATTGTCAAGGAGCCCATGGACTTGGGGACTGTTCGGCGGTTAGCGGAAGGCACTATGGACGCGAGCGACAAGGCTAAATCTTACGTTCAATACACCACGTGCGAGGAGCTGCACAAACACGTCGCTTTGACGTTCAAAAACGCCAAGCTGTACAACTCCTCTGGGACGGACGTGCATGTCATGGCTGTGGCTTTAGAGGAGTTCTGGGCACCCCGATGGGAGTCATTAAAAAAGCGTTCAGAAGACGTGGCGGAGTCGTTGGTGGCGGAACGCGAGTGCGCGTTCAAAAATTCAGAAGAGATCAAAGCCAGACGAGCATTAGCAAATGAAGAAATGCGGTGCGCCGGGATCGCGGCGGATTTAGACAGTGCTAGGAGGAGACTAGAGGATCTCAAAAGAAGCACAGCCCGGTCAACGTTAACAATGAACCCTGATGAGGTCAAGAGCCTAGCGAGCCAAATGAAAACACTTCCAAAGGGGTACAGATCCGTGGCGCGTGATTTGGTCGCGGAGACGGATGGCGCGCACAAAGTGCCGGTGGACGGCGTGGACCGGTGGGTCGAGGTGCTGGAGGACTTGCCGTCGTTCGGAGCCGTGGCGCACCGACGCCTAGCACGGTTCACGAAAGTCCGAAAAAGGAACCGTATCGCAATTAGTGAGAAGTTTTGCGCCAAGCCGACCGAGGGCTTCGACGCGGGGGGGGTGGATTTTGAGTTTGTAGAGGAAAAAGATGATGACTTGAAGGATGAGAAGGACGCGATGGACGTGGACAACGTAGACAAAGACGTAGACATTCGGGACATAGACGCGAACGGCACCGCGAATGTCGTAAAACATGAACCGAAAGCCACTGCTGATGCCACTGATGACGCTTTGGCGGCCGCTGCGGCGGCAGCGGCGGCGGAAGTCGGGTCTCGTGATTCAGAAAACACCGCGGGCAATGCTGTGGGCGGCGAGGACCCGTTGTTAGCACTTGCGATGGGGGTGGGGGACGACCGCTGGAACCAAAGTGCGGCGGAGAGCAACCCGGAACTCGTCAGGCTCGTGAGTGGGGGGGAGAGGTAGGTGTATTAGGTAGAGACGTCAACAATTGCAACAATCTAAGAGATTCTTGACGCGATTTGACTTGTCGCCCGTTGGATTTGCCGCCTCGTCGCTCTTCTCACAAGCCGTGTCCTTTTTTCTTCTCGCGTCGAGTTCCAACCTCCATTGGACGACCGCGCGGGCGTTGTGTGGTTCGCGTCACCGCCGCGATACGCGCACCGTCCGCTGGACCGGCCGGAAGGCTTCGTGAGTACGCAATTAGTCACGCGCGTGACACGACTGCACCACGTACGCGGTGAGTCATGTCCTTCTCCATCCGCCAAAAGCAGCACGATGCGGTTGTGCAGATGCTCAACCTGAACACCGGCCGTCTAGGCGCTTCATCCCTGGACGAAAACGCCCCCAACGAGGTGTACAAAGTGCTAGTGATGGACCGGCACTGTTTCGAAATCATCACCCCTCTTGTCAAGGTTCACGAGCTTCGAAGGCACGGCGTGACCCTGCACCTTTTGTTGGAAAACGACCGCCAGCCCATCCCAGACGTCCCAGCCGTGTACTTCGTTGCGCCTACCGAAGACAACGTGACCCGAATCACGAACGACCTCGCCAAAGGTCTGTACGACGCATCGTACCTGAACTTCAGTTCTAGTTTGCCAAGAAAGTTACTCGAGCAGTTAGCCGTGAAATCCACCGAGTGCGGCGCGTCTTCAAAGGTCGTCAAGGTGTACGATCAGTACCTGGACTTCGTGTCGCTGAGTTCCGATTTGTTTTCGTTAGGGATGCCCAAGTCTTACGTGACACTAAATGACCCAACCGCGAGCGATACAAGCGTAGAGACTGAGATCAACGAGATTGCGTTGGGCCTAGTAGCAGCCTGCGCCACGTTGGGCAAGGCCCCAATCATCCGGTGCCCCAAAGGCGGCGCCGCGGAGATGATCGGAAGGGCGCTGGAAAAACAACTGCGAGACCATTTAAAAGGAAAGGGATCTTTATTCCAGATGGATGTGAGTTCCGTGAACCAGTTAAACGAACGCCCGTTACTGTGCATCTTCGACCGCAACTTCGACGTCCCGACCGTCTTGCAGCACAGCTGGTCCTACCAACCTCTGGTGCACGACGTGTTACACATGAGACTGAACAGAGTGGACATTTTAGGCGAGAACCCGGCGGATCGATTAGCGGGCAAAAAGTCATACGACTTGGAGCTGGAGGATGACTCGTTTTGGAATCAAAACGCGGGGTCGCAGTTCCCGGTCGTCGCGGAGGAGGTGGAGAAGGCGCTGGGGGGCTACAAAAAGGCCATGGCGGAAATCACGGACACCACGGGTGGCGGCGACGACGGGTCTACCGCCGCCTCGCACGCGTCGAAACTGGTCTCCGCCGTGGCGTCTCTCCCGCAATTACAAGAACGCAAAAAAATCATCGACAAGCACACCAACATCGCCACGGCTTTGCTGCAGCACATTAAAACCCGAGGGCTGGATGAGTACCACGTCGTGGAGGCTGACTTGTTGCAGGGGAAGGGCGACCGTGCGGCTATTATGGGTTTGTTGGACGCCACTGGAAGGGGGACGCCTGAAGACAAGCTGCGGTTGGCGATCGTTCGAGCAGCGGCGGCTGCCCGACAACGCGCACGTGATGGCGGGGACGGTGAAGACCCGGCGACCAGCGCGTCAGATATGGAAGCAGTGGAAGGCGCGTTACGGGCGTCAGGCGCGGACACCGCGGCGTTTGAGTTTTTCCAGAAAGCCACGCGAGTCGACGTGAGTCTGTCTATGCGAGGGGCCAGAGCTATGGGCAATGACCCTGACAACGATGGTGGCGGCGATTTGCTGGATTGGGCGGACAGGTTGTACGGGCAATCCATCGACGCGGTCGCGAAGGGGGTGCAGAGCTTGTTGCGGGGGGACAAGCGGGGGGCGGTGGCGCGAGCGACGGAGGCGCTCGTTTCGAATCAACCGGGTACAGTGGAGGTTGATACGTTCGCGTACTTCGACCCGAAGGCCAGTTTAGCTGAACGTGAACGAATGCCGTACACAGGTTCGCAATCCAATGGGGGGGCTCCGACGCCGTCATTCTCAAAGGCCGTCGTGTTCGTCGCGGGAGGAGGGAACTACGGAGAGTACCAGGATGTGCTTTCCCTGGCCAATGACGCGTCGAGCGAGAGAACGATGAGCCGAACGAACACGGGTAGCCTTTCCGTGGTGTACGGCGCCACGGAGCTGGTCACGGGAGCGGAGTTCGTGGGGCAGCTTGCGGAGCTTGGGCGGAAAAGCAGAAGGTGAGGAGTGGGGGGAGAAGGTAGAGGATGCATTGCGTAGTAGTGCGTTGGTAGAGAAACTGCCAAGCTCTTACGAAAACATGATGTGACATGAGGACAGCTGTACCTGCAAACTCGTATGGGCAATACGCCCCCCCCCATGAAAGCAATGAAAAAGCGATCCGTCTGTCTATTACCCTTGTATTTCTCTCCATTAAAATCTGCGAATGCTCGCCGCCACTGGTTTTTGCCAAAATCGTATGCGAGTCACGCAGAAATCTCTGAAATCGTGTACCCTCCCAAACCCTTCGATCGCGTTGTTTCGATAAAAGGCTCGCCATGGACACAGCCTCGCCCTCTTTAGCACGCGCAGCGTCGAACGAACGTTCCCGCTCGTCAACATGGTGCGTGCTTTTGCCTCGTATAGACACCTCCCAGCGCGCTTTGTGTTTTTTGGTGATACGTGAGCGTCGCGTCGTGTGCGATGGCCGCGCTCCGAAGCGCTTCATCCGTCTCGGCATCGAGATTTCGATGTGCCTTCGCGGGATCGATGGATCGACGCGCGATACGCGGTGTGTCGACGGTGTAGGCTACGATGCAGCGATGTCATTTGCTTGACACACACGCCACGTCGCTGTTCCGAGGTGAACCCAGCGTCGTTGTCGTTAAGCGCCGTGTCGCACCGCGCAGGTTCCGTCGACTCCATTGAGAACCATCACCGGCAAAGACGGTCGCGTGTTAGGGTTTGCGAAGATGTCATCTCGACGCGAGCGCCGCGTCGCGTGGCAGTGGGCCAGTCTCAACGAAAACCCTGAGCACCTATTAGTAGTCCCCTCGAGACCCATCAACTGACCCTATCCCCTATCAATCCACCAAACACAGCCCCCTAAGAAGCCCGCCCCCGCGCCTGCGGCGATGAAGCCGAAGAAGGCTGAAAAAGGCCCCTCCAACCCTTTGTACGAAAAGAAGCCGAAGGTGTTTGGCGTCGGCCAGGCGCTCCCCCCCAGGACGCCCCTGAACCGATACGTCAAGTGGCCCAAGTACGTCAGGTTGCAGCGCGCCCGCCGCGTGCTGCAGAAGCGCCTCAAGGTCCCCCCCGCGATCAACCAGTTCAACAAGACTCTGGACAAGAACCTCGCCACCAACCTGTTCAAGATGCTGATGAAGTACAGGCCCGAGGACGACGCGCAGAAGAAGGAAAGGCTCACCGCGCAGGCTGAGGCCGAGGCCGCGGGCAAGGAGGTTGAAGCCAAGAAGCCCGTCGTCGTAAAGTTCGGGATCAACCACATCACGTACCTGATTGAGCAGCAAAAGGCGCAACTGGTATGCATCGCGCATGACGTGGATCCCATTGAATTAGTGATCTGGCTCCCCGCCCTATGCAAGCAGATGAACGTCCCCTACTGCATCGTGAAGGGCAAGGCGCGTCTCGGCGCCGTGGTGCACAAGAAGACCGCCACCGCGCTCGCCCTGACCGCGATCAAAAACGAGGACAAGATGGAATTCAGCAAGCTGGTGGAAGCCATCAAGGGGTCGTACAACGACCGGTTCCACGAAGCGAACAGGAAGTGGGGCGGCGGCGTCATGGGCGTCAAATCCCAAGCCAAGACGGCGAAGAAGATGAAGATCATCAACGCGGAGAAGATGGCGCGGGACAAGCTTTAAGCGCGCTGGTACGGGTTAAACAGTGGGTGTGTCGAAGTAGCTTTTGAATATATCAGAAGGTGTTTTGCAAGGAGGAGCGGCGAATCTGATGCAATCTCTCTCTTTCTCGTTCCCATCAGAATCTCCCGTTCGACTGCGTCCAGTTAGTTGCCAGGTTCTCAAAATATCGCTGACGTGCCTTGTCGTTCGTCTCTTTGGCTCGGTCCTCATCACTTCGCGCGGCACGCAGTTTTCGCGTGTGTTGTGCACCGTAGTGTGTACACCGCGACCGTCACTCCTCCCGACGCACTTCCGTCTCTTCGTCTCCGTCTCCGCAACCTCGCGGCCGACGCAACTTTCAAAAAACTCGCCCGGGCTGTCGAACGAGCGCGATGGCGGAATCAACCGCGCAGCGCGTGCGCGTCGGCCCTTTAGCCGTGAGCGTGGACAAACAAAAGCCGCTGCTCGGCGCCAAGGTATCAAAGGTAAGACTAGTGAAGGGAAGGCATGATATAAACGAGCAACGCACCGCATGAGAGTGTACTCTCTCGCACTCCATCCCAACCTCCCAACGACCGTTTGGAACGGTAAAAAACAACTACTAACCAATCCTTCCCAAACTCGCAGGGCATCGTGTACGCCCCCTGGAACGCCACGGTGAACGTCGGGGCGTTCGCGGATTTACACCAGAAGCAGTTGAGTGGGTTTGTGCGCGGGGAGATGGACGCTGGTAAGTTCGGTGTGTTAGTAGCGGACGTGGAGGGCGTGGAGGTGCAAAGGGATTTCACGCTGCAAAAGGGTGAAGGGAAGATTATGAGTAAATGGCCTGAATGGGCGCGGTCGACGCTATCGCTGTCCGCAGGTATCGGCCTTCAAAACGAATCAAGAGGCGACGGCACGTTGAACTTCCGCCCACGGCCGTATTTGAACGTCGACTTGAGGCCTACTGATCGTAATGCGAAAGGGGCTATGATCTCCATGAACCTGGTCCAGAACCAACCGGTTGATTTACGGCCGAGCTATAAAATCGACCGTAACGTTTCAGTCGAATTTCCAGTCACAGTGACTTGTCACCACAGCAGGAAAGACGACGGTGCGGGTGTCACCAGGGATGACTTATTTCTCAATGCGCACGTGCATGGCCTTGTGATGTCGTACAAGATGGACAACGTCAAGGTTGGGGAGGATGGGGAATCGCCGCTCGTGGCGGCGATGAAGAAAAAGAGTGATGGAAAAAAGAAAAAGTAAGTGAATGATGGATTATGATGACGGGTGCGCAGTACTCCCTTGTAGTGCATAAGGCAGGTTCCATGTTGGCGAAGCGCGTGGACTCGGCGCGTGGACGTATTCATTCCCTATTGTTATCCGATAACCCTGTAAGTATACCCGACGTTCGCAGTTGTGCGAAACTATTTTCTCTCTCAAAATTATTTCTCGGAGCGTTGAGAAAACGCTCTTCTCGTCTTGTTCTCTTGTCGTCTCCTCCGAGAGCACCCCTTTGTTCACCCCACGCCCCTACTTTGTCTTGGACGACTCATGACAATTGAGATCTACCAAGTCGTGGTCCTGTTGTGGGTTCCCAGAGGATTGGGGGCCCACACGGTCACCCGCGCGCACTCCGGACGACGCCTCACCGCACGTCGCGCCCTTGACTTTCCGCACGACGCGCTTCCCACCATGCCCCCTACGTTCGCTCGAAGCGCGCTGCGTCGTGCTCGGCCTACCGTGAGACATGGCGCCTTGCGGTTTCAGTCCCTCGCGCTCTTTGCAATTGTTCTAAGCGCCACGTCGGCTGAGACCACGACAACGGAGGAGGATACGTCTTCCGCCCTTGACGTGAACGACGACCCAGCGTCCCCACCTACCCTCCCCACCAACGCACGAGCGTCTTTCCCCTTAATAGCGTTGTCCGGCGACAAGCCCGGCGAGGTACAACTCAGGTGGACCCCGCCGCGCACCGCACGCGTGTTCCCTTCCACGAACGCTGAGGACGTTCTTATCGTGAAGGACGACGTTGAAATTACTGTTGACGGAGAAAAGGACACGGAAACGTCTGATAACTCCGTCGACGTCTCCACAACCATCCTGAACGAGTTCAAATCCGCATCACTGGACGCTTCGAAAGGCCGAACGTATGACTTGTTGATCGGGGCGTGTCTCAGCGACACCACCAATCCAACCGTCCCTAACCAAATGCCGTACGCGCCGTCAACCTGCGCGTCGAGTTTATTTTTGGAAAATTCCGAAAGTGAAAATGAAATAACTGCATCCTTCGACGCAACCAACTTTTTCGCGTCTACTTCATCACCAAGGGAAATTACCGGAACCTCGTTCACGGTGACTGGTTTAACCCCCGGTGCACGATACGCGTTTCGGATTGTTACGAGTGGGGCGCCGGAAGGTGTGGAGGACGCGAACGCCGTGTCTGGGGTCGCCGTCGCGCTCGCGTCTGGTGAATCATCTGAAGACGTAAAAGACAAAGAAAATACCGTCAACTCAAAGGACTCCGACGTGCTGACCTCTTCATCCCTCTCGTTCTGCGGCGCGTCTCAAAACGCGTTCCCAAACGGCACGGCACTGTTACACCTCGAGGCGCTTAAAACCGCAGCTTCGTGTTGCCAATCCTGCGCCTCGACGGTCGGGTGCAACGCGTGGTCCTTCTGCGGCGACGGCAACTTTGAAAAGTGCAAAGAGTTGGGTCTGGAAGAGCAGTGCTGGCTCATGTTCGCTCCGAGAAGTTCCGCCGCTTCCGTTGATACCGGAGCAGAGCGGTTAGTCACGCAAAACGTGTTACGTTTGTCACCTTGGATCGGGGGTATTTTAGATCCCGATAACGTTGACGTGCCTGACAAACCGACGGGACTTCGTTTGGAGTTGAGTGATACGAGCGACTCGTCTGAAAATCTTCCCCTGGAAGCTGACGTGCTGTCTACACTACCCCCGAACGACGCGGCTCGCTTGTGTCTTACATGGGACATGGCGCCCGAGTTACCCAACTCACTGGCGGCGAACTTTATGACCGCCAACTACGTAGTAAGGAGCGCTGTGACTAAACAGTCAGAAGAAGACGGCGACGACGACTCAACAGTTACACAATCGGAAGATTTCGAAGTAACGCTCGAGCGGTCTGCTTTTCTGGAAACGAAAGTTTGTGTGTGCGATGGGCTGGATTTCTCTATGAGTGTCAGTCAGGATACGGATTCCGACAGTTCAAACACCGTCTCCGTGATGGTTAGCGTCATTGCTGAGAACGAAGCGGGGAGAAGTGAACCGGCGGAGTTGGTGTTTTCGCTTCTGATTGAAACGTCGCGGGCGATGAAAACGGTTCAAGATTCATCTGAAAAAGAAAAGAAAACTTGCCCGTCCGCGCTTAACGTCCCGCTGTTCCCCCCCGTATCCCTCACCGCCACCCGTCTGGCGGATGACGCGATATTCGTCGACTGGGCACCGCCGCCGTTTGATTTGGAACAGTTGGAGGTGTACGCCCAGAGCGCTCGGGATACCGGCAACAACAACGGCCGACGTCTGCTTCAAGACGAGACCGACGTGCCCGGCGAAGCGAATCAGCTCGAACCTGACTCCGACTCCGACGCCAACCCCAACGAGTTACTCCAAGAGCTGTCTCCAACTAATCTGGGGTACCAAGTCGTGTGGCGCAGCTGGGTTGATGCCTCTGAAACTCTCAAGGTGTCGGCTTTATCCTCAGTGACGCTCACGGACTCAGAAGTGTTAAAGGCACTTGCGGCGGCGCCGTGTGGAGAAGAGGAAACTTCTGAAAAGTGTTTCTACGCCCCACTCGCGACGAGTTTGCGTCTAGAGGGTTTGCCCACCACTGGTGCGTTCGTGATCGGCGTGCGTGTGTTGACGCCGTCCGGTACTGGGCCACTTTCCGCGCCAGTCGTCGTTAGAGCGAAAGGTGTACACGATGACTTGCGGAACTTTACGGCGTCCGACGACAGAGAGAGTAACGACGGAACGAGTCAAGACGTCTCCAGTGACTCCTCCTCTGACGTCTCCGAGACCTCCTCCGAAGTCCTCCCTGAGCCTGTCCCTCAAGAACCTTCCAACGCCACGTCTCTACCCACCGCCCCCCCACTCATCCCCCCCCCGATGTACGAAGCCGAGCGCATCGGCGCGGTGTACGAGACGATTAACAGACCGGTGGACAATTACTCCCAACAAAATAGCCCAGATAATTTCTCCGCTCAAAACGCGAACGGCTCCGAAGTAATCACGGAAACCGAAGAGTATTCCAGCCAAAACCCGGGCGTGTACGGCGGAGTCGGCGG
>TARA_B110000977_G_scaffold169857_1_pt1 | contig 10142 bp, 10 predicted proteins | sample TARA_B110000977 | Tara Oceans TARA_B110000977 (sample SAMEA4397798) | marine metagenome | biome: Polar Biome; feature: [SRF] surface water layer (ENVO:00010504); material: water (ENVO:00002006), including particulate matter (ENVO:01000060) such as... | depth 5 m | reverse complement strand
CCATATTGTCAGAAAAATCAAAAGAATTTATAAAAAAAACAACTAAGAAAGACTTGGTTTTAAAGCCTGTTTTGTACAACTATTTTCAGCGTTTTACGCTGGTTAATACGCAAAGATCCGAGCGGGTCACTATAGATAGTTGTTTGAACTATAAAACGAATGACGCGACAAAAGCACTACAAAACATAGTGGTAATTGAAGTGAAACAAGAAAAACAAAACGTACAAACGCCAATATACAAGGCCTTAAAAGCAAATAAAATACGGACCAGCAGTTTTAGCAAATACTGCATAGGAGTTGCCAATTTGGTTGAAGGCATTAAAGCAAACCGATTTAAAGAACTAAATTTAAAAATTAACAACCTAACTAACTAAGATGGAGCTACTAGGCATACCCTTATTCGATGACGATTTTTACAAAATGATCATTCGATTTTTATTAAATTTATTTTTCCTAACAGCAGTAGTAAAATACATCTACTACAAAAGAAGTCAAAAAAAGGAATACCTTTTTACTTTCTACCTCATAGGAATTGTTGTTTTCTTTCTCTGTTTTACTTTGAAAAAGTATGAGCTTGACCTGGGTATGGCACTTGGGTTATTTGCAATATTTGGAATTTTACGCTACCGAACAATGCCACTAGAAGTTAAGGAAATGACGTATTTGTTTGTAGTGATCGGGATTGCTGTAATGAACGGGCTTTCAAATAAAAAAATGAGTTATGCAGAGATTATTGCTGCTAATTCAATCATCGTCTTAACTTTATATATTCTTGAGCGTTATTGGACAAGAACAGAAGTGTTTTCTAAAGAAGTCCTTTATGAAACAATAGAGAATATTAGACCTGAAAATCATGACAAACTCAAAGAAGATCTAGAAAAAAGACTCGGAGTAACTATTATTCGTTTTGAAATTGGAAATGTTAACTTTTTAAGAGATGTTGCTAAAATAACTGTTCACTATAAATACTAGTTTTTTTGACTATGAGCCCATTCACTACTAAGACAAACACACTGGTTGTCGGCCTGCTTGTTTTCCTTTCATCAACTCAGCTTAGTGCACAAGGACCAAAAAATTCAAAAGACTTAGAAGGCTGGAGTGCTGTACAAATAGATGTCAAAGCAACCGAAAGTCTGTCTTTTTCAATTTCTGAACACCTGCGTTATAAAGATGATATCTCAACACTCAGCACCTATTTTACCCAACTTGAAACATCCTATGAGATTTTTAAAGATTTTGAATTGGGAGGTGGCGTGCGGTTTATTAAAAAAAATGATGATGTCGGAAACAAACAAGGAATTGAGTCATACTTCAGGTACCAAATAGATGCTTCCTACAAACACGAAGTAAAACTACTAAACCTATCCTACCGACTGCGTTACCAAAACAAAAATGAGTTAGGCTTTTCTGAAGAAGAAGGAGACATCGCAAAGGAACAGCTTCGTTTTATGGCAGCTATTGGCTATAAATTAGATCCTATTAGGATTGTTTTTAAATTAAAAGCAGAGCTCTTTGGTGCCATTTCAAAACAAGAAATGGAAGATGAAGAAGGAGGTCGTTTTTTGACGGAATCTGGTATTAACAAAATCAATCGAAATCGATTTACATTAATGGCTTCCCGAAAGTTTGAAAATATCGGAAAATTCGCTATTTTCTATAGAATTCAAGAAGACTTAAAAGAGAGAGAAGGAACTGTTTCCAAGTCAATTATAGGATTTAAATACAGCTACGGCTTAGATTTCACAAAGTAAACAGCAGCAAAAAACAGAGGTGTTTTAGTCCTGAGATTCGTGAGCTTCTAAATCTTTTTGAAGGTCTAGCTTCCTAAAAGTTGGCGATATAATTCCTGTAGTAAGCACCGTAATTAGGGTCATTGTGCCTCCAAATACAACAGCGGTTACTGTACCCATGAGCTTGGCGGTCACCCCACTTTCAAAGGCCCCTAATTCGTTTGAAGACCCAACAAACATAGAATTCACTGAAGATACGCGTCCCCGCATATGGTCTGGTGTTTTAAGCTGTAAAATCGTTTGTCTTATAACCATGGATACGCCATCTGTGACTCCACTAAAAAATAAAGCCACAACCGAAATCCAAAATATAGAAGACAGTCCAAATATAATTATAGACAGTCCAAATCCAAAGATAGCAATCAACAGTTTTAGACCCGCATTCTTACTAATAGGTATATAAGCTGTGACTAGCATCGTCATAAAAGCACCTACAGCTGGTGCCGCGCGCAACATCCCAAAGCCTTCAGATCCAACTTCTAAAATATCTTGTGCAAAAATTGGAAGTAAGGCTGCCGCACCGCCAAAAAGAACCGCAATCATATCAAGACTTAGGGCCCCTAAAATAGCTTTAGTCTTGAACACAAATCGAACACCTTCTTTGAGACTTTGCATAATAGGCTCTCCTATTTTTGGGTTTAAAATTGGTTTTTTGGAGATTCCAAACAATAAAATAAAAGATAAAACAACCAACCCAAACACAATACAAAGAGACCAGTGAACACCAAGCCAGTTAATTGTAAAGCCGGCAAAGGCGGGCCCTAAGACAGACGCCATTTGCCAGGTTGAACTGTTCCAGGTCGCAGCGTTTGGATATGCTTTTTTGGGGACAATCAGAGCCACTAGTGAAAAAATAGTAGGGCCAAAAAAGGCGCGTAAAAGTCCTCCCATAAACACAAAACCATAAATTGCATATAGCGTTGTATTTACACTCCATGATTTTTCTACGGAGGGACTAGTTAAGAAAAAGAGACCGAAACTAATTAACGAAAACAGACCTATACACTTTAAAAGTAAGTTCCGCTTTTCATTTTGATCTACAATATGTCCAGCAAATAAAGCCATACTAAATGCTGGTATAATTTCCATGAGTCCAATGATTCCCAAAGAAAGGGGATCTTTAGTGAGCGTATACACTTGCCACTCTATGATAATAAATTGCATAGACCAGCCAAATACTAAAATAAAGCGCAGCACTAAAAAAATATTAAACTCTTTAAATCGTAGGGCTGCATATGGATCTCTTTTTGCCATATTATAATTTGAGGTCTTTTAATTTAAGCTGTAAACTTACGCGTCCATTCCATTCATTTTCGTCAATAGAATAAACTGTTTTAAAAGGAACTTTTGATGTAATAATGGATAATTGATCTCCTAGACCAAACCCGATCCCCACAATTTTAGGCGCTCTTTTTTGGGTTAATGTTACTCTCAGGTGGGTTTGGTCTTCCCCAACACATTTGCCATAACCGGTGTCATACACTTCGGAAGTCATAAAAACGGGCGATAAGTTTTGAGGGCCAAAGGGCGCAAATTGTTTTAAAATTCTAAAAAACTTTGGAGAGATCGATTCAAAGTTGATTTCTGAATCTATTTTGATTTCTGGAGATTTGAGATGCACCGGGAGTGTCTTTAAAACCTCAGCTTCAAAGGCGGCTTTAAAACCAGGGTAGTTTTCTTCTTTTATTATAAGACCAGCAGCATACATATGGCCGCCAAATTGTTCTAGTAAATGGCTGCAATTTTCTAAAGCATTATACACATCAAACCCACTCACAGATCGCGCTGAGGCCGCTAAATAATCCCCGCTTTTGGTAAATACTAAAGTGGGACGGTAATAAGTCTCTATCAGCCTTGAAGCTACAATGCCAATGACTCCTTTGTGCCAATCTTCTTGATACACAACTGTGGTCGCTTTTTCAGTTTCATTAGCGGATTCAATTTGCTGTAATGCCTCTTGGGTTATTCGTTTATCAGCTTCGCGTCGGTTGGTGTTAAAATCTTCAATTTCACTAGCTGCTATTTCTGCACTTTCTAAGGCCGTTTCCTTCATTAATGAAACAGCATAGTTCCCATGTTTCATACGTCCAGCGGCATTGATTCGAGGCGCAATATTAAAAACAACATCCGTAATCGTTAAAACTTCTTTTTTCATTTGGTTAATCAAGGCCTTAAAGCCTGGGCGAGGATTAGAGTTAATAACTTGCAGGCCAAAATAAGCCAAGGCTCTATTTTCGCCGACAATAGGGACAATATCTGCCCCAATAGCCGTCGCTACCAAATCTAAGTACTCCACTAGCGACTCTGCTGACTGACCGTCTTTTGAAGCCAATGCTTGAATGAGCTTAAACCCAACACCACAACCACAAAGCTCTTTAAATGGATATTCACAGTCTGATCGTTTTGGATCCAGGATAGCCACCGCAGGAGGTAGTTTTTTGCCTGGACGGTGGTGGTCACATATAATAAAGTCAATCCCTTTGGACTTTGCATAGGCTACTTTATCAATCGCTTTCACGCCACAATCAAGGGCTATAATTAAAGAGAAGTCATTATCAGAAGCATAATCAATTCCTTTGTATGATATGCCATAACCTTCATCATATCGATCTGGAATATAAGTAGATATCTGAGAGCTTTTCGTATCGAGATAAGACGCCATTAATGCCACCGAAGAGGTGCCGTCAACATCGTAATCGCCATAAACTAAAATCTGTTCATTGTCTTTCAAAGCGGATTCTATCCTTAGAACGGCCGCGTCCATATCTTTCATTAAAAATGGATCATGTAGATCAGACCAGCTTGGTCTGAAAAATGTTTTAGCAGCTTGAAACGTATCTATACCTCTTTGTAGTAACAGTTCTGATATCGCCAAATCCACACCTAATTCTGCTGAAAAATCAGCTATTTTTTGAGAATCCGGTTTTGGCTTAAGAGTCCAGCGCATGGTTAAGAATTATGTATATGTATTTTAGTTGAAACTGTTGAGAATTTTCTAAACATTTCCATAACCCCACAGTATTTGTCTACAGAAAGAGTAACGGCTTTATTGATTTTATTTTGGCTTAGCTCTTGACCATAAAAATGGTAGTCAACATGCACTTTATTATAATACTTTGGGTGCTCGTCTGTTAGCTCAGCAGTAACATCTATTATTAATTTATAGTCCGTAACCTTCATTTTTTCTAAAATTTCTACAATATCTACTCCCGAGCAGCCTGCAAGTGAAGAAAGCATCATTGCTTTTGGAGACAATCCAAAACGTTCGGTTTGACCATTAACAACGGTATCCATTAATACTGATTTACCGCTAGGGTTGTCGGACTCAAATAGCATTCCGCCTTTCCATTGGGTTGTTGTTTTGTGGGACATTGTAAATTAATTTTTGTTACTTGTTAGTAGATACTTCAAAAATACTAAATAATGCCATTAGTTACACCATTATCCGCAACCCATGATTTAGAAACTACAGCACTTGCTGAGTTTTTTAATGAAACCTTAGGCTTTTGCCCTAATTCTGTTCTTACAATGCAACACCGACCGTCTATAAGCAAGGCTTTTATTAACCTCAATAAAGCAGTCATGACCAATCAGGGCCGTGTGTCTTCTACGCTCAAACGGCTAATTGCTTGGGTAAGCAGCAATGCAACTGGCTGTAGGTATTGTCAGGCACATGCCATCCGAGCTGCAGAACGCTATGGGGCTGAGCAAGAACAGCTAGATCATATTTGGGAATATAGAACTCATGCGGCTTTTAGTGAAGCGGAACGGGTCGCACTAGACTTCAGCTTAGCAGCTTCTCAAATTCCAAATGCAGTAGATAATGTTTTGAAAGAGCGCTTATACACACACTGGAATGAAGGTGAAATAGTAGAAATGTTAGGAGTTATTTCACTGTTTGGCTATTTAAACCGATGGAACGACTCAATGGGCACGAGTATTGAAAATGGTGCAGTTGAAAGTGGTAAATTCTATTTAGGAAAACACGGATGGACCAAAGGAAAGCACCTCTAACATCACTTTGATTTCCCAGACACTACAATCACAATTTCTCCTTTAGGAGGGTGGTTCGTGTAGTACTCAAGAATACTTTTGGCAGTGCCTCGTTTGGTTTCTTCAAAAAGCTTGGATAGTTCTCTAGAGACAGAAAGTTGCCGTTCTTCGCCAAAGTATTCACAAATATGGGAAAGTGTTTTGATGAGTTTATGAGGGCTTTCATATAAAATGATCGTTCGCGGTTCTTCAGCCAAAAGCAAAAAACGTGTTTGACGCCCCTTTTTTACTGGTAAAAAACCTTCAAATACAAATTTATCATTTGGCAGCCCTGAGTTCACTAGTGCTGGAACAAAAGCGGTGGCACCTGGTAAACATTCAACATCTATTTCATTTTCAACACAGGCTCTTGTTAGTAAAAATCCAGGGTCAGAAATTGCGGGGGTGCCCGCATCACTGATTAAAGCAATAGTAACCCCCGACTTTAATTTTTGAATAATACCTTGAACGGTTTTGTGTTCATTATGCATATGGTGAGAATGCATTTGAGTTCCTATTTCATAATACTTAAGTAGTTTTCCTGAGGTTCTAGTGTCTTCAGCTAATATTAAATCAACTGATTTCAAGACCTTAATGGCTCGTAGAGTAATATCTTCTAGGTTTCCTATGGGAGTGGGCACAATGTATAACTTCATAGGTCAAAGTTACAACGATTTTAAATAAAATAACGAATGCCAAAAAATTCTTTATTTACCTCGTTATACTATTTTTAATTCACTCAATAAAAAGGTATATTTGAAAAAAAAACATGAATACTATTGCTCGTTTTATATGTGTTATGCTTTTTGTACAGTTCTCTTTTTCTCAATCTGCGAACAACTTGGGAGCAGTTAATTCCCAAAACTATTTAGAGGGTAATGATGGGAATATTATAAACACTAGTAGTGCTAAATCTTCTTCAATAACGGGATCACAATACCTGTCTGAAGAATTTGAAAGTTGTAAAATATCTACAATGCCAGGGAAGGTTTTTGGGGTTCGGTACAATGCTTTTAAAGACGAAATGGAACTCAAGCGCACTGACAAAAAAATATATGCTATTAATAAATATGACATCGATGCTGTGTTTACATTTACAAGCTCTAAAGTTTCATATCATGTCTTTGACTATTTAAGTTCTGACTCCAAAAAAGAGTCAGTAATCAAAGGCTATTTTACAAAATTAAACCCTGAGGGTCCAAACTATATTTTAAAGAAAAATATGGTCTTATTTTTTCCAGAAAAGGTTTCTGTATCTGGCTATGATACCGCGAAGCCAGCGACCTACAAAAAAGTAAAAGACAGAACTTACATCAAATTAGCAAATAAAGAGGCCGCTGTTTTATTAGAAACTAATAAAAAGAAACTGGTTAAACAGTTGTTCCCTTCAAATTCGAAAGTTATTTTAGGTTTTATAAAATCAAATAAAATCAAACTAAAGAAAGATGCTGATTTAATAAAGTTTGCTGAATTTTTAAACACTCTTTAATTATCTATCAACCGCTAACCTAAAAATCTTAGAATTATTTTTTTGAGGGGATTGCTATAAAATCTTTTAAATAGTAAGGCTCAAAATAAGCGACATCTTCGAAATCGTTGTTTTTAAATTTAGTATAGGAAAGCGCACACATTTGTTTAGCTGACGGCAATTTGTCTTCGATAAAAATTGCATTAGAGTGTGCAATCAATTGTGCTGTTTTTTCGACGCCATTTCCAATAAAATAAATTGGAGACAAATCAAGTAGATCTTTGTACGAATCGTGCGTAATGACTTCAGCTTCAGTATGTCTTATTTCATTATAAGAAGCATCATATATGGCCGAGTAGACTTCCATACGTCTAGCATCAAGCATCGCAACGATACTGCCTTCAGGGTTCATAACTTGATGCGCCAAGGCTTTAAGAGTAGGAATAGAAATTAGGGGGATTTTGAGGGCATAGCACAGCCCTTTAGCCGCAGAAACGCCTATACGGAGCCCCGTGTAAGACCCCGGACCTTTACTAATCCCTACCGCTGCGATTTGTATTTTGGATACGTTGGCTATTTTTAGAAGCTCATCGATATAAACATGTAAACGTTCTGCATGAGAATACTGAAGACTGTTATCTTCTTTTAAACCAATCAAGAGGCCGTTTTTTGATATAGATACTGAACAGTTGGTAGTAGAGGTCTCTATGTTTAATATATATGCCATAAGTTACTGAGTCAACGGTTTACCCATATAAAAGTCTAAAACTTTTGTTTTAAAAATAAAATCAAATTTAGCCTTTATTAGGTTAGCCTCTGCATTTACTAATTGGACTCTGTTTTGATCAAGTTCGAAAGCATTTAAAGCGCCTATGTCATAACGCTCTCGTGCGTTGTCAAATGATAATTGGCGTGCTTCTAAAGATTTATTAGAAGCTATAAATGTTTTCATAGCTGCTTGTGCATCTGTATACACTCGCTGTATATTACTTTCAAGATCTAACTTCGTTTTATCTAAATTAAGTTTTGCGTTATCTTCCTGGATTTTAGATTTTGCGACAGCTGTTTTGTTTTGGAACCTTGAAAATAATGGAACAGTTATATTTAGGTTAAATCCATGGCCTTTGTTATCATTTATTTGTTGGAAAAAAGAGTTGCTCTCAGAGAGGTTAGAAAAGTTAGCCCCTGTATTAAATCCATATCCAAAACTTATTGAAGGGTAGTATCCGCTTTTTGAAATATCCGTAGATAGTGCAGCACTTTCCTGATTTTTTTCAGCAATTTTTATTTCTGTTCTATTTAATAATGCAAAGTTAAGTACCGTATCTATATCATTATAAATTAATTCTTCGGAAGGATCTGAAATCAAAAGAGATTCAACCTCAAACCCCTTATATGGGACTTGTAAAAGCTGGGATAAGCTTAATATCGCTAGATCATAGTTGTTTTGAGCGACTGTAAAAAGTTGCTCGTCACTACTATAAGTTGCCTCAGCATCATAAATATTTGCTTGAGGTTGGACACCCGCTTCTACCAATGCACTGACCTGTTTAATTTGATTTACAGAAAAATCGACTTGTGTTTTAGCTATTTGTAAATTCTCTTTATTGAACAAAACATTTAAATAAGCATTAACTACATTTAAGGATACATCGTCTTTTATACGACTGAGCTCTAACTTACTCGCTTCCTTATTAACTAGCGACTGCTTGTAAGTGTTAATATTTCTAAAGCCATTAAAAACAGTTTGTGACAAGTTAAGTCCTACATTAGAAGAATGAAACGTTCTGTCAATAAAATTACCCTCAAAAAGCTCCACATTACCTACATTTAGGTTTTGAGAAAAGTTGAGTCCAGCACCAGGCAAAAATTGACCTTTGGCGGCTGTAATATCTTGATCATTTATAAGCAGATTATTTTGAGCCTGCTTCACAGAAATGTTGTTTTCTATAACATGATTAATACACTCTTTTAAAGTCCATTTTTTTTGAGCAAAACTGCTTAATGTTCCCATAAGAAAAAGAACTGTACATATATGTTTCATAGGTTTGAGGGTTTTATTATTCATCGTCTTCGTCTTCTTCATCTTCATTATTTTCTTCAGATGCTTTGTTCCATATTTTGATTTCATCCCCTTCTTTAATGCCTTCAATAATTTCCACATTTATGCCATCAGAAATTCCGATCTCAACATTTTTGGTTTGAAAGCGACCATTTTCTTTTAGAAGTTCTACAAAAGGTTTTTCTGTAATTCGATTGAACTGTAAAAGCGCTTCCTTAATAACCAGAACACTGTCTTTACTTTCAAGTTCAATTTCAGCATTGGCACTGTAACCGGCGCGAATTCTTGTACTAGAATCAATATCTACATCTGCTTTTATGGTAAACTGAACAGCTCCGTTTTGCTCAACCCCTTTAGGAGCCACAAACGTTAGGACTGCCGGGAATTCTTTTTCGTTGATAGCCCCTAATACGACTATAATATCTTTCCCTTCTTCTAGCTTCCCAACTTCAGACTCGTCTACCTTTCCTTCAAATATCATTTGACTCATATCTGCAACTGTAGCAATCGTGGTTCCTGCATTAAAGTTATTACTTTGAATAACCTGATCCCCTTCACGTACAGGAATTTCAAGGATGGTCCCTGGGATTTGAGCTACAATGGTTGTGTTGGCTGAACTTCCACCAGAAAGCGATCCCTGTTTAATGATTTGATAATCATCTTGGGCTTGTTCGTAGTTTTCTTTAGATTGGTTTAAACTTAACTCGCTGTTCTCAAAATCTTGTTTAGAAATTACTCCTTTTTCAAAAAGTGTCTTATTTCTATTAAAAACTGTTTGAGAGTTATTAAA
>TARA_B110000977_G_scaffold196584_1_pt1 | contig 10144 bp, 10 predicted proteins | sample TARA_B110000977 | Tara Oceans TARA_B110000977 (sample SAMEA4397798) | marine metagenome | biome: Polar Biome; feature: [SRF] surface water layer (ENVO:00010504); material: water (ENVO:00002006), including particulate matter (ENVO:01000060) such as... | depth 5 m | reverse complement strand
ATAATAATATCTGGTCGAATACCATCTTTTGTATATGGCATATCTTCCTCTGAATAGGTAATTCCAATTGTACCCTTTTGTCCATGGCGACTGGAAAACTTATCTCCAACCCCCGGTGCTCGCAAGGTTCTTACGCGAACCTTTGCAACCCGGTAACTTCCATCGTTTCGATTAACATAGACTTCATCAATTGTTCCATGGTCGTTCTTTTTAATTGATTTACTAATATCTTTATAACGAGGTTCACCTTCCATTGCTCCTTTAATTGGTGAAATTTTACCAATAATAATATCACCTCCTTTTACGTCTTGTCCAACTTGAGCGAACCCATCCTCGTTAATTTTATCATATGATCCTCCTTTCATTCCAGTAGTTTTAAGTGTATTATCTGAGTAAAACTTCTCTGGTTTACAAAACTTTTCATCTTCGAGTGTCGAACTATTTCGTTTTTCTTCATCTTTGTATGTTTTATAGGTGCTTGAAACAAATAATCCTCTCTCAATAGATGACCGATTGAAAATTAAACTATCTTCCTGATTATATCCAGTATAACAAGCAATTGCTACAATCGCATTTGAACCAGATGGCAATAAATTACTATTTACGTGAATACTTGCTTTTGTTGTTGCAATTGGTTTTTGTGGATAATGAAGAAGATATGAAGTTGTATCCATTCTTTTTGCAAAGTTTGTTGCATAAATACCAAGTGCTTGTTTTCCCATTGCACCCTGATAAATATTACGAGGAGCTTGATTATGATTGGCAAATGGAATATTTGATACAAGAACACCAAACACCATTGAAGGATGTAATTCACAATGTGTGTATTGTACGAATAAATCATTTATTCTTTTATTTTCTTCTAAGTTTTTGGTGCTCATTGCAAACATTAATGTATCAGATTCTTCTGCGTCAACATATCCAATACACGAATGTTTAATAATAAGATCCTCAAACTGAATTTTATTTTCAGTTAACCCTTTCAGAATTGTTTCTGTAATTTCTAATTTATTATTTTTAACTAACAACATTGGTCGAATTAATCTACCACCATCGGTATAAATATTTAAGATTGAGTCTTTATATTTCCAACAGATCGATGTATGAGGATGAATAATTCCTGTTCGGCGATGTTCGATTAAAATATCATAAATCTTTTTAGAATCATTATGAATTCCAACCCAATTACCATTTATGAAAATCTTAAGACTACGTGAAATATTTTTTGGATACACCTCAGTAATTGGAATTAACTCATTGGAGGTTAATATAGTTAATACTGTATCAATACTCATATTAGTTGTGATATAAGCAGTTAACGCCATATTTTTAACAATTCCAATACTCTCTCCCTCAGGAGTTTCACTTGGACAAATAAATCCATACTGGGTGCTATGTAATTTACGAGGTTCAATAATTTTTGCATCACGTTGTAATGGTGAAATAATTCTTCGTAAATGTGATAATGTCTGAAGATATGATAATCGACCCATAACCTGTGAAACACCTTTCATACCATCCATACTTTTAATTCCCCAATCACCTGTTTTTAAGGCTCGTAACATTGAAATCTCTAATGAGTTTGGTTTAATTTTTTTTGATAAATTAATTTTTAATTCATTCACTCGACCAGAATAAATATCTTTTTCAACTGTGTTTTTAAGATCTCTGATAATTTTCATATAATTCTCACGAAATAGAATTGCAAGTAATTCCCCAGAAGTAAAAACTCGTTTATTAATATACGAATCACGAATATCATTTTTTTCAATCCCTAAAATATTTTTAAGTAAACACTTTGTCATATACCCTAAATATAATGCTTTACTTTTGAAACTTTCACCAACATGTGGAAGCAGTGACTCTTTAATTACCTTCATAATTTTTTTATATTTATAATATTTAAACTCTTCTTCTGATACCTTATTCTTATTATAAAAATTAAAATAATTTGAGATATATTGAATAGCTAACTCCTGAGTATTTATTACAGCAGCTTCATCCATCGAGGTTTTAAGTAGTTCCATCATATCTTTATTTGTAATATCGTTGCAAATATATTCACAAATTTCTTTATCAGTAATAATTCCAATTGCTCGAAATAAAATAAATAACGGAATATCCGTTTTAATAAATCGCAGTTCTACTTTTAACGTTTTTCCAAATGAACCTTTCGTTGTCATTTTAACTTTAACAACCCGAATAATACCCCGAACTTTATATGGAACGGATCGGATTTGAGCAATATGTGAATATTTATGTGCTGAAACTTTACTATTTGGGAAAATATATACTTTATTAACACATTTGCATTCTTGACATACAATAACTTTTTCTTGACCTTTAACGATAAAATATCCACCGACATCATATTCACACTCTCCCATCTCGGCAAGAGTTTTCGTTGCTTGATTGGATAATACACAAAACTCACTTTGTAGCATAATTGGTAACTTTCCAAAGTTTTTTTTACTAATTAATGGAAACTCTTCATCCGTATAAGTTTGATCTTTTAGATTATAGGTTCGGATACAATGTTTGATATCAACATAAAATGATGATCCATATGTTAAATTACGTAATCTTGCATCCATTGGATACATTTGATTAACGATACCATTTGATTCATTAATAACTGGTTTACTAATATAAATATTGCCAATTTCAATTCGATATTCTTTCATAAATTTATTATGCTGTTTGTTGAAATCGTAATTAACAACGATCGGGTTGTTTTCCTGAATGATAGATGGAATATCTTCTTTAATAAAATTATTATAAGAATTAAGATGGTGTAAAACTAGATTTTTTTTATCTTTAAAAAAACTATTTAATACAGTCCATTTTTGTGATTCATTAAGTTTTAACATATTTATATTTATATATATATATAATTTAAATAAATATTTATAGCATTTTTTATTTGATTTTTATATAAAAAAAATCTGTTATTAGTAATTAATAATGATAAATAATTTAAATATAGATAGTATTAATAAAGTTTCAACTCCGAAACAAATAATTGATGAAATACCAAATGAATATGAAAGTTTTATTGAAAAATCGAGACAAACTATTGTTAATATTTTAACTAAAAAAGATAAGAGATTGCTTGTTATTATAGGACCGTGTTCAATCCATGATACTGTTGCCGCACTACAGTATGCAAAAGAATTACAAAAAATGGCTAAAACCTTTAAAGATTCTTTATTCATAATTATGCGATGTTATTTTGAAAAACCGAGAACAACGGTTGGATGGAAAGGTTTAATATATGACCCACATTTAAATAATTCAAATCAGATTGAAGATGGTATTCGAATGGCTCGACATTTATTAAAAGATATTACAAAATTAGAATTACCAATTGGTGTTGAAATTTTAGATACAATTACACCTCAATATATATCTGATTTTATATCATGGGGAGCAATTGGAGCAAGAACCTGTGAAAGTCAAATACACCGACAATTAATTTCTGGTATGTCTATGCCGATTGGTATTAAAAATACAACGGACGGAAATATTAAAAATGCGGTAGATGCAACTATTTCAGCAAAACATCAACATTCATTTTTAGGATGTCGACTCGATGGTTCCATCGCAATTATTAATACAACCGGTAATAAAAACACTCATATTATTTTACGAGGAGGTAATAAAAAACCAAATTATTATCCAAGCATTGTAAATGAAATAAAAGAGAAGCATAAAGTTTCTAACATAATGATAGATTGTTCTCATTGTAATTCAAATAAACAATTTCAAAACCAGATAACGGTTGTTGAAAGTTGCTGTAAACAACTTTTAACAAATTCTAATATAATTGGAGTTATGATTGAATCAAATCTTTTTGAAGGAAAACAAAAATTAACAGATAAAAGTATTCTAAAATATGGAGTTAGTATAACTGATTCATGTGTTGGATTAGAAGAAACATATTCAATGTTATTTAAGTTAAATGATGCAAGTAAAAGAAGAAATAATTAAATATTCTCAAATTGGAATGTTAAGGTATTATCTACAAAAATATGTTCAACTACATCTTTTAAATGTGAAACAAATACTACTTCGATCGAGTTTAAAATATTATCTGCTTCAATTTCTGTAAACTCTGAACTACTTAATAATGCTTCTTTCTCTTTTTTCATATATTTTTCATAATCTTGTCTATTATCTTCGGGTAATAATATTTTTTTAGCACCTGCTCTCTTAGCACCACTGACTTTCGAGTCAACTCCTCCAATTGCTGTTACATTACCACGTAATGTAATTTCACCAGTTAATGCTACTAAATTACTAATTTTAATACCACATAATCTTGATATAATTGCACAGGTAATTGCTGTTCCTGCGGAAGGTCCGTCTTTTGGAGTTGCTCCTTCTGGGCAATGAATATGTAATCCGAAAGGACCACTTTCATCCCAAGTTTTTTTAATATCCTTTTTAACCTCCTCTGGAATAATATTCCAAGCCAATGTTTTAGCAACCTTCATACTTTCTTTCATTACATCCCCCTGTGATCCGGTCAATTCTAAGGACAATTTGTTATCTGAAAGTGTTTTATAAACTTGGATAAGTGTTAATCCACCAGTTCCAAGAGAGGTTGCATATAAACCATTTACTATGCCAACATGTGGTTCTTTTGCACATTTTTTAAGAATAATTTTTGAATTATTTGAGAAAATGTCATCAATCTTTTCTTGTGAAACGGTATATGGAAATTCTATCTCCTCGTCTTCTGTAATTTTATTTAAATTAATTTCTCGAACAATCTCATATAATTTTTCTTTTAATTTTCGAACACCAGCTTCGAATGTATAATTTTCAATAACATATAATAATTCTTTTTTGGGTATAATAATGTCTCCATCTTTAAATCCAACTTGATCTAATATTTCAGGCATTAAATAACATTTTGCAACCTTTAATTTATCGGTATTATTAATTGCTTTAACTTTAATTTCTGTAATTCGATCTAATAAAATTCGATCAATCTTATTACGATCGTTATACGAGAATATAAATACAACCTTTGACAAATCGATAGGCACACCTGTAAAATATCTATCATTAAAAGAACTATTCTGAGATAAATCAGTTAAGTGTGTTAAAATACTAATAATTTCTTGACCTCTTTCACTCTTTGATACTTTATCAACTTCGTCAATATAAATAATAGGATTCATGCATTTTGATTCCATTATTAAATCAACTATTTTACCCCAAGTTGATCCAACATACGTATAATTATGACCTTCAAGAGTTGAACCATTACTAGAACCTCCCAATGGTAAGAAACAGAAGGGTCTCGTATCACCATTCTCATCAATTAAACATTTAGCGATACCATTTTTAGCAATTGTTGTTTTACCAACACCAGGTGGTCCCTGCATACCAAATACAGTTCCTTCCATTTTGCCATTAATCCATTGTCCAACAATTCGTTCAATATGAACTTTACATTCTTCGTGACCATGAACACAGTCATTCAATGTTTCTCTTACTTGGATTAGATATTTCTTCTTTTTCTCCTTAAACTCATTCCATTCTGTTATTAATTTATCGATGTTGGTATATATTATAGCTATGCTGTTATGATTATAATTCTCCTCAGTATCGTCTTTTGATAACCCTAACTGTTTTTCAATTGATTTTAATTCTCCCTCAATTCTGGTCAAATTATAAATATTATACGTATCATTCTTCTTTAAAACATCTCTAATATTTTGGATAGTTTTAATTTTTTCAATACAGTCTTTTATTAATACTTTATTTATTTCAAATGTGTCATCTACCTCAGTATCATCTTTCGTTGTTACTAAATTAATATCTAATGTTTCAATTTTAAGTTTTAATTCTTTCATAAACTTGGATACATCTGTTTCTGTTTCAAGTTCATTAACCGTATTTTTTTCTTTTAAATCAGTTAATAAACTTTTTAATGGACTCTCGTCTAGTTCCTTAATATTTTCAAATATTTCAGTAATTAATGATCTTAATTTTGATTTAAAGTTGTCGAGAAAGGATAAAATATATTCTTTTTTATATGACCCAAATGGTATTTTTAATAATCCTTCGATATATTTAGTTGCTTTTGCACCAGATTCTTTTGAACCTCCTGTTTCAGCTAATTTATCATAGGCCTTTGTTTTAACAATATCATCTACTTTCATTAAAGCGATTCGTTTCTCAGTGGGTATGTCATTCTCTGTTAGATTTTTTAATCGTTTCTTTTCTTTTTGGAAATTCTTATCTGAAAGTTTTATTTTCTTTTTAATATCCCATGTTAATGAATTGTATATTAATTCTGATGTTGGTTGGGATTTTAATAAATACGAATCATTTAATATCATATCATAAATAATATGTGCTAAAAAATTATCTTCTGGTTCGGTTGAAATAAGTAAAAGTATAATTATTTTTCTCTGTTTCTCAATAGTGCTTTTTACAAACTCTTTGACAACCTCTGACAAGGTTTTTGATTTTAGTCGTTTTAAATCATTGTAATTATTTCTAATTTTATTAATAAGTTCTGTTACACAATTTGAAACATAATCACGCAATGAAAGTTGTGAGAGGAAACTCTGTTTAAATGACTCTGGTATATCAAGTGATTTTAACTGTACTAATATTTTATTATATTTACTCTTAAATGGAAGTTCATTTTTAGCAAGTGCTAGGGTATCTTGTTTAAATATTGCAACAGCTTTAATATAATAATCTTTGTATGGTATAAATAACCGAATACCTTCTATCTTCTCATAAAAAGATTTTGTAATAGTAGGATACGATCTAGTACAAAACGGAAGTTCTTTTGGCGATTTAAAACTTTCATTATCAGCAATTTCTAATATTTCTTTAATTTTATGTTCATCTTTAATAATGTCAAACTTAATAATATTTACATATTTATTAAAGAATACAATACGATTATAAAAATCATATGATACTTTATCGGACCATTTAGTATCAATAACTAATTTCAATATATCATCCAAATTTGATAATCCAACTACTTTTACAATTTCTAATATTTTATTGTTTAATTTTGTTTTTTTAACCTGTAATTCTAATAAAGAATTATTTACCATATTTGAAAGTTTTATTGGTGTAGCTGGAAACTCTTTAAACTCAGTGTGAAGGTCACTTATTAATTCTAACTTAGTATTATATTGCTTTGTTCCAATTATTTTGGTATTAAATATTTTATTTACATTGTCTAACATATTATAAATTAGAGCTTTGATCACTAATAATTCATTATTAAGGACAAATAATTGTTGTTTTATCATCCTATATTTATTTTGAATTATTATTATGGACCTAATGTTGTTATCGTTGACTGAAATCATTCAATATATATTACTATATTATATATTAATATTAAATAATTATTAATATAAGTTTTTATGAGAGCCGACTAAATCGGCTAATCCTTTTAAGCAATGAGGGCATTCAGCTCTGCATTCAGCGCTGCATCCTCCTCATCTGTTGTGGTGTCTCGCGCCAGTCGGTCGCCAATGGCGTCAGCATTTTTGACAGCCATCCTAGCAGCCTTCGTCGTTTCGGCGAAAGCCGCATCAGTTGCATCGAGTATATCGTTTGTGACGACAACATGTTTCCTTGTGGGTTTTTCTACAGCCTTTGGTGGTGGTTGACAGAGGATTAATGAGAGCGTTTCTCCCATTTTGGAAAGTTCAACCCGAGTCGTATAATTATATATTATACTATAGAGATCGATTGGTATCATTTTTAATTTTGATATTATATGTCATTTTTTATTTTATAATTTTTAAATATTATCAATGATCTTGTCCTTCTCAGATGGGTTTTCAACGAGATCAGTAAACTCGAATGCAATATCTTCATCTTCTTCTTCAAAGTTGCAAAATTTATTTGTTAATTCCTTATATTGAATCAATTTAAGGACTTCTTCTCGTCCATAGCTGTGAATAATATCACATTTGTTGGGTTGAAAATCACGTAGTGATATCAGAATGATATCATCTAGCTTAATCCATCCACCTCGTTTCCGCTTATTTCGAGCTCGAGCAAGAGCTATTTTCTTTTCACTAGATCCATCAGGCATCAAACATTTAACATTAAATTGGGCATTTCCCAATACTTTGTCAACCACTGCATAACACTGACCATCGTCGCAGAAAATAAGTTCTCCTTTGCCTAGATTTGCATTTTTATTAGCTGTTTTTTTATGGCCTGAGCCGCCGTGTTTGTTTTTAGGCATGATTTCTTATATGTTATAATATTACTAATCTTATTAATTAGATGAAAAATCAATTTTTTTTACCTAGCATTCCCGAAAACTTACTCTGGATCTGTTCTTGCCATTTAAGTGCTTTCTGGACAGATTCCATTGTAAGTGGCATTGTTGCTACACTACTTACTGCATTTGGAAACTGTTCTTTCAGATATTCACGATCTGCATATGTGGTATCATCCTTATATGTTTCAGCATTTGATTTAAGATATAACTCTAATAATTGAAGTAACTTGGCATAATCATATGATACATGTTGGTTAACCTTTGACATAATTTTATAATATATCTCTTTAATAAATAAAGTTTAAAATCACTTTTAATTCCACACAATCCAAACACCACCGACTAATAGTACTAATAGTACTAATAGTACTAAGATATACCATTGTGGGATAAGTTTGTTAGAAAAATATTCAATCTTACATTTATCAGATACTAGTGTATTCTTACCACAGACATAATTATCAAAACTTACACCGCTATCTCTAATAATAGTACCAAATGCCATATTATATATTATATTGTATATAATATATAATGGTTAGTCTCATTAATAGACCTTATGATAATATTGAAGCAATTATATCATGTATTTTCTTTGTATTTTTATTTTTTATTGTAACAGAAGCATTATATGATAAAACGGAACATTCTTTAATTAATAGAAGTTATTTATATATAGTTTCTACCCTTGTAATTATGACTATTCTCTATTTAATGTGGTTTTATACTACGAAAATATTAGCTAATTATTTTTATTATTTTAATATAGATAAATAATATAGTTATGAATAATTTATACACATATAGTTTAATAGGTACCGCATCGTTTTTGTATATTATCGTTATTAGTTTTTATTATTTTAAAAATTACAATTTGTTAGCTAAAATGAGCGATTTTAAGAAACTTTTAGTGGGTCCAATTTTTATCTTATTTATTTACGGCCTATTATTATCGAATGTTGTCGTTGATCCAGAAAAAATAATCTTTTGGAAAGCTGCCATATTAGCATCAGCCTTTATACTTTATTATGGTGGCACCAAAATATTTATGAATACCATATTACATTTAGATAATCGATTAGTTGGTGATGGCGTTGAATCACAAAATTATATATAATTACTATATATGAAAAGAGTTTTATCAGATATTATTGTAACAACTTTTACAGTTGCAATTTTTTTTGGATTATTGTCAAATCTATTAATTGGAACTAAACCAAAAATACCAATTGTATACTCAATTGTCTTCTTTTTTATTACATATGGGTTATGGAAAATAACATCTGAGAATGATACTAATAAATTTTATACTTTATAAAAAAAAATCCTTGCGATAAAAAAAAATCCTTGCGATAAAAAAAAAATGACATAATATAAAAAAAAATTAAATTAATTTTATTTTATTTTTACAGAGGTCTAGATATAACTTAACACCGTGTACGTTTTTTACCGTGTACGTTTTTAACGGTTGTTTCTGTTGTAGACTTCCTTTTATAACTATCCTTATAATATCTCTTATTAATAGTTACTTTATTTCTATTAACCGATAAAATCCCATATGCAACAAGACGCTTGAATAAATAGGTTTCATTTACAAAAAAGTAACCACCATATTTATATTTGAAATTTTTAAAGGTAATTTCACCTTTAGTCACTTTACATTTTCGAAATTGATTTCTTAACAAGGATAGCCATTTGTTTTTTGTTTTAGGAAAATTATGAGTAATACTAGTTTTTATCCATATTGATACCTTTGTTACAAATCGAACATCAATAAAATCGTTATAACTAATATGTTTCATCTCTAATAACTATGTTATTATTCTTTTATATGTTGTGTTGTGTTGTGTTGTGTTG
>TARA_B110000977_G_scaffold4381_1_pt1 | contig 10174 bp, 7 predicted proteins | sample TARA_B110000977 | Tara Oceans TARA_B110000977 (sample SAMEA4397798) | marine metagenome | biome: Polar Biome; feature: [SRF] surface water layer (ENVO:00010504); material: water (ENVO:00002006), including particulate matter (ENVO:01000060) such as... | depth 5 m | reverse complement strand
CGAATCACGGTCTAATTTAAAATACAATTAGACCACAAAAATCGAGTTAAAATCCCTCGACTAGGCAGATTTTCCAAGCATCAAGGATTTGCGTTTTCGAAGTCTTCTCCACTCTTGTTCCAATCAGCCAGTCCTCTTGGTGCCATGCCGGCGCTGGGGCTCCCCGTCGCGGTAGGTGCGACAGAGACCTGCGCACCGCGCGCTTCCACGCGTTCCGCGTCCACACACAGTGTTCGAGCGTTTGCGAAACCGAGCACTAGTGTCCAGTGCAGTGCGCTTGATGGAACCATAAGTCCGAGTCGGATAACCAACGCGCTTAAATCACTTCCAAGAGAGAAAGGACACGCACGGTGGGTCGCTCTACGCACCATCCCCGATGACCCCCCTTCTGATGTATCTGTCCCTGCATCGCGACCTGGCGACCGCACAACGGGCGACGGGCAAAACGACTGGCAGACGTTAACTTTCCTCGCCGCGCTCGCCATCTTCATTTGCTACGCGGATCGGTCCAACATAAGCACCGCAATCATACCCATGGCTAAACAGTTTTCATGGGACAAGGTAGCGGAGGGCGGTGTGTTATCAGCGTTTTTTTACGGCTACGGGTTGACGCAGATTGTCGGTGGCAGGGCTGCGGACCGGTGGGGGGGGAAGAACGTGTTGTTGATTGGGGTTGTAGGGTGGTCGTTGGCGACGTTCTTCACGCCGGCGGCGGCGGCGGCGGGCGCCGTGCCGCTGGTCGCCGCAAGAGCGTTCCTCGGCGCGGGCGAAGGCGTCGCGTTCCCCGCGGTGCACTCGTTAATCGCTCGGCACGTTCCTTTTGACCGGCGGACGACGGCTGTCGCCACGGTCACAGCAGCGTCCTACGCCGGCGCCGCGTTCGCGTTTGGGGTCACGCCGTATGTCATGTTGCAAGGCGGGTGGAGCAACGCGTTTTTTCTCTTCGGCGCCGCGGCGGTGTTTTGGGTGCCGCTGTGGATTCCGGCGAAGTTCAAGGTGGTGGAGCCTGCAACCTCTCCTGTAACCTCCCCTGCAACCTCTTCCAGTACTGGTTGGTTCAATGAATGGCTCGGATTGATAAAAACAAAACAGGTGCGCGCCATCTGCGTGGCGCAATTCGCGCAGAGCTGGGGATCGTACGGGCTGCTGAGTTGGTTACCGACGTACTTCGACGAAGCGCTAGGTGTCCCGTTGGGCGACCTTCCCGCGTTCACCGTGTTGCCGTACTTCATTCAAGGCGTAGTAGGCGTGGGGTCTGGAGTTTGGGCGGACAACTTGCTCCGGGAGAAGAAACTTTCGTTGATTACAATTAGAAGAACGTTTCAAGCGGCTGGGATGATTGGGCCGGCGGTTTGCCTTCTCATCGCCGCGTACCTAGGTACAGGTCAAATCAACGGCCGGGTACCTGATGCAAATATATTCCTAGCTGCGTTATCAGTAGACTTCGGGCTGGCCTTATCTGCGTTGACGTTGGCGGGAGTCAGCGTGAGTCATTTAGACGTAGCTCCGAAACACGCCGGCCTCGTTTTCGCCACGGGCAACACCTGCGCCACCGTTGCGGGAATTATAGCCGTCCCGGTATCTGGGTTGATTCTGGAAACCACGAACCAGAATTGGTCAATCGTGTTTGGCGTAATCGCGCTGGTGTTCATCGCGGGGGCGGCGGTGTGGGTAGCGTGGGTGGGGGAGTCGCCGGTGCCAGAGGATGATATAGTCAAGGAGGGATGACGACAGGTGCTGTTGTACAGAAATTTATTTTTAGCAACCTGCGGCTCCACGCTCAAGGTCTATAGACACTCGATTCGCCCATATAAAACGTGCAACGAAGCATTTTTCGCCGTTTTCAATTTGGAATGTTGGCCACTCGCCCTCGCGCAACCCCCGCGATGGCCATGGCACCGCCCAAGCCCAAGATGGGCGTGGACCCCGCGCGCAGTCGTGATATCATGGACGATATGGTCAACGTGGTACGTCTCGGGGCTCTCCCGTCCCTCCCGGCCCCCGGGGACCCGCGCCGTTTTGAAATGCGCGAAATGTAAACGTTCCCCTTCCCGCGACAGCTGCTGACTTCAATCCCTCCCCCTCTCTTTTCGCGCAGGTGGAGACGTACGTCGCGGACGGGTTCGACTCGTTCGAGGAGTGTTTAACACAAGAGCTCCCCCAGGATGATGAGACCGAAGCTGCGCTGAAAGCCGGGTTGGATGTGATGTACAGGGCGGCGCAGGAGCGGATAGATGAGCACTTCGGTCGATTCGCGGAACACGCATCGAGCACGTGTTTCGCGGTGCCGAAGGAGCTTCTACAGGCGCAGGATTTGGCGGAGAACCTCCCGTCGTGCTCCGTGGAGGAGGAGCGGTCCCTTGACGAGCAGTTAAGGGTGTTGCGCAAAAGGCTGGCGCACGCCAACGCCATGCGCACGCACTGCGACGCGCAGTGCGAAGCGTTGCAGGCGGAAATCGCGGACCACGCTTCTGTGGTGGAGCAGTTGAAGCTGGGGAAGGAAAACGCGGTGCTGGGCAGGGTGACTGGCGGGAAGGTTGGCGTGGAGAACGCGGCGGCGGCGGTAGTAGCGGCTGCACGGCAACTACAACCGTTGCTGGAACAAGCCGAGGAGATGCAAAGAAGGGGGTTGGCGTTTTCGGAAAGCACGGGAATCGCGCCGCACGCCGATCCCGCGGTTGCCGCTAAAAACGCGTTGAGGGAACACTTCGCCAAGGGCACCACGTTGGAAGTTTTGAAGTCAATCAACTCGCGGTTGAACGCACGGAAAGCAGCGGTGAACGGGATTGCGTCGGGAGAAGCGTAAGGTAGTACCTGTGAGGCGGAAAGCATTGATGTAGAATGCTCTCATTTTGAATTGTATCGACTCTTTGCGTGTATTAATGTGACTTCTTTTGTGTCTCTCCATGACTTACAGATTCCTTTCCTTGTACGACGCCGCGGGCATGCCGTTGGGGAACACTTTTTTCTTCGCGAACCGCTCCCACTGCGCCTTGCCAAAGTCCAGGGTCTTTAACACGATGTTGGAACGCTTTCGCTTGCCGCCGCCGCCGTAATCCATCCCGCCGCCCATCCCGTACCCGCCCCCCCCGGGCATCACGCCTGAGTCCAAGCTGCTCGAGCTTCCGTTCGCGCCCGCGAGCCCCCCCCCGGGCAGCACCTGTTCGTTCGCGGCGAGTGATATGAAAAACCCAAACGGCACGATCCACACCACCATCAGGAAGAACCCGAGTAGGTATTCAACTGAATGGAACTCGATTGTTTCGTTTCGAAAGTGTCGCATCCACATGAAGTGGTTCGCCACTAAAGCGGCGACTGACCCCAGAAACTCAGGAGAAGTGAGCGCCATGAACGGGAACTTCTTTAACAGAGTGTGGTACGTGCACAGCGCGGCTATGGATAGGAATATGTTCAGAAACGGCAAGCGGTCCACCACCAACAACGCCACGTTCAACCCGATTGAGATCTTGATACTCCAGCCCAAAACTTTCTTCGTCACACGCGTGTACTCCTCAACCATCTCTGCGAGGTAGTACAAACCAGTCGCGAGGCACACGGCGATGAACACCATGAACAGGTACCCGCCCGTGTACACCACGATGTTGGAAAGGAAAGGCATCGTAGATGATCCGAGGCTTCCAATGGGCAACAGATTATCACGGCCGAGGAAATTGATTCGATCTTCATCTCCGCGGCTTCTCGCTGATCGAGTTTTTCTCACACGTGTGCTCATTTTGATTGCCTCGTCTCTTCGCCTGCCACTCCGTGCGGCACAGGGGCGCCCCAGTTCCTGGGCGTGCTAGGATGTCGGAAGAGCCCCTGGATCGTATCGTGTTGCGTTACCTTCAGAAGCGGGGGTACACGGACGCCGAGCGCTCTTTCCGCACCGAGGCGAAAATCACAGGCGTCTCGCAGATGGCGCTCGTCCCGCACCTCGGCGCCGATGCGAGCATCGCGGACCACATCCTGTACCACAACGAAACGGACAGCGACCCGGAGTCGCTGATGGAGGGGTACCGGTTACTTAGGGAGTGGACGCACCAGTCGCTTGATTTGTACAAGGTAATTCGAGTCACTCGTCACGGGATGTCTGCATCCCATCATCCCCGCGCGCGAAAAACAAAAAGCAAATGAACAACCCTAAATGCGCACCGATCGATCCTACACACGCACCTTTTTTCCATTCCTGCTTTAATTGCTCTTTCCTGACCCACCCCCCAACCCTACCCACACAGCCCGAGCTTCTTCGCGTTCTCTACCCCATGTTCGTGTACTGCCACCTCGAGCTTGTGGGCGCTGATGTCCCTGAACTCACACGGGAGTTCCACAGACGGTTCGCCCCCGATCACGAGCTTTTGCATCACGACGAGATGGTCGCGTTGGCCGGTTTGGCCTCACCCGCGCACTTATCAACCGACCAGTTGGCTCAGAAGTTCAAAGACAACCGCCTCGCCGTGCGCGTCTGCGCGTACACCTTCGACCTTCTCGTCAAGTACCTGCATGTGGCGAACCAGATGGTGCTTCTCGCGATTTTGAACAAAAACGTGTCGGTGACAATCGCGGATGGCGACCCGGCGCCCGGCGAGGACGAGGGCGTGGTCGCCGCGAAAGCCACGATCACCGGGTTCGGCGCCCCATCAATGATCGGCAAGTTCAACGCGAAAAAAAGCGGGCGGTGGGGTATTCTAGAGGAGTCTGTTGAGGTGTTGGCGATGGACGAGTTTGAGGAGGAAAAAATGAAACTCGAAAAAGACGACGGCGAAGATGAAAAGACCAAGTCGACGCCCATGAGGAAAAGTCACAAAAAAGGAGCCTCCGCTGCTGAGGATACCGCGGATAAAAAGGATGGCGACAAAGCGTCTGAGGAGTACGTCCCTACGATCGTCAAGAGCGAGATTCCCGTCCCACAGTTGACGTACGAAGTCGCGCGTGATTTCGTGGAGGACGTGCGGTACCGCGCGAACGTCGGCCCCAGCGTCGATAAGCTACCCAGCTGTGCGTTTTACACGTTCACGCACGCGCACAAGGTTCTGAATTGTGCGCGCAGTTCCAAGGATGCTTCTCTCGTAGTAGGGGGCTTCGCGGATTCCGTGGTGAGGATGTGGGACATGAACAAAGCCGTGCCTGGCGGGACGGACAAGTACGAGACGGATCCGGAGAGCAGGGCGCGGCGAGCGGCGAAGGACGCGGCGCTGGACGCGCCCGCCGCGGACAGGGGCGAGAGCGGGGGGGATGTCGAGATGACGGTGGCTGATGGTGCTTCTGGGGATGTGCCGAAAACGACGGGTGGTGGTGACCCTCAACCAGGGACACAACCAGGAGCTACGGGAACTCAAACCATTCCAGTTCAAAAAGGAAGTAAAGTCGCTCGTCCGACGCCGTGCGTTGAGTTCGTGGGCCACGCCAGCGCCGTGCACGGCGTCTCCGTGTCGCCCGGGAACGAGTTTCTGCTCTCGTGTTCACGGGACACCACGGTAAGAGTGTGGAGCGTTGAGTTAGAAACATGTTTAGCCTCGTACAAGTCGCACGAGTACCCGGTTTGGGACGTGCAGTGGTCGCCGAGGGGCCATTACTTCGCCACCGGGTCTTACGACAAAACCGCGCGCGTGTTTGCCATGGACGCCCCATCCCCCCGACGGGTGATGGTCGGGCACTTGAGCGATGTGGACTGCGTGGCATGGCACCCGAATTGCAACTACATCGCCACTGGTTCCACGGACAGAACCGTTCGGCTCTGGGACGTCGCCACCGGCGAGTGCGTGCGGATCTTCGTAGGACACAGGGGCGGCATTTCGAGCTTAGCTCTGAGTCCGTGCGGCAAAGCGATGTCGAGTGGGGGGGACGACGGCAGTGTGTTGACGTGGGATTTGGGAACAAGCCGATGTGTAAACCAGTTTGCAGGACACACGGGGCCTGTGAACTCGCTGGAGTACGCGTATGGGAGAGGGGACTTGTTAGCTTCTGGGGGGGCGGATGAAACTGTGCGGCTGTGGGACACGTCGGTCGGTTCAGATTCAGACGGCGTCACAAACAGCAAGTTGAGAAAAACAGCTCCAGGAGGTCAGGGAGGGGATGTTTCCGTGCAAAAGAAAGGACCGACGCAAACCCTGCACACGAAAAACACCCCGGTGTGCGCGGTGCAGTTCACGGGGAGGAACGTGCTGCTGGCGATGGGCGTGCGCGCGCCCAAAAATGGATTGGCATAGACGGTAATTTTTAATTTGTCTGACAACTGGAAACAAATGGGTATACTCGCAAGTATTGACGTATACTGTCTAGATACCCACGTATACTACTCTCTCGCATACTACCCTCTCTCTTTGTTTCACCTACGGAGGGGTCATTGCGAAGTCATCGGGTAGCTTCCCTACGCACTCCAGCTTCGACCGGCGGTTTTCAACAGTGTTTTCCCATTCACTCGTCGCGTCGACTGGTTCCGACGGCAACAAAAATGGCAACGCGCATTCGTAGTTCTCATCCGTCCTTCCCTGGCTCAACTTCAGCCTATCCCACTCCCGGCACCCGAACTCGTCGAAGTCGTCCAGGAGCTTGAAGCACCTTAAGCGGGCGAACACGTCGCCCTCGTCGTTCTTGTAAAGTGACAACGTCGACGTGCTGGTTTCTTTCGTGCCGAGGCGGCAGGTGTACACCTGGCACGGAAAGTTGGAGCAGACCTCGACGGCCTGGAACGGGGCCGCTGTGGCCAACGTGGCGTGGACAGAGTGTGCCGAGTTGAACCCTGGGCAAAACTCGTTTGTATGGTCGTGTAGCAGGTCCATTACGTTAGAACCAGGGGGGCCGAAGGGAGTGCGGTTTGGGAGCACCCTCCAGTTGCCGCCGCCCACGCCGCCGCCGAACCAGGGCGGCCCGATGATCGTACCCTGGGGTCCCCAATAGAACGGATTGAACGCGAAAGGCCAGGCGCGTCCATTCGCGTCGATAGGGGGGTCATCAGAGACCGGCTCCAGGGTATCGACCGGCCGTGGAAGCGTCGCAGTGGGGAGCCTGGCGGAACTTGAAGGCCCTGAGACGCGCGACGCGACTGCGCGAACGTCCGAGGCTGCGGTGGCCACGAAGACTAAGGCGAGGAGGAGAGAGCGAAGCATAGGGCACAGTGGGGGTGTGGACAGCGCGAGTGGGTGTGAGCCACGCTGTCGCGCGGGGTGTTGTGTGTTCTGTTATTGATTTGGTGTCTACGCGAGCCTCGTTTTTTCCAACAAGGCTAAAAAAGTTCGACTCTGTTTCGATTTTCCCATGTTGACCGAGAAACGACGCTCAAACCACCTCGTTCAACAAGGGTCGGTTTCTTGCAGTTGACCCAGTTACCCGAAGTTCATCGAAGGACTACTGACTCAGCATTTTGCAAATCCAAGAAAACTGTCTGTCCCAGCTACCAGCATTCCAGTCTAATTTTTGTTGTTTAAAATGGCGCATGCATTTAGCTTCGGTGACGCCCGGGCCATTGCGACCTCGCGCGCTGCACGCGAGGTTGAGGCGCGCAGCCGGCGAGCTGCTGGACGAACTGCTGAGTGCGTCAGGGGCTCGTCGAGCGCGTGGTGAGAGCTGGCCGGCGCGCCTCTCTCCGTGGTCGCCGGTGACCCGCGAATGGTGACTATGATGCGGACGCCAGAGCCTGTGCATTGGCGGGACGACGGCGCCGTGGGGTACGACGAGACTTACGCGGAGTCTCCGAGCGTATCGCGTTCGTACAACGCGCGTGAAGTCGATCCAGTGGTACGTGTCCCGAATGTCACGGCGGAACCGCGCGCGCGAGTTATCCGACCCCAGTTGCGCTCCCGCGCGCCGATCGTTAGTTTTTTGTTGCTTTCTGAAGACGCAATCCAAGAATTGTCCTCAAGGCACCCACCCGACCGTGCCGAACACGCGCTGACCCTCCCTCCCCCCGCAGGTCGTCGAGGATATCCTGAACCACTCAGAGGAAATCGCAGTCGCAGAGGATGGCCACGGCGGAGAAGTCACGCTGCTTCGCTTGCTCAAGGTGCGCAATCCTCCGCGCGGCGAGAGGAAATTAACCCTGTTACCACTCACGCGATTTGGCGGATCGCGCGCAAGAAACGACGGCGTTTTTGGCTTTTGGCAAAAGTTTGTGTTGGCAATTCTTCGCCCGACTGCTCGCGCGTCTTACAACTATTAGCAACCATAACTCACTCATCTTCCTTCTTGTTTTACTTCCCTCGCAGGCGTACGAAGCTGTTCTCACGGAGCACGGCATATCCCCCGAGGAGGACACGAACTACTACCGGTTCCTCCTGAAGCTTTCGCTTGATCCCGATCCGGATTGGTGGGTCAAGTACGAGCGCGAGAAGGAGCGGCTCGCGCCGGTGGGCGGCCTGGGCGGGAAGTCGCCCCTGCGCGCCGCGGTATCGCTGGTGAATGGCAGCGCCAGCGTGTCTCGAAGCGCGATGCGCAGAGGTGTGTCTCCGTACGGCATGGGAGGCCGGCCTTCGGCGCACGAGTACCCTGACGACTCGCGGGAGTTTGCGCGGGACTTGCAGCACGTGCGCCGGCGCGTGATGGACGAGTATACGCACGAGCGCCAAAGCACTGGGAAGCGCACGTCGCGGAAATCGCGCAAACACCAGTACTCAACGTACGACGCGCACGAAGAAGACCCCGCGGAGAGCGGGTACGCTGACTTCAAGCTCACCGCGGCTGCGTTTCGCGTGTGGATCCGACACGCGTCGTCGCTTCGCGCGCTTCGCACCGCCCGGGAAGCCGCGGTTGAGAACTGGATGATTTCCGTTTCGTTCTGGGAGTGTAACGCCCTGAAACGCGCGTTAGCACGGTGGAGAGCGCGGCACAACGTCATGACCCTGCACGCGCTTCGCTTCTGGCACGGCGAGAACCTTCGAGGGCGGTTCAAGTACTGGAAGGAACACACGTACCGCGTGCGTCAAGGGCGCGAGGAGGAAGCGGTCAATGTCAAGCGCGCGCTCGCGGCTTGGTCCGGGAAAAACCTGGCTTACTGCTTCACCAAGTGGCAAAACGTGATTGCGGACACGAACGAGCAACGAGAGGACACGCTGGTCGTGGCGAGCACCAAGCGACGCGCGCGGATGTTCCGCGCGTGGTCCGCGGAAGCGTCGCGCGCGCGAACGCTCAGCGTCGTCGGCGGTGACGTTGAAGCGCAAGCCACGCATCGCTTGAAGATTATGTTCTACATCAAGTGGCGATCCGCGTTCCACGAGCGGCAACGCAGGCACGATATCATGCAGCGCATGAGTCAGCGCATTTGCAACAGGGTGTTGTCCGGGGCACTGATGGGGTGGCGCGCGAACGTGGATAAGATTCTCGACACGCAGGCAATGTTGGAGAACATCGCGTCGCGCATGCGCAACCGCCGACTTCACGCCGCGTTCAACACGTGGTCCGACCGCGCGTCCACTGCGTCCACGGAACGCGAAAAGCTCAAATCCATCGCCGCGAGAATCATGCACGGCTCCGCGACGAGGTGCTTACGCGCGTGGCGCGACCTGGCGTCTGAACAAACGCGCCTGGAAGAGCTGTGCTTGAAAGTAGCGCACCGCATTTCGATGATGGCGGCGGTTGCCGCGTTTGCGAAATGGCGCGATTTCGCGGAAGAGACGATTCGGCACCGCGAAGTGTGTTCTCGCGTCGCGTCGCGTATCCTCAACAGGGTGAAGCACGGCACGTTCATGGCCTGGATTCAATACGCCGAGGCTATTCGCCGGGACAAGGAGAGCTTCGAGCGCGTCAAGGCATTACCGGAACGTCGACTGGCGAGGTTCGGATGGACGTCGTGGCGCGAGGCGTACCAGCTTCGCGTGAAGATGCGTCGCACGATGCAAATGCTGATGAACTCCTCTGTGGTCCGCACGTTGCGGCTGTGGAATGAACACGTCCACGGCGTGAAGGAAGAGAAGAACGCCGCCGTGAAAGCCATGGGGTTCATGCTCAACCGCACCGTCGCCGGCGCCTTTGCGCGCTGGCACGAAGCCGCGACGGAGCAAGTCGAGCTTCGCGAGAAGATGCACCGCGTCATGGCGCGCTTGGCGCAACGATGCGTGATTGGTGCCTTTGAGCGCTGGCGCGAGTGTGCCACGGAACAAGTCGAGCTTCGCGAGAAGATGCACCGCGTAATGGCGCGTTTGGCGCAACGCGCCATGGTCGGCGCTTTCGAGCGCTGGCGCGA
>TARA_B110000977_G_scaffold40528_1_pt1 | contig 10177 bp, 8 predicted proteins | sample TARA_B110000977 | Tara Oceans TARA_B110000977 (sample SAMEA4397798) | marine metagenome | biome: Polar Biome; feature: [SRF] surface water layer (ENVO:00010504); material: water (ENVO:00002006), including particulate matter (ENVO:01000060) such as... | depth 5 m | reverse complement strand
GCAATGATAAGGAGATAGTAACATCTGTTTCATTTAACTTAAACGGTAAAGATGTTGAAATGAAGTTTGGAGATGTAGCAACAGAAAATGGAAAAAAGGTGTTTAAAGAAACATCTGGCGAAGATTTTGTTAATGCAAACTATGAGTACATTAATGCAGGTGGCGTATCATCTGACATAGCTTTAAAAAACTTCTTAAAAAACAACACCCTTTTCGATAATGTTTCTCAAACAGGTACAGGAACAAGAAATAAGAAATATGGAAGTACTAAAGAACTAAGTCTTACACAGACATATAAAGTTGGAGAGGATAAAACAACGTTAAAAAAACAGCTAAAAACAGTTTTTGAAAATGCCGATACAGCTGAAACGATGGGCGGACAAGATATGGATAATTTAGTTGGAGGGGTTAAAGAGACTATAATCTCTGCCTACGGAGCGCTTGGTTTAGATCTTCCTAAAGGATTTAAAGTGAAGGCGAATGGTGATGATTTAATGATTTCGGCAATGGACGGTGAAGGAGTTATTGTAATTCAAAAAGTAAAAGACATCGCAGATGCTTCAGACGAAGGTTATCAAGTGCTACAAGGAGCTGTATCTGAATTTATTACTAAACTTAAATAAAAAAAAATGAAGCGTTATAAAACACCAGCAGGAAATGAGTATTCAGAAGAAGAACTTCGTTCAAAATATGGAGAGCAGTTTGACTCACTAGTCGCTGATGGAACACTAGAGCTTGTAGGAGAAGCTATTGATACTGAAAAAAAAAACCCTGTCGTTACTCCTTCAGATGGGGAAGAGGCAGTTACGGTATCCACTACAGAAACGGAAACACCTCTTGGGTCTTCGGATGGTTTAGAAGTAAACGTTGAGCAAGTTGAAGAAGTAGTCGAGACAGTTCCTGTTGAAGATTATAGAAATCAAGTAAAGCTTTATGATGAAGAAACTTCTAGATTAATAGAAGCTAATCCAGGTGCAAATGAACAGCAATTAGAAGCTATATTCAATAGAGATGATGTGCCATCTCAAGACATATATGACGCCATTGAATCTGATGATAATGCAATATATGACCTTGAAGAAAAAAACAATAAAATATCAACATTTCAAAATTCTGGATATATAGGATTAAATCGTGATGAAGGACTTAATGAACCCTTGTTAGAATACGCAAAAGGTTTAACCTTATCTGTTGACGATAGTAATCTTTCGGATTTTGACAAAGAAAGATTAAGAAACAGAGAAAAAGAATATGGATTCTTAAATCCTGAAACAGGTAAAACAGAATTCAAGAAGGAATCTGATATTGATTCTGATTTACTGAATTCAATTGAACTCTTTGAAAAAACAAAATTTAAATCATTAAATAACTATGATGATGTTTACTTAACTGAAGATGATATTAATGAAAGCTCTTTAGGTGAAGATATTCTTCAAAAGAATGAAGTTGATTCTAATGATTATTTTAAGTGGGAGAAAAAAAATACAAGAGGAGAAAACTCAATATATAAGTTTTTTAATAACCTTTTTGGAGATGATGAAGAAGATCAGTTTCTCTTGGAAAAAAGACAATACGAAAAACTACAATCTTACAAGGCTTTAAAGCTAAATGAATCAAGTAAGAAATTAGAAGCCAATCTTTCTGCTCAAAAATTAACCACAGATGAAGAAGCATTAAAAACACTTAAAGCTGAAGAAAAAGAACTTTCAGCTGAATTTGTTAATTCTGTTAAGTCAGTAAACTCTACAATGGATTCATTTCCTAAATTAAAAGAGCTACAGGAAGATACAGATTTAAAGAAAAGAAAAAGACTTTACAATTCAGTACAAGAAGGTGGGTGGTCAGAAGGTGGACAGGGACTTTTAGAAGTAGCTAAAACAGGTGTAACTGCGTTAACTGGTTTTGCTATGGATTTTGTTGCAGGGATTCCTGGAGTTGTTGACCAACGTATAGCTGCAATGGGTGGTGATGAGAAAGGTCTTTTAGCAGGGTTAAGCTCCATGTTCTCGGAGATGGGTAAGGGGTTTGAAAGGGAGTACGGAGAGGCTTCAGTGGCTTCTTTTCAACAAGGAAAACCTGTATATTATAAGGGAAAAGAATATGTTGTAGGTACTAATGGAACTGTGTTTGATAAAAATTCAAATGTAAGAATGGATGGTATAATCCCTTCTGATGAAATACGAAAAATACAAGAAATAGCAAAAGATGTTTCTAAGGAAGTTATTAATTGGACATCTGGATCAGTTTTAAAGGGTGGTGTAAATACTCTTACAAACTTATTTGCTTTAATAAGAACTGGTAAAAAAGTAAACAAAAACTTAAATCTTGAAAAGTATGTAAAAGCAGCTACGGCTGGTAAACTAGGAATGGCTGGAGCATCTTTTGTCAGTGGTGTAGTTAATAATGTTGACGACATAAGGTCTCAGCTAATGGCTACAGGGATGAGTGAAACAGAATCCATGGAAATAGCGGTTAATGCAGGTCAAGCAATATCAACATTAGATGCAATATTTTCTGGATTAGCAGGAAGTAACGAGAAGCTCTTAGTGGGATTCCAGGGCATTAAAGACCAAGTGAAAAACTTAGCTTTAAAAAAAGGGAAAAGCTTTACTAAAAAACAACTAGTAGACAAGGGGATTGCTTTGGGTAAAGAAAACTTTAAGGAGGTTGTTGTGGAGGAATTGCCAGTTTTATTTGCTGAAAAAGGGATTAACTATTTAGTAAACGAAACTATAGGTAAAAATGTTCTGGATACTAAAATTACTAAGGCAAATGTTTTAGAGACTGCTGTAATGACTATTGGAGCAACAAGCACTCTTGGTGGTAAAAAATTATTGTCAGGAAACAGAAGAGCGGATTTAGTTAGAACTATAGCTTCAGACATAGGTGACATACAAGCAACTTTAGATGTTTTAATAGAGGAAGGTTCTTTATCATCATTAGAGGCGTCAAATGCATATACTGAAATATATAATATGCAAACTGCTGAAAATAAAACAAAAGGAACTATTGTTGTTTCAGAAAACATGCAGCCTGCTTCTGATTTACTTACACAAAGACAAAACTTAATAAACCAAAGAGAAGGTTTAGAAGGCCCTTTAAAGAAGAATATTGACGACAGGATAGATGATGTAGATTCTCAGCTTCAAGCTCTTTATGACAAAGACAAGATACAGGCTCAAGAAATTATAAACGGAGAGTCAGAAGGAACTGTAGAAATTAATGTAACAAGAGAAGATGCCATTGAATCTTTAAAGGCAAAAAATGAAGCTAACGAAAGGCTAGGATTACCTGTTGTTTTAGAATCAGATTCTAACATATTAAAGGAACAAGATAAACTAATAAAAGAAAAACAAGATGCCATTCAAAACAAAAAAACAGGAGATATATCTAATGCTGAATCAACCGAAAGTGTATCGGAAGTGGAAGGCGAAGTACGGATCGATACTCAGCAAGAAACGGAAGCAGAAGTAGAAGCGGAAGCGGAAGCAGAAACAGAAGTGATGAGTGTGAACAAGGAAAGAGTAGACTCCATTGTAGATGGTATAGTTGAAAAGACCAAGAATAGAGGGGTAGGTAAAGACACTAATCCTCAGAAGATTGCAGACAATGCTATCTCTTATTTAAAAGGTTCTAAGTTGTTCCAGGAATCTACAGACATAGAAAGAGAAAACATACTTAGAGATGTGAGTTCTAAGTTAGGCGTAGAAATAAAACCACCTACAGCTAAGAAGCTATTGGGTATGAAAAGAATTGGAAAGCCAACTACCATTAAGGTTTCTAATGACTATGCAGCAATGAAGAAAGACTTGCGAAAGGAAGCTAAAATTGCTAGAGATGCTAAGAACGACCAGAAAACTAAAAGAAAAGCTTTACAGTCTTCAATAAATTTACTATTAAAGGCAGGTAGAATTACTACAAAGAAAGCAAATACATTACTTAGAAAGGTTAGTAGCATAGAGTATAGTAACACTAAAAACGTAAGCGAGCTACTTGACTATGTAGAAAAAACAATGAATGATGCTAACTATCAAAAAAAGCTAGACGAATCTAACTCCCTTAGAAAAACAATAAAGAAAAACTCTAAGACAAAAGAGGCAGGCTTATCTGATTCGGCTAAAAACTTTTCAGAGATAGACCCTTCAAAAGTAGATGACATTGATGCTTACTTAGAAAAAGCAAGAGAAATAAAAGATGGTCTTATGCCAACTAAGCAAACAAAGAATGGACTAAAAACATCCACTCCTTTTGACACTAAGAAAGCAGATGAATATACTAAGAAAGAAAAGGAAACTCGAAAAGAAAAAGATTACGAATTACAGAAAAAAGCTTTCCAAGATTTAACTGGATTAGATGCGAATGATTTAACTCTTGAGGAGATGAGAGATCTATTGATCTCTTTGGATGGGAATACGCTTACTGAAGAAGGTAAAGAGAAGGCTGCTAATGAAAAGAAAGATGCTGTAGAAAAGGCTCTTAAACAAGCTATATCTAACGCTAAAATAAACGCAAAGCAAGTTATAGCCGACAGCGATGTTGAGGTAACTAAAGAGCAAAAGAAACTTCTAGGAGAGTTTCTAAAAATGGATATGAGTGTTCTTACTACAAAAGAAAAGATGAAAGCTTTAGATGCTATTCTAAACTTTGAAACAAATCAAAGTACAGGTGGGATGGAGTCTATTCTTAAACAGGCTAAGGGTTCTAAAGGCATGCTGTCTTTGGTTAAAGACAAGATAACTAGCACCTCAAGAAGTTGGTTTGGTGGAAGGTATTGGAATACAAGTATAGCAACATTGCCTAATGTTTTTGAATTACAGTTTGCTTCTCAACAAAAGGGAGCTAAGGTTATGGATAAGATGGGGGTGACAGACGCTATTAATGGAGCTGCTAAAGCTGAAAGAGATTCTGAAAATATAGTTAAAGATTACGCTAAAGCTTTCAAGAAAAAAGTAATGAAAGTTGGAAAATTCTTTGACCTAGCTAATGATATTGAAAGAGGTATACTTGGTGAGGTCCAAAGATTTACCCCTGGTCAAGAAGTAAAAGACTTTGATGATAGCAAGGAATTAATAAAAAACACTTATGAAACCCTTCTTAAATCAAGTGATTTAGAAAATCAAAATAAAGGTAAATTAATTAAAGAAGCCTATGAGAGGCTTGTGAAAGATTCAAATAATATTTCTGAGGTTCAGTCTAAGGCTGATCCTGCAAACTTAGACGGTGTAAAGTATATTACAGATGTATGGGCCTCTAACTATGACGCTTTAGCTGAGACATCCCTGAATGTTTACAATAAAAACCTAGGCAAGGATACTAACTATATACCCAGAAGCATTCAGAATATTAGCGTAGAGTCTGAGACAGAAGGAAGGGACATAACAAAACCTCTTTTTAACCCTGATGGATCAAGTAGTGTGTACAGTAAAAAGACAGGTGTATTAGAAGAGTCAACTAAACCTAGTAAATTAAAAGAAGGAAGGATTCTAAACCTAGGATTTGATGCTCAGAATATGGCTAATTTAAAATCTGCTTTAACAGATATTAATACAGCTGGAGCAATACAACAAATAAAAGGAGCGATTGCTTCAGAGTCATTTAATGAGGTATTTCCAAATGATAAGTCAAGAGATATTGTTAAGAAAAGAATAATAGATTACATAGACGCAAAAAGAACAGGTCAAAGAGTAAAAGAGGATGAGAAAAAAGCTTTGAAGGTTTTAAATAAAGCTGCTACGTTTGGGGTTGTAAAAGCCTTAGGTGGAATAACTCAACCTTTAAAACAGATTGTACCTATATTTAATACTGCAGTAAATGCAGGTATTATTAACACCTCTAAAGCTTCTGCATTAATATTTAATAAAGACGTTCAAAATGCAATAAACAATTCAGGATTGCCAATTGCGAATAGAGGAGCAAGTTCTCAGGGTGATATTGAAGGAGTTGATTCTAGAATAAAAAAATCTGCAAGATCGATACCTGGAAAGGTAGTAGATGCAATAGACAAGGGTAATAAGGCTATTATCGATAAGCTATTAGTAGCTCCTGATGTTCAAACCGCAAGAGCTTCTTTCATTGCTTATTATTTAAAGGCAATGGACAAAAAAGGTGTAAAGTCAGGGGATATCGATTTTACTAAACCACTTGATAAAGAGGCAGCTCAATATGCTCAACAACAAGTAGACAGACAACAGAATACATCTGACTCTGACTTACAGGGTGGATTGTTTACGAAAAAAGATTTACAAACTCAGATTATTAGAAAAACACTATTCCCATTTGCTAACTTCTTGTTAAATCAAAAAACAAGAATGTATTCTGATTTAAATACTCTTGTTAGAAACCCTACTGCATTGCCAGGAGATAAAACTGCTGCAGCTAAATCCTTAGGAGGATTAGTTGTAGAAACAGCAATGTTTAATGCGATTGGTTTAGGAATAACTCAAATGCTTTCTAATGTAGCTAGAATGTATACAGGAGAAGAAGAAGATCCTAATTTAACGTCATTTGAAAACAGAGAAAAAAATAAGAAGAAAAAAGAAAAAGAATTTGATGCAAGATTGGCAGGTCGTATAGGTAATGTTGTTGCCGATGTATTTGTTCCTATTCCTGTTTTAAATGATTTAGCATTAGCCCAAGCAAACAGTATGCTTTCAATAATGCAAGAAGGAGATGACGACCCTTTTAAATTCTTTGCTAAGACCGATAAGGAATTGGGAGATCAGTTAGGTGTCTTAGGTATTGGAGGAAAAAAGCTAATCTTACTTAAAGATATGATAATGACAATTCAAAGTGGAGAGGTAACCAGTGAATACTTTGGTAAAAAAAGCTCTAAGAAGTTAACTCCTGAAGCTCTTGATAACCTAAATGGTGTAGCTGGAGCTTACGCTCTACACGTAGTTGGATTACTACCATTTAGCGAAGTAGGTTACTTATCAGAAAGAGCATTTAAGAATATATCTAAAATGAAAGTAATAGATAAGAAGCGTGACTTAGAAGACGAAGCTTTTGATTTGTTGGAAGAAGAAGGGCAAAAAGCACCTAATGATCAACAAGTAAAGGAAAGAGTTAAGAGAATTAGAAAAGAAGAAAAATCAGGTAAATCTTCTAACTTGTTAAATACTAAAAGTAAATTAGGAGGAAGTGGTTCTACTAACTTGTTAAAAAGCAAAGGTCTTTTAGATTAACTTAGTTCATCAAGTAATTGCTGAAGCCTTTGTATTAACTTATAATCTGGATTAGATTTTAACTTTTCTCTTAGTATCTGTTCGTTAATTTGATCCTTCATTTTCTATTTCTTTTTGCAGGTTTGCTAAAGCTCTCCAAGCGACTTTAGCAGAGTGTCTAACTCCATCGGAATCTACAGTGCCACATTCCATTAAGTGCCTTGTAAGAGCGTCTAATTCGTCTCCTGACTTATCTCTATCCCAATTTAACGGAAGGTCAGGGTTATGTTGTTGTTGTCCTGCATAACTGCATTGTGCTATTTCTTTTATAGCATCTGGGAAATACATCAATACTCCTGTATAAACTGGAGTTTGTTTTCTTTGTTTAGCCTTATCCATAAAATGCCATTCTTTTTTAATCATTAAAATATCCATGTATAAACACTAGACCAAATAAAATAAGTGACCATCAATATAATCATCCAAGCAAATATTTTTGTAAAATATTTATCTTTCATAATTAAAAGATATGAGTTAACCTTGCTACTTGACCATGGTCTTTTGAATGTATAAAACCTTCTACCGCTTTTACACCACCAACTCCATATCCCTTTCTATGATGCCAGGAATCTGACCCACTTGGAGACCTCAATGATTCAACTGTAATTCCATGATAGTCTTTTGAACTTTTGTGGTGTATGTGGTGAGTATAAACATATCTATGTTTTGTATCAGCCCATTCTCTTGAAAACTCATTAGCCATTATTAATGGAAGGTCAGCGAGCTTTGCTCCATCTCCATGTGTAGTTCCAATTAAATTTTGACCATACTTAAATCCTTTTCTATGAGCTATACTACAATCAAATGTTATATTCTTAGACTTCCTAAACCAAGACTGTATAGAATCGGATAACATAAATCCAGATATATAATCGTGGTTACTAGGATTGTATACAAAATGAACATCAGCTACAGACATCAATGTCTCTAGAACATCTATGTAAAGTTTTTTAGCAGTCATAAAGTTATCGTACCACATTCCATCAGTGTCTTGAGGTGTTCCTGCAGTAGTTTTTCGATGAGGTTCGTCTATATGAAGTATATCGTTACCGCCAACAAAAAGAATCTTATCTATATTAAATCCATTTGATTTTTGTAAAATTCCTTTTACGCCTTTCTTAACCCTTTTTACTGCTATCTGAGAGTTGTAGTCCTCTCCTGTTTCAAAGCTCGTTGCAAGCTTCCCTATATGTATGTCAGCAGGGTCTATAACTAATAAGTGACCATCTTCTGATCTATTTCTTTTTATCTTAGGATATGAAGGAGAATGATTGTTCATAGCCTTAATCATGTCCTCTCTTACTTTGTCTAGGTTTACTCCACTATTTTTTACATGGAGAGAAAAGCTTTTGCCCTTGTGCCAATAATGATTTACATCACTCATTGGTATTCCATTGGTTTCGCATTCTACTCTTAATGCTCTATGACTATTTATCATCTCACTTTCTTCCTCAGTAAGTCTTGGCCTGTATCCTACGTCTTTTTTAGTACTCATCTTCAGTTGTTTTTTGTGTTTCTCGTAAAACTATCTGCAACTCTCTTATTGAGGACTTTAGAGATTCAGTATCTTCATCCATTAGTGATTCGTAAATATCGTCACTAAGTGAATTTATTCTTTCCATTAAAAGATTTATAAAATTTATGGAATTATGGTTGTGTATTTGTATTGCCATTTTATAATTGTTTCCTAAATTTAACATAAAAAAACAATAAAAAACAAAATAGTTATTAACTATCCATTTGGTATATTAGGCTTTTACCAAAAACCTCATCTATCTTAGATATAGCTTTGTAAATGACTTTTGATCTTCTTTTTGTTTCTTCACGATCTTTCTTTAAACTATCTAATCCCAGGTTAGTGTACATCGTACAATCAATTCTAAGAAGCTCATCAATCTTCTTTTTATCTGCCCAACTTTTAAAGTCTATTATCTTCTGTATGTCTTCAAATTTATAATCCATTTTCTATTTTTTCTAGTGTTAATAACTTTCTTTTTAAATCTAATATTTTTTGTCTTATCTGTTCTTTTTCAGTGTTTATAGTCCCAATCTTAGCAAGGCATTGTAAATAGTTTTCTTTAAACTTTGGGTCAAAATCTATAAGTGATTGACCTGATCTAATTCCAAACAATATAGTTGCATGACCTCTATTAAACAATTCACCTATTTTTTCAAACGTGTAAAATTGTGTTTCCCTGAATATCATGTAGGCTATTCGTCTAGCATCAACATATTCTCTTTTTCTAGTGTTTTTAATTATATCCAAAACCCCAGTTGCTGACTCTACAGCTTCTATTATTAATTTTTCTGAATTTTTCATTTAATATATTTATTAGAGTTTATATAGTCTAGGTATCTGTCTACTTCTATTTCGTTAACGTCTATTAGTACAGTAGGAGCGCAATCAGCTTCTCTATAGTAATCTAAAACAAAAAATATATCAATATCTTTTTTTAAATTAATATAACCAGCTATGCTTTGTATTTTTCCATCTGTGCTTTTTAATCCTATTAGCTCATCTATTTTAGATGCTATTTTATTTTTTACATCCAATTCAAAAGTATGCATTTGTTTTAGAAAGTACTCGTCCAATTCAAATTCATCCTCTATATACTTCTGTTCTGACTCCATGCTTTTCTAATTCTTTTAATCTAAATTCTTGTAAGGCAGACACCCTGCCCTTTGGCTTTTTTACTTCTGAAAATATAACCCCACAGTTAGGGGGTATAGCAACAAGATCAGGTATCCCATTCTTATTAGTCTTAATAAGCTTGATAACATAGTACCCTTCAGCTTCTAATTGTTTAATTCTCTTCGCTTGTATTTGTTGTTCTGTCATTATTTCCAGTCTTCTGGCCATAACTTCTTAGCTATTTCCTTTCCTACTATCATTACTACCCAGGCTAAACATAGCCAACCAATTGCTTCTATCATTGTATTTAATTTAAAGTTAA
>TARA_B110000977_G_scaffold194839_1_pt1 | contig 10186 bp, 9 predicted proteins | sample TARA_B110000977 | Tara Oceans TARA_B110000977 (sample SAMEA4397798) | marine metagenome | biome: Polar Biome; feature: [SRF] surface water layer (ENVO:00010504); material: water (ENVO:00002006), including particulate matter (ENVO:01000060) such as... | depth 5 m | reverse complement strand
CACCTAATGACCCATGCGTTTTTTAAAGCGCTATTATTCTTGGGGTCAGGTGCCATTATTCACTGCCTGCATCACGAACATAATATTTTCAAGATGGGCGGTCTGAGAACTCGAATGCCGGTCACCTTTTGGAGTTTCATGATCGGCTCAGCGGCATTAGCGGCGCTACCGATGACCTCGGGATTTTTCAGTAAAGACCAAATTTTACTGCAGGCCTACCAACTCCCGGATATAGGGCCAGGGTTATGGATGGCTGGGCTCCTAGGGGCCTTACTAACCGCAATTTACAGCTTTCGATTAGTCTTTGTAGTGTTTTTTGGTAAGGCTAACACCGAGCCTGATAAAGATACGGGCTGGCGCATGGCTGTTCCACTCTCGGTACTGTGTTTGTTAGCGATGATTGGCGGTTGGTTCATGATTCCTGTGAGTGAGGTGTTCCCTGTAAGCGATGGCACTCATCCGGCACATTGGGTCGAATATGTTTCCATATCAGTGCCTATTGTTGGCGTACTAATCGCCTATCTCATATTCTATAGTGGCCGATTAAAAGTCGAGGGGCTTGCCAGTTCGACCTTAGGTAAGCGCCTTGGCCAATTTTGGCTCAGTGGTTGGGGTATTGATTGGCTCTATGACCGCCTCTTTGTAAAACCTTATTACGGCCTGGCTAATAGTCTTAAAAGCGAGCCTATTGACGCGATATACGGCTTAATCGTTGCGGTCAATCAAACCTTTAATCACTGGTTGAGTGTCGCTCAGTCGGGCCGCATACGCTGGTATTTGGCCAGTATGGTAGCAGGGTTGATTCTAGTGATTACTCTGGCCGCTAATTTTTCAGTGGGAGCGCTCTAATGGTGATGATTAACCTAATAGTGATCCTCCTCGTTGGTGGTCTGTTGGCTATCTTTTCTGAGCGCATTAGTGACACCATGCCTCGGAAAGTGGCTATGACTGTAGTCCTATTTGACTTGCTGTATCTACTTGTTTGTCTGTCAGGTATGCCTGATATTATCCAATTGCAGGCCCCTGTGGCCAATGACCCCTCGTCGTGGTTAATGCACTTTAAAGCTGACTGGATTCCAGCTTTCGGTATTAGTATTGAATTGGCACTAGATGGTATTAGTTTACTAATGGTATTGCTAACGCTGGTTCTTGGCGCCATCGCAATCAGTGCTTCATGGACGGATATTGTGGTACGCAAAGGCTTCTTTGAGGCTAACTTATTATGGTCACTTGCAGGCGTGCTAGGGGTGTTCATGTCTCTAGATCTAATGCTGTTCTTCCTGTTTTGGGAAGTCATGCTGATCCCCATGTACTTTATGATTGCCATATGGGGCCATGAAAATCGTGGCTATGCCGCCATGAAGTTCTTTATCTTTACCCAGGCCAGTGGTTTGTTGATGTTAGTGTCGATACTGGCGCTAGTAGCGGTCAATCATAGTGCCACAGGGATTTGGACCTTTAGTTACTTTGATCTGCTAAACACACAAATGGCTGAGCAAACTGCACATTGGATTATGCTCGGTTTCTTCATTGCTTTTGTGGTCAAGTTGCCGGGATTTCCTTTTCATACTTGGCTACCCGACGCACATACTCAAGCTCCGACTGCAGGTAGTGTCATTCTGGCGGGTATTCTTCTCAAGACAGGCGCCTATGGACTCATCCGTTTTGCAGTGCCGCTATTCCCTGAAGCGGCGTTAAATTTTTCATACCCGGCTATGTGGTTGGGCGCGGCAGGAGTGGTCTACGGCGCTATTCTGGCCTTCGGTCAAACCGATTTTAAGCGCCTAATCGCTTATAGCAGCGTCAGTCATATGGGCTTTGTGCTACTGGGCATCTATGCGTGGAATGAACTAGCACTGCAAGGTGCAGTAATGCAGATGGTTGCCCATGGGTTTAGTACTGCAGCGCTGTTTATGATCGCGGGGTCTCTGCAAGAGCGTTTGCATACAAGAGATATGCGAGAGATGAGCGGTCTATGGCAACAGATGCCGCGCATGGGTGCGGTAGCCATGTTTTTTGTCATCGCATCCCTAGGTCTGCCCGGGTTGGGTAATTTTGTTGCCGAATTTTTGGTGTTACTGGGACTTTTCCAAGTCAATGTTTGGATGACCATAATTGCCGCTAGTGGCTTGATTACCGGCGCGGCTTATTCACTGCTGCTTATGCAACGGTCCTTTCAAGGGGCGGTCAACAATAAGTGGGCCAACTATGGTCTTACTGATTTCGGGCCTCGTGAGATGTCGACTATGGCGGTAATGATGATCGCACTAATCCTGCTAGGCGTTTATCCGCAACCCGTATTAGATGCTGCCCAACCGGTATTGCAAAGTTTGCTTGACCTCACAACTATCCCGGCGCTGGCCGTAGCGGAGGCGACCCAATGAACGCGACTATGTTCTCTGCCTTGGCGCCTATTTTAATACTCTCTCTGACGGCTATTGTACTGATGATACAGGCGTCAATAAAAAGGGATGAGTCGGTGGCTTGGATAATTACCGCGGTTGGCTTTGTGCTCACTCTATGGGGTGCTATTTACGCGAGAGACTATGCTCAGTCGGTGACGATTTTATTACAAGTGGACCACTGGAGTTTATTTTTCACCAGCCTGATTATGATTGCATCATTAGTGACTCTAGTGTTATCCCGAGAGACATTTTCTTCGGAGGGTGAACGAAAAGAAGAATATTATTTGTTGTTAGTGCTGTCGGTATTAGGTGCGGTAGTGCTGATTCAGTCTAGCCACATGGTTTCGTTATTACTGGGTATGGAGCTCATGGGTGTCGCGCTTTACGCCATGATTGCGTTTCCGGAGCGCGGCCAGTTACCCCTTGAGGGCGCGATCAAATATTTGGTTTTATCAGCCTGTGCGTCGGCAATGTTACTGTATGGCTTTGCACTTATTTACGCAGCCACCGGTGAATTAAGCTATGCAGGTATTGGTGCCAAAGGCGCGTTAGCTTACTTGGAAAACCCTATGTTGATCATGGCGGGCAGTGCCATGGTGCTGGCAGGGATTGGCTTTAAACTCTCTGTCGCACCCTTCCATATGTGGACGCCGGACGTTTATGAGGGCGCACCTACCCCAGTGACAGGTTTCCTTGCTACGGTTTCGAAGGGTGCAGTATTTATCGCCTTAAGTCGTTTCTATATGGATGGCGCTCTTTATCAATACAGCGGTTTAAACACCGCATTAGTGGTCTTGGCTATTACGTCTATGCTGGTTGGTAATTGGTTGGCATTGCGTCAGCAAAATATTAAACGATTATTAGCTTATTCTTCGATCGCCCATTTTGGTTATCTATTGGTGGTGTTGATAGCCCTGACTTATGTGGATGCAGGGCTAGTCAGTCAAAGTATCACCTTTTATCTGACAGCTTATATTTTCACTACCTTAACGGCTTTTACGATAGTCTCGACGGTAGCTGGTGAAGACACCGGCAAGCAAGACATTAGTGCCTTTGAGGGATTATTCTGGCATCGCCCACTAGAGGCATCTGCCCTGACCATCGCTATGTTGTCATTGGCAGGTATACCCTTAACCGCTGGCTTTATGGCGAAGTTCTTCGTCATTACCGTTGGCATTCAGTCTGGTCTTTGGGGATTGCTGGCAGTCCTGGTGGTTGGGAGTGCTGTAGCTCTCTATTACTATTTGAGGGTTGTTTTCGCCATGACTAAATCTACCGAAAGTGCAGGGGAAACTGCAAATCGTCTAGAAAAGCTACTTGCGTTAGTCCTAATAGCCTCGATTTTAGTACTTGGTTCTTGGCCGCAACCGTTTATAGCCTATGCAGGTTTACTCTAGAGACCGGTTTGCATCATGGTTTATAACATAAGGAGTTAGTTATGCTACGTTCAGTTGATATCAGTGATTATATGATCCATAGACCGGTAAAAATCCATGCAGAGGACGAAATGTCCACCGCAATTGGGCTGGTCCTCGATAATAAAATATCTGGCATCTGTGTGGTTAACGAACAGGGCGATTTGGTGGGTGTGTTATCTGAAATGGATTGCCTAAAAGCCATTCTAGCCGCTACTTATAATGAGCATGGTGATCTTGGAACAGCTGGAGACTACATGACCACGGATGTTGAATATTGCGATATTCACGCAGATCTGGTTGATGTTGCTGATGACATGATCAAAAAAGGTCACCGCCGTCGCCCGGTTTTAGATCACGGTAAATTAGTGGGGCAGATTACCTGTAGACAGCTATTGCGAGTGGTCAGTGAGTTTAATCAGCGAGCTGTTCCGCTCTAGAGTTTATGCTAACCCTTAATTATTGATCGGCTTTAGTTTTACTGACACTACGGTCATTATTTAATCTGTAGAGGTGGTCGGCTCTCTCGGGTATTGTCAGTAAACAGTGTTCTGTAATGCGCTGAAAATACCCAATAAAATGCTCAATTTCTTCTTCATTCATGGCGTTCGACGTTAATCTTTCGTTTTTGTGTAGTGTGAGAGCCTCAATTAACTTTTGTTCTTGTTCCAGACGCCATTGAAAAACCCTATCAAATGAAGGCGCGGCTAACATCACTAAGCGATCGGCCATGTTGAATAAAGTTTGGTAATCCCCCGCTAAAGCACTGTTAACATATTGCCGCCAGACACCGTCTGTATCATATTGCAGCTCCAAATCATTACTCGGTTCCAGTAATTCCTGCTGATGGACAGATTCGGCACCAAAGCACCAACCTTCAATGACAATTAGTCCCACCGGGCCCTGAATTGATGAGCTATCAGCCTTAGCCACGCGGTCGTCAGTACTTTTGTCAAAACGCGTTATGTATGTGTTTTTGCTAGTTTTAAGACGATTTATGGTGTCTATTGCCAGGTCAACATCATGGGTCCCCGGTACGCCCCGAGTGGCCAGTAGTGGGTGTATATCTTGGCTGAGTTTTTGTCGCTGTGCCTTGGTTAGGTAAAAATCATCGAGCGATAGTGGTACTGCAGTTACATTAAATTCGCTGGTAATACGGGTGCATAAGTAGTCTGCAAGGGTAGACTTCCCTGATCCTTGACAGCCGTTGATGCCAATTATCTGTGTGCTGTTTTGTCGCTCTAAAATATCACCAAACTCTTTCACGAGAGGCCCGAAATGAGTTTCGGCCGAAATGAGATAAGACGCATTTAAACCATTTCGGTCAAGAAACTGTGACAATGATGATTTCAATGGTTCGGGGGACCTTTTTGTGTATGCTTGGATCGACCTCAACATTACCATAAACGCTGATTTGATCAAATATTTATGCTTTTTTTTACTGATGCTATCAATTTATCATTTACACTATGAATCAGCATGCGACCTTACCTATCTTTGAGGAAAAAACGATGGACCACCTATGGACGAAGAGACTAGTTAACCTGTTACGCCTATCAGCATTGGTTGTTGCGTTTAGTTCCTCAATTTCAGCGAGTGCTAATAATGTCATTTTAATTATTGGCGATGGTATGGATGACAATCAAATTACCATCGCTCGCAACTATCTAGTTGGCAGTAATGGCAAGTTACTGCTTGACCAACTTCCGATGCGCAGTGCAGTGCAGGTTTTGAGCGTTGATGAAGATAACCCCAAGCGGGCAATTTATGTTGCCGATTCTGCCAATAGCGCCACATCGATGGCCACTGGAGGTATTACCAGTCCAGGGCGCATTGGAACTACTGCGGGAGCCGACCGAGATATGGTCAATATTGTCGAATTGGCGAAGCAACAGGGTATCAAAGTTGGTTTGGTCACTACTGCTAGCATCACGGATGCTACACCGGCCTCTTTTTATGCTCACGTCAACGAGCGTGGCTGTGAAAACCCTGAGGCAATGGTGAACTATGAAAAATATGCTGGGATTGTGATCGACTGCTCCCAAGATTTAAAAGGCAATGGCGGCCTTGGTTCGATTTCAGAGCAACTCGTTTCCTCGGGCGTGGATGTGGCATTGGGTGGCGGAATGAAACATTTTACGCCTCTCGCCGAGGATTCTGATGAGACTGTACTCCAGCTTGCTGCAACAAATGGCTACAAAGTCATAAGTGACGCTGAGCAACTTGGTGGGGATCATGGTGGTAAATTACTCGGTCTGTTCTCCCCCAGCACTATGCCTGTTAGGTGGCATGGCGAAGATGGTCGAGAGGCTGAAAAAGCTAAAACTAGCTTTTTGCATCTTTTCCATAATATGCTGGGGACAGTAACTTATCCTGAGCCTATGAGCTGTGAGGATAACCCTGATTATCCCGGCATGCCGAGTTTGGCAGCGATGACTACCACTGCATTGGCTGAGCTACAGACTGATGAGGCCAGTTTTTTCTTGATGGTGGAGTCAGCATCTATCGACAAACAGGCCCACGGACGCAAGGCCTGTGGCAGTATTGGTGAATTACAGCAACTCGATGAAGCTCTGGCTGTGGCACTGGAATTCGCAAAATCAAGCCCTGATACACTTATTCTAGTGACTGCAGACCACGGTCATGCGGCGCAAATTTTGTCCGAGCGAACCATATATGAGGGCATTGACATACCTATTTATTCGCCAGGTTATTTGGTTCGGGTTAATACGCCAGAGGGTGCCATCATGACGGTGAATTATGCTACCAATAATTTTGTCAGTGAGGAGCATACCGGTATAAGTGTGCCTCTGCTGACGAATCAGGTAGGCATTGGCAGAGTGGCGGCGATGATCAGGCAGCCAGATATTTTCACCCTGGTTAAAGATTACCTGCTGGATTAGCCAAAATCACTTACCCATTGATAGGGAGCAAAAAGATATGATCACTGTCCATCATCTGAATCACTCGCGTTCACAGAGAATTATCTGGCTGTGTGAAGAGATTGGGGTAGACTTTGAAATTGTCACCTATCAGCGCGATCCGGTAACTAATTTGGCTCCGCCAGAGCTAGAACAGATACATCCTCTAGGAAAGTCGCCGGTGATCACTGATGGTGATCATACAATTATAGAGTCTGGCGCCATTATTGACTATTTGTTGCGACATTACGGGGGTGGCCAGTTCTTGCCCGCGACAGATAGTAATGACCATGAACAATACCTTCAATGGTTGCACTACGGAGAGAGTGGTGCAGTACTGCCATTAATGCTTAAACTCTATACCTCTAAATTGCCCGATGGTGGCGAGGCTCTGAAACCGCGAATTAACGACGAGTTGACCCGGCACTTGGGTTATATAGAAAAATCCTTAGAAGGCGTTAACTGGTTTGTTGGAAATACATTTAGCGGTGCAGATGTTCAGTTGTCTTTTATCGCCGAAATTGCCCCCATGATGTATTCGGTTGATAAGCTACCCAACCTAATGGCATTTCGTAACCGTTGTCATGAGCGACCGGCCTACCAACGCGCTATAGCCAAAACAGACTTTTATGCCTATGGGCCAAAAAATTAAAGAGTGTCTTGATGAATAAACGATTGGATACCCCTATTTTGATTGGTTTTGCTTTAATGCTTTTAACAGCGTGTAGTGAAAACCCATCGACCATGATGTGTCTGCCGGAGTCTGAGGCCAATAGCACAGTTAATATTAAGGGCGGAGAATTCAAATTTGGCGACAACCGTTATTATCCTAATGAGGGACCCATTAAAGTTGCTCAGGTCGCTGACTTTAATATTGATAAAACCGAAGTAACCAACGCACAATTCAGAGCCTTTACTGACTCCACCGGGTATCTGACTGCGGCAGAGCGCGGTCTTTCCGAGCTAGAATTTCCTAATATTCCTCCTCAGTTTAGAGTGCCTGGATCTATGGTGTTTGTTGCCCCTGATCTAGATAAGCCGAGCTCGCCAGCCACTTGGTGGCAGTTTATTCCCGGCGCTAACTGGCGGCACCCTGAAGGGCCTGACAGCAATATAGAGGGTAAGAGCGCCTTTCCGGTTGTGCAGATCATTCATGCCGATGCGATGGCATATGCACAGTGGTTGGGTCGAAGATTACCCTCAGAAGAAGAGTGGGAATATGCCTCTCGCGGGCGCTTAGAGGGTGCATCTTTTTCATGGGGTGAAGAGGACCCTAATTTGGGCGTATCCAAGGCCAATACCTGGCAGGGTCGCTTCCCTTACAATAATATCAATGAAGATGGCTTTGTCGGTAGTTCTCCGGTGGGGTGTTTCGCCGCAAATGGATTAGAATTGTATGATATGACGGGTAACGTATGGGAATGGACAGATACACCTTATGGCCCAGATCGAAAGCGCGATTATGGAATAGATGGGTATGACCCCCAGCAATCTGGTGTAACCGTTAAAACTCTCAAGGGTGGGTCATTTTTATGTTCTGATAATTATTGCCAGCGATTTAGACCAGCCGCACGACAGGCTCAAGATACTACATTGGCATCTTCGCATATAGGCTTTCGCACAGCGGCAGATGTCGCTGATAAAGGTGATAGCTAGAGGGTTTGATGCGCTTACCAGTTGGTATAAATTACTATAGCACCAAGCGCTGTAACCACCGAAAGACCCAAAAAGGTATAGACTAAAAATCGGTTAAGAGTTGAATAAGTATCTTTCTCTGAGTGCTGTTTTAGGTCGGCCATTTCCTCGATTGTAAACCCGGTCTTCACGTTGTGAGAATGATCGGCTATAAAGGCTTTGGCATCTGCGAGCTGATGGTCAAAGACTACCCACAACCCAACCGAGAAAGCACCGGTAACCCAGCCCCCTAGGGATTGCGAGTGCTTAGATGAAACATGAGTCAAGATACCTTGTTGCTCAAGATTGAGGGCATCTGACTCTGCATGGCGATTAGATAAATACTGGTACAATAGTTTCAAGAGAAAACCCATTTTCCGATTCGTATTACGATAACGGTATCCCCAAGAATTTTCAAATAGTTTGCTTAGAGCGGAGGCTACAATTCTAAGATGTTACTTTTTGGTAAACTCGTAGGTAAAAATGTATTGGAGTAATGAGTTGATCAAGAGACGACAGTTTTTCTTGTTGATCAGCAGTAGAGTGCCAGTAATAAGGGGTCATGGTTAGCAGATCAAAAATATCTGTTCCCTTGACGGTGATCATTGATTTTATTTGAATTTGGCTTTGGAGACTAAAGCTAGGGTGTTCATCCATAGCCTTAAAATTGCCCTCATGCGGCTGGTGTTGATCGTAAATATATGAGGTGAGACCGGTGAGGTGCTCTTCTCCGGGGCCCACCATAATAAGAATGCCGCCGGCACTGAGGACTCGTGCAGTCTCGTTAGGGCAGATGGGTGAGAAAACTGATAGGGCCGTGTCGATACTGTTACCAAACAGAGGTAATTTATAGGCACTGCCTACAATAAGTTGAGCATTGAGTGCACCCTTAGCGGCGAGACGTACGCCGATTTTGGAAATATCCAAACCAAGTAGCTGTAAATTTGCATCGCCAATCATAGCAGCGTTACGCAATTGCTGCAGGTAATAGCCCTCACCACAGCCAATGTCGAGCAGAGTTTGTTGAAACCCCAGAGGGGTTTTGATTAACGCTGAAATAATCCCATCAGCAAGCGCTTGATAGTAACCACCGTTTAAAAAACGCTGACGACTGCGCATCATTTGGTCACTATCACCAGGATTTTTGCTGCGTTTGTGCTGAGCGAGGTGCAGGTTTAGGTAGCCCTCGCGTGCGACATCAAAACTATGTTGGTTGCTGCATCGATAGACCTTGCCGATAGTATCGGTAGTATGAAGTTGGCCATCGCATATAGGGCACTTTAGTGCGATGGCGGGACTGGTTGTGGGGTTTAAAATAAGCCCACCACCTCGCCACTTTCATCGATATCAATATTGTTTGCCGCTGGTACGCGCGGCAGTCCAGGCATAGTCATAATGTCACCACAGACCACCACGATGAAGCCAGCACCTGCTGAGAGGCGAACTTCACGGATTGCCATTACATGATTATCCGGCGCACCCTTGAGATTGGGGTCGGTGGAGAAGCTGTATTGGCTCTTGGCAATACACACAGGAAAGTGCCCGTAGCCAGAGTCTTGAAGGCTTTGGATTTGATCGCGAATTTTTTGATCGGCAATAATGTCATCTGCACGATAGAGACGCGTGGCAATGGTTTTAACCTTGTCCCAAATGGGCATTTCATCCGTATATAGAGGCGCGAAGTTAGCGTGACCACCATCGACCAGCGCCACTACCTCATGGGCAAGTTCCTCAGTGCCGGCGCCACCATCTGACCAATGGGTGCATTCAA
>TARA_B110000977_G_C11090354_1_pt1 | contig 10189 bp, 7 predicted proteins | sample TARA_B110000977 | Tara Oceans TARA_B110000977 (sample SAMEA4397798) | marine metagenome | biome: Polar Biome; feature: [SRF] surface water layer (ENVO:00010504); material: water (ENVO:00002006), including particulate matter (ENVO:01000060) such as... | depth 5 m | reverse complement strand
GTTTCAGAACCGTTACTGGTATCGCCATCTTCGATGGACGTCGAAACGTCTTCGTCCTCGCTGTCCAGCAGCGGTACAGTCAACCCTCCACGTTTCCCGAAAAAACCCCTGCCCCGCTGCGACGAGCCGCGGGTAGAATTTGATGAGATTTGTCTATCATCACTATCATCGTCTGACTGATTGCCCATACCCCGGCTGGATCCAGCAGATCTTCCTCTAGCACGTCTGCCATAGTGCTTGTCAAAGTATTCATCGTCGCTTTCCGCGGCCTCCGCTGGTATCGCGCTCCGGGCCAACGCAAAGGCCAACCCAGCATCTATGACTTGCACCACCAGCGCTGCGATCACAACGCCGCGCGCAAGAGGGACGTGCGCGTGCACTACGCCCCACACCTTGGCCTCAGCGCCCGTTACGTCGGGCGTTTTAATAATGAGACCAGGATCCGAAAATAATAAAATCACGAAGACGAATTGTATAATCAGGGCAAAGGCGACCAAGTACAAATGAAACCCAACGCCGCACCGGCACTTGTTCAAAAAGTCAGCGCCGATCAAACCCACACAGGCGGCGAAGGACATGTACGTGCCCAGAACGACGAATGCCCAGAGGAACCTGCAGGGAAAGGGTAAAGAGAGTGAGCGCGCACAAAAAACCATTTGGTGAAAAAATACGCCGAATCAAAAAGCAAATCTTCACTTGTTGCTTTCAAAAAGAGACGTGACTAGGCTTGGCGTTTGGTGAAGACGTTGGCAGGTCGCACCATGGTTCCGTGTTGAGCACGTGCTCGATATGGGACGTGGGCGGCGAGGCTGGTAATCCCTGTCCCGGCGGAGGCGTCGGGGGTGGGGAAGCGGGAGCCAGTGAGTCGTGACGCGCGCGTGTCCAATGAAGCAGCCAGTACCCGGCGGTTAATCCGACGCCCAGTCCAAGCAACAGCAACACCCAGTTCGTGAACTTCAACGCGTCGCGCAGGAATTTGTGAACCGACGGACGCATGACGACCGACGAGGACGAGGAGTCACCCGTCCGCGCCTGTGTTTGTCAACGAGACGCGCGTCGGGGAGTGGCGCGGTTGTGCTTGTGTGTTGTCTCTCTCCAACTCATGTGGCCAAAAACTCCCGCGAAAATCGCGGTGTTGATTTTTTTTTTCGCCCCTTTTCGATGGCGGCGAAGCGTCGCTGATCGCCGTTCGTTCGTCCCACTGTCTCCTGCGCCTTTGCGCTGCAACGACGCGAGGCCACCTTCGGTTGCCCTCCTCCCTTAGCGAACGAACGCCTCGACGGAGCGGACGACTAAGTCGGCCGACACCCCGTCCCACTCGCTCCGATCGGCGACCAAAAAGATCCATCCGGAAGCAATCCACCCAACATGATGCAAAAGTTGCTTTCCGTCACCACGAACCGCCTGTTGGCATGCGCGGCGCCGAGAGCGCGGGGGTTGGCGGGCCACAACTCTTTGACCTCTCGTACCTTCGCCACTTCCACCGGTAAGATCCCCGCTGCTCCCATGGTGTACGTCGCGGGTGAGGAGATGACCCGGTACACCATGGAGTTGATTCTCGATCGGTGGGTCCGCCCCCATGTGGACACTTCCAAGTGGGAGTTCTTCGACCTGCGCGCCAAGAACCGGGACGACACCGAGGACCAAGTGTTGAAAGATGTGATCTCCGCGGGCGCACGAATTAAGGCGATCTTCAAGGAACCCACGATTACACCAACTGCTGACCAGGTTAAAAGGCTGGGGCTGAAGAAAGCGTGGGGCAGTCCCAACGGCGCCATGCGACGCGGGTGGAACGGCATTACAATCTCGCGAGACACCATCCACATCGACGGCGTGGAGCTGGGGTATAAGAAACCCGTTTTTTTCGAGCGACACGCGGTGGGGGGGGAGTACAGCGCGGGGTACAAGATTGTCGGGAAGGGCAAGCTCGTAACGACGTTCGTGCCTGAGGGCGAGACGACGCCAATTGTGGTGGACGACCGCGAAATCGTCGACAACCTCAACGCGGTCGTTACCTACCACAACCCCCTGGATAATGTCACTTCGCTGGCGCGAATCTTTTTCCAGCGATGCTTGGATGCTGGGATCACGCCGTACGTCGTGACAAAGAAGACGGTTTTCAAATGGCAGGAGCCGTTTTGGGCAACCATGAAGAGCGTGTTCGACGCCGAGTTCAAGGACAAATTCGTGGCGAAGAAGATCATCAAAGAAGAAGCGGATTTGGTGCATCTCCTTTCCGACGCCGCGACCATGAAGTTAGTGGTGTGGACGGACGGGGGGTTCGGCATGGCCGCGCACAACTACGACGGCGACGTGTTGACGGACGAGCTGGCGCAGGTGCACATGAGTCCAGGGTTCATCACTTCGAACTTAGTGGGCGTCGATAGCGAAACCGGAACGCTGATCAAGGAGTTTGAAGCGAGCCACGGCACGGTGACTGACATGGACGAAGCCCGGCTCAGGGGCGAGGAGACTTCACTGAACCCGCTAGGCATGGTGGAGGGCTTGATCGGCGCCATGAACCACGCCTCCGACGTGCACGGTGGCGCAGACCAAGTGCACCCGTACACAAACTCGCTAAGAGCGACGATCCACAAGCTGTTCAGGGAAGGAAGAGGCACGAAGGATCTCTGCGGCGCCGGGGGGCTCACCACCGAGCAGTTCATCGACGCGGTCGCCGAGGCGCTGCCGGAAGAAATTAACAAGTGAGGAGAGTTGAGTAAGTGTATGCGTAGAAGTGCAACTTGAATAACATATGAATCATCGAAACTTTCTCGAATAAACAATACTACACTCTACGCGAACAGCGCTTTGGGGGCGACAATAGCCCCCACAATCTTAAAACCCTTGACACCGTGTCGCGCCCCAAGCCCGCGGATGCTGACTGGCACGCGCGACGACGTGTTTGCGACGACGCGGACGGAACGGTGGGCTGAAGTTTTGTGCCCGAGGGAACACACCAACCCCGCGTCGCCGCTGCGGTTGACGCCGTACTGGTTCGCCGATCGCGAGGGAGTTCTTTTCGCGGTCGACGGGATGCTCGGAGGCTTCACCGTCGCGCCTGGGTTCTCTTTCGCAACGCTCGACTTCTCAGGTTTGGATGGGACAGCAGCCTTAGAAGCCCCCCCAGCTTCAGAAGCCTCTTTGCTTTTCTTTTTAGAACTAACCCAGCCCTCTGTTTTGCGCCTTCGGGGCAGCTTAACTAACTCCCCAAGGTTCTCCACCATGCGGTCGACGTGCTGCGCGGGCAGCCCGCACTCGCGACAGGCTCGTACTAATGACTTGCGAGCCTCGCTTCCAGGTCTTAAACTCACCCCCGCCTCTGCGATCATTTTAGTAGTAGCCGTGATACCAGCCACGTCACCAACCTGCCCATAGCCCCAAACCAGGTGGCCGAAGGTCCGGTCGTTCGGTGCCGCGCACCACGACTTGGGACACGCGAGCATCTCCTCCACCACCCTTCGGGCATTTCCCATATCGCCAACCGCCGCGTACGCGCTGACCACCGTGGTCCACAGCACGACGCCGGGTTTCATTTTTTTCTTCTCGTCCTTCGGGCCGACGTACTTCGCAACAGGCTCAGCGGCTGACTCGTTACTCAACGTTTTAGCGGTGGGGTTCTTTGGGTGGAATTTACCCCCCGACGCGGCGCTCGCGTTTTTTGATTTCTTCCCTCGCCCGATGTTCTTTTCATTTTTTGAAATATTCTCAGGGGGCGCGTCGAAAGTCCTGATGCGGATAAGCACCTCTTCTGCGCCCTTGGGGTCCCGGGCTCGTGCGTACGCTTTGATCAGCGACCCGAAAGCGCGTTCATCGGGCGACACACTTTTATTGACCATCTTCTCAAGCACCTTCTCTGCCAACACCACGTCGCCCTGGTTCGCCCAATGGTCCATAAGTGAGGTGTAGCTCGCGACGTCGGGCGCTATTCCCAGCGATTCCATGTCCCACGTCCCTGACCCTTCCAGTTCTCTGAACACATCTTGCGCCGCCCCGACGTTCCCAAGAGATAAATACCCGCGTAACAGCATGTTGAATATATCAATGGAAGGCACGACTTTGTCCCACTGCATTTGGTTTAGTAATCTTCGTGCGTCGCCCATCCTCCCATCTCGCACATAGTGGTCGATGACCATCCCATACGAAGCCGCTACTGGCCGTGAAATTCGTCCCTTCCGGTCCGCCACGCGTTCCATGTCGTATTTTTCCAAGTTCCAGCGTTTTAACACACCCTCCGCATCCTCCGGTGAATCCACGGCGAGGAGCCCAAGAATGAAGGCGTGGTATATTTTTTCGTACACCATTAGGATGTCTTTCTCGTTCGTGTTTTGATTCGTCGAAATCGTCTCCACCATGGAGATTATTTGCTCGATTTCCTCTGAGTGGCCGCCGATTCGCGCCAAAGCAGAGACTAGCGGAGGGTACGTCGCCGCAACAGGCGCGATCCCTGCCTCGATCATCTCTTTGACTAATCTCCTCGCTTGAATTGGTTCGTCTGCTACACACCACGCGTGTATGCAAACGTTGTACGCCTGTACATCTGGCTCGAGGTCCGCCTCACGCATGCGCCCCAAGATGTTCTCGCACTCCTCGGGGGCGCCGCACTCGCCCAGCGCCGCGGCTAGCGCGGTGTACGTCTTGACCGTCGGCCGGTGCCCGTCCTCGACGAGCAAATCTAACTCGTTCCAGATTACATCGCAATCGCCCAAGGTCCTGGATCCGCCTCTCCGACCCAAGGCTTTCTTGCGCAGCCTCGACAGCTTCTGCGTCGCGACGTGCACAGGCCAGCACGATTTGTTGTTTTCGCACTTCTTACACTTGAATTTGGGGGTCGTGGGGGTCGTCGGGGAGGTCGGGTCTACTAGTGCGACCGCGGATGGCGCGATGCCATCTTGCGACGATGATGAGCTCGCGTCCTTTGACGTCACCGCGCGCACATCCACGTCATTCTCCACTGCACGCGCAGCCGCAGACGCTTCCACCCACTCCTCGTCCACCGACGTGGTCACGGATTCGCCCGCGGACGCCCCGACGGGACCGCCTCCGCGGCCGTTCGACGACATCCCGAAGGCGACGCGCACACACAACTGGCAATCTGTGACGTGCAGCAAGCGAAGATCATCATAAGATTTTTTGATCGGCTGCGCGAGTGCGTGATCTGGTGTTTGTCCCTCGTTTGACGGTCTGTTGACGATCTATGGACTAGTTCCGCCATCCACAGATCCAACGCGTCCGAGGCTTGACATTAAAATTCTTCGTGTTCAGCAGACGCCATAACCAACAATTGCCTCTCTTCCTCGGCCAGAGCGTCTTGCCCCTCCCGCGCCCCGACAACTCCGTTGGGGCCTGCATGGCGTCCGACGTCGCGTTCGTGCGCCGCGCGCTTGATTCCTGGCTCGCGTCGACCTCGGATTCGGGGTCTTCCCAGGACAGTACCGGTGCGGTTTTCCAACCATCCGATTCGCAGCAAAAAGAGGCGTGTCATTTAGCCCATCGTTTGGAGCTGGCGCGAATCACGGCTGGTGGCGTGGACGAAAGACTAGTTGAGCTTAGGGCACGGCTAGAAGCTACGAATCGAGAGGTACAACGCGCGGAGACCGACGTACAACTCGCCAACCGACGGCTTCGGTTTGCGAAATGTAATCAATCAAAACTCGCCGAGCTCGCGATGGGCGACGATGCCGGCGCTTTTCCATCCGTGTTCGACGCTAGGGGCGATTTGTTGGCGCGAAACATTCGCGAGGCGAGTCGCGATTCCACACGGTACGAACAAGCAGTGTTAGCATTAGAAAAACGCAAAACCTTAGTCACAGATGAACTCCTAAAACACACTGGAGCGGGGAGGTAATAGGCGAATGCAGATCGCGTCTAATAGATAGCTAGCTAGCTAGAATTAAATAGATACTCCTAAAGCATACATCACACCCCTCTAACCGCTGGGTTAAACTTCTTCAACGCGATATCATCCACCCCAGACGCTGATGCTGATGATGAGGATGACGAATCAGAATCACCATCCTTCGCTAATCCCTTGAGTTGCTCGTGAAGCGCCGTCCTCACGATCGGAAGAAGCTCCCCCCCCTGTTCCAGCGCTAGCGCTAGCCGGTGGTTATCAACGTGGTGCGTGGTAATTTTTACAGTACCGCCTGCTTCACTGGAATACGAAACGACACTGTCACCGCCCGACAATGTCTCACAAACAACCCCGGCTTGGTCCATGTCGTGCTGCCACGTCCCGGTGTGGATGAACACGTTTGATTTATTTTGCACGCTTCTGTTTACGGCGGCAATCATCGCTCGTTCGTACTGCTTCATCCAAGGCGCGGATCTCCCGGGTCTGATTGAGGCTTCCACCAAGTCGACTTGCGGGCAAAACGCCAAACTACAATCCGCCAGGTCCGCGAATAACAGCGCCGCTGAGGCGCCCATCGAGTCGCCGAGATGGATCACCTTTTCGTATCTTTTGGAAACTTCGCCAATCGCGGCGCGCCACGCGATTTGTGATTTCTCGCCCATGTCTTGATTTTCGAAACCATCGCCGCCGTACCAGCTACGCGTGCTATCACAAACGTAAAGCACGTCGAAGCCTACCTTCGCACAGTGCACCGCCGCCGCAGCACCCGCCCCAGCCCCCCCAACATTGTTCAAACCCCTTTGCGTTATGTCGAGTTTTAATTTTTTTAACAGACCGCCCCAGTTTGGCACACCAGGCGCGCTGCCAAACGCAACGATGAGAATAGGTGACGTTTCATCTTCCCCTCCTTCGGATCGAAACTTGCTGTTGACCTTCCACCGGTCGTGCTTGAAGTACCCCCTGGGTTGCGTTGGAGCGCCCCCAGCCACCCACGAGCTCACCGTACTAACCTCGCTAACCTTGACAAAATCGGGTGTTTTCTCTTTATTAATTCCTGCTCTCAACAACTGATCCGTGTCCACGCCTAAAGTCGCGGGCAGGCCCTTGCGCTTCCCTCCCCCACCCTCAGAGGCGTATTGAATGTACCCACTCAGCGCTTTGCCCTTGTCTTCGTCAAAAGCACAGCCCTCTGCCCAAATTTCTTTGAGCGAAACGTTTCGCGCTAACGATTGCGGCAAACTTTTTAACTCTGGATTGGCGTACACCCAGAGCTGGTTCAGCATCATGGCGTCCCCCAGTTTCTCGGGAAGCGTTTCTAACAAATTTTCTGCCACGTTTAAGCGTTTCAATCGCCGAGCATCACACAACGAGTCTGGCACTTCCGTTAGCAAGTTGCCCTGCACCGCGATGTCTTCCAGGGACCGGCACTTGGTACCCATGTCTGATGGTAACTTTTGTATCGCGTTGCCGTGAAGGTCAATCGTTCGCAACGAAACGCACGTTACGATCGATTCGGGTATCGAGCCTAGTCTGTTCCCTGGGACGGAAAGCTCTTCTAAATCGGCTAGGTTTCCTAATCCGGGTGGCAAATATTGTAGCCTGTTTCCGGCGAGCATCAGAGTTCGTACTGACTCGCACTGCTCGATTGTTGAAGGTAAGTTACGTAACAAGTTGCCGTGCGCCCACAGCCCTTCCAGGCGCACACAGTTTCCTATGCCATCGGGAAGTTTGCGTAACCTGTTCCCCGCCAGCCCCAGCCGCTCTACATTTTTCAGATTACCTATTGCATCGGGAAGGGACGTGAGCTTGTTGTTACTCAGTTGGAGGTCTGCTAGATCGGTCAGGGTCCACACTTCGTCCGGTACGCGGCGCAACCCAATGCCAGTTAAATCTAATCGACCGCCCCCACCTTTCGCTTTACGAATGCGCTCGATTACTTCTTGGGGGGTAATTGTCAAGCCCTGTAGGCACGGGTCATCCAGCGAGGTCTTGGTTGTCCCGCCGTCCACGAACTTCCGTTGCTCGTCATCCCACAGCATTTGTGGGTCGCCGTCGCCGTCGGCGTGTGTTACGACGACTCGGGAGCGGATGGGTGATGGGGACACACAGGACGTGCCGTGTGTCCTTCGGCCGCCCATTGGCCGCCGCGACGCCGATGCCGACGACGACGGCGTGGCGCGCGCGCGCGTTACCGAGACGCCAGCCGCAAGCGCACAGGATGACGCCATGATGGACGCCGGGGAAGTCTCACGTCCGTCGCCCCAGGCGGGCGGCGGGGACTACTGAATGAGACGTCGAGGGCGACAACTTTTATCGGCACCGCCTGCAGAGAATTTTATCTCGAGCTCCTCGGAAAAGGCGGCGACACCGGCATAGGCTAACTGACTTGCATTGGCCCATAAAGTGCGTCGCTGCTGACATGGCAAGCGCACTCATTTTCAGTCGCAACATCGCCTTCTCGAACAAGTTCCCGGCAAATTTTTTTATCGTCATGGAAAGCGCGTGGACGAAATCGTCGCTTCGTGCATAAGGTAGCATAGCGCCCCGCAACCCCCGTGTCCGCGCGGGAGGCCTCCGCGGTTCTGAGCGACCGCGAGGCAATATGGAGGGGTTTCAGCCCGCGCCGGGCGTGGAGGGCCTTGTCAACCGTCGCACCGGCGAGCGCCCTCGTGATGCGCCGGAAAAAGAAAAAACTACTCCATCCACTTCAGGCGAAGGCAGCGTATCATTGGGCGGCCCGGGTTCCCTGGCGTACAAGCACAACGAAGCCGACAGCGCGTCATCGCTAGGCAGCTTGATCAACGAAGTCGCGGACTTCGTCGTCCCAGAGCGCGTACCGGAGAAGATCCCGCACAAAGCCACAGGTACGTGTGCCCAAACGACGCTTCGATAATGATACGACAGCGGCGATATTTTCACGACCCTGACCTTCTCCAATCCTTTCCTCGCAGGATTCCTCTTCTGGTGTTTCACGATGTTTTTATGGACGCGCATCATGGGCTGGCTGTTCGTTCCCATGGGCGTGTACTTCGCCGGGTTAGTCTCACCAGCTTTCCTAACAATAAAGAAAGGAGACAAGCACCACCAGCACGCGGCGCAGGTTGGAATAGTAGTTATGATTTATGCGTTCTTGTTATCGGTGTTAGTGGTGTATCCGAACTACTTTTTATTTTTTGCACCCAAGTATGTGAGGTATACCTTTATTGCGTACCTGAGCTGGCTATCTTTACTCGACACGAAGGCTCCTAGCGATGGCAGTAGATACCTCCCCTGGACAAGACGCCTTCCGTTCTGGAACACGCTCGCCGATTACTTCCCCGTTCGTCTTCACAAAACAATCGACTTGGATCCAAACGGCAACTACCTGTTCGGGTACCACCCGCACGGCATAATCGGAGTAGGGGCGCTGATTACGTTCGCCACGAACGCAACGGGGTTCGACCAGGCGTTTCCGGGGCTGGATTTGAGGTTGTTGACACTAGCAATCAACTTTTACTTTCCCTTCACGCGCGAGGTGTTGATGGCACTCGGCATAAATTCAGTGAAAAAGGAAAGCGTGGTGAACAACTTGACGCGGGCACCCGGGGCGAGTATCGCGATCGTGGTTGGCGGCGCGGCGGAAGCATTAGATGCGCGGCCTGGGTGGGCGGTGTTGACCCTCGCGAGACGCAAAGGGTTCGTCAAGATGGCGCTGAAAACAGGCGCGAGTTTGGTACCCGTGTTTGCCTTCGGGGAAAATGATATCTTCGACCAAGTGGACAACCCTTCGGGCGGCAGCGTGCGGCGGTTCCAGCTGTGGTGCAAGCAGCTAATTGGCATAACACCGCCTCTGTTATACGGCCGTAACCTAAGCCGGGGTATCTGGAGACGCTTGAGTGGCCAGAAAACCGGCGTGATGCCGAAACGGGAGTCCATAGAGGTCGTTATCGGCGCGCCTATCGCCTGTCCGAAAACCGACCAGCCCTCCATAAAGCAAATAGACGAGTACCACGCGCTTTACGTTGCCGCGTTGAGGGAGCTGTACGACACGCACAGGCGTTTGTTTCACAAGCTGAAAAGGGAAGGCTCACACGACGACCTCACGAAACGCATGAAGCAAATGAAATCAATGAGGCTGAACTAGAAGAATTAGAAGAGAGAAGAAGAATGGGTGGAAGGGATTCTTGAAAGAAAAAAGAAAAAGTAATCGATTCTTATTATTTCTTCACTCCCAACTCTCTCTCTACATATCACCCATTACACGCCTCTTCCGTTGTACTTGAGCAGCACGCCATCGTTGCCGAGGATAAACCCGTTGGCGTTGGTGTTGAACTTGACGGTGTACAGGTTGGCGGC
>TARA_B110000977_G_C11090364_1_pt1 | contig 10210 bp, 9 predicted proteins | sample TARA_B110000977 | Tara Oceans TARA_B110000977 (sample SAMEA4397798) | marine metagenome | biome: Polar Biome; feature: [SRF] surface water layer (ENVO:00010504); material: water (ENVO:00002006), including particulate matter (ENVO:01000060) such as... | depth 5 m | reverse complement strand
AGTGCATGACCGTTCTGTGCCACTGCTGCCATCACGATCTCCTTGTCAGCCTGCAGAGTTTGGCTGGCGTGATACAGTGCACGCCCGTCCTGTCCTATTGCTGCCAACACAACATCCCTGTTATTCTGCATATCTTCACCGGCGTACTCCAGTGCACGACCGTCCTGTTCCACTGTTGCCATCACGATCTCATTATCGTTTTTCAGCTCATCAGAAGCGTACTCCAGTGCATAACAATACTGTGCCACTGCTGCCAACACAACATCCCTGTCATTCTGCATATCTTCACCGGCGTACTCCAGTGCAGCGCCGTCCTGTGCCACTGCTGCCAACACGACATCCTTGTCATTCTTCAGAGGTTTGCTGGCGTAATCCAGTGCAAGACCGTCATTTTTCACTGCTGCCAACACAACGTTCCTGTTATCCCGCCACTGTTCGGCGTACTCCAGTCTACTACCCTTTCTTCCAACTCTTTCCACCGCGTCGTTCTCGTTTTCTTTAACGTCAGAATCAGACTCGTCAGACATTTATAAAAGAAAAAGTGATCATACTTATAGTGTGTATCGAGATTGCGCTAATGGAGAGATCACAGATTATAGAATAAGTTTATAATGTTTTGGTGATTTGGCGCTACACGAACGTTGCGCTGGAGAGATCGCTTGTAGAATACAAGAATAATTAAAATCGGAGTTCATAATGATGTGGTGTGTAAACATGATCGTCCAAAGAATTGTCAAATGGTACTGTTATTGGTGATATTGGTAGTCGTGGTGTTTCGTCCAAAAATTCGGACGATGAATCGTCCGATTCATCGAACGATAAATCGTCCGTACTTGGTTCTGTTATTGGTAGTCGTCGTGATAATAATGGTGATGTGGGCACATAAGATTCGCCTGTTGATGGTGATGTTGGTAGTCGTGGTGTTTCGTCCAAAAATTCGGACGATGAATTGGACGATGAATCGACCGTACTTGATAATGATATTGGTGATGGTGGTGGTGTGGGCACATAAGATCCGCGTGTTGATTGTGATGGTGGTAGTCGTGGTGTTTCGTCCAAAAATTCGGACGATGAATTGACCAATGAATCGCCCGTACTTTGTACTGTTATTGGTGATGGTGGTGGTCGTGGTGGTTTTCTTGCTTGTTCCTTTGTGGGTGGTGTTCGTGGTGTTATTGGTGCTGGTGGTGATGTGGGCTCATAAGTATCATCAGAGTAATAATCAGATCCGCCTGTTGATGGTGAGAATAGTGGTGATGTGGGCTCATAAGTATCATCAGAATAATAATCAGATCCCCATGTTGGTGGTGGTGGTTGTTCTGGTGTAGGAAGACCGCCTGTGGGGGTTAAGGGGTACTGTACACCAGAAGCGTACTGCAGTGCATTCCTGTTCTGTGCCATTGCTGCCCTCACAATATCAAAGTCGTATTTTAACTCATCGGAAGCGTACTGCAGTGCACGACCGCTCTGTGACACTGCTGCCATCACGATCTCCTTATTATTTTTCAACTCCTCGGAAGCGTGCTTCAGTGCAAAACTGTTCTGTGTTATTGCTGCCATCACGATCTCCTTGTTGTTTTTCAACTCATCGGAAGCGAAACTCAGTGCATAACCTTGCTGTGTCACTGCTGCCATCACGACCTCCTTGTCATCCCACAGATCAATGGTGTAAATCAGTGCCCAACCGTTCTGTGTCACTGCTGCCAACACGATCTCCTTATCATTTTTCAACTCATCGGAAGCGTACTTCAGTGCATCACCGTTCTGTGCCACAGCTGCCATCACAACTTCCGGGTCATCCCGCAGATCCATGCTGGCGTACTTCAGTTTAATGCCGTTCCGATTCACTGCTGCCATCACGACATTCTTGTCATCCTCGCGCTCAGAACCGTCAGAACTGTCATAACCAGAACTGTCAGAATCAAAATCAGAATCAGAACCAGAACTAATCATTTATAAAAGAAAAAGTGATCATACTTATAGTGTGTATATTTATATTTCTGCGAGACATGTTGGATGTACCTGTACTTCGTTGTGTGCGTATTGTATGACTCCCGATCGGATATATTTTCCAACGATGTCGGTGCCTCGAATGCGTACAAGGGTGTGCGTTGGTGGGACTGTGTACGAGCAGAGCCGGACCATGCCGCCCGACCGCAGCAGGACGCCTCTTGATCGCCTCGCGACGCTCTGCAGGAACGTCCACCACTTGCCTCGCTGCAGCGCGCGTTCAAAGAGCTTCTTCTCTTTGGGATCGGTGGGGGTCGGCAGGACGAGTGTCCCTGTTGGTAATCTGGTGGGTGTTTCTCCGATGCCCACCAGGCGCAGGTAGTCAGGATTGGGTGCCGGACGACGCTGCACGGGCTGCTCCCGCGGTGGCAGCGTCTCGGAGACGCGCAGACACCAGGTGTGCACCCACACCACGCGCTTGCAGAAGCTCACGCTCACCATGCCGTCCTTCCGCGTGCTGCCGAGCACGACAACGGTGCCCTTGACGCCAAAGATGTGCCACACGGAGGCGGGGGGGACGTGTCGAGGTGCCATGTCGATGAACCGATGCCGCTTGTGTCGCGCTCCCCACCGCACCACTGCCACGTGTGGATCCCTGGTCAGCTGGAGACGCCCTGTGCGCCGCGCGTGCTCGTGCCACACCGTCTCGTCCATGTTGCCGTTGCATCGTCTTCCGAAAGGGTTCGCCATACTTACGCTTTGTACGTGTGCTTGTACTTACGCTTTGTACTTGCGCTTGTACTTGCGCTTGTACTTTTTGTACTTGTACTCAAGACCAGGACTCTCCAGTCTCTCCAGCTCCAGTCTCTTGTTGGACGCCTTTCTCTTCATCTTTTCCTCTGTGGTGCCGTACGCTTTGGACATGTAGTATTGTGCGTACGCTTTCTCTGCACTGGAGCTGAGGTATTTGTCTGGCATGGCGAGCGCAAACCAGTGGATGCCTTTGGGACACCCGCGACGAGCAAATTTTTTGACGCTGGGTGGTGGTGTCTGAACGTGCAGATGGGTGGCGGGTGGAAATCCAAGCGCGCGAAGGTTCTCAATGTGCTGCTGGCACTTGTGCACGCGCTTGTATCGAAACGTGTACTCTTTGCAGAGCGCAAGACCGTACTTGCACAACCAGAGATAGTGTGTGGGTGCGGAGCGTGCCCAGACTGCCGAAGGATGGTTCTTGTGCGTGCACTTGTAGGCGCCTGGTCCAAGTCCAGCACCGCTGGTGTGGACCCACCACACAGAGTACAGCAGCTGTGCGGTCTCTAGTGGCATCTTGACGATGTGAGTGTCAAACAGGAGCTTGACATGGAAGAGAAAGATGTTCATGGTTTATTTTGTGATTGGATGGTTCTTAAAAACGCCATAGGATGGGTGCACCCAGGGTATATAGCTCTGTGTCGTGGTATAAAATGCCCAAAGTTGTCAATTTGAACACCAAACTGCCTCGTAAAATGACGCGGTTGTCGTCGGTGTCGAACGTGGTGGTGGACTTTTGTCCGAAGCGCATGGTCCGCACGCTGTGCACGCAGATCAAGACGTCGAAGCGCGTGGTGGGATGCGTGGCGTGGCTGACGCACCCGTCAATTCTCCAAGCACTGGAGAGTGTTGACAGTGCGGTGATCATGACGCGGCACAAGAGTAATCGATGGTCGAAGCGAATTCAGAGCAAGATGGTGGGTGCGGGTCGTGGACGCCGCGCATCGCTGATGCACCACAAGTTTCTGGTGGGCTGTGACGCGGAGGGTCCGCTGTGGGTGTCTTTTGGCAGCTTCAACATGACGACGAGTGCCCTGTCCAACCTGGAGAACATGACAACGGTGCACGACCGCAGGTTGGCACGGGTGTTCTGCGACGAATACGAGCGGGTAGATCGGCTGCGGTGAGGGTTGTATGGCGAAGGTAACTGCTGGTACCTGCTGGTACGTGCCACGGCGAATATGCCCAGGGCAAAGCCAAAGCCAAAGAAGTGTCGCTATGACATTCGTGCGTTGACACCGTACGAGGGTGCTCTGGAACTTCCCCAGGTACAGAACTGTGTGGCAACCTTTTCACTGGGTGTGAAGAACATTAATTTGAAGGCGTTGTCGCTGCGTCTCAAGTACACGGACTACAATCCGATTCGTTTTGCCGCCATGACGATTCGTCTGGCAAACCCGCGCACGACGGCGCTGGTGTTTGGTTCTGGCAACATGGTGTGCACCGGGTCCAAGGACATTGACGGCTGCCTCCTGTCGTGCCGCAAGTACGTGCGGCTCTTGCAGCATGCCGGTGTGCAGGTGTGCTTCCATAATTTCCGCGTGCAGAACATAGTGGCGTCGGTGGCGGTGCCGCATCCCATCAACTTGTACGAGCTGTCGCAGGCGCACGGAGCACACGTCTCGTACGAGCCGGAGATGTTTCCCGGCATGGTTTTGCGCATTGATCGACCGAAGCTGGTGTTTCTGATTTTCCGCAGCGGTAAAATCGTGATTACGGGTGCCAAGAACTGGTTGGAGGTTGTCAATACGTACAGTGCGGTCTACAACCACATCATCCAACATTTTTTGGACGTGGGGAGCACGATGATGAGCAGTGCACTGTACAAGGGTGTAGTGAAGCAGAAGCGAATGGCAGCGCGAACCGGCGTGCCTACCGGCGTGCCTACATAAGGAGTTCTGTGCTGTAGTAAAATGTTCCGTTTTCTTGCCGGTGTTGCGACTGGGTGGATGTTGGCGCGCGCACCGCCAACTCGAGCAGACGTGGAGCGAGTAGCCAAGCAGTGTTCTAACCTGGTGAAGGCAGTCATGGCAATTGCTAACCAAAAATAATAAGTATGGCAACATACAAGCCCGCTCTTGATAATCATACAATTATGTGTACAAATCAGACCAAACTTAAACTGCTTATACAGCTTCTTCTCCAGACATTTGAGCCATCACTAGTGCCCAGCAGCCCTGGTCCTGTCCCTGTTCCTGTTCCCCCTGTTCCCAGCCTCAGCCCTGTTCCCAGCCTCAGCCCTGGTCTCAGTCTTGGTCTCAGTCTTGGTCTCAGCCCCAGTCCTGTCAGTCCTGTCGGTCCTGCCAGTCCTGCACCTGTCCCTGTCAGCCCTGGTCCTGTCCCTGTCAGCCCTGCACCTGTCAGCTCTGCACCTGGCAGCCCTGGCAGCCCTAGCCCTGGCAGCCCTGGTCCTGGCAGCCCTAGCCCTGGTCCTGTCCCTAGCCCTGGTCCTGTCCCTAGCCCTGGTAGCCCTAGCCCCAGCCCACTGTCTGATGCAGACGCAGACGCAGCAGCGGGTGCGATTGTTGCAGCGGTTTCCTACGCCTCTATGCTCTTTGTCCTCTGTTTTATCTCTGTTCTGGTACACTCTCACGGACGCTGGAAACGCCGTGGATGTGGACGCTGGCAGCGATCCCGTGTTGCACCCTACAAGGTACCCACGGCGGTAGCAGCCGAAAACATTGTCCTGGACTTGACAGCAAATGAGACGTAGATGAGACTATAAACTATAAACTATTCTCTTTCATGTACATAAATGAGTGCACGTGGACCACAAAGTCCCCATGCCTCACGTCCGTACACGACAAGCGGGTATGTTGCAACACCCTCGCAGAATCAGTTTGAGTACGACTTGGCGTACGAGAATGACGGGAGCTGGACGGAGATGCCCACGTCGTACGACAGCAGAACAACCCAGGCATCCAAGTGGGTGAAGAAGCGAGTCCAGAGCGCGTCCCAATGGATGCAGCGTGTGTCGCGGTGGTTGCGTGACACGCGGTAGTGTGGGACACAGTGTGGGTCAGTGTATGGCGACTTCCCACAATTGTGGCACCAACAACAAAAATGCACCAGTCGTTTGTCAACACTGATACCGAAGAAAACACATGGTCGGAGTGGCGCCCCATCTGTGCTATGATCACAATGTCGGTGACACTGATAGTGGTGGTGATCAACTGCATTCTCTTGGCGTGCATCGTGCATGCAGTGCAGTCGACGCTGTCGGACGTCACTATCATGCTGCCAGAGATGCGACGCACACTGTTTGATCTTGGTCAGCTCACACCAGAGGTGAAGCGCGGAATGGATCAGCTGAGTAAAATATGTACACAAATGAAGTGTTAGGTTTGATAATTTAGTATACGTACAACGTTTACAACTAGAGCAGTCAGCACCACAACCGCAAGGACACACACTAGGTGCAGCAGAGTCCAAAATGCCAGAAAATACTCCACATCTACACCTACTAAAAATAAGACACATTTACCTATCCATCCACATATACAGTACAGAAAAAATATGTACACGGCGCCAATACAACTGGTGCACGCCGCCTCTGCCGCCGGCTCCGGCTCCGCTGGCTCCGGCTCCGCTGCCGCCGCCTCCGCCGCCGGCTCCCCAATGGCGTGCTTGCAGATGGTGCAGACGCTGGTCGCCAGCTGCTGCTCCACGTCGCGCAGACAGCACGCGTGCACAACTGCCTGACATCTGCAGTCGGAGCGCTCAAGACAGGGCTCGAGACACACGTAACACGTCATCTCTGCATGCACATTGGTGCCCTGACTGCTCCGCCATAACATCAAGCAACACAATTTGTGCAGCAAGTATCATCCCGATACTCCTGAGACAACTCTTCACAGCTTGCATCTGCTAGTTCATTGGCACTTTTCCATACTTTCCCCGAAGTACAGATTCCATGTGAATACTCCGCAGGATAGTTAGTAGAATCATCAGTATCATCTTGATAGATAAGCACATTGTCCCACAGAAAACATCCTTCCGGAATAGGCGGTATGACAACACTGGTGTGGTCGAGTAGTAGTCGCCCGAATTTACACATTTGCCGTGCATAAGACTGAGTGGACGAAGGGTAAGTAGTATCGCAGTCAACTCCCTCGAATCCGTCCGCGCACGGTTGGGCGGCATATTGCCAAGTACTGGCATCAACAACATCTACACAGCTTGTATATAAACCAGATGTTATCCCAGGTACACTGTATTCAGTTGTGTCTATATAAGTGTGTATCGTACCAGTATAGCCATGGGTGTGTGCTGCGGCAAGACACTGTGCTCCACTATGAATACGTTGAATCGGCTTACAAGCGTTTCCCACCACCCGACCATCGTCATTTAGTGTTGTAGCCACCTTCGTAGTCTCCGGATCATGTACGAGACAGATTGAGTCGGTGACACTATTGTCAGATGCTTCAGTACCAGCATTCGATCCCTCGTTCCAGTGAATTTGGTTACCAAGCCATACAACACATCCCTTTGGCATGATACTCCAGCCTCCCGTGGTCACCTGTGGGAATGGGGCATTCGGATGATTGACAGCAGTATCTGCATCCAACTGACCTATTGACCGCAGTGCTAGTGCTGCAGCGTGACATTGCTCTTCCGTTGTAATAACTGTATTGGCAACACAGCCACCAAATTCAGGATCACTCGATGTATCAACCGCTATTTTTTCGACTTCAATAGTAATACCTGCGCCAGCCGCAAGAGTGGCGGAACCAAGTAGGAAGATGGATTTCATTTTTATGATGGGGATGCACCCCTTTTATATAGTGGGTGTCACGCTTATTGCTTGGTACGCTATGCACCCACATTTGTCATGGACACTCCCATCTGTAAAAGCACAGTCGGCTTCCGTTCCGGACGCGCAGTTTTGGCAGCACTGGTGGTTCTGATAGTCAACTGGCAGCTCTGACATGGGTTTGCAATCCTCTGTTGGGTCCAAGTTATACCCGTCGCAGTCGGTACACACCGTACCATCCGACGTTTTGCCAGCGGCACAGAACTTGCAGGATGCAGATGCCGCATCGTCCTGATCCTGGTACTCTCCCGTAGCACAGGCAGTGCACGCGGTCGACTTGGATGTGAACTCTTTGCCACTGGCACAGAACTTGCACTGGTACTTGGTGGCTGCTGCCAGTTCTTGGAACTTGCCCGTCTCGCACTCTCCACATGGAGTCTCCTTGCTTGACGCGTATTGCCCGACGTTGCATGTCTTGCAAGTGGCAGATGCCACAGTGTCCTGATCCTGGTACTGACCCCCTGTACAGGCAGCGCACGCGGTCGACTTGGTGTCAAACTCTGTGCCTTTGTCGCAGAACTTGCACTGGTACTCGGTGGCTGCCACTTTGTACTTGCCTGTCTCACAATCTCCACACGCAGCGGCGGCACTCACAGCGTACTGCCCGGCGCCACAAGTCAGACAAGTGACGGAAGGAGCATCGTCCTGGGTTTGGTACTTTCCTCCCGAGCAGTCGACACAATCGGTTGCCTTGGTGTTGAATCTTCTGCCAGCGACACAGAACTTGCAAGACGCGGATGCCGCAGTGTTTTCATATTGGTACTTTCCTGCGTCACAATCGGTGCAGGCAGTTGCCTTGGTGTCAAACTTTTTACCAGCAACACAAAACTTACAAGACGCGGATGCCACATTGTCCTGATCCTGGTACTTGCCATTAGCACAGGCAGTGCACGCGGACTTGGATGCGAACGCGAAACCAGCGGCGCAGAACTTGCACTGTGTATCAAAGTGTTCTGATTCATCCTGGTACCTCCCTGAGTCGCAGTCAGTGCACCCACGATTCACTGAGAGACTCGGTGCGCCGTCTTGCTTTTCTCCAGCAGCACACAATGACCAAATGGTGCACGCGATTCCTGTGAACCCGTTCTCAGCCTGGTACATTCCTGCGTCACAAGCAGTGCACCCACGATTCACTGTGGATGTTGGAGCTACGTTTTGTTTTTGTCCAGCATTACAGGTCGACCACTCATTGCAAGCAGATGTGTCCGTATTTTTATTGAATTCTCCATCACACAGTTCACAGCCGGTGAGACCAAGACCATAGCCCGGTCCACAGTACTGACATGTGGTGTTTGTGAGTTGGTAATCCTCTACTGATGCAAATGTGCCGGTATCACACTGTGTGGTTGAAAATTCAAAGTCGGAAGTGTCCTGAATTGTTGCCTCGCAGTTGCTTTTGATGATAAAATCGCCAATTTCGATGAGTTCGGAAGTACTATAGTAGGTGGCGGTGGTAGAAACGCACGGATCCAGGTCCTGCAGCCGCCGTCTGTGACTGTGATAAAAAGTCGCAGTCGCGGTAGCCCCGTCCAAAGTTATTTCCAAAAGGGAGTTACCAAACATAATTGTGGCGGTCTCAGCACTCTCAAGCGCCAAGAACTTCTTCTTCGATCTCTCTGACTTTGGGATTTTGATGGTTCCCTTGTTCACAAGGAAAAGTTTATCATTGTCCACAATATAAAGGGGCGCAAAAGAGTTGTTGCGTGCATCTCGTAGAATGGTTTTTTTGTTTGTTGCCTGTCCCAATTGTAATTCTAGCATTTCCTTAGTGGCAGTGCGAGCGTCAGCCTCGGAGGCGGCGTCGACAAAGACCTGTGTGGCGGCTATGACCTGCTCAATGTTAATGCTCTCCTTCAGCTCCTGCATATTAAGAAATCGGCAACAATTGTCGTCGGACGGTGCTAAGTGAGCGTTGCCACTGTCGTATATTTTGGTTGATGGGCAAGCATACTCCCCACTACCCGTATCGTCACAAGTTGTTGCGATACAGGTACCGTCAGCACAGTTTAGTCCAGTGTCTGTTGTACATAATGCGGTCTGGCACATACAGGCGTCAGTGTTCAAGCCCTCATCGCAGGCGGCTGCTGCGATGCACAAGCACGTGTCATATACGCTGCATGTTCCAGTATTTCCGTTATTGTTATATTTCAATGAATTTCCTTCAAAATAACAGCCAAATGGATCTAAATCAACTCCAGACTGCCCATCATCTTCGGCTGTCGTATCGCTCAGACCCCCACTTGCTGCTGCTGCCTGGCATATTGTTTGGTCCGAAATCGCATATAGACCATTCACGGAAGCACACGTATCCTTCCTTAGTTGTATGTACCCAAATGCACCCAAACCCTCCGCGCGACACGACCCACCACCTCCTGCGTAGCAAATCAACCCTGATTCCTCAGTGCATACAGTGTTCCCGCACGTGCATGATGCAGCGTTCTGTGCGGAGCCGTTGTCAATAATACACACTACAATGGTGGAATTTGACACGAAATTGTGTGATTTCTTGCAGAACTTCTTATTACTATTACTGTCAGTGACTGCCGTCCCACACTGGCAGGTGTCAGCGTTCTGTGTTTCGCCGTCTATATTCTGACAGCTGGCTACTGCTGACACCTGATTGTGTGATGCGTCACA
>TARA_B110000977_G_scaffold57883_1_pt1 | contig 10211 bp, 8 predicted proteins | sample TARA_B110000977 | Tara Oceans TARA_B110000977 (sample SAMEA4397798) | marine metagenome | biome: Polar Biome; feature: [SRF] surface water layer (ENVO:00010504); material: water (ENVO:00002006), including particulate matter (ENVO:01000060) such as... | depth 5 m | reverse complement strand
CCCTACCCGACCCCGTCCCACGCCACACCGGATGGCGGGTTCACCCCCGAATACCTCTGCGCCGCGAAACCGACTGCGCGTCTCGGCGGCCCCGTGGGAACCGAGTACACCGCTTGTAACGACTTGATGTCCCCGACTCGGCGCGCGACGTCCTCGGTCATCCCGGGATGCAGCTTGATCAACGCGGTGATTGGGTCCATCTCTGCTGGTGTTGTGCGGGGTTCATTCTGAACGTCATGTATTTCTCCCCGAGTTACTCTTGAGATATACGCATCATCCGTGACTCGTACGTCGTCTCCCGAACGGCGCGCCGTGAAACTGACATTTTTGTTTTTCGTGGGAACCGAAATCTCCCCGGGTGGAATCAAACCACCACCGACGTACCCGTTACGCACCGCCCGCGCCGGTCTCACCGCAAAATCAACCCGTTTAGGGCTCTTGGACGCGAGTTTCTTTTCAATTTTCAATATGGAATCCGTGGTGTGCTGTTTTTTCGTAACCCCCAACACGGACTTGAAGAAGTCGTCGCGCCGCGCGATTTCGGTAAGGTCGGACACGTTTTTGTTTAGTCTCGGCGTGAAAAGAGATACCTCGTCGTGTGGACCGAGCACCTGGTTGTTCCCTGTTTCGTGCGCAAAAGGAGGAAGCCCCCCATTATGCGGATCGCGTCCGACTGTTTGCCCGTACGAGAAAGATTTCATCGTGTTTGAAAAACTCGTCGTCGTCGTGTCTTTCGTATCGGGCGCGAACCCGCCGCCGAAATCCGAAATCCAGGGATGTTTCGCGGCGCCGCGGACGTCCAACCTGTTTCGGTCGACACTTGACCAACCAGACAGCAGCTTTTCGCAAAAGTCCACGAAGTCGGCATCGCAACACCCGTCCAAGATGCCGTGCTTCACGGATCTCGTGTGGGTTGTGGACTTGCTCATAACCGAAGACACTACGTCTCGTTTTTCGTCCCCCAAAACCCTCAAAACCTTCACAGGCACCGGCCCCAGCACTTCGATAATTTTTCCAATCTGGTCCCGTGTATCGGTTCCACAAAACGCGACCCGCCCTGTGTACAGCTCGCACAACACACACCCCAAGCTCCAGCAATCGATTCCAAACGTGAACGGCAGCCCCAACAGAACCTCGGGCGCGCGGTAAAACCGCGACTGGACGTACTGGTTGTTGGTTTTGTTTGAAGTGCATGGATCCTGTGAGATGAATAAAAAGAAAGGGTCAGTCTTGAGTCTTACTGTATGGGCAAACAGTGCACTTTTGATGTATGTAGTGCACTTCCTTTTCCCTTCTGGTACGAATATGGGCAAGCAGGGAGGGGAGGGATTTGGTGAAATACAATAATACGTACGTCGCAAAACACGGCGCTTCCGAAATCGACCAACACAATCTGGCTCGAGTTTCCGTTCGCGCGGCGCAACAGAATATTCTCAAGCTTCAAATCGCAGTGAATCACGGCGTTGTTTTCCAAAAAAAGCAACGCCTGTACCAGTTGCGTACCGACTCGCTTTGTGAACCCGGACGACGCGCCGACGACGCGCGACGAAGATTGTTTTAGTTTAAGAGTTTGTTTTTCACCGGCGTCGTTCTTATCGTTATTTTCGTTCCTCAGCCACTCCGCGAGTGACACGCCGTGTTCCGGGAACACCAAGCACTGGTGTCCTCGGAAGGCGAAGGTTTCGGTGAGGGCAACGACGTTGTGGTGTCCAGGTGTTCTTCCTAGCAGGTTCAGGATTTTAATCTCACTCCGGACCTGTTGTTTGAACCGCCGGGCGTTGCGCGTGACCTTCACGGCGACGCTTTGCCCGGTTTTGTGATCCAAACATTTCACCACTTTCGCGAAGGTCCCTTTGCCTAGCGTACTGCAAATTTCGAAGCGAAACCCTAGGTGGTCGCCGAGTGCCAAACCAGAGTAGTGCCGCGTATGGTCCACGAAAACCACGTCGTGCGGGTCGTCCCATTCGTCGTCGTTACTATTTTCGTTGGATTCTCGGTTCGCGTTTGCCAAACGAATGTTTTCGGGAGGCACGGTCCCCGCCCTGCGGGGAACAGGTTTCGTGACACCCGGCTTGCCAACGAACCACACGTGTGGGTAGGACTTGATTTCGACCTGTTCGAAGGCCGACAGGTAAAGCGACCGCTCCGAGTGTTTCGCCAAACACCAATCGGGCGACGCGGGGTCGACCCATTGTTGAACCCTCGGCGGTTCCGGGAAAAACGCGACCGAACCATCGGGTTGACCGACCTCGTCGCGCGTGTTTGACATCGCAACAGAACACGTGGCAGTCGCACCCCGGTCCCCCCGTCCCCCAGAGGGAGTCGCGGAACCAACGGGCGGGAGAACGAACCAAACGAGGGTCTCCCGGACCCGCCGGGTGGGCCCGGGACAATGACGATGATTTCGGTTGGAAGATGGGTGATTTTATCTTTATCTTTTTCTGGGCCCGCGATTGTATGTACCTCCAAGGTATCAGTTTCGTGTTGAGTGTTGAGCAGTCTACCAGGTAGCTAGCAAACTGCAGTTGAGTGTTGCGTGATACTTTTGATTGTTTTAGGATTGAACGACTTGACGTGTTACATCCCCTCGGCGGCGTCCGCTGCTTTGTATCCCGTTCGCGAATCCGCAGTTTCCAACTGCATTGAAAGGTCGAAAACTTCCTCCATTTCGGTCCACCACTCGTGTCCCAACGCCTCGGGCGCGGGAACTTGGAACTCCTTCATGCGTCGCTCCCACTCCGCCACGACGGGAGACGAGTTCGTGTGTTTCGCAAAGTCCACCGCGGGGTCGAAGCCGTCGGTGGTTTGCATCACCATCACCAAGCGCGTTTGTGCGCCTTCGGCGCCTTTTTCGGCGCCTGACATGTAGATTTTCAACTCCGTGATTCCCACGTGAGACAGCGACTTCACCACCGCAGGCCAGCTATCCGCGTGATACGCGACGTACTCCGCAACACAGCCGTCTCGTAAACATATCGTCTGGACGTACGTCTTGCCCATCGCGTGTTTGGGAGAACGCGCGTCGCGAACTGATGGGTGCCGTCCATCCATCATTTCGTGTCGAGTAAAGGCTCGACCGAAAAGAAAATTTCCTCCCGAAAAACGCAAGGCGTGTCGAAAGGGGAACCTTCATCAGTGTTGGCAGAGACAGACGGCGCCGGGGCGAGAGGTCGCTCGTGGAGTGCGCTCCCGTTCGTCGGCACTGCAGCACTCTTGACGGAGTCTCGGGTGTGCTCGTCGGGCGCCTTTGTCTTTCCAGGCAGTCGCGTCGTCGTGTCTCGCGCGTAGGCTTGGAGACTCGAAGATCTCTTCTGGGGTGCCTAACTGGAGTGTTGACCACCATGGACGAAGAGACGTTCTTGGACGACGAGATTTACGATGATGACGGAGAGTACCACCCCGTGGATGATGTCATGCACGGCGTCGATGCGAGGCCGGCATTGTTACCCAGCGCGAACGACGACGACGACGACGACGCCGACCTGGACATCGCCAACCTCGGCACGCATTTCACATCGCTGGATATCGCACCCGCGTCGTGCTTCACCCCAGCGCACCTCTCGTCGCTTGCGGGGTGTGAGTTACACAACCTGCACGCGCACACGTTCATTGAAATGCGCGCGGACGCGGTGGAGGAGGATTTGAGTTCCGTGGGACGGCTGATGCCCGGGCTGGCCGAGGCGAGGATGAACGCATCCATCGTCCCCACGATGCGCGCCTTCGGGTCTACGTTCCAGCAAATGAAAGTGCTTTGGCTATCGCGAAGCGAGCTGCGGGACCTTTCCGGCATCGCGTCCCTGGTGAGCCTCACGGAGGCGTATTTGAGCTTCAACGACGTCACCGATGTCTCCCCGCTTTCGGAGCTCGATTTCTTAACAACCCTGGACCTGGAAGGCAACCGCGTGGCGGACAGCGACGCGCCCGAGTACTTGAACATGTGTCCGTGCCTCACCGAGTTATCCCTGGAGGGGAACCCGCTTGCGAGAACGATGGGCTACCGGAACAAGGTGTGTTGCGCGGTGAAGCGGCTGCTGGTGCTGGACGATCGACCGGTCACGGAAAGTGACCGAGTGGCGGTGACAGAAAGCGAAAGCGGGGACAGCGAAAGTGACGGCGAAACCGAAACGACGGCGACGAAAACAGACGCAGCGCGCGCACGCCAACCCGAAACGATTGACGAACCCGCGGAATACGAAAAGTCGCCCGCGAAGAAACCGAAGAGAAACGCGGAGGGTAATAACTCAAGACCTTCCCTCAAGAAAGCCGCCGCCGCCGCCGCCGCGGCCGCGCGGTACCAGGAGCTCGATATCGTCACGGAGGGGATTAAGTACGCGGCGGTTGGGATCGACGACCCGGACGCGGTCACCGCGCGAAACGAAACCACGGGCGAGCTTTCGGTTACGCTGGTGGAGGATATGTTGGGGGGGCTTTTGGTTGGCGACGATGACGACGGTGACGTGAAAACGGGCACGGATACGGGCCGTCCGCCGACCAGAAAACCTCACGTGTCTCGACCGGGAACGGCGCGGTCTTTAACACGCGCGAACTCCTTAGGCGCGTCGGTTCGCGGGACTTTGGCGAGCGGAAGCGGCGGTGGTAACGCGTCGCGGCCGGGAACGGCGCGTATTGACGGGCACAAATCGAGCTCAAACTCCATCTCGCGGCCTGGCACCGCGGCGGCGTCGTCGTTGCAGTCGTGGGGGAGCTTCGGGTCGGTGAGCGGCGCGGCGAGCAGCGCGGGCGGGAGTCAAAACGGCTCGAGGCCGAGCACCGCGATGTCCTGGTCCGCGACGAGGAGCGCGTCGCGACCGGGAACGGCGGCTTCCTTCGGTGACCGGCCCGGTTCCAGGGAGCTCTCTGGCACGGGAGCGTCGTGGGGCTCGGGGGGCGGGGGACAAAGCAGACCGGGCACGACGGCTCGGGAGTTCGAAACCGAAACGCGGCTGGATTCGCTGTTCTGGCGGAAAAATAAACAGAAAGAAACGAGAGCCGGCTTGGTGGAACGGGGAGACCATTTCCAAAAAAACTCGGATTCGGACGACGACGGTACAGGCACCGCGAGCGCGTTGACCATGGGCGCTGGAATCGTGGTTGGGAACCCGGCGTCGGTGCTTTTGCGGCGGAAACGCGGCGTGGACGACAACCAGAAATCGAATCAGGCGAACGACGCAACCGACGACGCGCGGGAGGAGGACATTTTAACGCAGCTGCGGCGGTGGAAAATAGAAATGGCGGAGACGTTTTCCAGGTTCGACGCGTCGGGCAACGAAAGAAACGACGTGGAGGGGGGTTTGGAAGCGTTTAGGGACTTTTCGGTGAGTCGTGAATCAGAGACGGAGATAAACAAAGACGCGAAGCGCGAACTCGGCGTCGCGCGCTTTCCGTCAAATCAAAAACCGACGGAAACAAAGTTCACGCCGCAACCGCCCGCGGCGCCGAAATCGGCGGTTCCGAAATTCGCGCCGCAACCACCGGGCGCTCCAAACGGACCGCGACGACCGCCCGGGCGCGCTGTCTCCGCAGGTAGTCAGGTCCAAGGCGTCACCTCTGTGGTATCAAAATACACCGGCCCAACCTCGGGCGTTGCGTTGCGTTTACAGAATCCAACGCCGAACCCCGCGCGCGCGAGACCGCCAACGGTGGATCGATCGGTGGTCGATAGACTAGTTTTGGAATAGAATGAAGACTCGAAGGCTTGACGTGAAGGAACTCACAAGGCTTACGGATGAAAAAAATAAAACAAGGTCACCAATCACCTCTTTGTCTTTTCGAGAAGCGCGTCCAGCTTGTTTTGTTCCGCCAGCACCGTGAGGGCGTTGAACATGAACGGGATGTAGTTGTGCCGTCGTCGGATGTTTTCGTCCCTCCAGGTTTGCTGGCACTCGGTTTCGTTGGCGAGGTGGTTTTGCAACTCGTCCGTGCTTTGGTTGGCGCGTTGTGCGTTTGCGATTTTCTCGAGCAACACGTCTTTTTTGTTCCGAACGAGCGCCATCAAGTTGAACCGAATTTCGCTCGCGGCATACTTTTCGATGCGCGCGCGAATCACGGGACAGACTTTGTCCAACCAAGTTGAGGTATCTCCAATTTCCCCGTGATCAATCGGACCTCGTTTCAGCCCATCCAACTCAAACAACCTCCCGTTCACCGGGACGTACGCCACGAAGTGAAACGCTTCGTCGTCTTTACTCGGCGCTGAGTTCTCCGCTACGATGGGCTCCGGGCGCGCAAACGAGTTGTGCGCGTCCCTAATCGTTTCGCTGTTGCCAATCGCCATGCCCTTCAAATCCGCGTCGAAGTCCTCGGTGAAGCCTTTCAGGTTGGAAAGCGTATCCCCCAGGGCGACGGTATCGGGGCAGTTCATCAGGATGCTGAGAATGGCTTGTGTCGCGCATGCGTTTTGGATCACCTGGCTGGCGAAGAAAACGCCGTTGCCGTTCACGTCGTCGCTCACCGGCGCGGAAGGAGCCTCGCCGGCGTTGTACTTGAACAGGAAAATCAAACCGTACACGGGACTGTGAGGGTATAGAAGACAGGGTGTCCGGATTGGTGGTGTCGTCAGAGAAGTAGCGTATGGTCAGTCACGGGTCCGGTGACAGATGAGTGATGGCCGCGTCCTCGTCGGGTCCGACAAATCGGGCAGCGAGATCTTCGTTCGATGTACGTACGCCATGGCTTCCAGCGTTTCTTCGTCCAGCGAGTACAGCTCCTCCACCTGGACGCCCGTAACCCCCATCGTCTCGATGAGCTCGGTGAACACCCCAGGGTCGGACTCGATGGTGGTCCACTCCATGACGCGTGTCAGGGGCAACGAGGTACTGGGAAGAGTTTTTGGGAAAAGACGATTAGAGGATTCTCGGTTCCAACGAAAACCAAAGCTGACCTTATCGACACGACTCTTATCTTCGCGTGAACGCGCACACGTCGTCGCGCGCGCCACGTGTGACCGACTGGGAGTGATGGCAAGGAAACGGTCCTCGCACGGGAAGGAGAAACATTTGTGCAAGGAGTGTAACCCGTGTCCCCACGGCAAGGTGGAATACCACTGCGCGCAGTGCACCCCTTGCCCTCACTGGAAGGTGAAAAACAACTGCGCAGACTGCAACCTCTGCCCGCACTGGAAGCATAAAAGCAAGTGCGTGGACTGCAACGCCTGCCCCCACGGCAAGCGGAAAGTCAACTGCACGGACTGCAGCCGCTGCCCTCACGGCAAGCTGAAACGCAACTGCGCGGCGTGCACCCCCTGCCCCCACTTCAGGGTGAAAAGCAGGTGTGCGGAGTGCAACCCTTGCCCCCACGGCGGGAAGGTGAAAAGCAAGTGCGGGGAGTGCAACCCCTGCCCTCACGGCAGACTTAAAGACCACTGGGGAGGCGGAAATATGACTGCGCGGAGTGCAACCCGTGCCCTCACGGCAAGGTGAAACACAACTGCGTGTGGTGCACCCCTTGTCCCCACGGCAAGGTGAAATGCAGGTGCGCGGAGTGCAAGGGCTGCCTCCGCGGCAAGTAGAAAGGCAGCTGCACGGGTGTAAGGCGGCACGCGCGGGTCAGCCCGAGATCAAGCTCGAGCCCGAGATCGAACAGGAGCCGTTTATCATTCGCGGCTACTTCGGCTTGGACAATTAGAGAATTCTTTCAAACGCAATACATTTTCTTCAACGCTTGTGACGCTAGCCGCCAGTCTTCTTCCCTATCCTCTCTAAATCTACCCTACGTTGTCACCACCCCAAGCACGCTCAACACCGTGGCGTTGACGTTCCGCGGCGCCGCAGCTTCAGCGCGCGTTGCCTCGAATTCCGGATCCAAAACGTTCACCACCGACCCGAGCAGCGCGGTGAGGTAAAAGCTCCCGCGGTCGGTGAACACGACGAAGACGTCGTACTCGGTTTGCGTTGTTAAGGAAGCAATCGTAACCGATCCGCTCGCCGCGTCCAAAGAGCCGGTTTCCGCGTCCGACCCCGTGACGTTGCCGTTCACTCCGTCGACGGTAATGAAACCCGCCTCCAACGGCGTTTCCCCACCGTAACCGGTGCCGTGCAACACCTCCTCGAACGACGGCGACGTCAACTCCGGCGACGCCGACGATCCCGCGCGTACCACGACGTATCGTGCGATGCCGTTTTTGCTTGAAGTGACAGAGATTGTAAATCCAGCGCTAGTCACGGTACCGACGCTCACCGAACCTCGCGGCACGACAGCGTCGGGGGTGATGAAGTGCCACACGAACGGCGTTTCAGACAAAGGCGCGTCACCGAAGGTGTGGAACTGCAAACCCAAACCCTCCACCACCGCGTACGCGGCGTATGAAGTGGCTTGCGTTAAATTAAAAACGGGACACCCGACCGGCACTTTGTATGCAACGTTCGAAGATGGAAACGGTTTGAAACACGTCATGTCTTCGAAACTTTCGCATTTACCCTTAACTTGCGCTGACGAAGGCGCCTGGTCATGGCTTGGCTGCACGGCGAGGTACACAACCCCGGGTTCCAGAAGTAAACTGACCAAGGTCATGGACGTGGGTCCTGTTTTTATAAACGGCGTTTGTGTTTTCGTCTTGCCGGCGCCGACGATCTCGGCAAACGCCGGTGGCAGTTTTTTTGTGTAAAAAGGTAACAGTGCGACACCGCGTTGAAGCGTTCCATTTAAAGACTCGGCGACCACCCACACGTGGTTCGAGTTTTGCGGATTCAGGTTTGTTAAGTTCACGGTGTATATTGTGTCCGCAACTGGGACGTCCAGTGCGCCTGCCACGAGCGCGGCGTACCCGAACGCGGACGTGTCGTTGGCGTCGTTTGACGCATCCGCATCGGTGGCGTTGATGAACGCCACCGCGCCGTCCCGGACCTCCTCGGGCAAAGGCGCTGCTCTGCGCTCGTTCGTGCTTGCGTCCGTAACTGCGACGTGTGGGCTGTCGTCCAGCGGGTCGGTAACCGCGCCCGCGTCGTCCTGGGGAGTGGCGAGGTAGTACACCACGCCGGGAGAGTCGAGTTGCACCCTGAGCGTGGCGTAGGACGGACCGATGAGCTTGGTGGGGATGTTGGGGAAGGCGACGCCTCGCGACGCAACGAACGCGGGCGCGACACCGTCCGCGGCGGGAAGAAACGCGAGCGCACACGCAGCGAGTAACACCCACGCCCAACCCAGCCGGGCAGGCGCGCGCCAGGGGGACATCGCCACGCGCGCGCCTTCGAATGGCAGTGGAATTTTTTCATCTCTCTCGAAACGTCGGAACGAAATCTCAACGAATGGACCGAAGAGTTATACTCTCTCTATGACTTTGTCAACGAGACTCTCACCAGACACAAGCTGTACAAAATGTACTGCTGACATGTCCATTGGAGCCGCGCTGGATGCAGATGTGGAAAAAGTCGTGCAGCTGTTCAGGGAGAGGTACGGAACAGCGTAAGTAGGGATTTTTCAAATCGCCGCGAAACTTGTTCGCACTATTCGGGTACGCCGTTCGCCACCGCCCACTCCAGTATCTGTCCTCTCGCAGCATCGCGCGTGTTCATGTCCCACGGGCAGCCGTTCGCGCGCAACCACTTCAGAACCTTGAGGTTGTCTCCAGCCGCTGCACACCTGCACGTGTTTGTGTCCCACGGGCACCCGTTTGCGCGCGCCCACTGCAGCACCTCGAGGTGCCCGCCAATCGCCGCCGCCCAGCACGTGTTTGCGGCCCACGGGCATCCGTTCGCGCGTAGCCACTGCAACATCTCGAGGTTCCCGTCGTGCGCCGCCGCCACGCACGTCCTCTCGTCCCACGGGCAGCCGTTCTCGTGCGCCCACTGAAGCACCTCGAGGTGCCTGCCCCTTGCCGCCTCCGAGCACGTCCACTCGCTCAACGGGCAGCCGTTCGCGTGCAACCACTGCAGCACCTGGAGGTGCCCGCCCTTCGCCGCGCTCGCGCACGTCCACAGGTCCCACGGACAGCCGTTCGAACGCGCCCACTGCAGCACCTCGAGGTGTCCGCCTCTCGCCGCCGCCGAGCACGTCCCATCGTCCCACGGCCAGCCGTCCGTGCGCAACACCTTCAACTCTTCGAGCTGTCCGCTCCTCGCCGCTGCCTGACAAAGGTATTCTCGATTCCACAGGCGACCTCCCCGGTCCAGGCGCTGCACCGCGCTTAAACATCCGACCTCAACGGCTGCATATTCACTAAGCTCCTCAAACCGAAGCCCCGCTCCTGACATCGTGTCGCGCATCGCGTGGCTCAC
>TARA_B110000977_G_scaffold147016_1_pt1 | contig 10215 bp, 6 predicted proteins | sample TARA_B110000977 | Tara Oceans TARA_B110000977 (sample SAMEA4397798) | marine metagenome | biome: Polar Biome; feature: [SRF] surface water layer (ENVO:00010504); material: water (ENVO:00002006), including particulate matter (ENVO:01000060) such as... | depth 5 m | reverse complement strand
CGCCAACGTCCTCACCAACGCCGCCTCCGGCTTCGGCTTCTACTAAGTGGTGTGCGTAAGCACTGACCACTTGGTGTCATGAGCGCGTGCGAGTTTTCCCCCGTCATTACACGGGTTTTTTCCATGACCACGAGTTCTGATTTATAAGAGAAGAGGCAATTGCTTCACACGATACAGAGCTTCACTCCCTCTTCCCTTTCTTCTTCTGTTGTTTTTTTTTACCGAACCGTCAACTGGCAAACCGTTACCGGCCTCGCCTGACTGACCGGCCCACAGCCTTGCGACCGAAAAGCGTAGATTTTCGCACTGACGGGCGGGCCGGGCCGACTGGGTCGCTCGTTCGCACTCCGAGGCGCGCGTTGGGGCGCGTCCGGCGATCCACGTGGGCGTCGTGAGTTAGGGTTGGGCCGGGTTGGACCGTCGGGACACTGGGGGATGGCGTCGGAAAGTGATGATAAGCGGGTTTCCCAGGCCAGCACGTCACGCGTCGCCCCTGTCGCGTCCAATGGCACCGCCAACATGGAGCTCGTGTGTTTAGTGGCGGTGTGCGGAATGTGCGTGGTGATGCAGCTGGTTATCGCGCGGCGAGGCGCGGTGCGGCACAGCGACGGCAATCAAAACCACGTTGCGTTCCAACGACTGCGGAAACGGTACAACGTGGTGTACGCGTTCGGAACCTTCGGTGATTGGATCCAGGGCGCCTATCTATACGCGCTGTACCGGGAACACGGATTCGAGATGAATCACATCGGGTACATATTTGTGCTAGGGTATTTCGCCAGTGCTACCCTAGGTACGTACGTAGCGTCTCTTGGGGATTCGTACGGCCATCGCATTCTAGTCATGCTGTACGGCATTTCATACGGCGTAGCGTGTGTCATGATGCGTTACGCGAACATCTACGCGATAATTGTATCGCGCGTGTTGAGTGGGGTGAGCTACTCATTACTGTTTTCCTCATTCGAATCGTGGGCGATTGTTGAGGCGGATCGATTAAAAATAGACCGCAAATACCTGGTCCAGCTGTTTAGCACCGCTACATTCTTCAACGCAGTATCAGCAGTAATAGCCGGGGTGGTTGGAAATTTCTTGATTAGCGCTACTGAGGGTTCTTTGGAAACAAAAGCGGGCACGTCGTCATCTGCAATTAGTTCGTTGAATGATGCCGATGACAACAGGTACACCCCCGCGTTCGACGTCGGAGCCGTTTCGCTGTTCCTGTGTGCTATGTTCGCGCGGAGGTGGTGGGCGGAGGTATGGCAGGCTCCGGTGGGGTTGGAAGCACAAACAAATGAGACGGATAATGGGACGGGTGTCACGGACGTCGTTGCCAGTACTGAAGAGACCTCAAAGTTTCTTCCCGGCGACTCGCCCGACGCGGGCGTGCGAAGAGCGGCGCGCATGGTGTTGAACGACCAAACGTTGTTCACGTTGGGTCTTATGAACTCACTGTACGAAGCCGCGTTACACGTGTTTGTGTTCGTCTGGACACCCGCGTTGGAACGGAGGTATGAGTTAGCCAACGGTACAGGGAATACGTACGGGATTGGAAACAGAAACTCTGATGACATTAACAGCGCCGTACCTCACGGCTTGGTGTTTTCGCTGTTCATGGCGTGTAAGATGGCCGGTTCGTCGCTGTACAGTTTGATAGGCGACCGAGTGCCGCATCAACGGACGTTAAGGGTGGTGTTTTTAGGGTCAGCCCTTTCCTTTTTCGTCCCCCTAGTGATAAAGAAGGACGGGTACAAAAGCGCGCTTTTTTCGTTTTGCGTTTTTGAGTTTGGCTTGGGGGCGTACTGGCCGGCGATGGCGGTGGCGAGAGCGGAGTTGGTGCCGAACCACATACGCGCTACGATGACCTCCATGTTCCGCGTCCCACTCAACATGCTCGTGATAGTGTGCCTCACCTTCGCAGGGAATGCGGGCGAACAGAGCTTTTTGACGATGTGCTTTGTGATGATGACCGCGTGTCTTTTGTTTTCGGGGAAGAGAAAGCGCAGTGCCAGTAGCCGGAGTACCAGTAGCGGTGATGTCCAGAGCCTTCCGCGAAACTTGAGCGAGACCACGATGACCGGAGTATAGGGCATGGATAGGAAGAGCTCCGTAGTTTCACCTAGCTAGCCAGATTAAAAACTAATAGAGACTAACACCTAGAGTGTCACTAATACACCTAATTAGCGTCACTAATTCGCTTTTTCGTTTCACTAATACCCTTAAACTCGCTCGCGAGTTTTTCTCGCAAGTTTTGCGTTTCTTCAAACCCGTCATTTTCCAAACTCGACTTGCCCCCCACTTCCCTTTGCGGCCACCAAACGCACCACACCTGGCACTTTCCTGTTCTGTCCTCCGCGTCACTCAAAAGGGTCTGGGCGCACAGCACTTCGCGGCCGGCAGAGGAAAGCGCAGCGCACACGGCGGTTGTAGCGGCAACCGCGGGGGAGGACGAGGAGGATGTAATGAGCGCATCGCCAACTTCGCCAACCTCCACGGCGCACACTCCGAAGTCCCCGAAATCCGTTTCCAGAACAAACTCCTGGTACGTCAATCTATACATCAATTTGTTCGTACTTCTTACGCTCTCTTCTTCCAAGTTCTTCGCAGTTCCCAAAGCGAGTAGCGCGATGTGATTCTCCAAAACACTTTTGACGTGGAGGTTTTCTTTTCGTTTGAGCTCCTCCGTTTCTTCTTTTTGTTTTGTCACGACTTTGGCGACGACGATTAGGCCGACGGACGCACACGCACAAATGGTGCCATCCCTCACCACGGTTTCTGAGTCAATCGTGAGAGTCACGTCGGTTGTTCCGTCACCACTGTTATAATCCCAGGCTTTTATACTCGCATCGTTATTTTCTTTCCAAAAACTCTGCGCCCGTTTAAGCGATCGAAGCGCGCGTCGCTGCAGCGATAAGTGTTCCCTATCACTCCTTTCTTTGGTTGAAACGCGTATACCCGTATCAAGCGAAGGGCTTATAGTAGTGTCAATCGTCGCATCGACTCTATCAACCCCTAACACGAATCTTCGCCACCCAGCCTCGCACGTTGCCGCGTGCGGCCACGCGCAAGGACACCGCGGAGGTTTCGGAGTTTTATCACGTCGTGCCTTTTCCTTTTCAGTTAGTTCCTCGTTCCAATCCAACGCATCATCCACACGCACGTATTCATCCCCATCACCCTGTAGCCGCTCAACGCACATGAAAATCTTCTTGGCTTTGGTTTTGTGCGGGAACGCGGTGACGGGTGAGCCTTTGAGGCCGCATCGCGTGAACGCCGACTCGAACTGAAACGTTTCCAAAACGGTTCGCGGGTACACTTGCAACGCCGCGCGTTTGCCCGGCTTCAACACTCGTCGTAGGTTTACGAAAAACCGCATGAGTTTTCGTTTCGATACCGCCAGGTTGTCGCTCGCGCACAGCCACTGCGCCGCGGAGACGGAGACGCACCCGTCGAAGGCGTTTGACCTGAACGGCAAGCCCTGGGAAAAGTCGCAGCGCGCCACCGCACCCACACTGGAGGGGAGGTTTTCAGGTGTTGTGTTGGCACTTGAAGCGATTTCGTCGGTGCCTCCCGTCGTTCTCGTCGCTCTTTCTAACATCGCCCAACTCGCGTCGCACCCCACCCACGCCCTGTGCCCGGAACTCGTGAGAGTCTCGCCGCTTAAACCGGAGCCGCACCCGATGTCCAAGAGCACTTCGCTCTTGCCATCGCCGGTGCCCTTTTCCAAACAAAGCATGTCGAGACACCGAGTCGTGAGCTCACGCTGGGTCGTGACGTTCTGCTCGGTGTACAAATCGGCGGTAGGGCGGTCGTAGTACACGTCCGCGTTCCCGCCGCCGCGCTCCTCAGGGCGCTGCGCCGCGCGAGACATCGACACACGATGACTCGCGCAGCGGGGAGTGTCGAGAAACGCCGAAGCAAATGAAAGAAAGGAGAAAGACAGGACAAAAACAGAGACTGCAATCCATACGAAGAAATATTTACGCTTTAATTAGACTATTTGTGTGCATCGTGTATCCGGTGAAGTGGGCTTCGACCAATTCTCACTCCAAGGAAACCGCAGTGTTCGCCCCTCACCACGCCCTTTCAAAGCCGCGCACGTTCGTTCGGAACGCACGCAACAACTAACGATGGCCGCCACTACCGAGCACGAGCCCACGAAGGAGGTATGTTTTCGAACAGACCGTCGAGCAGTCCTTAACCGCGCGGTTTCCGGCGCGCGATGAGGCTGAAAATCAGTTAGGGTTTTTCACGGACTCATCATCTATGTTGGGGGCATCCTCATCCACCGACAGCCTCTGACCAAATGCTTCCCCCTTTCACAAACACAGGAGATTGACTCCGAGGGCGAAGACTCCGACGGCGAAGAGGAAGAGGGTACGTTTGATTTCACCTCGGTACACTAGCTATTCAGCCCGATGTCCCACACGAATGACGGGCAACTCGCAACTGTCAACAACGAGGGTTAGGTCGATAGGCGGTGGGTGGACGCGTCGAGCGTGGTGCTTTGACGTGGACGTCGAGACGTGGATGACTCCCACGCACGCGCGGGAGGCAGGCGGATATCGTGTCCTCGTAACAGTTTACCGTTGCGTGGAACACCATAGGGTCACTACCAAAGGATCCCATCGGTCCATCACGACCATCGTTTTTTCTCGATCGGATACTTTCACTGGAAGCTGATTGTTTTTTCATTTCCGAATGAATGACTTGCTGACCTTCCCTCTCTTCCCCTTCCCCCCTCAGGCGGCAAGCAATCCCGCAGCGAGAAGAAGAGCCGTAAGGCTATTTTGAAGCTGGGTTTGAAGCTCGTGCCTAACGTGAGCCGGGTGACGATCAAGAAGAGCAAGAACATTTTGTTCGTCATCTCCAAGCCTGATGTGTACAAGCACCCGAACTCGGACACGCACGTGATTTTCGGCGAGGCGAAGATCGAGGACCTGTCCGCGGCGGCGCAGGCGGCGCAGGCGGCGCAGTTTGCGGGCAGTGCGTCCATGCCTTCCGTGGAGGCCCCGAAAGCGACGATTGAAGAAGAGGATGAAGGCGACGTCGACGAAACCGGCGTGGAGCCCAAAGACATTGAGCTCGTCATGACGCAAGCGGGTGTGTCCAGGGGCAAGGCCGTGAACGCCCTGAAGGGCAACGACGGCGACATTGTCTCGGCGATTATGGACCTGACCATGTAAGTGTGGGATTTGAAAATTGTGGGTGCGCGTCCGGGCGCGTCGCGGCGTCGACGCGGGACGAATGAGGGACTGTTCTGAGTGTAATGAAACGCGAATGATGTCTCTTTTATTACGACTTCACCATGGATGCTTCTGTCGTATATTCACATACCAAACACTCAATCGCTGTGGACTATTTATACGAGTAGTATTGGACGGCTCTCAACAACACTCTTTCAATGTGCACTTCTTCTGCTCCTACTTCTTCTTGCCTCCCTTGGCGGTGCGCGCGGCTTCGTCCGCTGCGATGGCAGCCTGTTTTTTGGATAGATGTTTGGATAGCGAGGAAGATGCGTGGGTGGGGAGGGATGCGTCAGAGACCAGTCATTGGAGATACACGCACGGGACGATGACGTGAGGTGTGCGTGCGTGACGTCAAAGAGTCGCTCGACGTCCAAAATGATAGTAGAGTCCACAGCAGTAGACTCCACCGCAGCGGAGAGTCACGCGATCGAAAGGCCGTGGTCTACGACTCCGGTCGAAACTCGATCGACGCGTCCTACTCGTCGCACCTTGGCGCGTCTCGCAGCCATGAACCTGGCGTGCGCGGTTTCCGCTCTCGCCGCGGGGGGCGTCATGGCCATGCCGCCGACCCAGCCAGCGGTGGAGACCCAGAACAAACCGTTAAGCGCGCAGAAACCCATCGTGAGGTGTGCGTGTGTGGAGTGACGTGAGCCTCAAGCTGACAACTGTCCAACTCTCGGTTTCCACTTTCAGTTCGCCACTGACTCGAAAATAGCTATCATGAGGCGGCACCCCACCACTCTCCGTGCGCCTACCCGCATCCAAGGTCGGTCGCCATGTCCCTGGAGGAGGGTCAGAAGGCGCTTCGCACGTTCCACGCGTGGTGCGATGCGGAGGGTATCAAATACGATCGTGAGGTGCGTCACGTCGTGCTCATCCCCGCGCCGATGCCCCACCGCCGCTCGCGCGATTCCCCAAAGTCGGGGTGCCCAGTGTCCCCAACGTCCCCAATGTCATCCCCACTGTCCCTCCCTTTCATCTTTCTGACCTTCCCCCTACACTCCTTATACATAAAGGCGCTCGAGATCCGCACGTTCGTGGATGGCTCGTCTTCCAACCAGAACGCATACCACTACGCCGTGTACTCTAAACGTGACATCACCGAAGGCGAGGTGGTGGTTTCCGAGATTCTGAAGCAATCATGTCTCAGCGCGCGCACCAGCGCGTGTGCTCCCGCACTGCACGCCGAGCGCCTTGGCGGCGGTTTAGCGCTGAACGTGGCGATCATGTACGAGCGATTGTTGGGCGATAAAAGTAAATGGCACGGTTATTTCGCAGTATTGCCGCACAAAGGCGAACGCACGTTACCGATGTTTTGGAGCGACGAAAAGTTGAACGCGCTAAACGGAACTGAAATTATCAAGCACGTCAGGAGTGATAAACAAGCCCTACGCGAGGACTACGACGAGCACGTCATCAACGGCTTGTGTGTCAATCAGAGTGATACTTTTAATCTAGAAACCTACTCCAAACCAGGATCCTTTGAGTTATATTTGGAAGCGGCGAGTCTCGCGGCTTCGCGGGCGTTTTTCATCGGCGAAATCGCGGGCGAAGCCCTGGTGCCCATCGCCGACATGTTCAACCACCGGACGGATTCGGAAACCGTACGCGTTTTTGGGGCAGATGATGACGTGGGTGGGGATGGCGATGGGGACGGGGATGGGGATGAGGAAGATGAACAGGACTCTGAAGATGATGCCTCTGAAGAATTCAATGCCTCTGAAGACTCTGAAGATTCTAACTCGGTCGACGTTTACGACGTCCCAATCACGGGCGCTCTTGAGATTCGGTGTTGTTACGACACGACCGCCGGTTGCGAGCTGTTCAACACGTTCGGTCAGCAGAACAACGCGTCACTTTTGCACAAGTACGGGTTCTGTGAAACGGATAACAAACACACCACGGTTAACGTAAACGTGGAGTTGATTGAACAAGTTTTGGGGCGTGATAAAATAAGAAAAGCGGCACTAAGCATGGGCGTGGACTTGGACGAGGAAAACTATTTCGAAATCGATCCCGATGGCGAGGTTGAAGAGTCGCTGTTGGCGCTGGTAGCCAGGGTACACCGGGAGTCGGAGGACAGCGATGACCCCCCGCAAGAAACAAAGGAAGTCAGAGATTCGCTAAGGGACGTGCTTTCGGCGCGATTGCACGAGATCTTGGATAACGAGAACGACGAAATTCGCGGCGCGTGCCGAGACCCTCAGGAGGTGCCCGCGGGGGGGGGCGTGGTGGGCGTGGACGCGGCGGAGGTTCTGCGCCAAACGGAAATCGACCTGCTGAACCGAGCACTGGAGGGGATACCGAGAGAGGAGGAAGGGGGGAAACGAAAACGCAAATAGAATAGAAACGGTGACTGTTTTATTTTATTCCATTTTAGAAAGTCAATCTACACCACGCTGTATCCGTCGCACACCAACTTGCTCTCTCCGAAAAACTTCACCGCCCCCCCGTCCGTTGTGCGTGTAACGGTGTCCACCTTGACATCGCATAGGGTCGCGTTTGACGTGAAGTTGACGTCGATGGGGAAAAAGTTGTCGCCGTTCGTCGCGGGGACGACAAACTCCATCGATCCGTTTCGGTTGCTCTTGTCCACGAGCTGCACTTCCCAGTTCAGGGTGTGTTTTCTGGAGTCGTACGTGAAGTCGCCGTCGACTTGGTTGACTTGCGGCGGGTCCCTTAGCGGGGGTAGGGGGATGGACACAACCACGTTGTGCAAATCGAATTTATCCGTAGCTTCATACTCGATGGAGACGAAGGATTCGCCGCCCGACACGCTCGGCCAGCAGTTGATGCTCAACGGCACCGCGCTCTCGTCCCGAGTCTGGTACCGCCACTTCAAAATACCCAAGGGGCTGCCCATGGGGAACGGTCTGTTCGGATCCTTTAACCCCAAAATGCCGTCGCTCGCGTGCAGCGCTTTGTCGATGTTCGGGTGCGTTTTGAACTGGAACCCTTCGTTCTGGCCAGTCGCCACCGCGACGCGGATAAACGCATCCTCCTCGCCGCCGTCGATGGCGAGCATCATCGTGCCCTGTAACTCCATGGACTCCACGCCGCCGTCCTTTTTCAACGAGCACGTGATCTTCTCCTCGATTTGAAGTGAGACGCCCTCCATCGGGACGGACGCGACACCAGCCGCGGCAGCGGCGGGCCGTGACGACGACTGCTCCAGCTCCACGGCTTCGCCCTCCGCCCTGAGGGATTCGAGGAACTTGTTTTGCTTCCCCTTGCCGCCCAGCACGAGACCTTTCGACGGCCCTGCAGGGCGAGCAACACCAGAGTCATGTGATGCAGGCTGACCCCGGTCCCGACCGAAGTCCCCTCCAGACCCGCCGTACCCGCCGCTCTGGTTTCGTCCCGAATCAAACCCGTCGTCAAACCCGTCGTTGGCGCCTGTTTGGAACCCTCCGGACATGCCGACGCCGCCCATCCCCCCGCCCCCCATCCCGCCAACCCCCCTTCCACTGCCACTCCTATCGACTTTGAACTTGTCAATCTCCATGGCTTTGCGTTTCATGACATCCTTTGTGTCGTTGATCTTACTCTGGATGATCATCTTGTGAAGCTTTTCTTCATGGCTTTCCATTTCGGTGAAGGTTTTTACTTGCGACATCGTGACGTTCTCCTTGTGCCCCAGGGAGATGACTTCGTCAAAGGCGAAGATCAGGTCGAACGCGTGTCGCGAGATACCCTCCTCGTCTGTTTGCTGCGACGTGTACTCCGGCAACACTTTTGACAGCAACCTTAGAATATCGAGATCCTCCAATATGTTACTCTGCTTGTTCGTCACTAGCAGTAGGTACAAAGCGCCTTGTTCCAACGGTTGGTACACGTATCGCACGTTCTCGGTTTCAACGTACGTGTGCTGCTTGCCCGTGCCTACTAACTTCGGGAACGCAGCTAAAAGGCCCTCGATCCTGATGCGCGTCATGGGGACGAACTGCCGCGACACCAAGGCTGTGTTTGATTATCGGAGATGAAATGGAGCGTGTCAGCATTAGGGATTTTTCGCGCGGAGAAGTGCTCCGGAGCACGCGTGTAGGACACGTCGCGACATTCAAAACCACCGAAAAGTGAGTTATTAACTTACCTTTGCCCCCCTTGGTCACCACGGAAGCGGCGAGGACAACCTGCGTGTGGGAAGGGTCACGGTGGGGGTGGATTTCGTCAGTCAGAACAGGCGAACGAAATCGAGTGCAAGGGCGCGGATTTACACGCGCGCGTTCGTTCGCGCCGGAAAACGCCCAAACGGCGTCGTGCGATGCGGGTTCGGGTCGGATTATGATATCACGCGCACGTACCATCGTGCGTCGTGCGGTACGGCACGCGGGTGATCGGCGATCGCAACGCGCGAACGGCTTTCTGAAGAGTTCGTGAGGCGTGATGGCCTGCGACAGTCGAACGGGAAAGTGGGCAAACAGTCTGGATGAAAATGAAAGCCAAAAAGGCAAGAATCGATGTTTTTCGGCGAGAGAGGAGTGCTGCATACAAGGATACACATACAGGTAAGGAGTGACCCTAAATACAAGTAAGCATACACATACAGGTAAGGTACAATGTGTGTTGCATTAAACGACTAAATTACGGCAGCGGGTTCCCCCACTCGTCCACTTCGTGGCAGCTTTTGTCTTCCGTGTACACGTTCCACCCCGGGCTCCCTTCCTTGTAAAACGCAGACGCATCTGTTCCGTACCCGTCTCTTAACGTGTCATCGCACCCCGGCGCCTCCCCCGACGAGGAGATGTGCCACAAGTCCGAAGTCCAGTACTTGTTCACGCCGTCGCAAAGCGGCTCGCGGTCGCACTCCTGCTTGACGCTTTTCCAATCCGTCAGCTCGTCGTTGACGTCGGCTTTGTAAAACAGGCAGGACAGGAGCCACGTGTCTTTTCGGCAGTACCGCGCGCCGCCCGCCGCTGGTACGACCGCGTCTTGCCCGGGCACCACACCGGCTTCCACGAAAGTATCC
>TARA_B110000977_G_scaffold42324_2_pt1 | contig 10217 bp, 5 predicted proteins | sample TARA_B110000977 | Tara Oceans TARA_B110000977 (sample SAMEA4397798) | marine metagenome | biome: Polar Biome; feature: [SRF] surface water layer (ENVO:00010504); material: water (ENVO:00002006), including particulate matter (ENVO:01000060) such as... | depth 5 m | reverse complement strand
CTCCCACGCGGTCGGCGCTCGCGTCAAAAACATCGCGTCCGTCTTTCCTATTGGTAACTCCCACCGGCTCCAGCCGTACGGTGGTATTGCCAACCTGTAGGTGTCCCTCCAAACCGCGACACGTGGAGAGGACAACTGAAGAGCGTGTGTTTGCCTCAGTGTTGGCGACGCGGCCGACGTAGTGGCAGTGATCGCCGTCGGGGTGCTGGCGAACCACGCGATGCGCGCTCGACGCAGGGTGCCAACTTAAAACGAGATACTCATCCCCGAAAAGTTTGTCGTCGCGCTCAAGCTCCAGGTCAAGGTCCACGCCGAAGACGTGGATGGTTAATCCCAGGTGTGCGGGGTAACGGTCGAAATCGGCGCGTCGCACGGAGCGAGGCGAAGTGGTTTCGCGAAGAAGCGTTTCGTTTTCTTTTTCACTCGAAGATACGGCTCGAGTCTTCTCGGCAGGTGCCTCGGCTGTTTTCGCGTCGGTCGCGGAGACACACGCGAGTTTCATGGCGAGCGCCACTGTGCGCCATACCGCTCGCCATTTGGACCTAACAGTGCAACGCATGTTCCCGCGATCGTAATCGCACGTCGGAGACACGAAGCAGGGTGCGGTTCCGACAACACGCCGTCCGTTATCGCCCGTTGACAGACTTCTCGGAGGCGTCAGTAAATCCGGCACCTGTCTTTTGGATTCGGACCACACGAGCACGTTCGAGGTTGAGTTCCCGGGGTTGGGGTGGAGACGTAGGACCTACAATCGCGAATGAGGAAGAAGTAGACTCACACACCACGGATTCACACGCAAAGTGTCGAAACAGGTTGTGTCTTGGTGCTCGGGTCTGAAGCGTGGGAGTCGGATGAGACGCTTTTTGTGATGACCGACTCGAAAAGCGAAAGGGCACGAGAGGAGCTCAAGAATTTTTTCAAGCATACTCTGAAGAAGTTGGCACCCCGATCCGCATTCAAACCTTGGCGCGGCGGCGCAGGCGAGATGGCGCCGAAGCGACGCCCGGGTTGGCCCAAGGCGAAGGCGGCCCAGCTGCACTCCTTGGTAACGTACGCGGTGGCGAACGGGGTAACGCTGGAGCACGCCAAGGCTTCTCTCAACGCTTTCGCCGAGATATGGGCGGGTTATTTAGATGTCACGCCGAGGACGGCATTGACGAAGATCAACGCCGATGGCCTGGGCCGCGAGTACGTCGAGCACTGCGTCGCCAACGTCTCGCTGCGTGAGTATCACGTGAGTCAAAGCCAGCGGAGCCAGGACGGGGACGGAGTTGGTGCGATTGGGGACGACGAACAGCCTAGTGGGGAGGGACACGACACCGCCGCTCCCAGTCCAGAAATTGGGGGTGCCCAGCGACGACGTAGTCGATTGGGGGCGGTTGGATCTCGCGTACCGGACCCTCCGCCCCCCCCTCCCGAGTCTGATTCCGACTCCGAGGACGCGCTCATCACGCGTCGCCGCGTCTCGAAGCGATTCCAGCCCCCCCTATCACCCCCAAAGGTCCCCGCCTCTGAGAACTCGGAAGACGCAGAGGACATTTCCGAAGCGGAAGAGAACTCTGACGCGGTTTCGGATTCATTCGTCGAGGATTCAGACGAGGACGACGGGAACGATGACGAGCAAGACGACGAGCAAGGCGACCCGCAAAACAATGACGAGATCGATGACTCGTTTGAAGATGAGTACGTCATCTCTCAAGCGGACCTGGACGACGCGTACGGGGACGTCATCGAGCTGGACCTTTCGACGGACGACGATGACGACGACGACGAGATCGTCGCGAGCGCCGCGACGAAAACAAAAGGGAAGCCAAAAGAGAAGCCAAAGCCGCCCGCAAGCACTGGAATTTCCAACAAAAACACCACGAACGTGATTGATTTAAGCGGCGACGTTCGGGGAGGTTCCCGGCGAGGGCAAGTGGCGGCATCAAGCAAACAACCTTTGAATTTAAGCGCGGGGGGGAACGTGCTGGGGCAATCGACGGCTATGAGAAACAACGCATTCGCGGCGCCTGGGTTTTCGGGGCGCTCGCGAAACGGAGCCCTGGAGTTTGTCCGGGGCGAGCGGCTGGTGGAAATGGCGGGCGGCAGAGTAGTTGGAGGGGGAGGTGGTGCAGGTGCAGGTGCTCGCGGAGGGAACGGGATGGATGGTGGAAGAGGAAGTACCGGTAACACGGAAGTTCCGACTACTGAGAGGAATCGACCCTCCGGCACTTCTAACTCCGACGACACCACGAACTGCGACGATCTGGATTTGTGCAACCGGTTGGTCTTCGGGAACAAAAATTTCAGACACCAGCAGCGTTTGATCGTCGAGCACTCCGTGTCAGGCTGCAAAGGAAACCGAAAACCCGGCAAGGACGCGTTCGTGCTGATGCCCACCGGCGGGGGCAAATCGCTGTGCTACCAGCTACCCGCGGTGGTGGTTGGTGGAGTCACAGTGGTGTGTTCACCGTTGCTATCCCTGATTCAAGACCAAGTCAACCACTTAGTGAACGACTTCGACATCCCGGCGAGTTACCTGAGTTCTGCGCAAACCGGTATGGAGGCGAAAGCAGTGTACGCAGAGCTGCACAAGAACAACCCCACTATCCGGCTGGTATATGTGACGCCTGAGAAGTTAGCGGGTTCAGATGCGCTTTGGAGCTGTCTTGAGAACTTGCACAGCAAAGGATTGCTCACGAGGTTCGTCATCGATGAAGCGCATTGCGTTTCGTCCTGGGGACACGACTTCCGCCCCGATTACAAAAAGCTTGGGGATTTGAAAAAGCACTTCCCCGACGTGCCTGTTACGGCGTTGACCGCCACGGCGACCCCCGCGGTGCGACAAGACGTGGTGAAGACTTTAGGGATTAAAAAAGCAAGAAGTTTCGTCGTCACGTTCAACCGCCCGAACATCGCGCTGCACGTCAAGAGCAAGAAGAGTTTAAGGGACTTGGGTGAGTTCGCTAAGTGGGTCGCGGAGCGGTACGGGGGGAGGGACACTGGTATAATCTATTGCCTGTCACGGGACGACACCACGTCAGTTGCAGCCGCGATCAACGAGGAACGCAAACGACGAGTACAACAGCGCCTCTCACCCGGCCCATCCGCCGTGGCGTACAACGCCGGCCTCTCCACAAAACTCCGAGTGGACGCGCAAAACAAGTGGATGGACGGTTCTGTCCACATAACTTGCGCAACAATCGCTTTCGGCATGGGCATCGACAAACCAAACGTGCGTTACGTGATTCACTACTCAGCTCCGAAATCGTTGGAGGGCTTGTACCAGGAAGTGGGCAGAGCAGGACGAGATGGCCTGCCTTCAGAAGCGGTGACACTGTATGCGAAAAGCGACATCACGCGTATTCGGCGTATACTCGCGATGCCCACGCCGGGCGTGCGCCGCGCAGATCGCTTGAAAAAATCACAACCCCTGTTGAAAGCCGTAGAGGAATACCTAGTGAACCGAACCAAGTGCAGACGCGTGCAGTTGCTCGATTACCTCGGCGAACCTGGATTCGACTCCAGGAATTGCAAAGGGACGTGCGATGCGTGTATTTTGAAACGCGGGGGGCTGCCGCTAGGGGAACCAGACACGTGGACCGAGGACGTCGCGACGGACAAGGCTGTTCGCAAGAAACATGGGGAAGGAGCGACTCGAGGGAAGAAGCGAAAATCGAAACGCAAACCCAAAGCCAAACCGAAAAAGGCGCCGAAGAAAGCAGCTGGAGGAACAGCACGAGCGACTGGAGCCGCAACAGCACGCGCGCGCGCACCCGCCGCACGCGCACCAGCGAGGACCAACAACGTGGCGAGCATATTCGGCTCGTTTCAAATGAGAACGTGATGATTGATTGATTTGAGACGGATAGCTTTAGGATTTGAAAACAAACCATGAGATCAAGTCTTCTATTCTTACAACAGGTCTCTGTTTGCTAGTGCTATAGGTTGCATTTGTGCTATTGGTTGACAAAGTTCAACACGTTCACGGCAACAAGTACGTCTCCTCAAAGCCAGGCTACCCCGGAGTACACGACGAGCGCGGCGACGAGCGCGGTGCCTGCGGCGCCGGGTTCCTCAAACTTTGACGCGCGTTTCGTTTCTGGTTTCTTGGGCAGCGCATCGGAAAGGATGGCGCGCAGTGTGACCAGCCCGCTGCTTGATTTCAGGCTGAGTCTTGTGTCCACACCTAGAGATGAGGCCTTCGTCGAGGACAAAGACACCTGCGCAACCTCACTGGTAGCCTTGGACGACATCTGGTCCTTCACAGTTCAACGCAACGACGCGAGGTCGAATTCTTCAAATTTGCGCGGGAGACGTACCGCCGCTGCGCGCGTCACACGCATTCCAATCCGCGGATACGTGGAGTGAATTTCACCGACGTCGGTATACACGCGAGTGCGTGCGTGTGTGCCGCGAGAAATTGCGGGTCGGGACGCGTGCTGCTCAACACGTTCTGGCGGGGTACTCGAGGCATCCAACCATAAAGCGTCGAACCGGCGGATTTTGGATGTGAGACACCATCGAAGCGCCATGAACGTGCCAGCTGGACACACGATATAGGTGTCTCCGTCTCAAGTGCGTTCAGGCTATCTTTACGCCACTGCAAACTCCTGAAATCGCGGGCCCACAATCACGTCATCGCGAAGAATCTGAAATTAACGCAATCGCTACAAGGCTCACTGGCAGACGTCGACGCGCAGGTCCTGCGATGGCCGTCCTCGCCACGACCGCGCCTCGTGTTTTCCACCCCCATGCGGCGACCCTTCGATCGCGCGGGCGCACCGCCCCTGACCAGCGCGGCGCCGGTGTAGTGACGCATGCGAAGAAGAGTAAGTCCGCCATCAAGGTTGTGACTCCCGCTGAGCCGGAACCCGAAGCCCCGACGCCGTTAACGGACGAGCAGCTCAACTCAGTGCCTCCTGAGATGATGCAGCGTGATATTTGGGACGCGGAGGGGTTTGATCAGTTGGGCGAGAACGTTAAGAACTGGGGTTTGTTTCTCGTCGTGTTCATGGCATGCGGGGCAGGTGTAGTAGCCGCGAACACGTACAACGATGGCGCGGTGGGGGTTGATTTCCAGGCGTACGAAAGCCCAGACGCCGCTGTGGTAGCAGCGATGGCGGTCAAGGACGGAGCCATCACCGCAGAAGCGATGGTGGATGCGCCGGACCTGTAGTTTGATAGGCTACGGTATAAACTATATTACAATTAAAGCCGTCAACGTCACTGATTACTTCCTTTCGACGCTACCGAAAGCTCGGCTCTCAATTTCCCAATGTCGTCATCCTTCTCCCTAATTTTCCGGCGAAACTCTTCCTCCATTAAACGGCCCTTCGCCTCCGCTTCCACCCGCTTAACCCTTTCAGCCTCACCCGCAACGCGCAGTGAGTCCATCTCCTCGCGCATCACGGTTTGATTGTGCAGCACTTTCACTTCGCGCTGCGCTAACTCACTCACTTTCAACTGCAACTTTTCCAAGCGAATCGCCAACGAATTGTTGCCATTGCCACTTACTCCGGGTCCACCTTCATCAATACCCCCGCCGTTTCTCCGTCGCAACGCAAGTTCCGCCTGCGCCATGGCGACTTCGTGTTTCGTCGCGGCTTCGCGAAGCGCGTTTTTCAAAACGCCGCTCTCCAGGGTCAGTCTTTTTTCGTTATCCCGCAACTCCGACGCGGACGCGACGAGTTGTCGAATCGTCGCCGCGCGTTGCTCTTTCTCAATCTCCATCTGGTTAAGCGTTTTTTCTTTCAACTCGATGGTGGTTCTCGCCTCTTCAATCGCGATTCGTTGTTGCTCTATTGTTTTAGCATTAGCCACGGAATCTGCTCGGTGTTGTTCCGCGGTTGAGGCTCTTAACGCGAGTTCGCTCTCTAACCGCACCACGGCCATTTGGTAATGTTCTACTTGTTCCTCTAGCGACGTTACTTTGTCGACAAGCACCCTGCGGTTGACGTCGGTGGATTTGTCGTTACCTTGTTCTTTTTGAGAAGCAAGTTGTCGCTCCAGCTCAGCGATACGCCGCGCATCTGCATCAAATCGTTCCCTTGACACTTCCCTGTGCTTCGCTTCGCTTTCCCGCGCTCGCTGCAAATCGTTCTGCAACGATTGCACCGACTTTTTCGTGCGTTGCAACAACGCCGTCCGCTCATCAAGCTCATCGTGCACGTCACGAAGACTACTTTCCGTGCGTTGTACTTGTGCTGATAAACGCCGTTCAGCGGGGGTCGCCGCCGTGTTCGCACCTGGGCGCTCCATCCAGGGAGAAGGACTGAACAGAGAGTGCCGGACCGCAGACGCGGGCGTGCTCCGCAATTGCATCGCCCCGAGTTCCCGAAACGGAATGCAAACGCGCGAGTGGCCGTACGAACCCTAAACCTAAACCCTAACCCTAAACCCTAACACCGCACGTTCGCGACTCACACGAGACACGCGGTGACGCCTCACGCACGCCTCTTGCGATAGCTGCTCCCGGGGTGACGCAGACGCCCCGAGGCACAATTGACAATGTCACGCATTGGTTTTCGTTTTCAACTCCTTTTTCTTGGCGGCTTTAATTATGCAAGTCCACAACGATACGCGCGGGGGAGACGTCACGTGGTGGTGTGAGGGTTTAGGGTTCAGGGTCTCTAAACCCTAAGCACGATGCCAACATGGCTCCGCATCGCGTTCATGTTGCTTGCGGTGCGCAGTGACAACATGGAAAGCACGTTGACGCAGATCGGGTACATGGCGTTGTCGTGGTGTCTTCGGGGATGTTTCACGGCGCTGCAGCGGCCGATTATGATCCCCAAGCTGGTGCGGATGGGCAAGATGCACCCAGAGGTGGCGCGGCACACGAAGTCCAGCGCAAAAACAATAATGTACTGGTTCTCCCTGACCGCGGTCACGGCTGCGTTCCTGGCGTACCACAACGTGGTGCGCATGACATTTTTCCTCGTCTTCACGTCGCTGGTGCTGCCGCTTTTCAAAACCGTATGCTTCCCGCGCGTCGCCCCGGTGTTGCCGTTCCTCGCAGGAGTGTGCTACGTAGTGTGGCGCTGGGAAGGCGTGCAGGAGCTTTTTTTAGGGCTAGTGCTGTTCCAAGCCCTGCCAACCGCGCACGAAGTTTCAAGGCACTTCTTCGGGCGGAGCACGGGAAATCTGTTCGGCTTTCTGTTGTGGTGTTCTGTGTTGATCATGGTGCTCCCAATCGTGGCAACCTTTTTAGCCGCGTACTTCGCCCCCGAGCTGTTCGACACTTTGGTCAGCAACCGAACGCACCCGTCAATTAGTACGTACTGGTCCCTGTTAGAGTGGTACTACTCGTTTTTAGGGTTCGCGACTCAAGACGGGGACAACCCGTACCAGATCCTGGGCGTCCTGCAAACCGCGAGCCTCGATCAGATTAAAAAGAAATTTCGCAAATTGTCAATCCAGTACCACCCCGACAAAACTGGTAACAATTTAAAAAAGAAGGAACACTTTGTTAGACTTCAGGGAGCCATGGAAGTGATTACGAAGGGCACGTTTGACGGGGCGGTTAATGAAAATGCGTTGCGGGAGCGGTTGAGAGGGACGATAACGCGGTGTTCAGAGCTGACGCCGATAATCGGGATTTGGGTCGTGCTGGCGATTTTTTCTTTTCTGCAATGGATATTCAGAGACCGACGGAAGGAACAATTGGAAAAGGAAGTGTACGAGTTGAGAAAACAACAATTGAGTCAACAGGGAATGGTGATCACAGAGATCCCGCGGGAGTACGACATCGGGCCGTCGTTTTTGGGGGGGAACATGTTAGGGTACGTGTCGCGGAACGACGGTTGCCAAAGAAATTACGGAGACGCCGGGCCGAGAAGAGAAGCCATGACGGTCGGCGGGCGGCGCATCGCCACGCCTCAGACGCAAATGCCGAGGCTGGTGGAGCTGGAAACGACTGAGTTGCGAGCGGAGGTAGGTGCGGGGGAGGCGACGGGAAGCGCATCGGTTTCGGGGGAAGGGTTGGTCAATCGGGGGAAGAAAAGAGGGGGGGGAAGGAGGAACTAGACTTGCCAATATAAGTCCTAGCCTGCGAAACGAAAGTCCTGGCCTGAAAACTCCCAAAATAAGTCCTAGCCTGATAGGACCGTAACTCGTCATTAAAAAGTCAAAAATATACGATTTAACTCAAGGATAACCCAAGGACGTTCCCGATGATCCGAAGATTCGCGATATCGCGATCTCTTCGTTTTCTGTGGCTTCCACGTCTCCGCTGGATTGGAGACGCGCGCACTACACGCCGAAGCGCTCGGCACGTGATCACACGGACGCTGCCGGGCGACGTGTTTAGGACGATGAGTTCCGCGAACGGAGCGTTCGCGCTTGTTGGCGGGTCGAGTGTGGCGCGCGCGCCCGTGCGCGTCGCACGATCGCGCCGCGTCTCGAGCGGGTGTGCGAAACACGTACCGGGTCGAGTTTCGCTGCGCTCGGGTGATGGGGCGACGGGCGTCTTCGTCGGTGCAAACTCTCCGTCAAGCCGCACGCGGACGCTCGTGTCCTCCGCGAACAACCGAGAACCGTCATCGCAAACCAACGACGGGACCGGTGCAGGTCAACGCGGCGCGAGTTTCAACCGCGGCGGTGCCGCGAGCAGCTCGAGCTCATCGTTAACGGGAAAGCAAGATTCTTTCTCATCGCCAACCGCGACGAACGCGGCGTCCTCGGTGGGTCCGGGCGACAGCAGCTTGTACCGCGCGTACCGGAACAAAAACACGTCGAACAAACCGCCCAGTGGCAGTTGGGACGAGGAAATGAGCGGATCCGGCTCGATGGATTCCGAAAAGGTCGCGTTGCCTTTAAAGATCAACCAAGACGTGTTGCTCTGGAACGCGCGCTCTATGCGTTCGTCGGCGATGAAGATCAGGAAGAGGGATGAGCGGGTGAAGGTACGGCTGAACGCGATTCGTTTATACGAGCGCGCCAAAGCCGTGGACCCGTCGGATGGCAGAGCTTACGTTGGCATAGGGCAAGTTTTGAAACAGCTGGGCGACACGGAAAGCGCGCGGGCAATTTACCAAGATGGGTGTGACGCCACCGGGGGGGACAACGCGTTCATATGGCAAGCTTGGGCGACGTTGGAGGAGCGGGAGGGGGACGTTGCGAAGGCGAGACAGCTTTATGATGCTGCTTTGGCTGCAGATAAAACACACGCCGCGGCTTGGCACGGGTGGGCTGTTTTGGAAAAGAAGCAAGGGAACTTTCAGCGGGCGCGTGATTTGCTGGTGAAAGGAAGCAGGCTTGTGCCTCCGTCGAAAGCGAACCCTTATCTGTTCCAAGAGCTCGGGGTGATGGCCATGGAACGCGGCCGGGTACAGGAAGCCAGGGAGCACTTCAGGGAAGGTACGAAAACAGAGGCTGGGGCGCAATCAGCGGTTCTGTGGCAAGCGTGGGCGATGCTCGAGACAAGGGAAGTGGACGGCGCTGAAACCGCGCGAAAACTTTTCCAAAAAGCCTTAAACGTGGACGAAACAAACAAGTACGTTTATCTCTCCTGGGCGGTTTTCGAAGCCAAGTGCGGGTTCGTGGACCGAGCCCGGTCACTGCTGCGACAAGGGTGCAAGACGAACCCTGGCGATCCGCCGTTGTTACAAGCCCTCGCCCGGTTGGAAGCCGCGGATGGGAACTTGAAAGACGCGCGCGTTTTGTTTGAACAAGGTACGAAGTTAGATCCGGCGCACCAAGCCAACTGGCAAGCGTGGGCGATTGCGGAGTGGAAAGCTGGTCATGTTGACCGCGCGCGCGAGTTGTTACAGCGAGGCGTGTGGGTCGCCCCCAGGAGTAAAAACGCGTGCAAGCTGTTCCAAGCGTGGGGGGTGTTGGAGGAGAAGGAGGGGAACGTTGCGCTCGCCAGGCAGCTTTACAAGTGCGGCGTGAAAGCGGACCCGACTTCCGAAACCACCTGGCTGACGTGGGCGAAGATGGAGGAGCGTCAGGAGAACCCCATTCGTGCGCAGGAGCTCAGGACGCTTTGCGTGCAACAACGCGCGGAGGAGCTTGTGGGCCAAAGCGACCTCTCACCAGCCGCGATGTTCGGCATCGACAGCGCGTTGCGGCCGGTGCTGACGTCTCTTGCGAAACTTTTAGGCGGCGACCAAACCGGAATCACCACGGAGAGTGTTTCGGAGGGGAGCGTGAAGTACGGCAAGCTCCGAGCGGCGGAGCGGGAGGTGATCAAAGCGGAACCGCTGTTCGGAGTCATGACAGCCAAGGAGGTC
>TARA_B110000977_G_scaffold107622_1_pt1 | contig 10223 bp, 7 predicted proteins | sample TARA_B110000977 | Tara Oceans TARA_B110000977 (sample SAMEA4397798) | marine metagenome | biome: Polar Biome; feature: [SRF] surface water layer (ENVO:00010504); material: water (ENVO:00002006), including particulate matter (ENVO:01000060) such as... | depth 5 m | reverse complement strand
GAAGTAGCCAATCCATCTGCAATGGCACAATTATCAGTAATTACAGACACACTCAATAAATTGTGAGTGACTCCCAATCCTGTTTTCGGATTTATTGCATGAGAATATTTTACCCCATCAATTATTTTAAACTTACGGTAACTGCCAGAAGTCACAACCGATTCGTTATTTAATGAAATTGTCTCTTGTACTTTTCTGTTTTTTACTGTCGAAGATGGCGACTCCAAAGCGATTTTCCATAGTTTTCCATACGAACTATTCCCCTTCACTTTCACCTCTCCTCCTATCTCTACCATGTAGTTCTCTACTTCTTTTGAATTGAAAAAATCACAGATAACATCCACAGACAATCCCTGTGCAATGGCATCAAAATTGAATTGTGATAACGTGTCTTTCTTTATAATAAATTCATCTGTCAGGATTACTTCTGAAGTAATGCTCAATATTGAATCCATTATTTCTTTATTAAAAACACCTTCCGAATAACTACTTAACCGATTCGCCATTATTAAATTTTGCAAGCCATGATTAAAATTACCTTGAGAATAGTCTTGAATAGAAATAGATTTATTAAAACAATCGAATAACTGAGTAGTTTTATCCGAATTAAAAACTGTATCTATCTTATTAAGATTAAATTGAGAAATTACTGAGGTTGGTAAATAAACAGATAATTGATTGTCAAAGTCAATCAATATTTGTTCTATCTCACTAGAATAATCAGTTTTTAAACTGTCGTAATAAGAAATGAAGAAAGTGGTGCCTTGCGCCTCTCCTTCTAGTTGAATGTAGTTATTTGGGGTATTGTTGCAAGAAAAAAAAAATCCAAAACCTATTAAAACAAGAATAATTCTATTCATATTTAGTTTGATTAAAATTAATGATTTTGCTTTTTCATAACAATATCATAGGCCATATTTACTAGCTCGTCAATTGTTAACTCTGTATTATCCAATAAAATAGCATCTTCCGCCTGTCTTAACGGATTTTCCTCTCTGTGAGTGTCGTTATGATCTCTCTCCAGTAAATTATTTTTCACTTTCTCAAAAGAATAAGAATATCCTTTGGCTTTCATTTCATTAAAACGCCTTTGAGTTCTAACTTCCAAATCGGCTGTAACAAAGAATTTGACTTCGGCATTGGGTAAAACTGCTGTTCCAATATCTCTGCCGTCCATTACGATTCCTTTTCCCTCACCCATTTTCTTTTGTAGCGCAATGAGTTTTTGTCTTACTTCTTTCAAAGTGCTAATTCCACTCACTAGACCAGTAATCTCAGGAGAGCGAATTTCATCTTCTACATTTTCTCCATTCAAATAAGTATCCGATTGGTTTTTGGAAGCATTATATTTAAATGTAACATCAATACTGGGTAAGGCTGAAATTATTAGGTTTCTATCTACTTTCCCGTCTTTTATCAATCCTCTATTTACCAAATATAAAGTAACAGAGCGATACATTGCTCCTGTGTCAATATAACTGTACTCAATTTTTTGAGACAAAAGCTTAGCTAATGTGCTTTTTCCACAAGAAGAATACCCGTCTATTGCAATGTTTATTTTCATACTGTACAAATGTAAAGTTTTATAATCAGAATTTAAATGATTGGGAAAGGATAATTTATAATTATGGTATATTTGCACATCAAAAAAAAATTAAAACAAAAACTATGAAGAATATTGCAGTAATTGGAGCAGGAACAATGGGAAATGGAATCGCTCATGTCTATGCACAATCTGGATTCAAAGTGTCATTAATTGACATTTCGCAACAATCACTTGACAAAGCAATTGCTACAATCACAAAAAACCTTGATAGATTAATTGCAAAAGAAAGAATTACTGAAGAAAATAAGAATAATACGCTTTCTAACATCACTACTTTTACTGACATGGCAAAGGGAGTTGAAGGAATTGATTTAGTAGTAGAGGCTGCAACAGAAAACGTAGATTTGAAACTTAAAATTTTCAAACAATTGGATGAATTAACTGCCGATAACGTAATTCTTGCTTCTAATACTTCCTCGATCTCTATTACAAAAATTGCATCTGTAACTTCTCGTCCTGAGAAAGTTATTGGAATGCACTTTATGAATCCAGTTCCAATTATGAAATTGGTAGAGATCATTAGAGGGTATGCAACTACGGATGAAGTAACAAACTCTATCATGGAAATGAGCAAAAAACTTGGTAAAGTTCCTGTAGAAGTGAATGATTACCCAGGGTTTGTAGCAAACAGAATTTTGATGCCAATGATAAACGAAGCAATTATTACTTTACACGAAGGAGTTGCTGGTGTTGAAGAAATTGATACAGTTATGAAACTTGGTATGGCTCACCCAATGGGACCTTTGCAATTGGCCGATTTTATTGGATTAGACACTTGTCTTTCTATTATGGAAGTATTGCATGATGGATTTGGAAATCCAAAATATGCTCCTGCTCCATTATTGGTAAATATGGTAATGGCAGGGAAAATGGGAAGAAAATCTGGAGAAGGATTTTACAGCTGGTCTCACGGGACTAAAGAATTGATTGTAGCTGATAATTTTAAGAAGTAAAAATAGCTTAATATATATTTTAAATCCTCAAGTCTTTATTGCCTTGGGGATTTTTTTATGTATTTTTATCAGGAAATGATTTTAAGAACTATAAATATCATAGTGTTTATATTCCTATTTATCTCATCTTCTTTGTCGCAAGAAATATGCAACAATGGGATTGATGATGATTTGGATGGATTAATAGATTTAAATGATACCACAGATTGTGATTGTAAAATTGGGGTGCTTCCTCCTATTATTCCAAACCCTTCGTTCGAGTCATACTCCATTTGTCCTACTGCGGTTTCTCAAATGGCTAGAGTCAACTTTTGGAGAGATGCTCTAAACTACAATTCTCCAGACTATTACAACTGTTCTTTTTCTGTTCCAGCTACTACAACTCCATTCCCTCATGGAACTGGTGCTGTGGGCTTTGCTGTAGGAAACGGCCAAGGAAAAGAGTATTTTGGAACTTGCTTGCTTGATACATTTCATGCAGGAATTACTTACAAGCTTCAATTTCAGTATGCGCAAATTGCTAGCTTTTCTCCGAGACCAATTGCTATATTTGGAACTAATAACTGTGCGAATCTTCCCTACCCAAACACTCCAATTGGTGTAGGTGGAATAACATCAAATTGTCCTTCATTAGGTCCAAATTGGGTCACTCTAGATACTTTAATTCCGATTGTCAATACTAGTTCCTGGAACACTTATGTATTCACCTTTACGCCTACTTTTGATATCACTACTATAGTGTTTGGTCCAAGTTGTGCAATTCTAACTTCTCCAGCCCCACAAGCTTATTATGGTACAATTGATAACTTGACTGTGAGCTACGTATCTCCTACAGTTGTTATTACTGATACTGGTCACTATTGCAGAAACAATCTGGTGTTGACAGCACATTATGACTCAATTCCCAATTCTTTTCAATGGTATAAAAATGGAATCGCATTAGTAAATGACACAACCAATAGCTACTCCGTACCAATTTCAGGTACAGGTAATTATCAAGTTCTTTTAAATTTCAATAGCGCCTGTCTTTTGTCTACTATTTATACTGTAGACTCCACAATCATAGATTTTGATTATGATTCTTCAGGATCTTGCCTCTATAATTCTACAGGAAGAATTAATGTAAAAAATACGACTGGAGGAACCGTTCCTTATCAGTTTAATACTAATTTTTTACCTTATAAAACAGATTCAAATTTCAACTTACTATCTCCAGGAGTTTATTCTATTTCGGTAAGAGACAGTAATTTTTGCATTAATACAAAAAATGTAACTGTTGTAGCTTTTCCACAACCAACCGCCAATTTTATAGCAGATACAGTTTGTTTAGGGGAAATAACTAATTTTCAAGATAAATCGTTTATTAGTAAAGGTTTAATAGCAAATTGGGCATGGAATTCTCCAATTAATAACACACCCAAAAATACAAGCTATAGCTTTACAACTAGTGGAACAATCTCAGTTACATTAACCGTTACATCCGATTCTGGTTGTGTGGATGACACAACTATAGGAGCAATTATTAATCCACTTCCTGTCCTAGATTTTGATTTCACTCCTAAATCTATTTTCACCTACAATACGGCAGTTTGTTTTTCAAATTACACAACTGGAGCTATTTCATATTTATGGAATTTCGATTTCTCTGGAGTGAACGGAATTTCTACGCTTAACTCACCTTGCCCTGTTATTTTTCCAAATAATAAAGAGGCAATTTATAGTGTTAAACTTATAGCAATCAATCAATTTGGATGTATCGATTCTCTTACGAAATCATTGAACGTGAAAGATGATTTTACTTTGTATATCCCAAATTCTTTTACCCCAAATCAAGACAATACCAATGATGAGTTAATAATTTACCACAATGGTATTGTAAATTTGGAATGGACTATTTTCAATAGATGGGGAGAAGAAATTTTTTATTCTGATGATTTAAATTCGAGTTGGAATGGTATTCACAACAATGAAATAGTACCAAACGGCAGCTATCCTTATAAAATAAGGATAAAATCTACCAATGGAAAAATCAAAGAAATTTTTGGACATATTAATGTGATAGATTAAATATTCTTTTGAAAGATAATTAAGAAGAATAAAAAAATATTCCTAACTTTGACAAATCTTAAAGATATGAAGAACACAAAGCTCCTAAAATCGGCTAAAATTATTCAACCCTCCTCTTCATTTCATTTACAATCCAAAGACATTCTTATAACTGATGGAATTATTACTCACATTGAGGATAACATTTCTGCCAAACCCGAATATGAAGTCATAGAACACGAGAACCTTCATGTTTCTGGGGGATGGATTGATCTTAAAGCCAATTTAAGAGAACCGGGAGAAGAATGGAAGGAAACACTAGAATCGGGAAGTAAAGCTGCACAATTTGGAGGATTTACTCATGTTATCGTTTCACCAGCCACCCAACAACCAATTGACAGCAGCAACAGGGTAGAATTCATTGTAAACAAAGCTGTAAAGCTTCCTATTACAATTTCGCCTCTGGGAACTTTGAGCGACAAACACGAAGGGAACGAGTTATCAGAAATGTATGAAATGAGCCTAGCTGGAGCCCTAGCTTTTACAGACGATAAATCGGATGTAAACACTGGATTAATGTCTAAAGCTTTACTTTACTCGAAAAACATTAATAAACTTATAATCAGTTTTCCTGAAGATAAATTTTTGTCTAATAATGGGCAGATGAACGAAGGAGAGACGAGTACCAAAATGGGACTAAAAGGAATCCCTTCCTTGAGTGAAGAGTTACGAATTTCTAGGGATTTATCTCTAGCAAATTACAACAATTCTCCTATTCATTTCTCTTGTATTTCTTCAGCAAAATCGGTAGAACTGATAAAACAAGCAAAACAAAACGGGATACAAGTAACGTGTGACATTGCAGCTCATCAGTTATTTTTTACGGATGAAGCAACCAAAGAATTTGATTCGAATTACAAAGTATTGCCTCCTTTCAGAGCACAGACTGACATAGAAGCTTTAATTACAGGATTGAAAGACGGAACGATTGATGCAATTTGCTCGGACCATACCCCACACGACATTGAAAGTAAACAACTAGAGTTTGATTTAGCAGATTTTGGAATCATAGGATTAGAAACTGCTTTTGCAAGTGTTCACAGTATTTTGAAAGATAAACTACCGTTAGAAACAATCATTGAGAAACTAACTAATGCACCAAGAACAATCTTAGGAGTAGATATTCCAAAAATTGAAATTGGAGAAAAGGCAGAACTTACTTACTTCAATCCTAGCGATAAATGGACTTTTAAGAAAACAGACATCAAGTCAAAATCTAAAAACACGCCCTTTCTTGGGACAGAGTTTACAGGTAAAGCATTGGGTGTAATTTGCTAACTATTCGTTATAAATTATAAGAATGAAAAATAAGTATTCACTTATCGTTTGTGTCTTGGTAACTGTTGTTTTAATTCAATTTCGAGTTAATTATAATTCAAATCCTAGCAGTAACGAGTTAAAAGTAACAACTTGGGATTCATTTGGTTATTACTCTTACCTCCCTTCGATTTTTATTTATGACGATTGTAAACAACTCAATTGGATTCCTGCAATAGATAGTATTTATGAAGTAACTGGCGGTAAATTATACCAAGCCAATAAAGTAGAAAATGGCAATTATGTGTTCAAATATTTGGGCGGAGTTGCAATTATGGAAACGCCTTTATTTTTAATAGGACATTTAATAGCAAAAAACACTTCCTATCCAGCTGATGGATTTTCTGCTCCTTATCAATACTCCTTGGCTTATGGTGTGATTTTGTACTTTATTCTAGCCTTATTCCTATTACGCTCTATCTTGTTAAGGTATTTCAATGATTTCTCCGTTTCATTAAGTCTTTTGTTACTTGTGTTGGCTACAAATCTTATTCAATATATAGGAATTGACAATGCCCAAAGTCATTCTTATATTTTTCCTTTGTACGTACTAATACTTTATTTCACAATAAAATGGCATGAAAAACCTAGGATATTATTTGCCTCAGCAATTGGTCTTACGATTGGTATTGCTACCATTTGTAGACCTACAGAAGCCATTATGTTATTTATTCCATTGTTGTGGAACTTACAAACCAAGGCATCTTCTAGAGAAAAGTGGCAATGGGTGAGAAAACATAGATCGCATTTAATTTATGTAGTTCTTTTTGGAATTCTTGGAATTTTGCCTCAACTTATTTATTGGAAACTCATTACGGGTTCGTTTGTATATGATGTAGGAAGTAAATGGGTGTTTGCTAATCCCTTTTTTCGAGTTCTTTTTGGATGGGAAACGGGTTGGTTTATTTATACACCAGTTACCATCTTATTTGTCCTCGGTTTCTTTTTTATAGAGAAGTTTCCATTCAGAAAATCTGTTTTAGTTTTTTGTATATTAAATAGTTGGATTGTAATTTCCTGGTTCGACTGGAAATATGGCTCCACCTATTCTACTAGAGCAATGGTACAGAGTTACCCTGTTTTTACTCTTTCATTGACTGCTATTATTCACTATTTTTCTACAAAAAAATGGAAGTCTTTATTATTCATCCCACTGTTTTACTTTATTGGAGTTAATCTATTTCAATTGCATCAATACAATACTACTGTGTTACATTCTAGAGACATGAATAGATTGTATTATGCTAGTATTTATCTCAACCCTTCTCCTTCTCCGTTAGACATGAGTTTATTGGATACAGATGAAATATTGAGAAATGAATCGGATTTCAATCAGGAAACAATATCGCTATCAAATTTTGAAAAAGAAGTTATTGCTTCAAATAGTTCAAAAGGAGAACTACTTACTTTGGAAATATTAAAGAATACAAGCTGGATTAAAGTTTCTTGCTCCTTACTTTCTAAAAAAGGATACGGCAGTAGTTATATTTCCTATTCTTTAAATGATAAGAAAAAGAATATTCGATTATTTAATGCTATTTCAACTGAAAACGAAGTGAATAAGTACGAGTTTTTCATAAAAAACACAGAAAAGAAACAAACTAACCAACTCGGTTTATCCCTTGTTTCTGAATATGAATTTGAAGGAGTTATTACTGATTTAAAAGTAATTGGATACACAAGTAAATAAACTTAGCATTAAGATTTGCTAAATCATAACTGGATAGCTAATTTAGAGGTGAACAAAACTATTATTTAACTAAACGCATGGCATTAAACATAATTTGGATAGGATTCTTTCTTGTTGCGTTTGTAGTTGGAATGATAAAACTTGTTTTTTTTCAAGATTTTCTAGTTTTTAAAGAAATTGTTGACTCTCTTTTTGAAAGAGCTGAACTTGGTTTTAAATTATCTATTGGTTTAACGGGGGTTCTTGCCCTTTGGATGGGAATCATGAAAATTGGAGAAAATGGTGGAGCAGTAAAAATGCTTTCTAAATTAGTAAATCCATTATTCTCTAAGTTATTCCCTGATGTACCAAAAAACCATCCTGCAATTGGTTCAATGATGATGAATTTTTCTGCTAACATGTTAGGTTTAAGTAATGCTGCGACTCCACTTGGATTAAAAGCAATGGGAGAGTTACAAAAAATAAATCCCGACAAGAAAAAAGCGTCCAATGCTCAAATTATGTTTTTAGTGTTAAACACTACTGGTTTTACACTTATTCCCGTAACAATAATGGCCCTTAGAACAACAAAAGGCTCTATTGATCCAACAATAATATTTTTACCTATACTAATTACAACTTTTATTTCTAGCCTATTTGGATTAATTTTAATGTCTATTATTCAAAGGATAAATATTTTTCAACCTGTTATTTTAGCTTACATTGGTAGTGCAACATTAGCAATTGCATTATTATTTTGGTATCTATCCGGATTAGAAGATTCGGAATTAAAAATTGCATCTGGACTCATTTCAAATCTTTTAATATTTGGAGTAATAATATTTTTTATTATCCTAGCATTAATAAAAAAGGTGAATATTTTTGAAAGTTTTATAGAAGGAGCTAAAGAAGGTTTTGGAGTAGCTATCAAAATCATTCCTTATCTAATAGCAATTCTATGTGCAATAGGTGTTTTTGTAGCTTGTGGGGCAATGGAAATGGTTACTGATGGAATTGGGTACTTAGTAGAATCGGTAGGATTAGACACAAAATTTGTAAAGGGTATTCCTACAGCAATTATGAAGCCCCTCTCTGGTGGTGGAGCTCAGGGAATGATGGTTGATTCTTGGATAGTAGCAGAAAAAGAATTAATTGCTCAAGGCATAACAAACATAAAAGGTCCTGACACTTTTATAGGTCAATTAACATCAGTACTTCAAGGCTCTACAGAAACTACTTTTTATGTATTAGCTGTTTACTTTGGTTCTGTTGGAATCAAAGACACAAGATATGCAGCAGCAGCTGGTCTAATTGCTGATTTAGTTGGTATTATTACTGCAATCTTAATTGCATATTACTTTTTTGGATAAAAAAAATGAAATCAATTGTCCTATATCGAATGCCAAACGAAAGTGATTCTTATTGCCTCACTTCTCAACTTCCTTTTTTAAAAAACAGTGACAACAAAGAAGGTTTTTTCTTTTCCGAATTTGAAAACGGAACTATCTACTCCATTCAAGACTATGAGACTAAAGTTAATTCTTGGCCTAACTTTGTTCCTTTTGGAAGCTCAACTCCTATTGCAACTGAAAAGGAGGATTATTTAGAAAAAGTAACCGAAATTACAAGCCAAATAAAAACTGGAGAATTTAAAAAAGTAGTGTTTTCTAAAGTGAAACTGATAGAGAAAAAAAATGGATTTAATTTAGAAAAAACATTCAATAACCTCTGTCATGCCTACCCAAAAGCCTTTGTATATTTTATTTCTTCTGAAGAAACTGGAACCTGGATGGGAGCTTCTCCTGAGTTATTGGTACAAAAAGAAAGTTCTGAATACAAAACTGTTTCTTTGGCAGGAACCAGAATAGAAAATACTCCTTGGACAAACAAAGAAATACAAGAACAAGAAGTAGTAACTGATTATATTACTGAAATAATTAAACCTCTTTCTATTTCTTTTGAAATTTCAAAACCATACGATTTACAAGCTGGAAAAGTGATTCATTTAAAATCGGACATTTATTTTTCTCTAAAGCAGGGATTTAATTTATGGCATTTATTAGGAAAACTAAACCCAACTCCTGCAGTTTGTGGTATTCCAATGCAAAAAGCAAAGCAATTTATAACTACCTTAGAAAATCATAACAGAGAGCTTTACACAGGGTTTATTGGGCCAATGGGAATCAATAACCACAATAGTTTGTTTGTGAATTTAAGAAATATGAAAATCTGTAATTCCCACCTTGCACTTTTCTTGGGCGGAGGAATTATGAGAGATTCTATTCCAATAAACGAATGGGATGAAACTGAAAACAAAGCCTCTACTCTATTATCTATCTTATAAGATTACCATTTAACCTTTTGGTATACCTTTTGTAAAGAATAAGTGACAACAGAAAACAATAACTCTTATATTTATCTATCCAATAAAACAAAAAAAAATTATGAAAAATTTATTCCTAACATCAATCTTCTTACTTTCTGCTTTACTGTCAGTAAATGCACAAACATTTGAAGGAGAAATTACTTACAAAATAACATACTCTGATTTACCTGCAGAAGCTGAAATGTA
>TARA_B110000977_G_scaffold190055_1_pt1 | contig 10225 bp, 3 predicted proteins | sample TARA_B110000977 | Tara Oceans TARA_B110000977 (sample SAMEA4397798) | marine metagenome | biome: Polar Biome; feature: [SRF] surface water layer (ENVO:00010504); material: water (ENVO:00002006), including particulate matter (ENVO:01000060) such as... | depth 5 m | reverse complement strand
CCCAAGTGGCACTGTATGCCCCGGAGTCTTCGGCAACGGTAACATCGTCACCGGCTGTGAATGTCGGTGAATCGTTTACATCAGATAAGTTAACAGAAAGCGTGCGAGTGAGCGAATCACCGCCACTGTTGGTGGCTTGAAGACTGATCGCTTGGATGACGCCATTTGCATTTGCGGGTGGCGTCCAAATCCAAGTCTCGCCTGAAGTGAGTGTTGGGCCTTTACTATTGAGGTTTAGGCTACCATTAACGACAATGATCCTGTTATAGCCCGTCGGGTCACCGGCTGCCAGATTCGAGACATTAGCAGCACCGTCGACGTCAGCGAAAGAGATCTCCAGAGCCTGATCCTCTGTTCCTGATAGGTTGCTGAAACTCGTAAGCACCGGCGCCGCCGCGCTAGCAATTTGTGTGAGAGCAAGAAAGAGAAGTAGCCATCGGCAAGGATTGAGCGATAATTTCATAGATAAGTTCGATTCGCGATGTTTTACTAAATGATAAAAGAAAAGGTGTACCGGTTAACTGTCGTCAGAATCGGCGAGTATACGTTGAATTGTAACCGCACTCAACGCATCGGCGAGGTGAGCGGTTTGTCTCTCCGCCTTCTTACGTGCAATGAGTTCGTTCCGAATTAAATCATCTACCGCCTCAAGCGGGCGAACTGTCGAGGGACGTGATCCCGTTTTCATCACGATCCAACAACCATTCTCGAGAGTAATTACGTCACTGGTGGCACCCACATCAAGCCCACGACCGGCCTCCAAAACGACACTCGGCAAGCGATGATTCGTCATCGGATCCGGAATCCAACCCACATCGCCCCCGCGGTAGCGACTCAGTTGCTCGTCAGAATATTCGCTGGCAATTCGGCCAAATCCTTGACTTGCGGAAAGGCCTTGCGACTCAAGCAGCGATACTGCTTCACGCAATCGCTCCTCCGCTTCGTTTTGCTGTGAGTGTGACAGCTTGTTGCTCACTTCGATAAAAAGAACCGCCAGACGTGTCGCACCAGGCCTCGTAAAATCATCCAAACGCTCGCGATACGCAGCCGTCACTGCATCCTCACTGACTTGCTCTAGGGCAGGATCACTGCCTTTAGAACGTTGTCGCAGCGCGTGAATCAGCAAACTGTCCAGACGATGTGCCACGACTGGATCATCTCCGAGACCTAAGTCCCGAGCATACTCCACCAGTGCAGCACGTTCGATCAATTTCTCAAGGGTTTCCTCTTCTGCAAGTTTGGCCAGCCCGATTAATTCTCGACGCGCATACTCACGCTCAAGGTCGACCTCGGTAATCATTCGGCTACCAACCACCGCATATACCTGCACAGTTGAATCTTCCGCAGACTCCGATTGCTGTGGCTTAGAGCAACCGGAGAATCCGACTGCCAAAATATATAGGACGATCGCTACGCCCGCCTGAGAGATAATGTTACTCATTTGAGATTAACGCTAATTCGTATAAGCATGCAGTCATGCTCGCTATGCTTCATCGTGGAGCGATAAACCATGACGCTTGGATCCGCTCCATCTTTGTCAAAAAGCACAAATTCGGAACCAGCATCCTCCCAATCACCTCCAGAAAGCATACACTCGACAGTGGCCTCCACATCTAAAGCTAATTGATTGCTACGATAACTGATCTCAATGTAATCGTCGAGCAGTGCAATGCTTGGCGCCAAGTCCTCAGGCATCGGCTCAGTATTCATATCCCCTGCAAGAGCGTAGTGAAGCAGTGACGCATCCAGATCCGAAGGCATGCTTCTAGTCGCGACCACTAGTGGAGCTGTCGTACCACCCTGCCTCGAAATTTGCCATTCGGCAAAGGTCATTTGCTCCTTGATTAGATACAGCTTCTCGCTGCCACCGACCACGTCATAAGTAGAGCCCTCTTTAACGGCTACCCGAATAGTCTTTACGAAACTATCAGGAAGCGCCGCAAGATGCGCCGATGGAATAAACTGTATTGGCTTAGTGGTTACGTTTGGACCGAATTCAACAAACGGACTCACATAAGTGTAGTCTACGCCGTTCCCCGCGGTGCCAGTGATCTCCAACGGAACAAACAGTGAAGCGCCGAGCGATGAAGTCCGGTGTAACAAAAGCAAGCCGGGTTGGATTGGATCTGCAACGGCCTTCGAAGCGAGGACTTCAAAATAGAGCTCCGGTAATTGATCACGAATTTCAATCTCCGCACTCGAAGCTTCGCCAACGGTGTAGGCAGCGTTCGACGTCAGAGTGACAATCAGCTTTTCAGTTGATTCAGTAATGCCATCAGCAAATGGGCTAACTAAAATCATCGCTTCCCACTCATTTGCGCCGAATACTACGGTGGACAGAATCGTGCGGAAGTCGCTACCGTTTGATGCCGTTCCGGATAGCGCGATGTTCGCAGTTAATTCGGAAGATAAATCACCTTCACGTGTTAACACGAAGGAACCAGAGGATTCATCCTTCTCCTCAGCATTCTTAACCGCTGCGATTGAAATTCGTGGATCGAGGCCCACATCGCCGGACGCTAATTGACCATCATAATAAAGCTCAACTAGATCACTCTGCGCAAAATGCTGGTTCGGCAGATGGATAGTCAAATCAGGCAGCCCAGCTTGGGTTCCCCCAGCATATACATTGAGCTGCGTATCGTCACCGACCAGCGTCACAGTTAGATAATCAAGCAATTGACTGGATGGGCCTATTAGGAGATCAGAAACATCCAAAACATCACCTTCAGCGATTGAGAAATCCTCTACAATCTGCGGTTCTTGAGCCGCGAGGAAATAGAAGGTATCACTACCTGTGCTGCCTGAATACGAACCCGAGGCAGACTGACTCGCCACAATAAAGTCGCTCAACGGACTACCAGTCAGGTCAACCGAAGATGAGCCGCTAATAAGAATGAAGCCAAACGGTTCTCCGATGACTTCCCCCTCAGCAACGATTGCATTAGTCTCAGCACTCAGGTCCAAAATAGAAGCAGTCGTGGAACGTCCTAAGTCGAGAGCGATCACGCCAGCCGCAACATTAGCAGAGAGGTGCGCACGAATCGATTCCAGTGGTGGTGACATGGCCTCAAGATCAACTGACTCCGTGATGTAAATCGCAATCTCCGCAACAGTTGCGGCATACGCCGCACTTCCATCACTCAATGCAATTAAAAAGCGTTCCACCGGATTCACGGCAGCGCCTTCAAGCTTAAAACGAAGCAGGCCTTGACTGATCTCCGCCTGAGTCATCTGCGTGCCCGCGTCGAGCGGAGTCAAGATGCGACTAGACGGGTCCCATCGTGCAAGTACACCCGATGCTGGTAGTGAGGTAAACTGATAAGTCAGGTCCTCTGGGTCCGTATCAACATCTGCACTTTGCAGCAGTATGATCGAAGTGCCACCGGCATAAGCCACAAGTTCACTGGTAAGGATGGCAGGCTGTAAATCGCTACGATCCGGATCGGTTCCTCCAAGATACTCAGCTAGATTATTCAAGCCGTCGTTATCACCATCGCCAATCGCATCATCTGCAAACTGCTTATCTAGGCTGTGGGCATCCTCCCACCAGTCAGGAATACCATCACCATCGAAATCTTGCTCAGGTAAAGAAACCTCCAAATCCAAGCGAAGCACCTGACCACGATCTTCTTGTTTCAAATCAATAGAGGACCTACCCGGAGCTACCACGGATGCAGTGTAGCCATCCACTGCCAACGCTTGAAGCGTCAGCGTGCTCGAAGAGCCTTGAAGGGAAAGGTATTGAGCGTTATCAACCAAACCTAAACTCAACGCCTGATGTGGGATCTCCAGCACATAGGAATACTCTCCGTTGGAATAATCAGATAGATCGGTGGCCATCGAGACAGGTGCCCCACCTTCAAACTGGATCTGAACGGTAAGTTGCCCCAGCTTAAGGACCTCGCTATTGGCAGTCCGATTAAAGATCTTACCGAATAAAACCGTCGGAGGCTCGACAATCACCTCGTCCTCGACATCGGCATATAATGAATTGCCAGAGATGGCAAGCATAGCGAGCGCGATAAAAATACCAAACAGTCTGTGTAAATAATTCATGATGTGCGAATTGGTGCATTCCGCGAATGTTTTAGATTGAAGTGTCCTCATCTTTTAGCCGCCACTTTGGCCGTAGGTAAAGAGTGAGAGTTTAATGTCAGAGACACTTTCGATGAAGCGTTCAAGACCACGCTCCGAATCCGAGTTCAGGTTGAGCCCAGGAATGATCAATACCCAGCTCGTGTTCCAGACCGACCGACCGATCAAGCGCATGTCATGGAACTTTGGGTCATCTTCTCCTTCAAGAAAATCACTCGAATATGCACGAAAATCCGAGAATTTACGCTGCTCACCGAAATTACCATTAAGCGAATCAATGACAGGAATGTAACCGCTATTTTGCAGGTCCGCATTCGATGCGGGGAATGGCACTGGAATTCGCTGGTCGAAGACACGCCACTCGCGTGTTTCATCGACATCGTCACTACGTGCGACACGCATAATATCGACACCTGTAGGCACCAAATAGACACGTGGCGTTGCGGCAAGGTCTGTCTGTAGAGAGGCGTCCACGTAGTCGTCGAACGCTATACCTACACTCGCAATCTTAGTAGCAAAGTTGCTTACACTGAAGTAGTGATCGCCACCGCTGAGTTGCTGACCGAAGATATTACGACCGGGGTTGATTTCGGTGCTAAAGCGAATGACGATCCCAGGCTGTGGCACACGTGCTCCAGATCCGTCAAACTCAGGCGCAAACGGTCGGCAGTAGGTACGGAATTCAGGAGTATCCCACAAGTCATCAACTGTCGCCTTGGTTAGTGTACGCCTCCAAAGTTCATCAGAATCGACTCCTGGATTCGGCACCAATACTGTGCTACCTGTCGGTTGCTGACTGCCCTTTCGTAAGATGCGGAACAGCTCGGTGCGCAGGGAAACATCACTGTTCTCCTTCTGCACATTATTTAATCCTAGCTGACCTTCTTGTGTCTGATAATTCAGAAAAATCGAGGCTAGAATATTTGCAAGTCCAGTGCCAATCTGAGGCTGGCCATCCTCAATCGTGCCGAGTGAGCGCGCCTTGACGATGGCATCGTAGTAGCTGCGAGCAGATCCCGCATCGCCTTCCGCATAATTAGTTTCATAATCGTAAGCACGTGCGGCTAGGAAAGCATACTGTGCGGCCAAATCGAAGGAACTGCGGTAGTTTTGGATTTTATGGTTCCGTGAGATACGGAAGGTCATGTCTTGGTAACGGCGTAACTGTGTGGCAGCAGCAACACGCTTATTGAACGCGGCACGCTCGTCAATCAGTCGTGCACCTTCGTCGAGCAACGAACGGTATTGATTCGACAGATCCTCGAGAGCTTGCAGCTCCTGAAAGACTGCGATCCGCTTGGATGGCTCATCAGCTAGACTGTCTTCAAATTCCTTCAACCATTCAGCAATATTCAGAGTGCGCTCATCTCGTCCCTTTGCGAGTTCGAGCTCAGCTTCAGTAATTGCGAGCCCTTGCTCAGCGATTAACTTACCGATTAAGAATGCCTTTTCAGCAAAGGACAGGCCCGTCTCGACTATGGTTGAAGACAGGCGAATACCTGCGCCAACCGCACTGATCGCGTCTCCGGGAGAGACCGCGAGACCACCAGTCGGTAGATTGGTTGGAATCGCTGCAACCGCTGCGGCAGACAACTTAAACGCAGTCTCCTTAGTCGTCGCTGAAAGCGCCTCAGCTGTTTCGAAGCCCGCGATTACCGCATTCACAACATATTTTACACGAACAAAGCCCTCATCTCGCTCTTGCAGCTCACCGGAAGTGGATAGCCGCGCGTTGAGCAAGCGCAAGTTCCGCACCTGTTCTCCTGTTAGCGCATCCCATGCGGCGATCGCTAGAGCAACATCGGCTTCCTTTTGGAGCATTTGGTTGATTAAGCTTTGCAGCCGACCAACAGAGGGGCGTGTCCCCCAATTATCGGGAGCGAGGAAAGTATACTGGGCAGCCGTCACTGGCATCAACTCAGTGAGGTTGGCCAACCTCACCTTCGGCGCAGTCAAATCCGTGTAATCAACTCCAAACAATCCACCATCAACACCTTGTCCCCAAATCAGTCTGTTAGTGCTGGATGCGAATGTTGGATTAAACAGATCACGTAAATCGCTGCCAACGTCATCCAAGCTGTCAGCAAAGAGACTGGTCCACAGCTTGCCATCAGGATCACCTTCGAGGCCGGAGTTGTTGCCCTCGAAAGCATTGTAGAGATCACCGCCATTAAGTTTATAGCCATCCGAGGAGTTAAACGACGCATAGCTCGCTGCAGGACCGGGAACTGTTTGTGATGTAATTTTGTTCGTGTCGACGTAAGCGTACAGGGCCAGATCTGGGCCTTCGTACCCAGCCGGATAGAAACGCCCTGGTCCGATGGTCCCTTCATAAGGTTTACCGAAAATCTCAATCAAACTATTACGGTAGGAAAGGTCTTCTTGGAAAGTAGCGTTGCGGAAATCCACCTCAGCGACACCAATATCGCGCAAACGAGATCCTGCCGAGTCAGCCCCAGATTTCGCTGTTTGGGCATTGGCCAGCATCAAAACGGCTCGCTCATAAATCTGCTCGAAATGTAATTGCCCCTGAATCCCAGAGCCGACTTCTAGATAAGTCGGGTCGATGTCCATCACCAACGCATCTTGAGAGACTCCAAGTGGGTTGAAGCCCTTGTCCGAGTTATCGAGTGTTCGCTGAACAGAATTGAGATTAGATGAGATCACCGAGATATCGCTATTCGACTTACGGTCGACCTCTGCGATTCCTTCGAGAGTATCGTTTGGATGTTCTGAGGGCAGTAGCGCATTAGCAGTCACCCAGTCAAAGTAGGCACCCTGCGCAACGCGACGTGTCCAGCCATCGACACCCCATGCACGGTCGACATTGGTATCCAAATAACCCTGCCATTGTGAAGTCGGGTCCGAAACGAACTCGGCGCGGTAGGCTAGGTCAACGATCTCGGCGCCAGCTTTTGCCTTTTGCGCTGCGGTTGCAGCAAACTTACGCTCATCGAGGAAATCAACCGAAATGACGATATCCTGCAGGTTGTAAGACTCCGAGCGAGACACCCAGTTAAACGCTGGGTGCTGAAGAAGCTCATAGGTATTACGAAGCGCGGTCAGATAATGTCCCCACGCGTCACCATGGCCCTGAGGGAAGAGCTTCATCGCATCATCCTCGTCGATAAAGCCATCTAGGTTCACGTCCGTAATATTATAGTTTGTCGCGTAGATTGCCTCGCCCTGATCCTTGGTAAAGTTCCAGAAGAGTCTGTTGTAAACAGGCCGTGCAAAGTTGTCATCCACTCCACGTAAGAGTGAAAGTTCCTCCTGAAGTAGAGAAGGCATTTGGTTTTGGAAGCTAAATCGACCGGTTGATGAGCTGCCAGATCCAATGTCCGAACTGCCAAATCCTGTCGATGGATCCAACGCATCGACGTAAGCCTCGTTACCCAGAAGCGTGTAAAAGTCTGCTAGACGAGTAGAAGCCAACTGGAGCGCGTTCGCGATCGCTGGGCTGCTGACTGGACGAGAGAGATCAATACTCAATGAACGGGCGCGATCGAGGATCGTGTTGTAAAGTTCGATCAAACCAACATTCTCAATGACGTCCTTGTCTGGGTTAAGCGCAACGCGCCCTTCAAAACGTGGACCTAGTTGAGATATCATCGAGGTAATCGTAGCTGGATTGTCCCCTTCAAACTCGCGAATCCGAGCTTCGTATGGGTTAACAGCATCCAAGACACGCTTGATCCAACCTTGGACAAGTTGCGCAGCGTAGTCATTTATGCCATTGAGGTCGAAGTCGTTAAATGGGTCAGAATTACCTGCACCTGCCCAAGTAAAGTTCACTGTGGACCAATCCGTTCCAGAAACCTGATCGTCCTTATGGCGGTAGCGAAGGAACCAGAACGAATCTGCTAACAGGATCTCAGGCGCATTCGGGTTTCCTTTAATTGTAATTTCAGAAAGTCCCAAGCCGCGATTACCATTCGGATCGGGGAACAACTTCCATGGGTTGGGCTGCTCAGCAGGAACCAAGTCAGGCGGCGCAACGTTTGTGCTGCCGTCGTCGGGGCGATACCACCATTCGAAGTAGAGATCGTCAGCATTGCCGCCAAAGTCACCTGTCGAGCGGACGACGACGTTCTCGTCAAAAACATTCTCAGCCTCCACCGTTTTGATCGCCCCACGATAACGCTCGCGACGGTCAACCTTGATGATGTGTGGTGTGATCGGCAGACTACCAAGAGATGCATCGTTATTCTCAACGATCGTGATGTAGCTAACGTCAGGACTGCCGTTCGGATCGAGGTAGTCCCCGTTTGGAATCACGGCTAGGCCAGGACCAAAAGCGCGAAGCGGCACAACTTTAACTGCGCCGCCCGAGTAGACGATGTTGCCGAAATTGTCCTTCTTGATCTCTCCATCCTCATAGACTGGCTCACGCATCAGACCAGCGAGATACTCTTCACGTGCAGATGCACCAGTGGTCTTATCAACCGGGATCAAGCGCGGGTTGCGAGTCGCGTTGTAGAGCCTCGCCACAGCTACGTTCCATGTCTGCTTTTGAGTGGCATTCGTAGCGGAAACAATGCTCTGAAGGGCCACGCCATCATTTTGGTTAAGAATATTTGGCTCAAGAACGTAAACTGCAGGCGGAGCTGCGGTCAGTGTGCTCTCGCCGATATCCTTATCGTTAAGGAGACCAATCATCTCCAGCTGACCTGTCCCATTCGGTCCACCAATAGGGTTGAAACGAACGCGCCGTTGGAGTGACGCTGGTAGGTCATCGAAGTAATACTTACCCTGTCGGATTGTTACGTTACCAGCTGCGGGTTGTAGTTCGTTAGGGAGATTCAAAGTCGAGAGCGGTGTTGTGCGGACATCAAGCGCATTGACAATACGCGCAGTCCAATCGTCTTCCCAAGTATTGCTTGGGGATGTGCTCTTGGTTGAATCGAAAACAATTTCAGCTGACGCGAATGCAACCACCTGAGGAAGGCCAGGTGTTTCGACTGTAGACGCCTCGCCATTCTCAACCAGGATAGTGGTAGGATTATCCGCTCTATACTCTCCACCAGAAAAGGTTAAAGTTTCACCCGCCTTAAGCACTGGTGGGTTTTCTGGCCACTCGGACTTGTAGACGATCTTTATCGGTGCATTGGTTGAAATGTTCTTCAGCTTCGGGTCTGATGGTAAGAATGGCACCGAATCCCCGATCGAGGGAACTAACCATTCACGGAATGGAACCCCGCGCTCGTCACGGCGCTGCACGTAAGAAAAGGCATCGTCTGGCCAGTAGAAGCTTGGAAGGAGCGGGTAGTAGAAGGAGGCGGAAAACCATGCGTTTTCTCCACCAGAAATGGCCCAATAGGAACCTCGCCAGTCTTCCCAGTAAGTCGTCTGCGTGTAAAGGTCCTCACCCTCAATCTCCGGCGGAGGAGATGCACCAATAACAAAGCCAAGCGGATAGAATGGAATCACTGGCTCGCCAGCATTCATGATTACATTCAAGTAGCCTAGGTTCGCCATCTGGGAAGGCGTCTTTTTGATCGAAGTAGCGCCGTTTGCTTTGGTCAAAATAGACTGCGGCACAAATTTCTGCGTGCCATTTTCCTTAAGAATGTCATAGACCTGCATGCCTGCTTCGCCGGTGGCTTGGTCGACAAACTCAACCAGAACAAATGGGTTGGAAGTGTAATCAATCGTGTGTACCTGATTATTCAGATCACCATCGCGCAATGCATAGGCTGCAGCTGGGCGCGGAGATACGGTTACATTACGCAAGGAAGGCGCCATCACTGCGTGCTCCTCGTTCGGATTGTATCCTGGTGCATTGAGATCGTTCTGCGAGTAGATGCTCACGGACTGGAAACGAGACGGATCGAATGTATTTGCTTCAGGGAAGCCATTCGATGCACCACGAACTATCTGATCCTTTCCTTCTGGGTATTGAGCTTCACTTCCAAATTCGGATGCTATCACGATCTTTGGAAGATCGGATTTTGAAGGCCACAGAGGTTTGTAGATCTTAGCCACGTAAGGCCACAGAATGTTTTGATTAACGAGCGGGTTGTCATACCAAACGACAACAGGAAGAACATCCTGATCCTGACCAGTGCCGCGGTATTCATTCACAAATTACACCATCATGACCGTCTTCGTCACTTAAATGAAGGGG
>TARA_B110000977_G_scaffold6176_1_pt1 | contig 10236 bp, 4 predicted proteins | sample TARA_B110000977 | Tara Oceans TARA_B110000977 (sample SAMEA4397798) | marine metagenome | biome: Polar Biome; feature: [SRF] surface water layer (ENVO:00010504); material: water (ENVO:00002006), including particulate matter (ENVO:01000060) such as... | depth 5 m | reverse complement strand
ATTAAAAGGAGATTTTCTTACAGATGATAGAAGGTTTAATGGAGCTTCATAATTTCAAGGAAAATGGATTTATTTTGGTAGTGAATTATTTCCAGATTGGAAAAGTGTATTAAGTTATCTTCATTAAATAAATAATTTCTAATTTCACATATTATTAATTCCATTTGAAAAAATCACTTTCCATATTCTTTTTTTTATTTGCTTTTTTATGTTTCAATGCTCAATTAAACCCCGATAGTATTGAAATCGTAAGGGGGGAATATGGTACTCCACATATTTTTGCAAAAACTGATAAAGAAGTAGCTTTTGGATTAGCTTGGGCCCATTCAGAGGATGATTTTAAAACCATTCAAGAAACTTTTCTTCCATCAAAATCTATGATGGGTAGATATATAGGAAAAGAAGGTGTTCAGCTAGATTATATTTCTCAACTACTTAAATGTGAGCAGTTAGTGAATAAAGAAATAGACAATTTATCACCTGAGGTTTTAAAGGTTATAGAAGGTTATGTTCAAGGATTAAATGCATTTGCCAAAAAATTTCCAGATCAAGTTTTGGTTAAAAAATCTTTTCCCATGACTTCAAAAGAGTATTTGGTTGGTTTTAATTTTGTCATTCATTTCTTTTCAGATATCTCAAAAACTCTTAAAGATCTTTATTCAAATAATATTCCTTTAATTCAAGATTCAGTTTTAAATAATATTGGATCAAATGGTTTTGCATTCAATAAGAGCAAAACTAATGACAACAAAACTTACATAAATATTAATACCCATCAACCCCTGGAAGGTCCTTTTTCATGGTATGAGGCCCATCTTTGTAGTGAAGAAGGCTGGAATATGTTAGGTGGACTTTTTCCAGGTTCGCCCTTTCCTTTTATTGGAACAAACCAAAATCTTGCTTGGACTCATACTTATAATTTTCCAGATTTAGTAGATGTTTTTCAAATGGAAATACATCCAAAGAAAAAAAAATATTACAAGTACGATCAAGAGTGGAGGAAATTTGAAATTTCAAGTGCCAAACTAAAAGTCAAATTAAATAATGGATGGGTAATTCCTGTTAGAAAAAAAATTCTGTGGAGCGAGTACGGCCCTGTAGTCAAAAACGATAGTGGTGTGTTCTCTTTTCATCTTTCAGCATTAGAAAATATTTCCGCTATTGATCAGTGGTTTCAAATGAATAAAGCAAAGAATTTTGAAGATTTTAAAAAAGCTTTGAAAATCATGGGCATTCCAAGATTTAATATTGTTTATGCTGATAAAGAGGACAATATTTTTTATATGAGCAACGCTCTAATCCCCCTTAGAGATTCTATTTATGATTGGTCAGCTACTCTCCCTGGTAATACTTCCAAGACCAATACCAACGGATATTATTCATTTAGCGATCTTCCAAAATTAGAAAACCCTGCATCTGGTTATATTTTCAACACCAATAATTCCCCTTTTAATTGCACTCAAAAAGAAGATAATTTGAAAGAAGAAACTTTTCATAAAAGCTTAGGATATAGAGAGAAATTCAATAACCGAAGTTTAAGATTTGAAAAACTAATAAGCAGTTATGACAAAATTAACTACCAAGACTTTGTCACTATCAAATACGACCAAGAATATGCCAATCCAATATATTGTCCTTTTAAAATCAATAAAATTTTTGAAGTTAGTTTCAATAATATTACCGATATAACGGATATTCTTAACATTATTCAAAACTGGGATAGAAAAGCAAATGTCAATAATATTGGTGCTGCTCAGTTTAGTATTTTATATAAAAATTTAAGAAAAACTCTAAAGAAAATTGAATTTAATTTTAATAGTGAAATTCCAGATTCTTTACTGATAGAATGTCTGCAAAAAACAAAAAAACAAATACTTACTAACTTTGACAAGCTAGATATTTCTCTTGGTGAATATCAAAAACATGTTAGAGCAGATGTTGTAATTCCTATTGGTGGATTGGTAGATATGATTGCTGAGTCTTCTTCAAGTAAATGGAAAGATGGCAAAGTGAAAATTGATAAAGGAGATTCTTATGTAATGCTAGTTAGGTTTGGAGATGAATTACCAGAAATAGAAACTGTCTTGCCATATGGAATCAGTAATGACCCAAAATCCCCTCACTTTACAGATCAAATGACTCTTTATGCAAATCAAAAAAGAAAAAAATTAACTTTAGATAAGTCAGAGATTTATAAAAACGCAACCAATATTTACCATCCAAAATAAGGTTGTACTTTTTTTTCTTTAACTTTTAGGTCGTGAATTAATATTATGTTAAGACTATTCTTTCTTATTTCTTTGTCATTAAATGTGTTTATTTCTTTCACACAATGTGTGATAGATTCTAGTTACACAGTCCCTGGCATTTATCCAAATCCTCTTCCAGATGGATTTGTTGGCCAACAATACTCTGAAGATATTACTTTTGTTATGCCCTTAGATACTATGGGTGCTATTATTCAAAACTTTGAAATTGTTAGCATAGGTCTCCCCGTTGGACTTAATTGGGTTTGCAATAACCCAACCAATAGTTATAATCCTCAAAACAATCAATATGGGTGCATTAATGTTTATGGTATACCATTATTGTTAGGGCAATACAATGTAAATGTTAGTGTCTTGGTAGATGTTGTTTCAGCAGGTCAAAATATAGACAATATTCCTATTGATTTTCCAATAACTTTTAATATTGATAACCCTACACTTGGTAATACAGGTTTTTCTTCATCGCAAATTTTGGGTTGTATTCCTTTAGACGTTAATTTTACCAATAATAATCCAGGCCTTTTGCAATATTTTTGGGACTTTGGAAATGGACAAACCAGCTCATTAGAAAACCCATTAACACAAACGTATAATCAAGTCGGTGACTTTCCCGTTTATTTCGAAGGATATAGTAATTTGGATACTACCGATTTGTATACTCTTAAAAGTGTAACTATTAATAGTATTAGTGGAGGGTGGGGACCTGAATATATTCCTTTTTTATATACTTCTAACAAGCCAGATCCATATTTTATTCTAAGAGAAAATGGAAATTTAATTTATCAATCAAGTTTTGTGTTAAATGACAATGGTCCAAATACTTGGAGTGTAAATATAAACCTTAGTCCGGACAGTATATATACTATTGATGTGATGGATGCAGATCAAACGGCTGCTTCTTCTAATTCATGGGAATTAACTTTTGGTTCAGATGATTATATTGGATATTACACCATAGATTTTCAAAATTGTAACCTGTGTAGTGCAGGAAGTGATGCTGTTATAAGTGATTCTATAATTTATCAGCAAATTTTGCCTGTTCCTTCTATCCAAAGTGTGGATACTATTAGAGTTGGATATAACCCTGGAAAACCAAATATTGAATACGATTCCAGTAACTATGTTGTTTATACAGATTCTGTAAATTATTCTTTGCAATGGTATTTAGATAGTAATTCTCTTATTGGTCACACTAACAATGTAGATACTATAACCCAATCAGGATACTATTATTTAAGAGTTTACAATAATTTTGGATGTACCAATAGTTCTGATTCTATTTATGTTGTTTATTGTGATCCTAACGTGGGATTTAATATTGATTTGGATGGTGCTGCCAATCTTTATGTAACTAATTATCTAAATGGATATGCAATTAATTGGTTGAATAATGGACAAATCATACAAGGATTATCATCCAATCTTATTAGTCCTACTGCAAATGGAGATTATCAAGCACTTCTTTCTACGCCTGGTGGATGTAAATATTTTTCTAATATCTATTCATATTCTGTTTCAATTGACGAAATAAATTCTGATTTTAAATGCTATCCAAATCCTTCTAATGAACAATTTATTTTGAGTTGGACTGGGAGTGACATAAAATATTTAGAGGTATTTAATATCAATGGTCAAAAAATTGACGAATTTGAACTTAATTTTTCTCCAAAAAGTATTGAAACTACAGATTATCCCAATGGATTGTACCTGCTTAAAATAAATTATGGATTGGAGAATTCATCATTTTATATCAAGCATTTGGTAAAACATTAAATTAACTTTAAAACTTTAATAATTTTTAGGGGTTTGTATTAGAGATACACATTATCTTTGTGGAAAATGTTAAGTTACTCTGTTTATAAAAATGACAATGCTTCTAAATGGGTGACATTTATCCATGGTGCTGGCGGAAGTAGTTCAATTTGGTTTCAACAATTTAGAGCTTTTAAAAAAGAGTTTAATATCTTATTAATTGATTTAAGTGGACATGGAAAGAGTAAGTCTAGATTTAGTGAAAATAGTAAAGAGGGTTATACTTTTGAAATAATAACTAGTGATATTGCAGAAGTCTTAAACCATTTAAGAATTACTAAATCTCATTTTATTGGAGTTTCTCTGGGAACAATAATAGTAAGAGATTTAGCAGATAGATTTCCAAAATTAGTAGAGAGTTTGGTTTTGGCGGGAGCTATCATAAAGTTTAATATTCGCTCAAATATGTTAATGATATTTGGCAACTTTTTGAGATCCATTGTGCCATATATTCTTTTGTATAAGCTAGAAGCTTTCATAATTATGCCAAAAAAAAATCACAAAGAGTCTAGGTCTTTATTGGTTAAAGAATGTAAAAAGTTAAACCAAAAAGAATTTATAAGATGGTGTAAGTTAACCAATGGTATTAAGAAATTACTTAGGTTACAAAGATTAAATGACATAGATATTCCATCACTTTATGTGATGGGAGCAGAAGATCATTTGTTTTTACCATCCATTAGAAAGGCAGTATTGTCTTTTTCAAAGGCCCAATTATATGTCGTTGAAAATTCCGGACATGTAGTTAATGTAGACCAGCCAAATAAATTCAATGATAGGGTAATTAAATTCTTGAAATCTCTAGAGTCTTAACTTTCTATTTAAAAACCAATAATATACTTTACAATTTGTTATGGCATATATATTATTAGCATATTTGCTGAAATTTTAATTGAATGAAATATAGGTTATTTATAAGTGTTTTTTTCTGTTTTTTTTGTTTTTCCTTGTTTTCTCAAAAAGGGCATTTAACAGGAAAGGTTGTTGACCAAAAGTCTAATTCTCCTATTTTATATGTAACAGTAAGTCTTCTTGATTATGTAGACAGTTCTCTTATTGGTGGGGTGATTACAGATGATCAAGGTCGGTTCAAGATTCAAGATATTGTACTAAATAATAATTATTTACTTAAGTGTTCTTTCATTGGTTACAAAACCTATTTCCAAACGGTAGATTTTAACAACGAAAAATCCATAAACTTGGGTGATGTTTTTATTTCTCCATCGATAGAACTACTAAAAGGGGTAGAGGTAAGAGCCGACAAGCCAATGGTTACTTATGAAATTGATAAAAAGGTAGTAAATGTTGAACAGATGAATACCGTTGCTTCTCAAACAGCAGTTCAGGTATTGGCCAATATTACTAGTGTTTCGGTCGATATTGATGGAAATGTTTCTCTAAGAGGTTCCCAGGGTTTTACGCTTTTAATAGATGGTAGACCTTCAGCTATGCCCAATTCAGAGGCTTTACAATTAATTCAAGCTTCCAATATTAAAGACATTGAAATAATCACTAATCCATCTGCAAAATACGATGCTGAAGGAACTGCAGGTATTATTAATATTATCCTTAAAAAGAATATTCTACAAGGAGTTTCAACGCTTATTAATGTTAATAGTGGGAATTCTGCTAATGGTACCGATTATTGGAATTATGGAGCAGATTTTTTAACCAGTATTAATAAAGAAAAAGTGAAGTTTAATATTGGTGGGCAGTGGGTAAATCGAAATAGATTTAGAGATGTAAAACAGGTAAGGGAAACTACAATTGGAGCAGAGAAGTCAAGAATTGAAAGTCAGGGTCTGCATAGGTATTTTGGAACTAATTATGGTGCTAATGCAGCTATGGAGTATAGCCCAAATGAGCGTAATTTCTTCAGTGTTGGGTTAAGTGCCAATACAAGACAGTGGAATGCAGCAGCTAATTACACCTTTGATGAGTTTTTAGAGGATAGTCTTGTAAATTCCTTTCAAAATAGGGAAAGAACTTTAAGAGATTTTTTATTTCTTTCGTCTTCTATGGCTTTCCAACATTTTTTTAATGACGATAAAGAACACTATGTTTCATTCACATCTACTTATAATTTATACGATGGAAAAGAGGATGCTCAGGCAGAATTTTTTGATGATGATGATAGACAAGAGGGTGGCAATAGAAATACGGAGGTTGGCCCTACCAATGCTATTCGTTTAAGTTTGGATTACCAACGTCCTTTAGTAAACAATGTGAAATTACAGCTTGGAGTAAGAACTGATTTTGGATTTAGTGGAGACGATCAAGATTCTTACAGATACGATATTAATTTAAAGGATTATATTCGATTAGATTCATTTTCAACCGATGTTGAATACACACAAAACGTTTATGCTGGATATGGAATTATAAATGGAAAAATAAAAGAAAAACTTGGATATCAAATTGGGATGAGGGTAGAGTATACCGACCGTTTTATTTCCTTAACCAATAGTTCTTTAAATGCCTCGATAGATAGATTAGATTGGTTTCCATCAGCACATTTCTCTTTTAAAGCCAATAGTAAAAATCAATTTATGGCCAATGCTTCTAGAAGGATTAATCGTCCTAGAAGTTGGCATTTAGAGCCTTTTATTTCTTGGGAAGATCCTTACACTGTTAGGCAGGGCAATCCAAATTTATTACCTGAGTATATTCAATCCTATGAGTTTGGATATATAAGAGAGCTTAGAAAAGGAAGTTTTTCATCTGAATTCTATTTTAGAAATATAAAAAATATGAGACAAAGAATTCAAGAGGTTTACGATGTCAATGTAATTGTGAAAAGGCCAGTTAATGCTGGTGTTTCACAGTCCTTGGGTGGAGAATTCACTTACAATAAAAAATTAGTGGATTGGTGGAGTATAGATTTAGGAATTAATTTGTTTTATTACAAGATAATGGGGGATACTCTTATCTCTAGTCTTGACCAAGAAAATTTCACTTACAGAGGAAGATTGTCCAATAGTATTGTTTTGCCAAAGGATTTTAAAATTCAATTTATCACCAATTTCACTGCAGATGTTGTAACTGTTCAAGGAATTGACAAGGGTTATACTACTTTTGATTTGGCAGTTAAGAAACACTTTAGAGATGGAAAAGCATCTGCTACGTTTCAGTTCAGTAATATTTTTGCCAGCGAAAGGCGTGAAACTGTAGTAAATACTCCTTCGCTTTATTCTTACAAGTTGGCAACACCAAGGTGGCCTTTTATTTCTTTGTCTATTTCTTTTCGGTTAAATAATTACAATAATTTAGATAAAATAAAAACAGAAAAAGGTTCTGAATTTTAATAATTTTCTTTATTTAATTTTACTTCTCTCTGTCATAGCCGGGTTTTAAACAATTGTTTAATATTATTGTTTGTAAGTTGATGATATAAAGATATTTAACACTACTTATTTAAGCTTTTATCGGATTTATGTTTTTTTTAATTAAACGATAGGTGAGAAGAATGTGAAAGTGCATCTTTTTGAATGTCTAAATAGTTTGATTAGTCGTTGTGACAGAGATTAAATGAACGGAATTTTAATCAAATTTTGTGTTTTAGTATTGCTAGATAAACATGATTTAGTAAGTTTCTTATTACAATAATCTACCTAAGATTCCAATTGTAGTTTTTCTATATTTTTTCATCTGTTAATTCACTGTTGTCACTATTTATCAATTTTTGAGATGTTTCCCTCTGTTAAATATTGGTGTTTTTTCTATGTTTTTTTTGTTATAATTCGTATATTTCGAACATGAGGATAAATAAAATAATTTTTTTCGCAATTTCATTTGCATTTGTAAATATTGTAAATGCTCAAATAACTTGGGATGGCTCCGTGTCAACCGCTTGGTCAACAGCTGATAATTGGACTCCTAGTGGTGTTCCAACCAGTTCTGACAACGTAATAATTGCTTCAAGTTCTAATAACCCTGTAATTGACATTCCTGGTGCAGTTTGTAATGATTTAACTATTCAATCTTCAGCTACGTTGACTTCGAACAATGGATCCAATAAACTTACTACTTCTGGGACTGTTCTTCTTCAGTCGTCAGGTCAAATATCGATGACAAATGGTGAGATTCAATCTGTTGATTTTACTCATCAAGGAGTTCTCACTATGCAAGGAGGTACTCTTTTAATAACGGGAGATTATTTATCTGCTTCATCAGCTCAATCTAACTTGTCTGCAGGAACTATTGATTTATTTGGTGACTGGGATGGCTCATTAGATACTGATTTTGATCCAACTTCTTCACATACAGTAAGACTACGTGGAGGTGCTCAGTCTGTGAAATTACATTCATCTTCTTTCTTTCATAATTTTAGTATTGTAAGCGGAGGTACAAATTCTGCAAGAAGTGATTTAGATATTAATGGAAATTTATCTATTTCCTCAGGTACCCTAGATATGTATGCTAGTGAAGACAATACTCTTGATTTGGAGGGTGATTTCACTTTAGCTTCTTCAGGAACTTTTTCTGCACAGGGAGGAAGTCATAATGTTGCAGGTGATTGGGATGATGCTAATGGAACATTTCAGGCTACTGAAGGAACTGTTATATTGAGTGGTGATAGCAAAGATATTACAACAGGAGGTTCTAATAATTTTTTCAACTTAGAAATTAATTCCACTGGAACTAAAACAGCATCTACAAATTTAGATATTGACGGTACATTCACCTTAACTGCAGGTACTTTTGATGGTGGAAGTACAAGTATTGATGTTGTAGGTAACTGGAACGATAGTGGAAATAATGGTGGATTTACTCCTTCTGCAGGTACAGTAACTTTAAGTGGAGCTGGAAGTAATATCACAACAGGTTCTAATAATAACTTTTTTAATTTAATTATTAATAGTTCAGCCGCTAAGTCTGCACAAAGCGAATTAGACATTAACGGAGATTTAACTGTAACTAATGGTGAATTTGCCATGGGGTCTAATGATGCAGATGTAGCAGCAAGTAAAACAGTTACAATTGCATCTTCTAAAACTTTATCAATGTCATCTGGAGTTTTTACTGCTAATGGTTCTTCAGATATCAATGGTACTCTATCCATAACAACCACAGGAAAGTACGATGCCGATGGTGATTTTGATGCAACTGGTGGTTCAATTACTTTTGGAGGCGCAGGATTTTTAGAAATGTCAGGTTCTACTACGAATCTTGGTTCTAGTTTTACTGAAGGCTCTGGAACTGTAGAATACGACGGAACTAGTGATCAAACTATTTTCAATACAACCTACAATAACCTATTAATAGATCAAAATTCTATTAAATCTGCTTCTGCAAACTTAGATGTAGATGGTAATTTAACCATAGATAATAGCGCAACTTTAGACATGTCAGCAACGAATTATAATCTAACAATAGATGGAAATTACACTTTAACTTCCGGAACTTTTACTTCTAGAACTGGAACAGTAACTTTTAATGGAGGAGGAGCTCAAACTTTAACACCTGGTTCAAGTAGTTTTTACAATTTAACAACGGCAAATGATAACACGAATGTAACAATACAGGCAGATATAACAGTTACCAACGATTTAACAATTGCATCTAATACGATACTAGGTGCTGGAAGTAATAGGGGAATTACATTGGGAGGAAATTGGTCAAATAGTGGAACATTTACATCTGCGTCAAATACTGTCACGTTTAATGGTTCTGGTGCACAAACGGTTACAACAGGTGGTGTAGGAACTGGAAATGATTTTAATAATGTAACAATAACAAATACAGCATTAAGTCCTGGAGATGCAGCAGATGTAGAGACATCTGGAGCAATTAAAGTTGCAGGAACTTTAGATGTTACAGATGGACAGTTTATGCCAGCAACATCAAGTGAATTTTTAGATATTTCCGTTTCCGCAAGTGCTGGTATATTGAAACCTGCTTCAGGTTCTTCGATTACTGTTTCAGGTAATTGGAGCGATGCTAGTGGAACTTTCACTCCTAATTCAGGAACTATAACAATGGATGGTTCTTCAAAAACTATTGCTACTGGAGAAAATAATGAATTTTATAATTTAGTAGTAAGTGGTTCGGCAAGTACTTCAACAGGATATGATGTTAATATTCAAGAAACTTTAACAGTAAGTGGATCATTAACAGTAAGTCCTGGAGATGTGATGACTTTGGAAGATGCAACGGT
>TARA_B110000977_G_scaffold199817_1_pt1 | contig 10257 bp, 2 predicted proteins | sample TARA_B110000977 | Tara Oceans TARA_B110000977 (sample SAMEA4397798) | marine metagenome | biome: Polar Biome; feature: [SRF] surface water layer (ENVO:00010504); material: water (ENVO:00002006), including particulate matter (ENVO:01000060) such as... | depth 5 m | reverse complement strand
ACGATGAGAGTGGGTCAGACACGACGTGCGACTTCCCGTCGCCTCCGCCGTCACCGCCTCCTGAACCCGAACCCGCACCAGCGGTTTCGGCGTGTAACGTAGACAACGGCGGGTGTCACGGCTTGGTGACGTGCAGTGATGACGGCAGAGGCAGCGCGTTGTGTGGGATATGCCCGTCCGGCTACACGGGCGACGGCGTTGTGAGCGGCACCGGATGCGAGGACGTGAACGAGTGTGTCGACACATCGCTGGTCAACGGGGGGTGTTCGAAGTTGGTGACGTGTAGTAACGTGGTGGGGGGAAGGACGTGCGGCGCGTGTCCTGTCGGGTACGAAGGCGACGGTACGACGTGCGTTGATTTGGACGAGTGCGCGACCGCGAACGGAGGGTGCGACTTGTTGACCAAGTGCGCGAACATCGCGGGTGGCAGGACGTGCGGCTCCTGCCCGTCCGGGTACAAAGGCTCAGGCGTGACGGGGTGCGTTTTGGAAAGCGCGTGCGCCACGAACAACGGCGGGTGCGATTTCTTGACGGAGTGTACCGACCTGTCGCCTGGGGTGTCAACGTGCGGCGCATGTCCCACAGGGTACGACGGAGACGGCACAAACGGGTGCGTGGATCGCGACGCGTGCGTCGCGTCGCCGTGCGCTGTGGGTGTGCACTGCGAAGACGCTCCTGCTCCGTCATTAACACGGACCTGCGGCGCGTGTCCCCCAGGCCAAGTAGGCGACGGCGAGACGTGCTCCACGAACCCGTGTTTCATTAAAAACGGAGGATGCGACGCCCTCGTGAAGTGCTCGGCGTCGAGCGGCGGCGGGTTGGCGACGTGCGGCTCGTGTCCCGCTGGGTACGCCCGCGACGACCCGTCTGATCAATTTTCCACGTGCGTCGACGTGGACGGGTGCGCCAGTTCGCCGTGCCACACCGGCGTGCTGTGCACGGACGTGCCTACCCCAGGGGAGGGGTTTACGTGCAGCACGTGTCCGTCCGGGTACTCTGGTGATGGGGAGACGTGTGTTGATATCGACGAGTGTTCCACGGCGAACGGCGGGTGCGATGTGTTGACTACGTGCGTGAACACGAACGGCGGGTTCACGTGCGGCGCGTGTCCTTCCGGGTACAAAGGCTCGGGAAAAACGGGGTGTGCTCGTATAAGCGCGTGCGCCACGAACAACGGCGGGTGCGATGTGTTAACCACGTGCGCTGACGACGGCAACGGAGGGACAGTCTGCGGGGCGTGTCCCTCAGGAGGCGGGTACTCAGGCGACGGCGACTCGGGGTGCGTGGACATCGACGGGTGCGCGAACGATCCGTGTTACCCCGGGGTTTCGTGTGTTGATACGCCCGCGGGCGACGGCACTGGTACCGGTCACACGTGCGATGCGTGTCCTGAAGGCTTCTCCGGGGACGGCACTTCATGTACGCTTTGCACGATGGGCGTGTACATCGCCGCCTCAACTGTGGTGAACGGCGCCGTGCCTCGCGGGCGTAACACGAAAATTATCGCCGGCTCTGAGTTGATGGACCCAGTTTGTACCAACGAAAACGGGTATGTGTTCAAGTGGTCTGCCCAACGCTCCGACGGCACGGACGTTACGCTGGACACCGCGATCACGAAAGCAGACACGCCTACGCTATTTTTACCCAGGAGGTCCCTACCCCCCGGGATTTCCTACACCCTGCGCTTCGAGGGACGGCAATTTAGTAACTCGCGCGTCTCCGCGAGCGTCGAGTTTGATTTCTACGTCCAAGCCGCTGCATTAGAAGCGATCGTGGACGGAGGCGAGTGTTTGGTCACGGAAGGAGTTCCCATCTCTCTAGACGCATCACAATCCGTGGATCCTGACCAAGAAATAGAGTACGCGTGGGATTACTCATGGCTGTGCGAAGCGATTGCACCAACCATGGGGGACTGTTTACAAATTGACGGAACGAAACTTGCGCTTCCGCGGACGTCGCAAGCGGTGTTGAGTGACTTGAATTTGAAAGGCGATGCGTCATCCGATGGCCAAACCTACGCGTTTACGCTAACCGCGAGGAAAGGTGCGCGCCGTTCGTCGGTGACGACTACCGTTGCTGTAGTCGCAGCGGCTGCAGGCGCAACCGGTGTACCTCCCGGAGTGTCGATTCCGCCGTTACCGGGGCAAGGCGCGGTGAACAGCGGCGACCTGGCGCGCGTCACGTCGGTAGTCGTGACGGAGGATTTACAAAGTCTAGCTTTGCGGTGGTCAGCTACGCGAACGGCTGATGCCGGAGGAAGCGCTGAGGCTGTTGATTTACTTCAAAACAACTTCCTCGCGTCGTCAAGTGTAAACACCAAGTACTTGGTGCTGGCGCGAAACGCGCTGCAACGGGGGTACGCGTACCGGTTCCGGCTCGACGCGTCCGATGCGAACGGCGCCGCCGCGGCTTTTCTAACGCTTTCGGAAAATCTCCCGCCCGCGAACGGAACGGTAACGGCGTCCCCGAGTTCGGGCACGGCGCTTTCCACTGCGTTCACGTTAACCGCGTCCGGGTGGGAAGATGCGCACCTGCCTCTTTCGTACAGATTCACCGTGCGCGTCGTGGGCGCTGATACCGGCATGCCGCTCACGCAGCTTCAGGATTTCGGTCCGTTGTCCACCTTCCGTGGGACGCTTCCGGGCGGGCTTGATTCGAGCGCCGGCGCCGTGGTCGTGGCGGTTACCGTTCGCGACGCGCTCGGCGCGACGACGCAGGCGCAAGAGGTGACAATAAAAAGCACGTGGCCCACTTTGGCGACAGAGGAAGCGGCGACGGAAGCCACCTCTTTGGCGGTGAAATCCGCGCAGGCGCTGATAAAAGCGGGCGGCGCCGAGTCCGCGATGAACGTCGTGCGCTCCGCGTGCGAGCAGCTTGAAAACTTCAAAGCCAGGCAGACTGTTTCGAGACGAAGAAAACTCACTCAGTACGACGCGGATTCAATCATGTGTGACACCTCCGACAACGCCACGACTGCGCTGCGACAATCGGAACGCGAAAGTATGGTCGCCGTGACGGTCGCGGCGCGAAACGCGGTACCCTCAAGCGCGACTTTGTTTTCCTCAGTCGCCGGCGTCGCCGCGCGGGTTTTGTCGGACCCTTGCGAAACCACGAACACGTCCCGAACCGAAGTCGTTTCGTTAATCGCCGGGATGTTCATCGAGATTAATGAAACTCACACTCCTACCTTCACCACCACCTCCGATTCGGGTACCTACCTGGATGACGACGGCTCGGTTAACATGCTCGACGCGCTTTCCGCGGCGGTCACGCCGCGGCGGTACATCGGATCGGGCGATTTGTTCGTAGACGAGGATGCGGAGGCGTCGTCATCGGCGGCGGCGGCGGTGACTCGCGCGCTCGTCGCCACGCGGCTCGCCCCGGCGCTTCCCGACGAGCTCCCGGTTTTCGGAACGACGTCCATGCTTTCCTACTCCGCTGGGCGGTATACCAGTGGTGCGAACGCGACGTCCGCCACGGCAGGTAGCGCGAACTTCACAGTTCCCGAGTCTGCGATGTCTCTGTCCAATGACGACCCAGTCGACGTGGAATTGATTTCCTTTGCCTTCGATCCAAGAGGGTTTGACGCCGGCGTGAACCGCGCCGCGAACGCGCTCGGCGCCGTTCCAATCGCCGCCGCGCCGAGGGTTAGTAACTTGGTTTCTTTGAACCTTAGGAACGTAACAAGTGGCGACGAGCTCATGGTTCAAAACCTATCGATTCCCATTCAATTCACGCTACCGCTGAGAGTCGAGTTGACGGAAACGCCGTCGTGCGACGCGTTGCGTGATACGTCCGTTAGCCCGTCAACCCAAATCGACCGCGTCGCATGTACGTTTTGGGACGAACAAGCGGGGGAGTTTTCGCTCACCGGGTGTGTGAACTTGCCAAATCCGAGGCCGGATGGAAGTGCGTTCACTTGGAACCAAAGTTTGTTTGACTTGATTGGTGATGATACCACTAGTGAATCGTTCCTGTGGCACGTCACCCTCCCTTCGCTTCTCGACGGGTGCGTGGAGAGTGTTGCGACCGACCCGAACACGAACGAAACCCTGCGAACGTGGGCAAACGGAGACGCGTCGGCGTGCGAACTCACAAACCCAGGAAACGCGCAGCAGTGTTACTGGCGAGTCGACACGCAGGCTTTCGAGGGTTGCGGGTGCGTTTTCGACACCAGCGTTGCGTGTTTGTGCAATCACGCGACTGATTTCGCGGCGAGCGCGTCGAAACCGTCGCCGCGAGTGCTTACGTTTGGCGAGTTATCCTCAGTGACATTCACCGAAATCGCCGAATCGTGGAAAGTATTTGCGGTTCTGTCCGGGATGTTTGGAGGAACCGCGATCATCGCGATTGCCATGTTCAGTAGGGACCAAATGCGATGCAAAGAGTTGCTAAGGGATTTTATCGACACGGAGCGACAAAAAACCAGCTTCGGGTTTGCGGTCGTACGAGGCGTGTGGACCTGGTCAATCGACGCGCGCGACATACAAAGCGTGTTTGCGAAGCAGCACCTGGCGAACGACGACCCGGTTGTGTTGAAACTTCTTCGAGAGGAAGTCATCGCAGTTGGGGGTGATCCGGACGATGCAAAGCAAATTAAAAGCGCGTTTGAACGCATGTGTTCCGTGACGAAAGACCCGGCGGTTCCCGCGGTTGAACGCGCGGTGGAAAGGAGACGCGCCGCGATCAAACGACAGGCGTATTCGAAGGCGAACTTATCGTTCAAGTTGAGTTCAGGTGATTTAGAAGGGTTAAGCGCTCGGGACCGGGAGTCGTGCGAATTGGCGGATAAAATGGCCGCCGAATCCGACGTCGGAATCGTGGTGAAGCAAAAACCCGACGGAAAAACCATTTTCGGAGTTGAACGTTTGACCTCGAACGTCGTGGCGGACGATTTGAGGGGGTTGACGGAAGACGACGTTTCCTCACCGAGATTACTGGGAAAGTCACAAAAGTCAAAAGCGTTGCCGAAATCGCGAACCGTAGGACGAGAAGATATTACGTTCGACTCCGACTCCGACGACTCTGACGACGTCGAGTCTGTCGGCGTCTCGGCGAAGATCCACTCCGCAAAGTTCAAAGAACTGACGAGCTACAAGAAAAGAAGATCTTCCGTGTCCCGCCAGAAATACGAAAACTTCGTGCCCCCCCCGCGGCTGAAGCACGTCCAGCACCTCCCCGAGCCCAAAGGCAACGCGTTCGCGTTTTGCGAGGTGTGCGGAATTTCGTACGTGCGCTTCATGTTGGCGTTCCCCGCGGAGGCGCTGCACCGGGACTTGGTGTTCTGGAAGCACGACAGCCGGACGAAAAGTGCACACACGGAAAGCTCGCGCTCATCGTCAAACGACGCGCCTGTTTTCCTGACCTTCGACCGGGCGCTCGGCACGGCGATGACGTACGCGTTTCTCGACGGGAACAACGTCGTTTCGAAAACGGAAATGTCGCGAAGAATTTTCGAAGCTGCGCAGCTCCCGTGGCTCATGCCCACCGGGTTGACATTCCCGTTGCTCGTGACCGAATTCAAGGTGATGTTTGCTGGCAATTTAACCAGACAAGGGTGGTTAAAACGGTGCTCGCTGTGGAACGTTGTGGCGCTGCAACAAAGAGACGGGAGCTGGAATGGAACGGACGCGCTGGCGGGGGCATTGCGAGCCGCGGGACCGCCTCGGCTCGCCGCGGCGGTGGTGAAAACGAAAACATCCGCAAGGTTATCCGGGTCAAACGATTCGGTTGAGGATTTGGATTTAAAAAAACTCAGCGTGCACCGTTATTACGACGCGGAAGTAGCCCTAAACGCGTGTCCTGACGAACTCTGCGCGTTGACGAAAAGCGACCCCTCGAACCGCAGTCTTGACTCTGAACCAAAACTGAACTGGCGCGCGGTGGAGCGAATTTGGTGCACCCTGCTCGCGATGCGCGGGTGTTCGCACTACGGTTTGACCTGGGTTTTGAACCCGTGGGACGACGAGTTCGCGGAGTACGATATTAACCAGCGGGGTTGGGCGTATTTGGCGAAGAAGGTGGGGGATGACCAGGCCATCGCGCACGCGGTGATGTCCGCGGACGCGGCCGCGGACCGTGCCGTCGGAACGTGGCGCGTGGAGCACGAAGACGCGATGCACGCGTTGCGGGATTTAACGTTAAAAAGAGAAATCGAGCTGAAGAAACGACCGCGAAGTTTTGACCGGAAACAACCGCTGCGATACCGGTGTTTGGGTTTCTTCTCATCCACGGTGTGTGTTTTGGCGCATCCCGTGACGGCTGCCCGAAGGTTCACAAAAAGCGCCTGGGTTTGTACCAAGTGGGTGACGCACACGTACGCCAAGGCGCACATGCTCTTCCGTTCTTTTCTGGCGAAACCCACGGACTCATTTACGGGGGGCGAGCAGTTCGTGACGCAAAGCACGATTTACGTCACTTCGTTGTTGGTGACGATTTGGTTTTTTTATTCAAGGGCGACTACGTGTTGCGTCCTGTTGCGGCGCGATTTGGGGTGTTCCGATGACCCGCTTGAGGCTTGCGGTGACATACCGGAAAACGCGGGGTGTGCGTTGTTGATGTCCCCAAACGTGAATTCCGTCATTCCCGAAGACTGGCGCTGCACCGCGTTCCCTGACACGGAAGACGTCACGCACTTCGTGATCGTCGTGGTGATTCAGCTCGCGGTGATGTTCCCGGTACGATTCACGCTCACCAGGGGTTTCACCGCGGGCGGGGGGACGGTGATGGAGCCGCACTGGAGGCAGGCCGTCGTGGCGGCCGGGATGTCGTCGATCGAAATAATCGTCGCGTGGCTTGAGACGTTTTTCCAACTGCTGACGGATCCAGAACAAGCGCTTTTGAAACCCGAAGTAGGCGAGATGGTTAATGGGGCGGGCGGGGCGATTCGCAAGACATTGACGACGTGCGGCATGCACTACCTGTTGAACTTCTGGATGTTCATTTTAGGGGCGTGTTTCTGGTCACTGGACAAGTGCGGCGTATACAAAAGAAAACCCACGGAAACGAAGTACGACTCCGTGCATCTTATCAAAGAAAGACTCGCCGCGATTGCGGAGGGGCGGGTGACGGACGTTTTGGTCGTTGGCGATGACCTCTATTACGACCCGACGGACGAGGAAAGCTCCGCTTACACAAGAAATAACTCAAGAAAAGGGCTTCACAAGTCGCCGTCGTTCCTGCGCGCGTCGGAAGTCGCGGTCGGGATTCCGTTTGACGAAGGGAAAAGCGGTTCGAAACCGAACCGTACGTGGAACGCTTTCCGAAAATCCGTGTCCTCGAAACGCCCGGACCTTTTGACCATGGATCCAACGAAACCGCACGTAAATAACCCGTTTCGCAACGGGAACGCTCGTTTGGGCAGTAACTCGTCAGGCGTCTGGCGGAAACAAAACTCGAGTGACGCGAATGCGTCGATGAACAACGGAGCGTCAATGCGAAGTTTGGCCAGTCAGAAATCCAACTCTAAATTCTACGACCCGGTGACGAGCTTGAAGCACTTAACAAGTAACAAGTCGTTGACGCACTTAACGAGTAAGAACAGCCGAGACCACACAACGACGTTGTCAGGCGTGGGACGGCCGTACACGCGTTCGATAAGCGCCGCCGTGCATGGCGTGCGAAAGATCTCTCTCGACGAAATCGAATACGCCCGGGTTGCGTACGAAAAAAGGCTAGCATGGAGCAGTACGTTGTTTGAGAACTCAACGTGGTTTTTAGTCGCGTTCCTGTGGGTTTTTGGAGGGTACGTAATAATCGTATACGGCGCGTTGATTTACCGGTACATGGGCGCGGGTGAAGAAACCGCGTACATCATCGCCTGGGGCACCGCGTTCGCGGTGAACAACTTCGGCTTAGAGTCCGTGAAGATCATCGCAAGGAAAGCGTTCTTCATGGTGTTCGTGGAGTACGTCGGGAAGCGATTGGGGAGCACGAAACGCGAGTGTTTGTTTTGGTACGAAACGTACACTGAGCTTGCGGGGACGCACTTGTTAGTGGACACCAACGGCGCGGGCGCGATTTCGGAAGAAGCCGTGGGGGACGCCGTGGACGCCTCAGAGGAAGTGGAAGCCACGGATATGTTAGGCGAGTAGAGGTAGAATTAAAAGGTAGAATGAAATAGTATATTTAGTATTATATCAGTCAAAAATACTCTAGCGCATACTCACTTACAGCACTTACTACAATTCCTACTCCTACTCCTTTCACTGCTCCTCTGGTACCCGCGTTCCCGGCGGCCATGGTTCCAACACACCGTTCCTGAACATCGCGGCGAAGCCCCCCGGCGCGGCGTCCACGGCTTCCAAATCGCCAACTTCCCAGGTTTCGTCGTTTTCGTCTTCAAAACCGTCACCCGAAGCGTCTGGCGGCGTCTCACCTTCCCGCACATCTTCTTCCGTCGTCTCCTCACCTTCTCCCGCGTTGCTCCCTTCCCCCTCGGGCATCGCAAACAGCCTTTTCGAGTCGAAAAGGAGGGTCGCGTCGGCTGCTTTCGTTAATTTCGACTTACCTAAAATACCCTTGTCCGTCTTCCCCGCGACGTGCGTCAAGATCCTCCAGTACCCTGCCGTGACGCCTGCGTCGTCGCCGCTACTCATGGCGCGTGCGAACTGCGGCTTGTGCATCATCTTGGCCAGGAACTCGCCCGCTACTACCGCGCCGTCGCACTTGTCCCTCCGCGCCGCGGCGAAGGCGACGGACTCCGCCATGCCTTCGTCTCTCGTCGCGACCATCACGGAGAAGGTTTTCGCGTCTCGCACTGCGGAAGCGGCGGCGTTTTGTTTCACGTCATCCGGATCATACGCGAGCCACCCTCCGGACCTCACGAAGTTCATCACATCCGTGCTCAACACCACGTCCGCGCCTTCCGAGATAGTTGGGCATTGTTTGAACGTGACGCCAATCGCGGTGAGCGCGGTTTCCGTGTCGAGATCCACGGTGCCTTCCCGGGCGTACGCGCGTACATGCACCACCTCCGCGAACTCGAACGCGGCTTCCACCAAGCGGTACGCCCACAGGGTCTCGTACCCAGCCGGGGGTCGGAGATTGTCCAAGTCCCAAAACACCGTCATCGCGGGTGTGTGCCATCCTGGAGCGAATGGAGCGGACGCCTCCGAGGCGTCCGCGCTGGCGTAAGTCACCGATTGGGACGCGCGGACAGCCCGTGCGCGAGGCACGCGGATGTTCGAGGACGCATGACCAGGCACGGCCGCGCGAAGCGGTGCGTACGCCATTGTGGATGCTCGTCGCAGCCGCCGACAACGAGCTTTTCGTTAAATAAAAGCGTTGAAAATAAAAAGTGTGATGTCTGCCGCTGTGTTCAATTAAAAGTACTCGCGTCTCCCCTGAAGTTGCATCACACACTCATCCCCGCGTTGTGTCACGTCCACGTATCTTTACTCACGAGCCCCCTGTCCTTAAGTTTCCCGATGATCGGCGACACCAGCGTGGCGAGCATGTGCACGCCGAGCAGGGGCTGGAACAGAAACGGCCATAAAATGAGCCACAGCCCTAAAAAAGGCTCGTCGTACGCCAAGCCTTGTTTGTAAGAAAGACGAATCAAAACGCCCACGATGAGCCACGACAGAATCGCTAAGATGACGAAGAAATCGTACAACAGAAACGTGTCGATACCTTCTTTCAAGGCTTCCATTTTCATCTGCGATTCCGTTTTCACGATGCCCGCCGCCGCCTCTTCTGCTTGCTCCTTCGCTAACGGCGAATCCGCTTTCAAGCGTTCCATGTCAGCCATCATCTCGGCGTCGAAATCGAATTTGCTCTTACCCACCACCGGGGGGTCGTCGTCGTCGGAAGTGGCTTCGGTTGCTATGGTCGTGCGTTTGGTCCACCTGTCAGAACGCGGCTTCACGCTGGGTCGTGCCTGAAACTGGCTCGATCGCGCCACAGGACGGGCCAAAGGCGTCCGCGCATCGCACGCGAGGCTTCGATCGATCTCGAGAGATACGCGCCTCGATGACCCGGTCGTCGACGCGCGTCGCGCCGAGGAACAACGCGTGGTATTCGCCATGGCGCTGCCAGCGACGCTGGCCCTACACGAAAGGGTCACCGAAGTCATGATCACAAACGCGACTACGATCGCGCGTGCCGTAATGTACGTCGTGCCTGATGGATGATGCTCCACGTCGGATGAGACAGCTCAAGAAAGAAAAATCTCAAATCCAGACTGAATGTAACTTTATTCAGTCGATACTTCCCTCCTCACGTGTCTTCACGCCCTGACTCGCGGCACCGCGGCCC
>TARA_B110000977_G_scaffold36578_1_pt1 | contig 10258 bp, 9 predicted proteins | sample TARA_B110000977 | Tara Oceans TARA_B110000977 (sample SAMEA4397798) | marine metagenome | biome: Polar Biome; feature: [SRF] surface water layer (ENVO:00010504); material: water (ENVO:00002006), including particulate matter (ENVO:01000060) such as... | depth 5 m | reverse complement strand
GCTAATTTAGGACTTAAAAAAGCTGACAATAAATCACCCAATAATCTAGGGTTCCCCCCACGTTGGATAAACATAATACCTTCAATAATCAATTGGCTATTACGATTTTCTTCATTTGCGAAATTTTCAAGCTTCTCGGCCGCCGGTAAAAATAAGGCGTTGGCTAAAACCGCCCCGTAAAGAGTGGTCAACAATGCCGTTGACATACTTGGCCCAATAGATTCCGGATCTTCGTTCATTTTGCCTAAAAGATTTACCAGCCCAATTAAAGTGCCAATCATTCCCATTGCTGGTGCAATATCCCCAGCAGATTTAATGGTGGAGCGCGCAGTTTCATGCCGCTTTGCCGTAATATACATATCTCTTTCCAACGAGGACTTAATAATAGCGGGGTCTGTGCCATCAACAAGTGCACTAATTCCCTTTGCCATCAAGCGATTGTTTATTTCCGCATTCTGCAGCGCAATCATGCCGTCTTTTCTTGCGATCCCTGCTAACTCTACTAATTGATCAATAAGATCTTCTGGTTTGTCTCTTTTATGCCAAAACATTTTCCCGAATAGCACTCTCCACATGGTCGCGAACTCGCCCAAAGTTGAGCGATAGAGGACAATACCTAACGTTCCTAAAATAACAATATAAAAGGATGTAGGATTAACGAAGGCATCAACCCACCCGGGATTATCAGACAGCCCCAGATATACAGCCGCAATAAAAATAGCTAGCCCAATAATACTTGCAATATCCATGTCTTACCTATGATGTTTATTAAAACGTTTTACTCTCCACAAGCAAGATAGAGAATTTCTATTCACAAATAACGGCTGACGCTTCTTATCGGACTTCCCATTGACGCTAAAGGCGATAATCGAGGGACTTTCGGACTACCTTTCCCTGCTAAAGTGCTTTTAGGCGAAAAACTGAGACAGCGATTACCATCAATTTTGGACACTTCGTGACATGGGAGCCCTTTCGATTTAAATCCCATGGCGCCGCATGCGTAGGGTCGAGACTGCTCATGGGTGATCCTAAAGTGCTTACATTGCCAACAATTACTCGATTGAGTCATCCGGCTTTTCCTTGTTGGGTTTCCAGAATTCTTGATAGGCTTTGAACACGCAGATTACAAAAAATGCTCCGAAGATGATCTGGAATAAAATTTCATTCAGGTCGAGACCCTTTAAAAAGTCGATTTCAGTGCGCGTGACGAAAAGGACAGAAATAAGCAAGCCTGCTGAGACAACAAACCGTATTCGACCACAGACTACGCAGTAAGGTCGTTCAGATCCCATAAAATGTTGCTCCAAATTTGTTGCGCGGGCCAGGGCTCTGACTTTTGCTTTAAGGCATTCACAGCCCGTCGCACTGTAGCCTGATATCAGAGTAAATTCAATTCTGCATACAATGTTAGATCTCTTCCTGTTACTAGTCAGATCGGCAGTTAGAACAATTTCTTTAAATACCTCACCGAAATAGCTATAGCCTCTCTTTGTTAGAGTTTTAGTCTCCGAAATATGGCTTTCCCCCAACCGTTTAGGTGTCCTTAATAAATTTGGCTTTTTTAAACTAAACAGTTGTGAAAATGCTTGCTATAATTTTGCAATTATTTAACGTCAATCTTTAAAAGCAGGTATACAGACATGATGCTTACAGTTATCTCACCGGCCAAAAAATTAGACTATGCCAGCTCACTCAAAGTTAAGACATATTCGCAACCAAGACTTTTAGAGGATTCCAAAGAGCTGCTTGAAGGATTAAAGGCACTTTCGCCGCAAAATGTCTGTGCACTGATGGGCCTGAGTGACACTTTAGGTGCGCTCAATTACGAGCGCTTTCAGGAATGGCAGGCCCCTTTCAATACTGATAATGCCCGGCCCGCAGTATTGGCATTTAAAGGTGATGTCTATCAGGGGCTAGATGCGGAAAATATGACTGAGGAAGATCTCAACTGGGCTCAAGGTACTCTGCGTATCTTATCTGGCCTCTATGGCGTGCTCCGCCCGCTAGATTTGATGCAGCCCTATCGCCTTGAGATGGGCACTAAGTTTGCCAATCAACGCGGCCCTAACCTCTATGCGTTTTGGGATGGCATTATCACTCGTGAATTAAACGCTCTTCTGCAAAAGCCCGCGGACGTATTAGTGAATCTTGCGTCGAATGAGTACTTTAAAGCGGCGAAAGAAAAGAACATTACTGGCCGCATTGTCTCGCCGATATTTATGGACAATAAAGACGGCAAATACAAGATCATTAGCTTTTTTGCCAAAAAGGCGCGGGGGTTAATGGCTGCGTTCATTATTAAGGGCAAGATTACAGACGTTGAAGATATCAAAAATTTTGATAGCGATGGTTATAGCTTCAATTCTGCTTTGAGCGAGGGTGACAGGTGGGTCTTCACGCGAGGTTAGCTAAAGTTGACAACCATTCTCAGAAATGGGGCGTTTAAATGAATAAACCTTTCTCTCAGGCTTGTGAAAATAACCGCGCTCCAATAGGTGACATTTTAGTGCGCCTTTTATCAAACCGTGAGTCAGTCCTTGAACTCGGCAGCGGCACCGGTCAACACGCGGTTTGGTTTGCCCGGCAACTGCCTCATTTATATTGGCAAACGAGTGACAGAATTGAAAATCATTCTGGAATTAACCAATGGTTAGATGAAAGTGGTTTAGATAACATCGGTGTGCCGATCGCTCTAAATGTCAGTCGCGACATCTGGCCCAAAAAAAAATTTGAGGCAGCCTTTTCATCCAACACCGCTCATATCATGGCCTGGCCTGAGGTTGAGATAATGTTCAGGGAGGTAGCCAGCTCATTGGTTGCTGGCGGCCTGTTTTGTCTATACGGACCGATGCAATATTCTGGGGTTATCGCTGCAGAAAGTAATCGCGCCTTCAACTACCGCTTAAAAGAAAGTAACCCGCAGCAGGGTATTCGGGAGTTTAATGACCTTGATCAGCTGGCCTTGTCCGCTGACATGAGTCTGCTAGAAGACAACGCTATGCCCGCCAATAATCGTTTGCTCGTTTGGCAGAAAACTTAAAAATAGGCTGCTAAAGATATCTCCTCAAAAAGGTAGTCAAGCGCAATGCCCATAAAAATAATCATGCCCACTTTGTGGTTATCGAGAAACGCAGCGAAGCATGCCTGCCTGTCTCGATGTCTGGCGCTGCGAAATTGGTTGATGAAATACCCGGCTGAAACTAACAGGCTAAAAAAATAAATCCAGCTGCGCTGAAACTCTAGGCCGGCTAGAGTCATGAGAATCAGCATTGCCGCCTGTAACATAAGAATCATCACAAGATCGTACTGGCCAAATAATACGGCGGTAGATTTAACACCAATTTTTAAATCATCGTCGCGATCAACCATTGCATAGTAGGTGTCAAAAGCAACGGTCCACAATACGATAGCGACAAATATTAGCCATAATTCTGGCGGCAACGCTTCTCTCTGTGCAGCAAAGGCCATAGGCACCACCCATGCCCATGCGACGCCAAGTCCGATTTGCGGTAAATGAGTGAAGCGTTTCATAAACGGATAAATCGCTGTTACCGCTAGACCCCCAAAGGAGAGCCCTATGGTTAGGGGGTTTGTCATCAGTACCAAAATCAATGCCGTGGTTAGCAAAACTCCACACAACCAAAGCGCTTGGTTTGGCGTAATTTCTCCAGCTGGCAACGGTCTGCCTTTGGTTCGCTCAACTAGCCCATCGACATGTCGATCAGCATAGTCATTAATAACACACCCAGCTGCTCGCATAACAATTAGGCCCAGCGAGAAGATGCTCAAATTCTTCAGTGAAGGAACGCCTTCCCCGGCAAACCACAATGCCCAGAGAGTCGGCCACAGGAGTAGGTATACACCGATAGGGCGATCCAAGCGCATAAGTCGAAGCCAGCGGTTGGATACGAAGGCTGCTCTGGGTTCTCCTGAGGCTGTCATTTCTGCTCGTCTTGTGTGTATCTGAGCATGTTATTATAAGGCTCAAAGCTTGGTAAAAACATCTCGCTCACCAGCAGTGGCTTCTGGTCGAGATAAAAAACTGACCTGCGGCCCCATAAAAACGCGTTGCCTGCACATAGCGTATCGGGCACAGAAAAGGCGGCGGCGGCCGAATAACTTACCTCTACGGGCGCTCGTGTCATACTCGGGTCACTAAAAAGTAATGCTCCTAGTGGCTGGTTATCAAGTTCACGAAGCACCTCCAATCTTCCGGTCAAGGTGGTTAGCGGTAAGATGCTCCGAGCGAACACCCACGGTTTACCTTTGCCGCACAAGATAACCTCCCTAATCATCGCGGGCGTACTGGTGGACATATCTAGAGCAGCCGCTTCTGATTCAGAGGGCACGAACTCGTACTGATTGAGTACCTCTACTGAAAATTTATTTTCACTGGCATCGACCAACCTTGCAGTGAGTGACCCACGATCAGATAGCCATTCATGCCAGCCGGCTGGAACTTGCTCATGGTCAAACTCAGAAAGCGCTTTCCATGGAATAGCACTGGTTATGGGGGAAGGTTGAGAAGTGGGCAAAGCTGTCCCTATATTGGATTGGGTTATTATTGGGGTACTGGTCATTAATCGTACGCTGCAGATACACCCGGCGGCCGATCCCGAAACCGTTTGTATTCCCACTGATACTGTTCAGGCGCTAGGGCGACAATGGCCTCGATGCCGCGGTTGAGTGCGGCAAGACTGGTTTGGATGTCTTCACTGTAAAGGTCTTCACCCACTGGTAAAAAGTGTAGCTCCCAGCCACCTGACACCCGCAGCGCAGTGCACATTAGAGCTCGACTCCCAGATCTCAGCAAGAGCTTATTGATCAGTGTCATGGTGCGTGTCTGAACGCCAAGTAGAGTGGCGAACTCGCCACTCTCTGGGGGCGGTTGTTGGTCAGGCAAAATACCGGTGATCTCCCCTCGTTTTAACGCCTTGATAATCGCCGCAACCCCGCGGACGTTTGTGGGCACTAAGGTAGCTCCAGATTGTTGGCGAGATGTTTTAATCCAGTTCTCCAGCGCCCTCATTCTTGGCGGGTCATAAAGAGACGTCATGGCTTTGTGCTGTCCGGCCCAAAGCCCTAGCACCTCCCAGTTGCCCTGATGAGGTATGACAAGGATAGTGCCGCGGCTATCCGCGATAGCTGCCTCGAATAACGCTAGTCCCTTTATGGAAACTATATTTTGGGTGACCCAAGGGTTGCCTTTCCGCCACACTTTAGGCGTTTCAAAAATTGTTTGAGCAAGGTGTTTCATTCGTTTTTTGCACAGCTTTTTGGCATCGATTGTGCTCATTTCAGGATAACAAAGCGCTAAATTGAGTTTTGTGATTCGCGCGGGTTGAGCATTGATTGCATAGAGTAGCCATCCGAAAAATAGCCCTTTTAGGCGTGCAATACCTAGGGGTAGCCAGGAGATAAGTTTCAACAACCAGAGGATCAGAGTGTTCCTCATGTTCAGAGTGTCCTTTTGGTTATTATTCTTAAATTCACAGTGCACTTTGCTCGATACAGATCACATGCGTCGATCAGCGCTGAAGTAGTATATCGAAAGCTGAATCACCGCGGTTATCTAATTGTCAGTTTTGGGGTGCTTAGACCCTATCTTTATCGCTGAGCGGCTTTATAATTGCAATGCTATGGCAGACCCTTTTTTTACAGTGAGTGAATTTTCGTGAGCGACCTTCTTGCACCACCAGAGACTTTTCAAGATCTGATCTCCAGATTGCAACAATACTGGGCGAAATGCGGCTGCGTAATCATGCAGCCCTTGGATATGGAGGTGGGCGCAGGGACATTTCATCCAGCGACATTTTTACGCTCTATAGGACCGGAGAACTGGAATGCCGCTTATGTTCAGCCGTCCCGCCGCCCTACCGATGGGCGCTATGGCGAGAACCCCAACCGATTACAGCACTACTATCAGTTCCAGGTGGTTATGAAGCCCTCACCGAAAGATTTCCAAGAGCTATACCTCGGGTCACTTCGGACTTTGGGCGTAGACACCTTAATTCACGATGTTAGGTTTGTTGAAGATAACTGGGAGTCACCAACTTTAGGAGCTTGGGGGCTGGGCTGGGAGGTTTGGCTGAACGGGATGGAAGTGTCTCAGTTTACCTATTTCCAGCAAGTTGGAGGACTTGAGTGCTATCCAGTGACCGGAGAGATCACCTATGGCCTTGAGCGCATTGCTATGTATTTACAAGGTGTTGACAGTATTTATGACCTGGTCTGGGCACATGGCCCGCAGGGCGATGTCAGCTATGGTGACGTGTTTTTACAAAATGAAATTGAAATGTCGACATATAACTTTGAATACGCGGACGTTGATTTTATGTTTAGCGCATTTGATCAATATGAAAAAGACTGTAGTCAATTGATCGATAATAACCTACCTCTCCCGGCCTATGAAATGGTGATGAAAGCGTCCCACGCCTTCAATTTATTAGATGCGCGGAAGGCTATCTCTGTGACTGAGCGTCAGCGTTATATTCTTCGTGTTCGAACATTGGCTCGAGGCGTCGCTCAATCCTACTTTGACTCACGCATGGCTGCCGGCTTTCCGCTGGCTTCGCCAGAGATTGCTCAAGAAGTATTGGCTCAACATGCTGGAGATTCAAAATGAAGGCTGATTTATTGTTTGAGCTAGGTACCGAAGAGTTGCCGCCAAAAGTCTTGATGAACCTCTCAGATGCCTTGGTTGAAGGCATGCAAAAGGGTCTGGGCGAGCACAAACTGACATTCGGTCAAGTAGATTCGTTTGCTGCACCCAGACGTTTGGCCATTATTGTTAAATCTCTTGAGATTCGCACGCCAGATACTGAGAGTGTTTCTTGGGGGCCTCCTGTAAAGGTAGCTTTCGATGCCGACGGTAACCCTACTAAGGCGGCGCAGGCGTTCGCTAGTAAAAATGGAATAGACGTTTCAGAGCTTTCAGATAAGGTTGAGAGTGATGGCAAGCAAGACAAGCTGTGTGCACGTCGCGTTGAAACAGGCAAAAATACAACTTCACTCCTAGGCGGGATTATTGAGCAGACCTTAGCCGGCCTGCCGATTCCTAAACGTATGAAATGGGGCGACAGTAAGGAAGAGTTCGTGCGCCCCGTGCAGTGGGCGGTTCTGTTATTTAATGGTGAAACTTGTAAAGAGCACATTCTCGGTGTGACCACTGGCAATATTAGCCAAGGTCACCGGTTCCATGGCAGTGGGGATATTGTCATTCGCTCGCCTGATAGTTACGAACAGCAACTACATGATGGGTTTGTCCTAGCTAGTTTTGATAAACGCCGTGCACTGATTAAGGATGGTGTATCTACGCTAGCAAAAGGGGTCGGCGGCAATGCAGTAATCGATGAAGCGCTTCTTGACGAGGTGACTGGGCTGAACGAATGGCCGGTGCCGCTGATTGGAAGGTTTGATGAGGCCTTCTTGTCGGTACCCTCCGAAGCCCTTGTTTCATCTATGAAAGAGCACCAAAAGTACTTTCATGTAGTAGATAGTCAAAGTGAGCTAATGCCAGCATTTATTACCGTCGCTAATATCGTTAGTAAGGACCCCCAGCAAGTTATAGAAGGTAACGAACGTGTCATTAGACCGCGTTTGGCTGATGCGGCCTTTTTCTATAAAAACGATGCCCGGGTAAGCCTCTATGAGCGCAGGGAGCAGCTCAAAAAAGTGGTTTTCCAGGAGAAGTTGGGCTCGGTTTTTGCTAAGACAGAGCGCGTAGCCACGTTGGCAAAAAGATTATCCGTCGAGGCCGGAGCAGACCCGCGGTTAGCTTACAGGGCTGGACAGCTATGTAAGTCTGACCTTGTCACTGATATGGTGGGTGAATTTACCGACCTTCAAGGTGTCATGGGTCGTTACTACGCGCTCAATGACGGCGAAGACCCCCAGGTAGCCGACGCACTTTTAGAGCAGTATATGCCGCGCTTTGCCGGTGACATAGTGCCTGCCACGGCTGTGGGTGCGGCGCTCGCATTAGCTGACAAATTGGACACCCTGGTAGGTATTTTCAGTATTGGTCAGCAGCCTTCGGGCTCGCGCGACCCCTTTGCTCTTAGAAGGGCCAGTCTTGGCCTTTTGCGGATTATTATCGACCGTAAGCTAGATGTGGATTTGCGAGCCGCAATAGAAGTCTCTGCAAGCCAATTTAAGCTAGAGGATGAAGCGCTCCAAACAATATGTAAGCAAGTACTTGCTTACATATTGGATCGATTTAAGTCGTGGTACAAGGAAGAAGGTTTTTCCACTGAAATTTATCTCTCTGTAGCACCGCTCAACCTTGGCAATCCATTGGATATTGATGCCCGCGTAAATGCTGTGGCTGCCTTTTCCTTACTTGCAGAGGCCGATGATCTGGCCGCAGCAAACAAGAGAGTGTCCAATATTCTCACTAAGCAGCTTGGGACTAAAACGCCCGAGCCAATGAACATTAGTTTATTAGTAGAACCCGCCGAGAAGGCCCTAGCCGAGTCCATAACCGGCCTCGCATCGCTGTCTGTGCCGCTGTTAGAAGATCGCGACTACACCCGGGTGCTTCAGCACTTAGCCACATTACGGGATCCAATCGATGATTTCTTTAATGAGGTTATGGTAATGGTCGATGACCAAGCGTTACGTAATAATCGACTGAGCCTACTAAGTGATTTACGCACTTTGTTCATTAATGTAGCTGATATTTCGCAGATGGATTCGAAAAAATAGGACAGGATGTTCAAATATTTATTGTTGGTAGCCCGATCGGGCTGTTTTTATCTTGGCCTATTACTAATCGTAATGGCCTCAGGTGTCACTTCGTGTTTTATTTGGGGTCTCCCGTTCAATCGTCGTCAGAGCCTTGCGGCGACTAGTAACTATCTGATACTCAACTGGTTGCGCCTGACGTGCGGTGTAAAGGTAAACGTTACGGGCTTAGAAAATCTACCCGCAGGCCCCTGCGTGATTTTAAGTAACCACCAAAGTGCCTGGGAGTCTTTTTACATTCAGTGGTTAGTACAGCCGGCAAGTTTCGTGTTAAAACAAGAACTCTTATGGCTGCCATTTTTTGGCTGGACGATCGCAGCCATGGGGCCTATCGCTATAAAACGTTCTAAACCCGGGGCTGCTATGCGGCAGGTCTTGAAACAGGGGCGAGACCGGCTCAGGAACGGTATTAAAGTGGTAATTTACCCAGAAGGGACAAGAAATCCTAGCGGAAAATTAGGGTCGTTTAAAACTGGAGGTGCTGCCTTAGCCAAGCTGGCTAATGTGCCAGTTGTACCCCTAGCGCACAATGCCGGAGCGCATTGGCCAGCAGATAGCTGGCTAAAGTATCCTGGGACTATAGATGTCCATTTTGCCACACCTCTTGATTCGTCTGCTTACAGCGCGCGCGAATTGGCCGAAAAAGCGCACTCCTGGGTGTCAGCCAGCCTAGAAACAACAGGGTCTAGATAGGCCATCTAATCCGGTTAGCTAATCAGCTTTAAACGTCCAAATTAACGACCGACAAGGCATTAGTTTCAATAAACTCCCGCCGTGGTTCTACGTGATCGCCCATTAACGTTGTAAACATTTGATCCGCTGCAATCGCGTCTTCAATCGTAACCACGAGCATGCGACGGTTTTCAGGATCCATTGTAGTATCCCAAAGCTGCTCTGGATTCATCTCCCCCAGCCCTTTATATCGCTGGGTACTGATACCTCTTCGAGACTCGGCCATCAACCACGCCAAAGCATCTTTGAAGCTGCTAACCGGCTGTTCCCGCTCGCCGCGCTTGACATAAGCACCCTCTTCGATCAGCCCCTGGACCGTCTTACCCAACTCAACCATGGCAGCATATTCATTAGAGGCAAAGAAATCACGCCCCAAATTATGATAATGAGGTACGCCATGAGCAGTGATTTCAATATTAGGAATGAAGAGATTACGCTCTTTATCTTCTTTGACCGACACCTTATAGCGATGGGTTCCACTATCGGCTTCTTCAAGACATTTTTGGAGTTCGGCACACCAAGGCTCAAGATCGCTACTATTTTGCAGAAGTTTCCCATCTAACTCGCTAATGTAAACCAATGCCTCAAGCAGCTCTACAGGATACACAAGTGACATACGGTTGATAATGTCCCCCACATACCTGAATTTTGCCACCAAACTTTCTAGGGCAGCGCCCTGAATACCTGGCGCACTAGCGTTAACATACAAAGCAGCATTCTCTAGCGCTTTTTGAGTCAGATAAACCAGCAAAGCATCGTCATCTTTTACATACTGCTCAGA
>TARA_B110000977_G_scaffold133725_1_pt1 | contig 10268 bp, 9 predicted proteins | sample TARA_B110000977 | Tara Oceans TARA_B110000977 (sample SAMEA4397798) | marine metagenome | biome: Polar Biome; feature: [SRF] surface water layer (ENVO:00010504); material: water (ENVO:00002006), including particulate matter (ENVO:01000060) such as... | depth 5 m | reverse complement strand
CGAGTCGAAGATCAAAAGCTGCACTATTCCTTCACAATCGACGATCCCGAACTCTACTCCGAGCCTTGGACCGGAGAGCTGCCGATGTATGGCGACTCCGAGCTCTACGAGTACGCCTGCCACGAAGGTAACTATGCGATGCGCGCAATCCTTGCGGGCGAGCGTAGGCAAGAAGCCGACGCGAAATAGCCGGCGAGCGCGAGACTACAAAGCGGCAGGCTCACCTACTGCCGCTGATCAAAGTTAGAAGACCATCGAGGGCCGCGTGCCAATGACTCAGATCGAAGCGGCTATTGCGGCCTACGTTAGTTTTATGTGGGGGCTGCCGCTTGTTATCTTGTTAGTCGGCGGCGGCTTTTTCTTCATGCTGCATTCGCGGCTTAGGCATTTCCGCTATTTTCGCCACAGCATCGACCTGCTTCGAGGCAAATTTCACGACGACTCAGACAGCATCGGCGGCGATATCTCGCATTTCCTTGCGCTAGCCACCGCGCTCGCTGGCACCATGGGGCTGGGTAATATTACCGGCGTGGCCGTCGCGCTTACCGTCGGCGGTCCCGGCGCAATCTTTTGGATGTGGGTCACCGCGATCGTCGGTATTAGTACTAAGTTTTATACCGCAACGCTGTCGATACTTTACCGCGGGGCCGATGACGCCGGACGGTTACAAGGCGGCCCGATGTACATTATTCGCGAGGGTCTGGGGCGTAAATGGCTGCCCCTTGCGTGGCTTTTCGCGATTGCCGGCATGGTGGGCACGCTACCGGTATTTCAGGTTAATCAACTCGTGCAGATTATTCGCGACACCGTTGCGATTCCCAATGGGCTAACTACGGCGGATTCGCATTTCAATTTCGATTTAGTGATGGGCATCGTACTCGCTGTGATCGCTTTTTCGATTACAGTTGGCAACGTGAAACGCGTGTCGGCAGTGGCTGGCAAAATGGTGCCGGCGATGGTGATTTTCTATTTCGCGGTGACCTCGGTTCTTCTTATGAGTCACATCGACCAAGTGCCTGCGATGCTGTGGCTCATCGTGACCGATGCGTTTAGTGGCGAGGCTGTCTCTGGTGGCGTGATCGGCACGGTCATTTTGATTGGCGTGCAGCGCGGCGCGTTCTCGAATGAGGCAGGCATCGGCACTGAGTCGCTGGCGCATGGCGCAGCCAAAACCAACGAGCCGGCGCGTGAAGGCCTAGTGGCAATGGTAGGCCCTATTGCCGACACGTTAATCGTCTGCACATGCACCGCGCTAACGCTTTTGGTGACCGGCGTATGGCAGGGAGGCGCTCAGGGCGTCACGATGGCGGCTGAGGCTTACGAGCAGGTCTTCCCAGGCTTTGGCTCTTATCTGCTGTTGATTATGGTGTTCGTGCTTAGCATGACCACGGTGCTGACCTACTGGTACTACGGCAGCAAATGTATGGGCTTCTTGTTTGGCTCACACCGCGAAAAATATTATCTATGGGCTTATATGCTGCTGATCGTGGCGGGCTCGGTAGTCTCGCTCGATATCGTGATTAATCTGCTCGACGGCGCCTACGCCACGATGGCAATACCGACGATGGTGTCGACGCTGCTGCTCGCACCCAAAGTGAAAGCGGTCGCGACGAAATATTTCGCCAGACTAGATGCCGGTGAATTCGACTAAGCTTCGCTGTTTTTAGAGAGTTTTTGGAAGCCGCGGCTCATGCCGTAGGCGCTAAGCGCCGAGATCGCCGCGAAGCCGGTTAACACCACAAACACCTGCGACCAGCCCAAACTGTCGGACATGGCGCCGGCAGCGAAGGCGGCAATCGCTCCGCCAATGTAACCCATCCCGTCGATTATCCCAGTGCACGACCCTGCACCCTTGGCGCCCGCGATGTCGAGCGTCAGCGCGCCGCTGCTCATCGAATAAGGGCCAAGCAGGAAGAACCCGCTGCCGCCCAAAAAGAAAATAATCAGATTGTAATTAGGGTTTTCTGCCGCGCTCAGCACCGAGATCGAGAAGGTACATAAAACGAGCACGGCGAGCATAATCCACATCATGCGGGCGCGATCGCCATTGCGGGCGTAGTGGTCGGTATACCAGCCGATGAATAGCGTGCCGGCAACGCCCAATAGCGGAAACACGGCCGATTTGAGGATCGCAGCGCTGGCGCCCTGACCGATATCGAACAAAAACTTCGGCGTCCAGATGAGAAAGACCGAACGCAGCAGCGTCGTAAGAAAACTAAACACCAGAAGCTGGCGGTAGATTGGCATCTTGATCAGGGTTTTTAAGATGGTCATTACGGCGGGCGACTCGTCGTCGCCATAGTCGGCCAGCTGCTTCTTTGCCGACTCGCCCTCTACGGCGATCGCGCCGGGCACGACGTCGCTCGGCGTGCCTTTCGAGGCGAAGAACGCCCAAACGCCTATGACACTGAGCGCGATAGCAGGGTAGACGAATACGCCCTGCCAGCTCACGCCCATCGAGACGAGAAAGCCCGCGAAGAGCGCAGCTATAGCCCCACCGAACTGAAAACTCACGCTGATCGCGCCCATGACGCGGCCGTTTTTATCGCTCGAATACCATGACCCGATTGTCTTAGCGAGGCCGCCCCAGCCCATCGAGAGGAAATAGCGGCAGCAGCACCACACAACAATAAACGCGGTGAGTGTGCCCGACAGAGCGAAAATAAGGTTCCAGAAAACTGCGCCGGCCATGCCAACGAGGAAAATACGGCGGCTGCCGATGCGGTCTGCCAAAGGCCCGTTAATAAATTTGCCGACGGCGTAGGCGATTTCCGATAGCGAGACGATAAGGCCAAGCTGTGTGTTCGAATACCCGAATTCCTGCTCGAGCAACGGGAACGCAGCCGACAGGTTGCCGCGGCAGATGTAATACCCAATGTAGCCAATGAGCATGACCCAGAAGGTCGAGAGGCGCCATTTAATGAGTCGTGCAGAATCGGTCGCGCTGACAGGAGCGCGCTGCCCCTCTAATTGAGTGTAGAACATAGGGCAGGGGCTCGGCTTAAGGTGAGTAGTGTAGGAGGTTTGTTAGTGAATTGTCTGCGGCGCCTTCGCGGCAGCAGTTCGCTTGCGCTCGGCTTCGTCACGGGCATCGGCGCGCTGAGCGACGGGTTCGTCGGGCGACGCGTAGGTACGAGTGATCACCTCGCTTTCGAGATAGAGGCCTAGTTTGGACAGAAATTCTTCCATGTGTGAGCTCTGATAATGCCCTTGCAGACATTCGGCGTCGGTCCATTCTTGCAGAAGCACAACCTGATTGGTTTCGGTGACACCGGCGAAATACTCATAGCTTACGCAGCCGTCTTCTTTGCGCGAATTGCCCACCATTACGCGCATTAAGTCGAGGGCGTCCTCTTTGGTCTCGTCGACTAGAAAGAAGGTAGATTGCACCATGATCATCGCGGGTTCTCCTCGTAATACTTCGGTTAACTTTTACGGCCCTTACTTTAAACGCAAAACGCAGCCAATACAAAAACTGCATCTTGCATTTTAGTGGGGGCTTAGCGTCGAGAATCAAGGCTCCAGCGCCCTGCGCCTAAACCCGATACGACGAGGAGGCCGGCGACGATGCCTAGATTTTTTACAAAGTTCTGAGTTTCGTGCGCCGTTTGCAGTTCACCTGCCGGCAGTGTCCAAAAGTCATGCATCACTGCATTGATCACGAGCGTAAGTCCGGCGAGCAAAAACGCAGCGAATTTAGTCTGATAGCCGGCAATCATCGCAAGCCCGCCGCCGGTCTGGATGATGATCGTCAGAATCAAAAAGAAAGGGATATAAGTCATCCCGTGACTCGCCATATAGTCGGCCGTGCCCTGATAGTTAACCATTTTCATAATGCCACCAGGCAACAGAAAATAAAGGCCGAGCATCACGCGGCCGGTGGTCTCGCAGAGTGCCTGGAAGGTGGGTTGATTAGCATTATTCATTATTTCGCTCGCTTTTATTGTCATGTTTTTTGGTCTGCGACTTGCTTGGGTGCGACTACCACCAAGGATAGAACCCAGGCATATCTGTCGACGCTTTATCGGTGTAATTCGCTGCGCGTTTTTCAAGGAAAGCCGCTACGCCTTCTTTCCCGCTTGTCTGACTCGCGTAGAAAACCGCGAGCGAGTCAACCCGATGCGCTTCAATTGGATGGGCTGCTGCTGCATTTCGGTACATCATTTGCCGACTCAGGGCGATGGCGACAGGGCTGTGCTGAGTTATTCGGCGTGCGATCGAATACGCGCGCTCGAGGAGCGCTTCGCTCGTCTCTACATGATTGGCGAAGCCTCGTTCCTTGAGTTCTGAAGCCTCGATCAAATCGCTGCTATACACCCACTCCAGCGCTGTGCCCATGTTCACGATACGCGGGAGAAACCACGACGAGCAGGCTTCGGGCGTGATACCGATTTTGTTGAACACAAAGCCGACTTTCGTGCGTTCGCACACCACTCGAATATCCATTGCCAAAGTCATCGTCGCGCCTATGCCGACCGCGGCACCGTTAATCGCAGCAATCACGGGCTTTTTGCAGTCGTAGATTGCGAGGACTACTTGACCGCCAGTGTCGCGAACGCCGGCTTCTATTTCGGGGTCGTCTAGTCTATTGCGCATATCATCCATAGTCGGCTCGAGCGTCTCTTGCAGGCCGAACACATTGCCCGCACGGGATAAGTCCATGCCTGCGCAGAATGCTCTTCCAGCGCCGGTGACGACTATTGCGCGGACGCTATCGTCTTCGCTCGCAGCGCCGAATGCGGCGATGAGTTCATTCGCCATCTCAACGGTAAAAGAATTCATCTGCTCGGGGCGATTGAGCGTGAGGGTGAGGATGCCAGCATCGACTTCCCAGAGTAACGTGTTGAACTTCATGAGCGCGTCCTATGGTCTTGTAGAATGAGAAAACAGAGCAAGAGGTATTCTCGCCGATTACACGAGCTTAAGTCGAATGAGCTCTAGATAGCCCCCCCTTGCTTAAGAGCGGAGATTTCGTTGCTGTTAAATCCCCAGTCGTTAAGTATTGCTTCACTGTGTTCGCCTGCGATGGCTGCCGGCGCTTGCACAGATGAAGGCGTACGGCTAAAGCGTGGCGCCGGCGCCGGCTGCGTGACGCCGTCGATTTCAACGAAGCTCTGGCGCGCGACATTATGTGGGTGGGTGGGTGCTTCTTGAAGGTCGAGCACAGGCGCAAAGCAAACATCGGTGCCTTCGAGCAAAGCACACCAGTGGTCGCGAGGCTGCGTGATAAAAAGTGCCTCGAGCTTGCCTCGCAGGCTTGCCCAATGCTGTTTGTCGTTCTGTTTGGCGAACTCTGGGTCGTCGATTTCACATAGTTCGAGAAGTAGCGCATAGAACTGAGGCTCGATAGAGCCAATGCTAATAAATTTGCCGTCGGCGCAGGCGTAGCTGCCATAGTAGTGAGCGCCGCCATCAAGGCGATTGTCCATGCGCTCCTTGGTCCACATGCCTATCGCCATCATGCCGTAAAAGGGGCTGAGCAAGCTGGCTGTGCCATCGGTCATCGCAGCATCGATCACCTGCCCTTTGCCTGACATGCCGCGTTCCACAAGCGCGGCGAGCACGCCCGCAAGGAGATACATGGCGCCGCCACCAAAATCACCAACTAGGTTAAGGGGCGGAGCTGGGGGCCTGTCGGCATACCCCATCGCGCCGAGCGCGCCACCTATCGAAATGTAATTAATATCGTGACCAGCGGCCAATGCTAACGGGCCGTCTTGACCCCAGCCGGTCATGCGGCCGAAAACGAGTCGCGAATTGCGATTGAGGCACGCGTCGGGACCAAGTCCGAGACGTTCCATCACGCCTGGGCGAAAGCCTTCTATGACCACGTCGGCGCCGTCTATTAAGCGCTGCACAGTAGCAACACCCTCTGGATTCTTGAGGTCTACGGCAATTGACCGCCGACCGCGATTGAGGACATTCGCTTTATGGCCGCTGCCTTTATGCGCTAGCCGGTCAACGCGTATGACCTCGGCGCCCATATCCGATAGCATCATCGCGCAGAAAGGCCCCGGCCCAATACCTGCCATTTCGATTACTTTAATACCCTTGAGCGGTCCCATATTTACTCCTGCGCCGTGCGTCTTATTGTTCTGTCGTTCTTTGTTTTCTGTTTTGTTGCCTGAATCATCGTTGGATCGATCCAGTGAGTTGACTGACCAGAGCGGGTAGCTGGGTCAAACTACGCTGCCTCGATAATAGGCTATGCGTGAGCCGGTTTGATACCCCTAGAGGCCGATCAAGCGATAGATTTAACGCTCTGGTTTGCGCGTTGCCTTAATGGTTCCCCTTTTTGCGGGGATGCACTATTCTTTTGACACTAGACGTCAATCAAAGCAGAGAAAATACCCCTATGGATCTTAAGAACAAGACTGCCTTCATCACCGGCGGCGCATCAGGCTTAGGCCTTGCGACTGCTCAAAATTTCATCGCCGCCGGCGCCAATGTCATGCTTTACGATCTGCGTGCTGATGCGCTCGAAGCGGCAGCGGCGAGCCTAGGCCCTGCTGTCGCCTGGCATGCGGGTGATGTTGCCGATGAGGTTGGCGTAAGCGAGGCGATCGCTATAGCAAAAGAGAAATTTGGCACTATTCATGTGAACGTCAACGCAGCGGGCATTGGCGGTGCAGCCCGCACTGTCGGTAAAGACGGCCCAATGCCGCTCGCCAAATTCGAGCATATCGTGCGCGTTAATTTAGTGGGCACTTTCAATGTACTGCGCCTCTGTGCGGAGGTCATGCAGGTTAATGAGCCTGTTACCGCCGATGGAGAGCGCGGGGTGATAGTGAATGTCGCCTCTGTTGCGGCTTTCGACGGTCAGACTGGTCAGGCAGGTTATGCAGCATCGAAAGGCGGTATTGTGTCGATGACGCTACCCATCGCGCGCGATCTCTCGAAACGCGGCGTGCGTATCATGACTATCGCCCCGGGCGTATTCGAAACGCCGATGATGGCGGGCGCTCCAGACGCGGTTCGTGAACCACTCATTGCGATTACGCAGTTCCCGAAGCGACTAGGCAATCCGGCAGAATTTGCCCAAGAAGTAGCTCATATCGTCAACTGTGGTTACCTCAATGGCGAGACGATTCGCCTCGATTCGGGCATCAGAATGCCGGCTTAATGCGGTTAAAATTAGCGAGCTAAAACAACAAAAATTCAACAAGACACAGAGAAGGAAAACACCATGGCAGATGCATACATAGTGGGCGCGGTGCGCACCGCAACCGGCAAGAAAAAAGGCCGCCTTAGCGCGATTCATCCTATCGATCTCGGCGCGGCTGTCGTCGATGAGTTGGTCGATCGTACCGGCATTCCTGTCGACGCAGTTGATGATGTGATCTTTGGTGTGGTCATGCAGATCGGCGCGCAGGCGAGCAACCTCGGCCGCAATGTCTCTATGTCATCGAAGCTCGACCTTGCAGTGCCAGGCACGACAGTTGATCGTCAGTGCGGCTCTTCATTGCAGGCGATTCAGTTCGGCGCGCAGGCGGTTATGTCTGGTACGCAAGACGTAATTATCTCCGGTGGCGTCGAAGCCATGAGCACGGTTGAGATGGGATCGAACGTGCGCGATGGACTCGCTAACGGGCGCGGCATCCCAAAGGGTGAGCGCCTCGAGATTCAATACCCTGGCATTCAGTTTAGTCAGTTCGATGGCGCTGAGTTGCTCGCCGAAAAATACGAAATCACGCGTGATGAGCTCGATGCGTTTGCGCTATCCAGCCATCAGCGAGCGTGGGAAGCCACGCAGAAAGGTTATTTCGAAAAAGAAATCGTTCCCCTGAATATTAAGCTCGAAGACGGCACCGCTGACGTGCATAAAGTAGACGAAGGCATTCGTCCTGAGGCGTCGCTCGAAGGGCTCCAGGGTTTAAATGTGCTACGCGAGGGCGGCGTGATTACTGCCGGCAGTGCGAGCCAGATAAGCGATGGCGCAGCGGCGATTCTTATCGCGAACGAAGGCGCAGTGAAAAAGCACGGGCTGCAGGTGCGTGCGAAAATTCATTCGCTTGCGGTGGTAGGTTCGGACCCCGTAATCATGCTCGAAGGACCTATTCCTGCGACAATTAAAGTGCTCGAAAAAGCCGGCCTCTCGATCGACGATATCGATCTTTACGAGGTTAACGAAGCGTTTGGTTCGGTTCCTTTAGCGTGGGCGAAAGCGGTCGGTGCAGACCTAAGCAAACTCAATGTGAACGGCGGTGCGCAGGCATTAGGACATCCGCTTGGTGGCACTGGCGCTAAACTCATGACAACGCTCGTGCACGAACTTGAGCGTCGCGGTGGTCGCTATGGCCTTATCGCGATTTGTGAAGGCGGTGGTACGGCCAACGCGATGATTATCGAGCGCATGAGCGAGGTGAGCCACTAGGCTCCTCTCGCGTGCAATATGTAAGTATCTAAACACGAATTAAGAAAGGTCTGAATCATGTTTGAAGCCTATGAATCCCCATGGATGGATGAAGAACTGAATATCATGCGGGACGCGGTGCGTAAATTCTTAGCCAAAGAATTCGTCCCTCACGCTGACCGCTGGGAGAAACAAGGTATTGTCGATCGTGACGCTTGGACCATCGCGGGAGAGGCCGGCATTTTGTGTGCGTCGATCCCTGAAGAATACGGCGGTGGCGGTGGCAACTTTAAACATGAGATGGTGTTGGTCGAAGAGATGTGTCATGCCGGGGTAAGCGGATTTGGCAACAGCGTACATTCTGGCATCGTCGCTCACTATATACACGGCTACGGCAGCGAAGAGCAGCGCCAGCGCTGGCTGCCGAAAATGGCACGTGGCGAAATCGTCGCGGCAATTGCTATGACAGAACCAGGCACAGGATCCGATCTTCAGTCCATCGCGACGACGGCGATTAAACACGGGGATCATTACGTGCTTAATGGTCAGAAGACCTTTATTACCAACGGTATGTCCGCTGATTTGATCTGTGTTGTGGCGAAAACCGATCCTGCGGCGGGCGGTAAGGGTATTTCGCTGATTATGGTAGAAACGCCAGGGTGTGAAGGATTCAGCCGAGGAAGAAACCTCGAAAAGTTAGGTCAGAAATCGCAAGACACGTCGGAGCTATTTTTCGACAATGTCAAAGTCCCCGCTGAGAATCTGCTCGGCACCACCGAGGGGCGCGGCTTCATCCAGCTCATGGAGCAACTGCCTCAGGAGCGCGTGATCATAGCCGCAGGCGCCTGTGCGACTATGGAAAAAGCGCTGAAGCTAACGGCAGATTATGTGAAAGAGCGTAAGGCGTTCGGTAAGCGCATTCTCGATTTCCAGAACACTCAGTTTAAATTGGCTGAGCGGTTTACCGAGGCGAAAATCGCGCGCATATTCGTCGACGACTGTGCGATGAAACTCGCCGAAGGTAAGCTCGACGACACCACTGCAGCAATGGCTAAATGGTGGACTACCCAAAAGCAGTGCGAAATTATCGACGAATGCCTGCAATTCTTCGGTGGCTATGGCTACATGATGGAATACCCGATTGCTAAGATGTACGCAGACAGTCGGATCGGCAAGATTTACGGCGGCAGCAACGAAATAATGAAGCTGCTCATCGCCCGTGATATCTAGACCTACGTGACCTAATTTTCAGTTTGGAGCTCTGCAAAGATGATGAAAGTTAACCGAATGGTGCTCGCAGCCTCTGTGGCAACGGCAGTCTTCGCCTTTAGCTCAGCGGTATCGAGCTCGGCGCAAACTGCTGGGAGCGGTTATCTAACCCCGCGCACTGAATTCGGCGCGCCCGATCTTCAGGGCGTGTGGTCGATAGCAACCCAGACTAACCTCGAGCGCGCCGCGCGTTTTGAAGGCAAGCTGGTCTTGACCTCCGATGAGGCGCAGCGCATCGAGGCTGCGGTGCAGGCGGGCTTCGAAGCGAGCAATTTGCCCAGCGACCCAAATCGCGAGGCGCCCGACTCGAGCAGCGTAGGCGGCTACAACACCTTCTGGATGGACCCCGGTCAGCGGCTTTCGGTCGTCAATGGGGAAATCCGCACGTCGATCATTACCGATCCGGCCGATGGTAGGCTGCCTTACAGCACAAAGGGACAAGAGAACTATCAGGCAGCGATGACCCAGCGAGCCTCCTACGATGGCCCTGAAGTGCGCCCGCTTGGTGAGCGCTGCGTGGTTGGCTTTGGCTCGACCGGCGGGCCGCCTAAGCTTCCGGTTCTTTACAACAACAATACGCAGATCGTGCAGACCGAAGGGTATGTTGTGCTGCTTGCCGAGATGAATCACGACGCGCGCGTTATCC
>TARA_B110000977_G_scaffold77986_1_pt1 | contig 10276 bp, 7 predicted proteins | sample TARA_B110000977 | Tara Oceans TARA_B110000977 (sample SAMEA4397798) | marine metagenome | biome: Polar Biome; feature: [SRF] surface water layer (ENVO:00010504); material: water (ENVO:00002006), including particulate matter (ENVO:01000060) such as... | depth 5 m | reverse complement strand
GAATGGCTAATCAATGAAGCCAATTTGATTTTCTATGTAGACCAGTCTAAATACTCAAATACGGATTCTTTCATAGCAGATAGAATTTTTCTTTATAACTTTAAAGACAAGATGCCGCTTTCTGATTTTTACCTGGATAACACAACAAATCCTAGCTCAAAAAATGGAGATAAATCCATCTACGGTGGATTCCTAGAATACGACGAGAACAATCTTCCTTATCGATACAAGTTTAAGATTACGGATCATATTAACCGAGTTGTTAGAAAAGATTCTACCAATGTAGAACTAGCGCTCGTGGTGAATTCTCATGTTGCCAACATCTCCAATCTAAATGCAAAAACCTCAGAGCAGGAGAATATCCTGTACCCTACGGCTGCAATTTTGAATCCTTTCGGAATTGTACTTCATGGATCCGAATCTAAAGACAATGAGGCGAATAAATTGGAGCTCGAAGTCTTCTATACCGAATTCTAAAACGCAATTGTTCTAATTTACTTTTTTCGAAATTGCTTTCACGATCAAAGCAGCATGATCTCTGGAGTTTTCTATAAACCATTTGTTGGTTTTAAGACCACCGCAAACCACTCCAGCCAAATACACGCCCTCGGCATTCGACTGCATGCTTGTTGAATCATAAACAGGCGTTCTGAAAGTGTCTTCCTGAAATTCCACCCCTAAGGAATCTAGTAGTTCAAAATTTGGTTGATATCCTGTCATGGCCAAAACAAAATCATTGTCGATGGATTGCTCCCCTTTGGGTGTTCTAAATTTAACTTCGTTGGGTGTTATTTCAGTAATAGAGGAGTCAAAGTGCGCTTTAATACTGCCTTCTTCGATTCGATTAACAATGTCAGGACGTGCCCAGTATTTTACATTATCCCCAATTTTGGGTTCTCGGATAATCATCGTCACACTTCTAGCGCCTTTTCGGTAGGTTTCCAGTGCAGCATCTACAGCAGAATTCGCAGACCCAACGATTACCAGATTCATTCCAAAAAACGGATGTGGTTCTTTATAATAATGTAAAACTTTGGAAAGGGATTCTCCAGGAACGTTAAGCAAAAAAGGCCGGTCGTAAAACCCAGTCGCAACCACTACGTTCTTTGCCTTATAACTGCCCTTGGAGGTTGCAATCGAAAATCCGTCAGCATCTTTTTCAATCGTATTTATTCCTTCGTATAATTTGAGCTTAAGTTTCCAGTGGGAAGTTACCCTTCGGTAATATTCGAGAGACTCTGCCCTTGTTGGCTTGGGGTTGTTCGAGATAAAAGGAACCTCTCCAATTTCTAGTCGATCTGAAGTAGAAAAAAAAGTCATGTTCAAGGGGTAGTTGTAAAGCGAATTGACCAAAGCGCCTTTATCGAAAATCAAATAGCTTAAACCGCCTTTCTGAGCTTCAATTCCACAAGCCAGTCCGATAGGCCCAGCCCCAATTATTATAAGGTCTTTCATTTTTTCTTATTTACATTACTAATTTACAACTTATGCGAGGATTTGCAATACAATAACGATTAACTATTATTAAAATTAATTTAATCATTTATTATTATCAATATTGCATTTATAAGATGATTAAGATGCATTTTAGCCAGTAATGTTTAGATATATATAAGAAAAATCTATCATTTTATATAAAACAATAGATATTGCCTGATTTTTAAACACAGATAGTACACTGTGATCAATAATAATGATACTATCAAAGAAAAATAGTTTAAGGTATATAGGAACAAAACGATCCACCAAATCATCAAGAGAAGTATTCTTACTGTAAATTTTAAAGAACTATAGAAAACAATATCAGTAAAAAGACCCAATATTCTTTTTAATATAAAAAGCGGATGAAAGTTAGGAACAGAAAAAATTACTATAAAGAATCTAAGGAGATGTTGATTTTTGATTTTTTTTTCAGGATTGAGTGTCTTTTTACCGATTCCATTTCTCAGATCATTAAAATCTAGCAAGGTGTTTTTTCGATGAATTAGCTTCTTTTTTTCAGAATAATCGGTATCGTTATTTGGCAACCAAAGGCATTTCTTCATGCCTATTTCCAGTTCATTCTTAATTTTGTTGAGGGTCTCAGGTTTGGAAACATTCCCGATTAAATATTTATCAATTCTTATTGGCTCTCCAAGAACCATGTGAAGATCACAACGCGGTTTCTGACGGTGCCCATAGTTGATCCCCAAAGGCATGAGATAGATCGGAACTTCATCCGATTCAAGTTGCGCTTCGTATGCGAGTCTGCTGCTTCCTTTTGAGAGTTTTTGTAAATAATATTCGTTGTGATGAGCGGCTTCTGAAAACATCACAACCCATTCTTTTTTGCGCAACAAATCACGACAATTCTTAAAAACAAGCTCGTTTTTTTTTAAACTGGCATATCCATTTCGAATTCTATAAACGGGCAGCATTCGAAGGGCGTCAAAAAACCACTGAAAAGGACCGCCAAAGACATCACTTCTTGTTAAGGAAGTCACTTCTTTAGGTAGGATTGTTCCTACTAAAAGCGGATCTAGAAATGCTCCTTGATGGTTGGGGGAGAAAATCACACCTCCATCTTTGGGGATGTTTTCCAGTCCGTAAATTTTTATTTTTCTAAAGTAACTTATCAAACCGACTCTAACGATTTTCTTTATAAAATGATAAAATAGTTTTTTCATTTAGTGTTAGCTAACCCACGTGATTAAGAGAGCAGACTTTTGTTAGTTTGTTCTAATTCTTACTTCAAAGTAATTAAAAACAGGAACTTCCCCAAAATATTTGAATGAGCTTAAAAAAATCAAGAAGTGTTTAAAAATAAATCAATTCGAATAAGTGGGCACTTTCAAAAGTAGCCGGCTACTTTTATTTATTTGGTGATGTCTTAATGAAAACAATTATTTCGACCATTTTATATATAAAGACAGTTCCAAATATTTTTCAAAACCTCTGGCTGAGGAGCATAGGGTCCTTCAAAAAGTTGTTTTTGAGGGCAAAAATCTTTGAAATATAATAAAAGGCAGTATCTTGCTTTTGCGTTTTAATATATAAACGCTGCTTTTTGGCTCAAATTCGTTCATTGAAACACTGATAAATAGAGGGTTAGCGTGATTTAAATTTTTATTACACGACTTTTATTAACCCTGCTGTTTTTTTATAGTATCATTATATAGCGGGTATTTACTATGTAAATAAAAATTAATTAAGATTTTTAAATCAAAGCTGCGATGATCATCAAGCTATGATTAAGCTTGTTTTTAGCACCAAAAAAAGTCAAAGTCAAAACACTATAATCACAAATCTGCTTTTGAAAAGCATGAAAAATCAGCTCCACTAATTAAGTTTCCTGATTTAGAGAATCTTGTAAAAACCCTACTACATTAAAAAATATTTCTAGATGAAGTAGGCCTTGAGCGTACGTCTTTTAAAAACACCCCCAAATACCTGCCTAACACTTAACCACTCGAATTAAAAAAACTAAAAACCAAAAAACTAAAAAAACTAAAATTTAAAACAATTATGAAAACAAACTTTCTTTTTAAGACAGCAATGTTGTTAACTGCGATGCTGTTTTTAAATTCATCTTTTGCGCAGAACACCTTGAATGGAACTGTTGTAGATGATTCAAATCAACCGCTTCCTGGAGTAAATATTATTATCCAAGGGACTGCAATTGGAACAACGACCGATTTTGATGGGAATTTTTCGCTTACTACTAGCGAACAAATCCCGCTTAAAGTCGAAGCAAGTTATATAGGGTTTACCACCCAAATTATTGATGTGAATTCTGCGGATGCTTCAATCAATGTTTCTCTTGCATATGGAGCTGGGGCATTAGACGAAATTGTTGTTTCCGCTTCAAGGTTTGCTCAGAAAGTATTTGAGTCTCCAATTACGATTGAGAAGTATAGCGCACAACAGATAAAAGCTACAGCTGCGGCTGACTTTTTTAATGGTTTAGAAAATGTTAAAGGTATACAATTACAACAAGGAGGTTTACTGTTAAATCAAGTTGTTACTCGTGGTTTTGCCACAGTATATAACGAAGGGTTTGTTACTCTTGTTGACAACATGAACAACATGTCTCCATTATTTGGATTTGCTATGGGAAACCTTATTGGTCTTAACGAACTAGATGTTCAAAGTGTTGAGGTAATTCCTGGTCCAGCTTCTGCTCTTTACGGTGCAGATGCTTACAAAGGAATTATGTTTTTAAACAGTAAAAACCCTTTTGAACATGAAGGAATTAGCGCATATTATAGAACAGGTGTTACCGAGCAAAAGGTTGCCGGACAAAATATGTTTAACGATATTGGTGTGAGATTAGCGACGAAACTTGGTGAAAAATGGGCTATTAAAGCTTCAGTAAGTCACAAGAAAGGAACAGAATGGATGCCTGGAGAATATTCTCATCAACCCATAGTAGGAGGTGAGGTTAACCCTGCTTATTCGAAAACATCTCCTGATTATGATGCATTAAATGTTTATGGTGAACGTTTATTTACAAGTGCAAATACATGGAGTTTAGTCAAAATGTTAAATCCAGCAGGAGCATTGTTGGAAAAGGCAGCACCTGGATACTTTGATTCAGTTAGAAGCACAGGATATAAGGACAGTGACGTTATCTCAAACAATGCCGAGAATACTAAAGGTACTTTCGCCATACATTTCAGACCAGACGAAAAAACTGAGATTAGTTTAACATCACTCATTGGAAGAGGAGATTCTCCGCTTCAAGGATTTGGAAGGTATGCCATGAAAGGGATCCAAATCCAACAACACAAACTTGAAATTGATAGAGGGAGACTAAATTTTAGAACTTATCACACAAGAGAAGAGGATGGTGACAGTTATCAACTTTCTGCTGCTGCTACACTAATAGGAAATGCCCCTACTGCTAATAATGTTTCTCTTCCAGGAGGGTTAGGTAGTTTTTCAGGCCTTCAAGGGTGGTTTATTGACTACCAATTAGGTTATATGGGTACACTTGCTGCAGCGAGCTCATTAACGCCTGATCTTAGTGGTGTTGGAGCGTTAATTGCTACAAAAGTTGCCCCACACATTATGACTGGAGGGACTTCAATTAATGATTTATTTGCAGCTCAAGGCGGAACATTGTTTGCACACCAAAACGCAAGACCAATTGCTAATGCTAAGATGTTACAGCCTGGCTCTCCAGGTTTTCAGGCTGCTTTTGATTCAGTTACTTCTCAAAACCTTCCAGTTACTAATGCTGGAGCGGGTATTTTTGATGATACCAAAACCTATAATTACGAATTAAACTATGATCTTTCAGATCTTACGGGTGATATTGATATATTGGTAGGTGGATCAATGAGAAAAACGGAACTTAATTCCAAAGGGACTATTTATTCTGATCAAGATGGGCCAATTGAATACACAGAGTTTGGTGCTTATGCTCAAGGGGTTAAGAAGGTTTTTAATGATAGAATTGATCTTACTGCTTCGATCCGGGTTGATAAACACGAATTCTTTGATGCAAATTTCACACCTAGAATAGGAGCGCTAATTGCCATAGACCAAAATCAGAACTTAAGAATGTCCTTTCAAACTGGATTTAGAAACCCAACTAACCAAGACCAATACATAGGATTGTTTGCTGGAGATGTTACTTTGCTTGGAACTTCCCCTGATAATATTAGCAGATACAATGGGACAGTATTGTTAAATAATGGCAACCCAAATACATTTACGGGAGATTATGTCTTTAATAATGCATTCACCCAAGGAGGTGCTGCTGCGAACCTGCAACATGTAAAGGCTGAAAAAATCACATCATATGATTTAGGTTACAGGTTTAAAGGAAAAGGTTTAACTATTGATATATCTGGATATGTTACTAATTATACTGATAAAATAGGGTCCACTGATGCGTATGTGCCTGCCTTAACAGACCTTTTGGGTAATACAGCAACAATGTCAAATTACAGACAATTGGGTGCCTATGCGATTTATCAAGCGGATTCAAACTCAAAGGAGGAATTAAGGACTTATGGATTAAGTGGGGAAGTAATAAAGACATTGTCGTCAAATTTCGTATTTAATGTTATTTATGATTACAATAAGTTAGATTATACTCCTAGAACTTCTGAAAATTTTGAGGCTGGTTACAACACACCAGAGCATAATATCAAGGCAGGACTTCTTGGAAATTTTGACAAATTATCATTTAATGTTTCCAGTCGTTACACTTCAGAATATTATTACGAGGCTTCATTTGTTGATGGCATGATAGACGCTAGAAATGTTATTGATGCGCAAGTATCATATGATTTACCTTCTATAAATGCTGTTATTAAAGTTGGTGGAAACAACATTGGAGGTGATGAATATTTTAGTGTATTAGGTGGTGGTAAAATAGGATCTGTTTACTATACTGCAATAAACTTTAATTTCTAGAAAACCTTTAATTGAAACTCTAAAAAAAGGCATTCAAAATGAATGCCTTTTTTTTTGGAACAAATCAAACGCAAAGACATTAAGTCTAGTTGAATGTTTTAAGATCAAAGAACCCCTTTGTAATAATTAATACAATCTGATATTTTATTCCGGTTATGATCCTAGATTATTCGGTTGGTGTTGATTTATTTTCATTGTTGCAGAATGTTCCTAATGATATGTCGTGTCAGTTAGACCTGCCAAATAGCTAATAGGATTATTTTTAAACAAAGTTGTTGTTTGATCTAATCTGCCTAATCTACAAGGAATAATTGACAAGAAAGACAGAGAAAATTTTAAATAAATACGTTGTAACATTGCTTAAAAATTAAGGGTTTTTAAATATGTTAAAAATAAAAAACAAGCTAGGTTACAAAAATTCAGAAACAGGGCAATTTTTTGGATTGAACCCCATATATTTGCAGCTTAAAATAAACATTAAAAATAAACGCTAACGCAGATCAAAATGGCTCAAAGTACAGGTAAAGTTTCTCAGATTATTGGCCCCGTTGTAGATGTTGAATTTGCAGGAGAGGACAATGCTCTACCAATGATCTATGATTCATTGGTAATTAAAAAAGAGGATGGTTCTTCTTTGATATTAGAAGTACAGTCTCACATTGGTGAGAATACGGTAAGAACCGTATCGATGGATTCTACAGATGGATTGAGTCGGGGAACTGAGGTTTTAGGTACAGGAAACCCAATTCAAATGCCAATCGGGGAAGAGGTTTATGGCCGTTTGTTTAACGTAATTGGAGATCCAATCGACGGTTTGGGAAGTCTACCCAAAGAGGGAAAAGACGGAATGTCGATTCACAGAGAAGCACCTGCATTTGACGAATTGTCAACTTCTACCGAAGTTTTGTTCACAGGAATTAAGGTAATCGACTTGATTGAGCCTTACGCCAAAGGAGGGAAAATTGGACTATTTGGAGGAGCTGGTGTTGGAAAAACAGTTTTGATACAAGAATTAATTAATAACATCGCCAAGGGTCACGGTGGACTTTCAGTTTTTGCTGGAGTTGGAGAAAGAACAAGAGAAGGAAATGACTTGTTGCGCGAGATGTTAGAGTCAGGAATTATAAAATACGGAGACGACTTTCTTCATTCAATGGAACAAGGCGGATGGGACCTGAGCAAGGTGGACAAAACTGCAATGCTCGACTCAAAAGCAACTTTCGTTTTTGGTCAGATGAATGAGCCTCCTGGAGCACGTGCTCGGGTTGCGCTTTCTGGATTGACCATTGCAGAATATTTTAGAGATGGAGCAGGAGATGGACAGGGGAAAGACGTACTTTTCTTTGTAGATAACATTTTCCGATTCACACAAGCAGGTTCTGAGGTGTCAGCACTTCTAGGACGTATGCCATCAGCGGTGGGTTACCAACCGACATTGGCAACTGAGATGGGAGCGATGCAAGAAAGAATTACTTCAACAAAAAGAGGATCAATTACTTCTGTTCAGGCAGTATATGTTCCTGCGGATGATTTAACAGATCCTGCACCGGCAACAACTTTTGCCCACTTGGATGCTACTACAGTACTTTCTCGTAAAATTGCAGAATTAGGAATTTACCCAGCGGTAGACCCTTTGGATTCTACTTCTAGAATTCTTTCTGCAGATATCTTAGGAGACGAACACTACGATTGTGCACAACGGGTTAAAGAGTTGTTACAACGATATAAAGAACTACAAGACATCATTGCCATTTTGGGAATGGAAGAGCTTTCTGAAGAAGACAAGCAAGCCGTATATAGAGCAAGACGTGTACAACGTTTCTTGTCTCAGCCTTTCCACGTAGCAGAACAGTTTACTGGAATCCCAGGAGTATTGGTTGATATTAAAGAAACCATTAAAGGTTTTAATATGATTATGGATGGCGAATTAGATCACCTTCCTGAAGCAGCCTTTAACTTGAAAGGAACTATAGAAGAAGCCATAGAGGCAGGTCAGAAATTGTTAGAAGAAGTATAGCATGTATTTAGAAATCGTTTCCCCAGGAGCCACACTTTTTAGCGGTGAAGTTGATTCCGTTATCGTTCCGGGAACTTCCGGAGATTTTCAGATGTTAAACAATCACGCTCCTGTCGTCTCGACTCTCAAAGGAGGGACAGTAAGAATCACTGGAGCGATAACTATTGAAGACACGATGAAGGACAGGTTTACTCAGGATGGTGCCAATGTTAATTTATTTACAATTAGTTCAGGTACTGTTGAGATGAGGAATAATAAATTGATTCTTCTCGCCGACTAATTTTCTTTTAGTACTTTAACTCCTATTATAGTTATGAAAAGAAACCTTCAATTGATGTTGTGCCTGCTGACATGTTTTGCCATTTCTTTTGCGCAAGACGATTCACAAGATTTATTACCCGAAGAAAAACTCACCGAAGTTGTAATTTCTTCCTCAAGATTAGAAATCCCACTCTCTCAAAACTCACACTCCATACAGATCATTAGCGCTGATCAAATTAAACAAAGTGGCGTTACCAATGTCGTTGACTTACTTCAGCAAGTTGCGGGGATAGACATCCGCCGCAGGGGAGCAGGAGGAGCTCAGGCTGATTTATACATTCGTGGTGGAACCTTCGATCAAACACTTCTTTTGATTGATGGAATTAAAATGGAAGATGCGCAAACAGGACATCATACGCTAAACTTTATTCCCCCTCCAGAAGTCATTCAACGCATCGAGATCGTAAAAGGCCCTGCCGCACGAACTTTTGGGCAAAATGCTTTTACAGGAGCCATAAACATTATTACCAAAAAGGATATTGCTAAAAGTATTTCTCTAGGCCTTCAGCAGGGTTCTTATGATCAAACCAACGGGAACATTAGGTTGGGAAGCTCAAATGAAAAAACCAGTGTGATCGGTTTTGCATCCAAAAACACTTCCGATGGATATCGTTATAACACGGATTACGATCAAAACCATATTTTTATTAAATCGACTTTTTTTAAGCACAAAACCCCCCTTGATTTAATCACTTCTTTTTCTTCCAGAAAATTTGGTGGTAATGGCTTTTATGCAAATCCGGATGCCATCGATCAATATGAGGAAACGCAAGCCAGTTTGGTTGCTTTGTCCACTCGAGTGAATAAAGAGGAATGGATTTTTAAACCCAAAATCTATTGGAGAAGGGGACAAGACATGTATGAATTTGTAAGAGGGAAACCAGAAATCTACCGCAACCTTCACATCACCAATAAAGTTGGAGTGGCTTTTGATGCCAGTGTAATTTCTGACCTGGGCAATGTAGGGATGGGATTTGATTTTTCTCGCGTAGCAATAAGCAGTAATAACCTTGGAGAACGCGAAAGAACCTTAATGAATTTATTTATAGAACACCGCTTTTATTTGTTGGATAAATTAATTGACATTACCCAAGGACTCGCAGCCAATTATTATTCCGATTTTAAATGGAATGCTTTTCCTGGGATTGATTTGGGATTAAATTTGAGTCCCAATTTTAAACTATATTCTAACTTAGGTTTTACTTATCGCGTACCGACTTTTACAGACCTTTATTACACTGACAGAACGACAACTGGAAATGCAGATTTACTTCCAGAAGAAGCTTTTTCTAAAGAAGTTGGAATGCGTTTGACCCAACCTTCCTATTCCCTTTCTGTCGCTTATTTTGATCGATCGTCTTCAAATCTAATTGATTATGTCAAAAAAACCGACACAGCACTTTGGAAAGCAGAGAACATTCAAAGGCTAGACACTCAAGGAATTGATTTTGAGTTTTCAACGAATTTTGAATTTAAAGCCATAAAGCACCGCCTCAAAATAGGGTATTCTTATCTTGAAAATAGCTTGAGGGA